>Ga0182030_10012174_pt1 | contig 17275 bp, 12 predicted proteins | sample 812S3MmetaG_FD_121299 | JGI IMG/M metagenome (GOLD analysis project Ga0182030, IMG submission 121299) | Permafrost microbial communities from Stordalen Mire, Sweden - 812S3M metaG (Illumina Assembly) | ecosystem: Environmental > Terrestrial > Soil > Wetlands > Permafrost | place: Sweden...
CCGTGTTGGTGCCGTCGTCTGGGAAGTAGAGTCCCTCCAGCAAACCGTTGTTCTCCTCGGCGTTGTTGGCGGTGGAATCACCGTTGTCGCCGACCACCGAGGGATCCAATTGCGTGACCTTGAGGACGAAGCCAGGCTTGGTGGTGTCCACCGAGTTCACCGGCGAGCTGAGCGCCGCCCAGAGGGTGGGGAACGCACCGACCGTGAAGGACCAGGGTTCTGAGTAATTGTGCCCCGCGGTGTCACTCCACACCAGGGTGGCCGTATGGGTGCCCGCGGACATGCCCGGGGCGGCGAGCGTGGCGAGGACGGTGGTTATATTGCCGGCCGTGGTCGTCGCGGCGTGACTATCCACGCCGTCGATCAAGAGCACCGGGGCGCCGCTCACCGAGGTGGCCTGGCTGGTGATCTGGGCCAGCACGCGGTCAGGATAGCAGGCTGTCTGGCCGTTGTAAGGGTTGAGGTTGGAGACGTAGGCCCTTGGAGCCGGCCCGGCGTAATAGGCCGCCACGCCGCTCGTGTTCGTCGGGCTCGGATCGTTGATCAGGTATTTGACTCCGTTCGCGACCGTGAACCACTCCAGGTTCGCGCCGTTCCCCGGCAGTTCGCCGTTGCCGTTTTCCCACCGCAGACAAAACGGGTAAACGCCCGCGTTCGTGACGGCGATCTGGAAGGTCGTGTCCGAGGAACCACGACCTCCGTTAAACTGACCCAGAACCGGCGAGAGGATGTCGCGAGGGTTGGATCCCGCAGTCACCACGAAGCCGTCATCGCTGTTCACTCCCATGGTGTACAGGCCCGGTGAGGCGAATTGCAGGTAGGTCAGAATCAACTCAGCGCTGCTGCCGGTCAACCCATTCGCACCCGGGATGCCAGGGAAAAAGACATCGGGGTAGCCGTTGGCGGTCTGGAAGTTGCCGTTGTCGCCGTTGCCGACATTAATGTTGAAGTTGATGACCGAGGTCCAGTCAATAAAGCCCCCGTCGGTCGCCGAACTCAGATTGGCGTTGTTGGTGCCGTCGAGGCCTTCGAGTTGTTGCTCCATGTAGAGCACCGTGTTGGGTTCGTTGCCCGACTGCCAGGGCAGCATGCGGAAACCCGGCTGGGTGAGGTTGACGCCGCTGGTCACGGCCCACGCGCTGTTCAAGGGGGTGAAGGCGGGGGTGACGAACGTCCGGGTGGCGGAGAGCGGGTTGCCATGGGTGTCCTGCACCGAGGCCACCAGGGTGTTGGTGGCCCCCGGGGTCAGGATCGCAGGCCATCCATGGTACGCCAACGTAGTCGTGGTACCGGTCTTGGAGACGGTCGGTGTGACGGCAACGCCGTTCAGCACAAATCCCGCGGGCTTGGTGGGGTCCACCACGCTCGGGCCCGAATCAGTCACGGTGATTGTCACACCGTCAGGGAACCCCGTGGCGGGGCCGAACACGGCACCCGCGGAGGGGATGGTCACGATCTTGATGTTGTCAATGTCGTGGTTTTCGTTCGCACCGCCGGTCCGCCCCGCAAAGACCAGCGCGCCCGGTGACGGGAAGTAAGTCGTCTGGTAGTTGGAGACGACCTTCACGCCCTTCCAGGTGACGTTGAGAACCCCGTTCGTGTCAACCGAGACCGTCAGATGCGCCCAACCCAGCACATCGGGGTTGCCCGTGGTGTCGTTTGGACCGGTCTGGAGCGAGGTGGCATCCGTCACCGCCCCGTTCAGGGTCGGCATCGGAATCTGCTGCACCAACCACCCATCCACACGGACATCGATGCCGATGATATCAGATCCGGTAGAGGTTGGGCCGCAACCATTCACGCCGCCCACCTCGAAGGGCCACGGACCAGTGGCCGATCCGCCGCTATCCCAGGCGTCAAAACCGATGGAGACACCCGTCCACGTGCCCTCCTCCGGCAAGTTGTCCTCGCCGTCCGGACCGGTGGCGAATACGCCGTGACCGATCCACTGCGCGCCCGCCGGGGGATTGGGATCCGATCCGGCCGAGGATGGATCGCCTTCGTTGGCGACCACCGACAGGACGGGGTCGTCCGCCCTCACATAGTTGATGCTGAACCCGTCCGCCGGCGACGACGTGCCGTTGCCGATCCGCAGGTCGGCGTCGAAGGTGAAACCTGAAATGACCGCCCCGTTGTCGAAGTCGGCGAAGACAATGACCGTTCGCTGGCTCCCGACCGCGGCGGTCACCTGCAAGTAGCCGTCGTTGGCGTTCGTGGCCGCGCCAGCCCCATCAGTGGACTGCCAGACGCCGTTCCCGTAGAGGGTGAGCAGCCCGCTGGTGGTCGGGTCGCTGTTGAAGTCGAAGAACTGCGTGCTGGCGTGCGCCGTGGCGGCAGCGAGGACGCCGACGCCCATGAAGCACTTCAACAATCGCTTCAGGCCCGCGGGGGTTCCCAGTTGGTTTAATCTCATAGGTTGAGGTTTTGGTCGTTGTTTGTTTGTTTCCGTGGTCTCTTGCATGCCCCACGCTGGCTCCGGAGCCCTGCGTTAACAGAACCACGGCCTGCCAGGCAAGAACGCCGTTGGGCAGGGTAGCGTGGGTCATCTTCTACACGAAATCACAGCTTCGGTGGGAATTCAAATAAATTTTACACTCAATTCCTGAGTATGCCGTCGCTCGGGCGGGCGGACGCGGGAGGGGATAGCCTCCCATGCGGCTGCCCGGCGCGCGCGCCGCGCCGGTTCTGTCCCCGCCGTCCGTACGCCTTTCCGCGGGGCTTGCCCGTCAATTTGGTTTCTCGCCTTTGCTTGGCCGGGGTGCCTGCGCTAGAATAGGCCAAACCGCATTACCCAATACGATTTCGTGCCAAAACCGCGACCAGAGTCAGCCCAAGAGCCCGGGCACCCGGCAACCCTGTCGTCCCGGCGGGATCCAAGCGGTGCAACGCGATGGCGTTTTCGTGTGGTGGTGCTGATTTCCCCGATTCTCCTCCTTTGCCTGGCCGAATTGGCGCTGCGGCTCGGCGGGTACGGCTATCCCACCACCTTCTTCAAGCCGTTCCGGATTGGCGATCGTGATTATTGGGTGGAAAACGACAAGTTTGGGCTGCGGTTCTTTCCCCCCGAACTGGCACGGAGTCCTCCCCCCGCCGTGATGGAGGCGGTTAAACCGGCGAATGTGCGCCGGGTTTTTCTGTTGGGGGAGTCCGCTGCCCTGGGCGATCCACGACCCGCCTACGGGGCGGGACGCTACCTGCAAGTGCTTCTGGAGGAGCGCTTTCCCGAATTTCAGTTCGAGGTGGTTTGCGTGGCGGTTACCGCGATCAATTCGCACGCTATCCTGCCCATCGCGCGGGAATGCGCCCGTCACGAAGGAGATCTCTGGATCGTTTACATGGGGAATAACGAGATGGTGGGGCCGTACGGGGCCTGCACCGTGTTCGGGGCGCAGGCACCGCCGCTCTGGCGGGTCCGGTTGACCCTGGCGATGGAGGAGACCCGCCTCGGTCAATTGGCTCTGGCGAAAATACGACCCTCCGGGGCTCGGTCCGGGCAGCGGACTTCGTGGGGTGGCATGCGGATGTTCACGGAGAACCAGATCGGTCCCCGGGATGCGCGGAAGGAAGTGGTTTACCGCAGTTTCGAGCAGAACCTGAAAGACATTCTCCGGGCAGGGAAGGCCGCGGGGGTGCCCGTCCTGCTTTCGACCGTGGCCGTAAACCTCAAAGACTGCCCCCCCTTCGCCTCCTTGCCCGCGCCGGACCAGCGGTCCGCCGCTGCGGCAGCCTACGCCGGGGGTGCCGCCGCGGAGGAGCGCGGGGACCTCGCCAGCGCCGTGCGGAGCTACAAGACGGCGGCCAGCCTGGAGCCCGATTCAGCGGAACTCCAGTTCAGGCTGGGGCGGAGCCGCCTGGCCCTCGCGGGTGATCACGCCGGCCCCCCGGCGGACCCGAAGCCCGGGATGGTGCCGGGGCCGCAGTCCCCGCTCGCCTGCTTTGAGCGCGCCTGTGATGCCGACGCCCTCCCGTTTCGCGCCGACTCGCGCATGAACGCCATCATCCGAGCCGCAGCAGCACCGGGCCGTCCGGGGCTGGAGCTGTGCGATGCGGACGGCGTTTTCCGCACCAACAGTCCCATCGGGATCCCGGGCAATGAGGCTTTCCACGAGCACGTGCATTTCAACTTCGACGGGAATTACGCGTTGGCCCGTGCTTGGGCCGGCGCCGCAGAGCGGCTTCTGGCGCTGGGGGCAGGCTCCGCTCCGCGCAAGGCGTGGGGATCCCAGGGCGTCTGCGAACAACGGCTCGCGCTGACGGAATGGAATCGGTACGCCGTCCTCGAGGATCTCCTCCAACGCCTGGCGAGCCCGCCGTTCACCCAGCAGGCCGGCCACGCCCGGGACGTGGAACGGGTCCGGACCCAGCTTCGGGAGGTGGGCCGACGGCTGACTCCCGAGGCCGCGGCGGCGGCGCGCAAGCTCTGCCGGGAGGCGCTGACGCGCCGGCCGGAGGACCATCGCTTGCATGAGAACGCGGCCCAATTTCTGGAAGGCGCTGGTGATTTGCGCGGCGCGGCCGAGGAGTGGCGCGCCGTACGGGGCCTGATCCCCCAGCACCATCTGGCCTGGTTCCAGGAGGGGCGGCTCCTCGCCCGACTGCAGGATCTGGCGGGCGCATCCGAGATGCTCGAGCGATCGGTGAGCCTCCGTCCCGACCTGGTTGAAGGTTGGCTCGAGTTGGGCAACCTCCACGCGCAGCAAAAGCAAATGGAACGGGCGCTGCAGGATTACCAGCGCGGGCTCGACCTCGCTCCCGCCGAGGCGCGTCTGCACTACCACGCGGCCAAGGTGCAATCCAAGCTGAACCGCAGCCAACTGGCGTTGCAGGGTTTCCGCCATGCGGTCGAATTGCGGCCGGATTACTGGGAGGCCCGGTATGCCCTGGGCGAGGAGTTGGCCTTCACCGGCCAGGAGCCGGCGGCCCGGAAGGAATTCGAGGAGGTGCTCCGCCTCAACCCGGATTGCGCGATGGCCCACCTCAACCTGGGAGTCGGCCTGCTCCGGGAGAAAGATGCGGAGAATGCCCTGCGACACTTCGAGGCAGCGGCCAGGCTGGATCCCAAGAATCCAGTGGCGCAGAAGTACCTGGGCCAGCTCCGCGGGACCAAGAAATAGGGATAGTGCCGGGACCTGAATGAGGGCACGCAGGAGGCTTCGGTCCGTGGTTGCGTTGCTCCCGGCCGATCCCATACCTTGCCGGGGAAGCCTCGCCAGAACCTTGCGAGGCGTGTCGAGCGACTATGAAAACTGCGAAACCCTCCCCCGAGTTCCTCTCCCGTCGAACCTTCCTCGCCCTCAGCGGCGTCATCCCGGCCGCCTTGACCGCCGGATTTCCCCTACCTGCCCGGGCCGTCGAAAGCCCCGCCGCCGGGCCCGCTGCCGGGAAGAAGTATCCGGTGGGGCTGGAACTCTACTCTGTGCGGGGGGCATTGTCGCGAGACCTGCCGAACACACTCAAGCAGGTGGCGCTGATGGGATACCAGGTGGTGGAGTTCTACTCGCCCTATTTCGGCTGGACCGCCCCGTACGCCAAGCAAGTGCGGGCGCAGATGGATGACCTGGGGCTACGTTGCTATTCCACGCACAACGGGTTCGAGTCTTTCTCACCTGGCGGCAACATCGCCCACGCGATCGAGTTGAACCAGATCCTCGGCACGCGTTACATCATCACGGCCAGTTCCCCGGGCAGTGTGCGCGGGGTGGACGGCTGGAAGAAGTTCGGCGAGCAGCTCACCACCGCGGTCGAGCAGCTCCACCCACACGGGTTGGGCGCCGGCTACCACAACCACCAGGCCGAGTGGGCCAGGCTCGAAAACGGCCAGCGGATCATCGAGGTGCTCGCCGCGAGCACCCCGCCCGAGTTCGTCCTCCAGTTGGACGTCGGCACCTGCGTCGAGGCCGGTGCGGACCCGGTGGCGTGGGTGAAAGCCAACCCCGGGCGGATCAAGGTCATGCACATGAAGGACTGGTCGGACGGGTCCAACGGCACCCCGAAGGGGTACCAGGTCTTGTTCGGGGAGGGGATTGTCCATTGGAAGGAACTCGTCGCCGCGGCGGAATCGGTGGGCGGCATTGAGTATTACCTCATCGAGCAGGAGGGGAGCCGGTTCCCGGAGTTTGAGACCGCCCAACGGTGCCTCGACAACTGGAAGGCCATGTTCGGAACACCCAAGTAACTCTGACACCACCACCGAATGTGAAAACCACCACCTGGACCCCAACCCGGCGGCGCTTTCTCGCGGCGTCCGCCCAAGCGCTTGCCACGGTTTCTTTCGTGCCGGGATCTGTTCTCGGCCTCAACGGGGCTGAGGCCCCCAACAACCGACTCTCCATCGCGGCCATCGGCTTGTTCAACCAGGGCGGCAGCGACCTGCAAGGGATGACCAGTGAGAACATCGTGGCGCTCTGCGATGTCGATGTCCGTTCGATCGAGAAGCACGCGGCCAAGTTCCCCAAGGCGAAGCAGTACCGCGACTTTCGCAAAATGTTCGAGGAGATGGACCGCTCCATTGACGCCGTGCTCATCGCGACGCCCGATCATTGGCACGCGCCGCTGGCGGTGCGGGCGATGCGGCTCGGCAAGCATGTCTATTGCGAGAAGCCGCTCGCCCACTCGATCTTTGAAGTGCGCGAGTTGATGCGCGTCGCGCGCGAGTGCAAGGTGACCACGCAACTCGGCAACCAGGGCCATTCCTACGACAGTATCCGGATGTTTCGTGAATGGGTGGAGGACGGCGCCGTTGGCACGGTGCGCGAGGTCCACGCGATGTGCAACAGCGTCTATTCGCGGGTGGACCAACTCGCGGAGGTGAAAAAGGGGCAGCCGGTTCCCGATGGGTTCGACTGGGACCTCTGGGTGGGGCCCGCGCAGTTCCGGCCGTACCACAAGACCTATCATCCGGGCAAGTGGCGCTCTTGGACGAATTTCGGCACCGGCGTGATCGGGGACTGGACCTGCCACATCGTGGACCCGGTGTTCTGGACGCTCGACCTCGGCGCGCCCGCGGTGGTCGAGGCGCTCGAACCCGGCGGCTACGATCCGGCGACGCAGGGCGAGACGTTCCCCGCCGGCAATGTCATCCGGTTTTCCTTCCCGGCGCGCGGCAACCGCGCGGCGCTCACGCTCACCTGGTACGACGGCCCGGCCAAGCCGCCGAAGCCGGCTGAACTCGACGCCGATGAGAAACTGCCGGACATCGGCGCGCTGGTGATCGGCGACCGGGCGAAGATCATGTATGGTTCGCACGGCGCGCGGGATCTCCAGATCCTGCCTGACCCCGGCCAGGCCAAGTTCAAACGCAAAGTGCAGCGGTATCCGCGCTCGCCGGGTCATCCGCAGGACTGGATCGCCGCCTGCAAGGCGCGCAAGCCCGCGGCGTCTGATTTCAGCTACGGTGGACCGCTGAGCGAGGTGGCGCTGCTCGGGGTGATCGCCATGCGGTTCCGGGGCCGGAAACTTGAGTGGGACGGCGCTGCGGGGCGGTTCACGAATTGTCCTGAGGCCAATGCCTTCCTCAAGCCGACCTTCCGGGAGGGGTGGGGGTTGGGGGCTTGACGCTCCGCCAGCTCCCGTCAATCCACGGTTGCCCGCGTCGGCGCGCCGGACCTACTTGGTCCCCTCGTGGGCGACGCGCCACATCGTGCCGTTGCCGTCTTCGGTGACCAGCAGCGCCCCGTCGTGGGCCACGGTCACCCCGACCGGGCGGCCAAAGACGCTGCGGCCGTCGATGACAAAACCAGTGAGGAAATCGTCGTACTGGCCCGTCGGCACGCCGTGGTTGAGCCGCACGCGGATCACCTTGTAGCCGGTCCGGACGCTCCGGTTGAACGAACCGTGGAACGCCACAAAGGCGTCCCCGCGGTATTCGGCCGGGAACACCGCCGCGCCTTTGGTGGCGTTGTAGAAGGTCATTTGCATCGAGGCGGAATGCGACTGCACGAGGACGTCCGGCACGGTGGCCTTGCCGGCCAGGTCGGGCCGCTCTCCGGCGTGGCGGGGGTCCTCGTGGCTCCCGAGGTAGAACCAAGGCCAGCCGTAGTAGGCCCCCTCCTTCACGCGCGTCACATAGTCGGGCACCAGGTTGTCCCCCAAGCCGTCCCGCTCGTTGACCGATACCCACAGATCGCCGGTTTCGGGGTGCACCGCCATGCCCACGCCGTTGCGGATGCCGGTCGCGTAAACGTGCAGCGGCTCCTTGCCCTCGGGGTCCGTCACGAAGACCACGGCCCGCCGTGTCTCCGAGGCCCACGCCGATCCGAGGGGATTCGCCGCCACCCAGTCCTTCAGTTCGTCCCCGGTCTTTTTGCTCAGATTCTCGGCCCAGTCCGAGCCCGATCCCACGGTGATGAACATCCGGCGGCCGTCCTGGGAGAAGACCACGTCACGTGTCGAGTGACCGCCCTGGGAATCCATTAGCTTCGGGACCACCACCTCCGGCTCCCCGCTCGCCGTCAGGTCGCCGCTGTGATAGGGGATGCGAACCACCGAGTTGTTGTTGGCCACGTAGATCCACTTCGGCTGGTCGCCGGCCGGATAAAACGAGATGCCGAACGGTCCTTTCAGACCCTCAATGAACACTTGGTTTTCGGTGGGGGCGTCCGCCCCGTCCGGCGCGCGCAGGATGCGGAGCCGGCCGCGGGCGGTCTCGGCAACGAAGATGTCGCCGTTGGGCGCGGTGCGCACGAGCCGCGGGTTTTGCATGCCCTTGGCAAACAGCCGCGCGGTGAACCCGGGCGGCACCGCGAGCGGGGCGTTCGTCGGGGGCGGTACCACCTGGGGGCCGTTGGCGATGGATTTCGTTTCGTACGGATCCGCCAGATCCAGCGCCGAGAGATGGTGTTGCGCGCCGGGGGCCTGGCGCTGCCAGTCGTTCGGGTCGGTTCCGCCCACCGTTTGCGGCACCACCTCGTATTTGAGCGCCACGCCCTCCGGGAGTTTAAGCGTGGCGAGGTACGCGACCACGTCGGCGCGGTTGGCCGGGTCGGCCACCGGGATCGGCATGGTGGTGCCGGAGACAACCACCATGGGATTGGCCAAAAAGCGGGAGAGGGTCGCGGCGTCCCATTTCAAACCGGATTGCTGGAGGGCCTTGGTGTAGGTGAAGTTCGGCAGCGAGCCCGCCGGCCGACCGACCACGCCCACGAGGCTGGGGCCCTGTTTGGAGAGCACCAGGTTGTCCGCTCCCAGAACCGGCGAGTGGCAAAGCGCGCAACTGGCTTGGAAGAACGCGTTCCCCCGGGCCGCGTCTCCCGGGGGCTCTTGGGCGATCGCCGCGCCGACGGCGGCGCCAGCGGTCAGGAGCAGGGTGAGGCGGGCGGCTGCGGTCGGCGACCCCGGACGTCGGTTGGTGCGGGTGTGGTTGGCTTTTGCGGGCGTCATGGCAATTTTCGGATGCCCGGAAAATAGCCCAGCCGGGGCCTGAGGCAAGCGCGTTATTTGTCGCGGCCCATTGCGAAACCGATTGCATCCTCACCGGTTTTGATCTTCAGTGTATGCGTGGTCGATGGACATCCAAACCTCCCGGTTTCCGCCCTGCCGCCGTCGGTCATCGCCGCAGAAAAGCGGGCCCGCGCGCTGCTTGCCGAGGGCAAGTGGAGGGCGGCGCGGGATGAGGTTAAATCGCTGGCCAAGCTGGATCGCAGCCGGTTCCTCCCCATCCTCGTCGCCGCCAACACCGGACTGTTTCGGGAGTTCGTCCAAAAAGGACGGGCCGCCGATGCCCGCCAAGTGCTGAGCTTCCTGGCGACGGTCATCCCCGCCGACCAGGTGCGCGCGCTCGAAGCCGAAATGACCGCCGCCGCTCACCCTGCCCCGGGGGCTAGCCTCGATTCGCTCGCCGCCAGCCAGGGTTCTTTGCCCCCGGCGGAGTTGGTGCGCCTGGCCGACCGGGTGGTAATAGCGTTTGAGCCGGTGCCGGTCGGCAACCCGCCCCTCGCCGGGTTGGCCGCCGAACTGGCCGTTATCCATGACGGTCTGGCGCAGGTCTCCGCCGCCCGGTGGGATGGGCTGGCGGACCGGCTTCGGGCCGTGCCGCGCCGGTCCCCCTTCAGCCATTGGGCCGTTTTCATCAAAGGTTTGGCAGCCTTTTACACCGGGGACAACGACCGGGCGATCCAGTGTTTCGAGAACCTCCCGGCCGGTTCGGTGCCCGCCAAGGCTGGTCAGGGGTATCTCGTGCTGGCGGGCCGCCTCGAGCCCGACCCGCTGTCGCCGCCGGGTGCAGCCTCGCTCGGCGTTGCGGGCCGCGTGCTGGGCCGGCCGTCGGCCGGCCAGCAGCTCTGCCGCGCCGAACAGTTGTGGCGCGCCGACCGCCACGTCGACTCCTACCGCGTCTGGCGCGACGGCGTGTCGCTTTTCCCCAGCGACGGCCCTGATTGGCTCGGAGCGCTGAGCGAGTTCTATTTCCAGGCGACGCGCTCGCTGAACGAAGAGCAATCGGATGATTACTTGTGCCATTTCATGGATTTGCTGCGCCGCGCCGGCAAGAACGACGTCGAGGACCTGCTCGGCCACCGGATGCTGGGGCTCCAGGCGGTTCGCGAGGGCGCCTGGTCCATCGCCGCCGAGGAATGGGACAAGTTCCTGACCATCAGGGCCAAAGTGCGCAAACCGAACCCCAAGTTGGAGGCGGTGGCTTATTGCTGGCTGGGCCAGCAAATGGTGGTGCCCAGGCCGGGTCAAAACCCCGTCCGGCTCGGCGGCCTCCCGGCGATGCAGGCCCCGGCGCGGGGCCGAAGTTATTTCCAGAAAGCAGTCGCGCTCGATCCGAACCTGTTGCCCGCCTCTCTCTGGCTTTGCCACGTCTATGCCTCGCTGGGCCAGAACCGGGAACGCAACCAGCTCCTGGACGAGATGACCCGCCGGTTTCCCGATGAAAAACCGGTGCTCCTCCTGGCGGCTGATCGTTGCATCGGAAGCAAGGCCTTCACCAAGGCCATCGCCCTGGTCGAACGCGCCCGCGAGTTGGATCGCCTCGACCCCACCATCCCGGCGATGATGGTGCTGTGCTGGCGGCAACACGCCTGGCAACAGTTCCAACAGCAGCAACCCGACAAAGCCCGGACGACCCTGGCCGCAACCGCGGAGTTTCTCACCGACAAACCCGATGACTTCCACCTCGGCCGCTGGACCAATACGGCCCGGCACGGCTTGCAGGAAGAACTTCACGGCGATCCCGCGGCCGGGCGAAGCCTCCTGGCCCAAGCCCGCTCCGCCAGCCCCTTTCCCGGCGCCTTTCTCCTGTTTGCCCAAATCGCTTACCGTTACTATGCCAAACGGCGGTCAAAGGAATCGCCCTTCCTTGGCGAACTGCGGACGGAACTGAAAACGGGCGCTTCCGCCGTGCGCGCCGCCCAGTTGCTCCGCCAGATGCAGTTCTGGTCGGATTCCGCTGACGCGCCGGAGGTCAGTTCGGAGTACCAGTTGGTGCGCGGCTACGTCGCCGCGGCGGCCAAGCTCCCATGCGCGCGCGAGGAGGCCAGGATCGTGGTGGAACTGTGCCTGTCGTCGGGCTCGGAGGGGCAGGCCCGCCTCTTCACCAAGGCGGCCCTCCGCCGTGACCGGGACGACCCGCTGTTCGGGTTCTTCGACCACTCACTCCGCACCGCCTGGGAAGCATCATCCCCGCGCCACCGGGCCGAACTGGAGAAGCTCCTCGGCTTGGCCCAAGACCGCCGCGATCAGGAGGCGATTCAGAAAATCCAGCACGCGCTCCGCGCGCTGAATGCCCCACCCCCGACGCCGGCGTACTCCGAGCCGGAACAGGATCAGGATGAGGATTGGGATGACGGGCCCGAAATCCCGAGCGGCGTCCTGCCACCCATGCCACCTGGGATGGAGGCCGGGATCGGCCAGCTCATGGAAGCCCTCCGGGATGCGTCGCCGGAGGAAGTTGAGGACTTGCGCCGGACGGCCCCCAAGGATGTGCCTCCGTTCATCCTCAACATGTTTATCCAAGCGGCCCGGGCCGCCCCCCCGAGGCCGAATCGGCGACGCCCTCCCGGCCCTCCGTCCGGTCAGCAGGAGTTCTTTTGATATGGACCCCTATCTTTTGCTGGGCGTTCCCCGTGACGCCGACGACCAAAGCATTCGCCGGGCTTACCTCGAGGGCGTCAAAGCCGCCAGCCCGGAGACCGATCCGGAGCGGTTCAAAGCCGTGTCCGCCGCCTACGAGAGCATCAAGAATGAAACCCAGCGGTATTCTCACGAGTTGTTCCACGAGGATTCGCCCGGAAACTCGCCCCTCGACGCTTTTCTGCAGCACGCCCGGCGCTCCCCCAGGCCGGCGCCTCTGCCCCTTGAAGCCCTGAAAGAACTCCTGCGTTCATGCTCGAAGACCTGACTCCCACCCAGCCCACGGCGACACCCCCCGACCCCGCCGCGGGCTCCGTTGCGGATTCCGTCGGCGGCCCGCTGGCGGCGGATCAGGCCGCCGTGCCCGGGGAGGATGGCGGGCAGGCGCTGCTCGATTGGAAGCAGGCGCTCCGCGAAGACTTTGAGCAATGGCTCGATTCGCTCGACGAAATCCCGGAACCCGAGGCTGCGGAGGATGACCCCGGGACGACTCCGGACCTCTATTCCTTCCACGAACAGTTTGCCGCCGCCAATGCCGAGACCCGCAAGGCGCATCGCCGGACGGCCGAGGCGATCAGCCTGTGGGGTGATACCCTGGCGAGGTTCGAGGCGGGCCTGACCCCGTTGCGGGAAACGGTGGCACAACTGACGGCCACCCAAGCCCCGGAGGGCCGGCTTTCCCGGACGCATTGTCTGGTGCTGGTGGAGTGGCTCGACCGCTTGCGGCGCGTCACCCAGGCCTTTGAATCTCCGCCGCCCAAGCGGCGGTGGTGGGAATCCGACGGCCGGTGGACGGAACGGTGGGCAGCGCAGCGGCAGGCGCTCGGCATCGTGGTGAGCCACCTCGAAGAGTTCCTGCGACGGGAGGGCGTCACCCGGCTCGAGGCCCTCGGCCAATCGTTCGACCCCATCACCATGGCGGCGGTGGCCGCGGAGCTCGATCCGACCCGGCCAACGCAAACCGTGCTTGAGGAAATCGCCCCCGGCTATCGCCGCCAAGGCGAGCTCCTGCGGCCCGCCCAGGTGAAAGTTTCCCGCCGCCCCTGACCATGATCAAGTATGAGTGACTTAATCGTCGGTATCGACCTCGGCACCACCAACTCGGAACTCGCCATCGCCCGCGACGGCAAGGTGGATGTCCTGCCCATCCACGGCCATCCCATCATGCCTTCCTGCGTGGGGCTCGATCTGGCCGGGAACCTCGTCGTGGGCCAGGCTGCCCGGAACCAGCTGGTCGCCGCGCCCGAACGCACCATCCTGTCCATCAAACGCCAGATGGGAGAGGACGCCAAGGTCCGGCTGGGGGAGCAGGAGGTTTCACCGGAGGAGATCTCGTCCTTCATTCTGCGCGAACTCAAGCTCGAGGCGGAACGCCTGCTCGGCCAGCCGGTGGCTAAGGCGGTCGTCACCGTGCCGGCCTTCTTCAACGAGCGGCAGCGCAAGGCCACCCAAGCCGCCGGCGCCCTCGCCGGCCTCGAAGTGGTACGCATCATCAATGAGCCCACCGCCGCCGCCCTCGCCTATGGTGCCGGCGCGACCGAGGGCGAAACCATGCTCGTGTACGACTTGGGCGGCGGCACTTTTGACGTCTCGGTGGTCGTGGTCGAGCACGGAGTGGTCGAAGTCAAGGCGAGCCACGGCGACACCCATCTGGGCGGCGACGATTTCGATCAACTGCTCGTGGATCACGCGATCCTCGAGTTCAAACGCCAGCACAACGTCGACCTCGTCCAGGACCCCAGGACACTCCGCCGCCTCAAGGTGGTGATGGAGCGCGCCAAACGCACTCTATCGGACGAGCCTTTTGTGCTGGTCCGCGAAGAGTACCTGGACGGGCAGCACCACCTCGAGCTGGAGCTCTCGCGCGGAGACTATGAAGAGATGATTCTGCCGCTGATCGAGCGCACCCTGGGCTGTGTGCATCAATCCCTCAACGACGCGCGCCTCGCGCCCAAAGACATCCGGAAGGTCATGCTCGTCGGCGGTGCCACGCGCACGCCGTTGGTGCAGCAGTTGTTGCGGGAGCGCCTGCAGCTCGACCCGCGATTCGAAATCGACCCCGACCTCATCGTGGCGATGGGTGCCGCGATCCAGGGGGGCGTCATCGCCGGCCAGGAGCGGCACAGCATCCTGGTGGACATCACCCCCCATACCTACAACACTGCGGCCATCGCCCCCCATAACGGGCTCGAACAACTGGTCTGCGTGCCCGTCATTCACCGCAACACCCCGCTCCCGGCCAGCAAGGCGGAGATGCTCCAAACCCTCTATGATAACCAGCCCCAGGCCCGTATCGAGGTCTATCAAGGCGAGCACCCGTTGCCCGGGGGAAACACCTTCATCGGCGATTTCCTCATCGAGGGATTGACCGAAGCCCCGGCCGGCAATCGTCTGGTCATCCACTTCGATCTCGATCTCAACGGCATCCTCAAGGTAACCGCCACCGAAAAGATCACCGGCCTGGCCAAGACCGTCAGCATCGATACTCGCGGCGGGCACACGCTCGATCTCGAGGTCGCCCGCCGGAATATCGCCTCGCTCGTGGAGCTGCCCGATGGCTTGGACGACGCGGCGGAGGAGGACTCCCCCGAGGGCGAGGCACCCCCTGCCGGGGCGGGGGAGCCCGGCTCCTCGGATCTCCTCACCACCGCCAAAGACCTGCGCAAGCGGGCCGAGGCCCTGCTCCAGAAGACACTCAGCCCGGAGGACGCGGCCGAGATCCACCAACTCCTCCAACAGACCGCTGCCGCCGTCAGCGCCGGCGACTTGGACGGCCTCGGGGAAAAGAACGAGGCCTTGTCCGATCTGCTCTTCTACCTCGAGGATTAGGCAGGAACCCGTCATGGACATCCGCTGCCCGGCCTGCAACAAGGCCAACCAAACCGAGCACCTCTGCTCCCGCTGCGGCTGTGATCTAACCCGGTTGCACGAGACGGCGGGGGCTGCGGCAGCCACCCTGCGACGGGCGCGCGAGGCGTTGCACGCCGCCGATTGGGAGGAAACCCTGGCTTGGGCGCGAAAGTCCTGGACCCTGCGTCACACGACCGAGGCCGCACGCCTGGCCTGCCTCGCCGCCGCCGCCCTCGGCCACACCGCCCCCGCGCTCCGCTGGCATCAGGCGGCTGGCCCTTCATAGACCTCGGGCAGCAGGCGTGATCCCGCGGCCCGTCGTGGTCGAAATCGCCGGGGGGGAACTGTGCCGAGCCGTAAGCCCCCTCACTTGGGCGGGGGTGAGCGGGTGCGCCACAGAATCGTGCGCGAGACAAGGCGGGCCGGATCACTCCCCCCATCTGCCATCAACGCAAGGTTGGGCGAGAGCACGCTCGACGATTGTCCGCCTATCCTCTTCGCGGACAACCGGAATGACGCATACTGTATCAGCATGAGCGAATCAGCTTCTGCGAACCGTTCAGGTCACGTCGGACGCCGCGGCGGAGCTTAAGGTGATGGGCGCGGTCCTTCGCTCTCGGAGGCGGAAATGACGCAGTTTCTCCTTGGCCCTGCCGCCAAGTCGGATCTCGTCGAAATCTGGAATTATTCTGCGACGGAAGTCGGCGATGTTGACTTGGCCGACAACATCCGGGCCGAGGTTCTTGACGGCATCCCAGCGGCCGCCCGAACGCCCGACATCGGCCACCCGCATCGCGACCTCGCAAACCGCGGGCGTTGAACCCAACCCCGAACCGACGTATATTGGTCGTTATGGCGATCACGCTGGATCAAATCATCGAGGAAACGCGCCACTGGCCGCCGGAGAAGGTGGGCGAACTGGTTGACCGTCTGAGCGAAGAAATGCACGCGCCCCCTCCTGGCAATGAGGAAGCGTGGAAACAGGAAGCCCGCCGCCGGTTGGGGGAAATCGAGAACGCCGCGGTGCAAACCGTGGACGGCGAGAAAGTCTCTGCCCGCATCAGCCGGATCGTGGGCCGGTGAAAGAGAGAGCCTTCCATCCGGAGGCGGCTGAGGAATATGCCCAGGCGGCCGAGCATTACGGGCGCATCACCCCCGGGCAGGGCATGCGGTTCTACGACCAGATCGAAGGCATCCTCCTCGACGTCCGGCGTCAGCCTCCGCGCTTCCGCTTTCTTGATCCGCCAATCCGCCGCCACTTTTTCACTGTGTTCCCCTACGCGGTGCTCTACGTTGATCAGCCGGAGCGGGTGCTGATCATCGCGGTCATGCCCATGAACCGGCGACCGGGTTATTGGCAGAACGGGTCTAAACGGAGCCGACAAGCAGCCGCCCCAAACACAGGGGAACGCAACTATCCAGCAAGACCCTTACCACCTGCGAACCTCGCCGAGGAGTCGATGGCCGGCCAGGTCGATCACGCTTTGTCGGGGTTCACCACCGGCCTGCCCAAGGCACCCAGCATCGTTAGAAGCAGCCGTTGGCGTTCAAATATCATCTCGAGAAATGATAACCCAGCGGGACGGGAGCGAAAGGACGGCTTCAGAGGTCGCCTCTGAAAGCACGGTCCAGGATGGCGGGGAGAAGGGCGTCGAGCTCAGCTGCGGTTTCGGTTTGGAGGCGCTTGAGGGCGGTTACCTGGGCTCTTACCTCGCGAAGGACCATCTGCGTTTTGCGCGACGGGAGCGGCATCTCGTAGGCCAGGAAATCCTGCGGGTTCAGGCGGCGACGCCGGACGTTGGTGCCGGTGCTTTGGCCTGCGACCTGTGGCCAGACGGCAGGTGTGCGGAAATATGTGTCGAGGACCTCGGGAAGGGCTTTGTCCTCGTTTACCTCGAACACCGGAAATTCCGTAGAGACAACGCAGCCATCGCACTCTGGTGGCACGACTCCGAAGGCGCCCTCCCAGGCCATCAGCTTTGGGTAAACGAAGTTTCCGGTTCGAAGGCGGGAGAGTCGGGGGTACGCGAAGTCCATCCCGCTCTTGGCCTGGCCGCGGAAGACGCCGCGACCGAAGCAGTAGACGCCGGCGAACTGATAGGTCTCGGAGGCTTGGACTGGCACGTCAGGTGGCCTAAGGGTGACAAGGTCGCGCATCGGGGTTGGTGTGGTTTCGCTGTCACCGGCTATGATCGCGCGACAGAGAGCTTCGGCTTCCTCAATGGTTTGCTGCTTCGTCAGCAGAATCTGTGGGTAGGATTCGGTTCTGGCAGGCGGCCTAGCGTGTGATACAAGGCTATTTCCATGGCGCGGAACGTCCGGAACCCGTAGGCCCGTCTGGTAACCACTCGAA
>Ga0182030_10012175_pt1 | contig 17275 bp, 15 predicted proteins | sample 812S3MmetaG_FD_121299 | JGI IMG/M metagenome (GOLD analysis project Ga0182030, IMG submission 121299) | Permafrost microbial communities from Stordalen Mire, Sweden - 812S3M metaG (Illumina Assembly) | ecosystem: Environmental > Terrestrial > Soil > Wetlands > Permafrost | place: Sweden...
ATCGTTCAGCCCCGAAGGCGAAGTCCCGGGCGGATTATTCTGATCCAGAACGGGCGATGCTCGCACCAAGCCCGCTGGGGTCAGTAGCGGTAAGGCGATGGCTGCAACAAAGACCCAGTAGCGAATAGTCACGCTCATCCCCAAGCTTTGTCGCGGAAAACCGCCTGCGCATACAGTTAACAGAATTTCTACGCACCTACAAGCGCGTTATTCAGTTCGGCAACATCAACACGAAGCCGCCGTTTTCGTAGGCGTAAAAGCGCCATTCTGCAACCGTCTTCGGCGTGCCGAGAATGACCAATTGCTGGCGCAACGTCGCGACGTCGTTGAACACGTCGGAGGCTTTGATGACGTTTTCATACTTGCGGAGCAACGAGTCGGTGCCGCTGCCTTGCGCCGCATAAGTGATCAACACCTTGAGCGGGGCGTTGAACAACTGCAGCTTGTTCATCGTTTCATCGGCTTTGGCGGCATCGTTTTGGTGCTCCACCGCGACCGAAATCCAATTGGCGTACGAGGCGTATTTACCCGTGTCATCCACGCCGCGCTCCTCGTAGAACATTCCGTCCAGCGTGTAGTACTCCTTATTCCAGGATAACAAGCCGAGATTCCTCGCGATCCTGGGGTAGATCGTGGATCGCATGTAGTAGTTATAGGATTTTTTTTCGAAGCCGACGGCAATGCGAAAGCCGTCGGCTTCCGACTTCATGACTTCGACGAAAGCGTTTCGAAAATCTTGCAGCGCTATTTTCTTCATGGTTCAGACCGTCGGACGGCAGGTGCGCCATGTCGACCGCGTGGGTCTATTAATGCGGGCGATACGCGCTAACGGATTGCGAGGTTCGAGTCGTACGCACATCGCGAGGCTAACAAGAGTGCATGGTGATGTCTATTTTAGGAGCCGATCGCTCAAAAAGGAGACGGCCGCAGGCACGTCCAGCGCGACCCACATGGGACGTCCCAAAGCCCCTCTCGTCCCGACGCGCTCAGGCGGCCCGATCGGCTGTTTCTCGATGAGCGTCGATGCTCAGCCGCTCCGAGGCGGCGATATCGGCAGTCTCTTCGGTCCAAACTCGCAAGCTTTGCTGCGAGGGATCGGGCGACGCCGTGCTGATGGCCAGATCCCCCGCGATCGCGCGCGATGATGCGGGGGCCGATTCTTCGGACGTTGTTCCGCGGATCGAACCTATGCCGAGCACCGCCCAAGAGCGCCCCCCGTACCGCGGGCGAAAACCTTGGGGCGCCGCGACCGGGGTATCCCATTGAGGCACGAGGGAACGCAGGTCAAAGGGAGGCGGAAGCGGCGGCTCGCCTTGCAGGGGGAGCTGCGCGCAATGAGGTGGGAGTATCGCCGTGGAGGTTCAGGCAAATCCGCCATATCGCCCGCGTCCAGGCGCCACCCTCCAAAAAACCATTGCCGCGGTCTTGAAAAATAAACCGCGAACCCTACGTTCGCGACAATCGCCCGCCCGTGGGGCGGCGAGAGCCTTACCCCAAAACCGTTCATCAAGAAAAGGAGTGGTGCCATGAGTTCTGTAATGCGACAAGATGCGTGGGGCGTGATGCCGCGCCTGCAGGAAGAAATTAACCGTTTGTTTGGCAACGCCCGCGAGAACGACAGCAGCTCGGCCACGGCGACCTGGATACCGCCGGTCGACATTCACGAGTACCCGGATCGCTTCGAATTGTACGTCGACGTGCCGGGGGTCGATCCCTCGAGGGTCGAACTCACGCTGGATGGCGGGGTGCTCACGTTGTCGGGCGAGCGGGCGGAGATGTCCACCGACAAGCGCACCGAAGACCTGCAGGGTCGCCGCATCGAGCGGGGCCACGGCCATTTTCACCGCCGCTTCGTCCTGCCGGACACGGCGGACGGCGACAAGGTCAACGCGACGGGCAAGAACGGCGTGCTCACCGTCGTGATCCCGAAGCAGGTGAAGGCGGTGCCGCGCCGGATTCAAATCGACGGCTGAAGCCGCCGGCCGCTCGCCGCCCCGGCCGCCGGTCAGCCGCCCCGCGAGCGCTTCGCGGGAGGCGGTTCGTCCGCGGCCGGGTCGACCTGCTTGAACTCGTCGGGGGCGAGGCGGTAGCGGGACAGCAGCTTGTAGAAATCCGTGCGGTTGCGCTTCGCGATGCGCGCCGCCTGACACACGTTGCCGGAGGCCTGCTGCAGATTGCGCCGCAGGTATTCGCGCGCAAAGTTGTCGCGCGCCTCGTCATAGCCGGGCACCGGCTTGGGCTCGCGGCCGAGGGTTTTTTCGACGAACTCCTTCGTCATGACCTTGTCGTGCGACAGGGCCACGTTGAGCTTCACGAGGTCGAACAGCTGGCGCACGTTGCCGGGCCAGTCGCTCGTCGCGAGGAGCTCGATGGCCTCCGGGGTGTAGATCTTGCGCTTCGCCGCCGGGTCCGTCGCCTGGTCGAGGAAATGCGAGACCAGCAAGGGGATGTCCTCGCGGCGCCGGCCCAGCGGTGGAATCTCGATCGGCAGCACGTTGAGCAGGTAGTAGAGATCCTGCCGGAAGCGGTTGGCCGCCACCAGCTCCTTGAGGTCGCGCGAGGTGGTGCTGATGAGCCGCGCAGCGCCGGCCGGCCGATTCTGGAGCGCGTTCACGAGGTCGGCCTGAGCCTCGGGGGACAGGTCGCCGACCTCATCCAGCAGCACGGTGCCGCCCAGCGCCGCGGTGCAGAGGGCGGCCGCGTCTGCCGCCGCGTCCGCACACCGCACCACCACGAAGGGCTGGCTCCGGTGCGCGCTCGCCGCGTGGACCGCACGCGCCAGGAGTTCCTTGCCGGTGCCGTTTTCACCCGTCAACAGGACGGGCACGTCGCTTGCCGCGGCGCGGTTCGCCAACGTCAGCCGGTCTTCCATCAGCCGGCTGCGCGACACGATATCCGCCCGCCAGTTGCCCTCGACCGCCGTGAACGTCGAGTTTTCGACGGCGCGGGCCACCTGGGTCAGCAGCTCCTCCTTGTCCACGGGCCTGACGAGGAAGCCGAAGGCGCCGGCCTGGGTGGCCTCCACGGCCTGTGCAATGGTGCCGTGAGCCGTCACGATGATGACGGTGATCGCAGGCCAGCGGCTCTTGAATTCCTTGAGCAGCGCCATGCCGTCCATCGGTTCGAGGCGCAGATCGGTGATGACGAGGTTGGGACGCAACCGGACGCACGCGTCGAGCGCCGCCTGGGCGGTGTCGACCGCTTCGGTGTCATAGCCCGCCATGCCCAGCCGGGCGGTCATGAAGCGCCGCGACTCGGCGTCGCCGTCGACCACCAGGACGCGCGGCCTGCGCAGCGTCGGCTCGGGTTTCGGGATTTTCGTGCTGCGCGAGGTTTTCACGACCGGGCGAAAGCCGAAGGCGAGCGAGCTGGTGAGGGGCGGGCGCTTGTCGTTCATCCGCCCAACCTAGCAACGTCGCGCGGCGTTGGCTGTAGGGGAAATCGGTCTTCAGGCTTAGGTCCGCGGCCCTAAGTTGTTTCCCCGTGTCTAGTCAGGGGAATCCCGTGGCGCTTGATCTTGCGGTAGAGCGTGTTGCGGCTGATCCCGAAATGGTTGGCCACCCGGCTCATCACCCAACCCTGCTGTTCCATGACGCGCAGCAGCGCGTCCCGTTCGGCGCTTTGGAAGCTGATCGCCGGAACGGCGTTTCCGCGGGTCTCCGCCGCAGGGAGACTCCCGCGGGACGGTGCCGTCTCCCGGCGCAGCTCGTCCGGCAGATCCCGCTCGCGAATCACCTCGTTTTCGCCCAGCGCGAGCGCGGTGCGGATGACATTGCGCAACTCGCGGATGTTGCCGGGCCATGGATGGGCGAGCAGCCGCTGCAGGGCCGCCATTTCGATCGCCGCGTCGCCCGAGCCGCCGGATTCGCGCGCGATGCAATTGCGGATCAGAGACTCCTTGTCGCGTCGTTCGGCGAGCGGCGGCAGGTCGAGGGTGATGCCGTTCAGGCGGTAGTACAGGTCCTCGCGGAATTCTCCGCGTTCCAGCATTTCCGACAGGTTGCGGTGCGACGCGCAGATCACCCGCAGGTCCACCTTGACCGCCGTTTCGCTGCCGAGCGGCGTCACCTCCTGTTCCTCCAGGACCCGCAGCAGCCGGGTTTGGAGCAACAGCGGCATGTCGCCGATTTCATCGAGAAACAGCGTGCCGCCGGAGGATTGCACCAGGCGGCCGCGCAAACCGTCGCGGCGCGCGCCGGTGAAGGCGCCCGCAGAGTGGCCGAACAGCTCACTCTCGATCAGTGTCTCCGGGATGGCGGCGCAATTGACGGCGACGAACGGCTGCTTCGCGCGGACGCTGGCGAGATGCAGCGCCTTGGCGAACGCCTCCTTGCCCGAACCGGTGGGGCCCCGGATCACGATGGAGACGTTGCGATCGGCGACGCGCTGGGCATTGCGCACATTGCGGATCATCTTCGGGTCTTCGCCGGCCAGGTCTTGCAACGTCAGGACACCGGCGGCATCCCTTCGCGTGAGATGCACCAGCGCGTGGGCGGCGAACACGGGGGTGGCGGCGCGCGAACCCTGCTGGCCGCCGGGCACCAGGCTCGCAAAGTAACGCCGGCCGTGCAGGTTGTCGCGCAGCTCCCAAATGGCGCGGCGGCCGGACTGCACCGTCGCGAGCAGTTCCTCGTAGGACGTGTCGAACACGTCGGCGAGCGAGCGGCCGACCAGATCGCTGCGGTTCTCGGCGCCCAAAAGTTTCAGGCCGGTCACGTCCGTCGCCACGATGGTGCCATCGGTCGAGACGGCCATCGCGCCGTCGTGCAGCAGATCGACGAATTCCGGGCGGTGGTGGAAGCGCAGCATCGCATCGGTCCGGCAGCGGCGCAGAAACAGGCATTTCTCGATCAGGCGCGCCGACGTGTTGACGAGCGCCACCGTGTGCATCTGCGATTCGCGGGTGCCGGACGCGTTTACGGAGGAGGCATCCAGGACCGCGATGATCCGTCCGTGCTGATCGTGGATTGGCGCCGCGGAGCAGGATAGGCCGATGTGGCGCGAGCGGAAATGGTCCGACTGATGAATGGTGATCGGCCGGGCCTCGGCCGCGCAGGTCCCGATGCCGTTGGTGCCCTCGCGTTGTTCGCTCCACTCCGCGCCGACGATGAGCCCCGCGGACACGAACATGCGCTTCAACGCGGGGTCGATTTTTTCGCACAGGATGACGCCGGTCGTGTCGGCCAGGAGCAGCGCGTATCCCGAGCCCGCGATCTGATCGTAGAGCGAATCCATCTCCGCCCGGGCGATTTGGACGAGTTCCTCGTGCTCGGTCTGCAGATACTTCAGGCGGGTTTGGTCCAGCACGGTCGGCTGGTATTCGCGGGCGGGATCGAGCTTGAATTCATGGAGACAACGGCGCCACGACACGTCCACCGCGGGAACCATGGAACGGACGGTGGCGGGTGGCAGCCCGGCGTCCGCGAGTCGCAGAACGCGATCGGCGTGCGGCGCGATTTTCGAGCCACTCATGCGCAAACCCGCGCGCACAACCCCCAGCGCCGCCTTGGAACAGCCATCATTTGGTATTACCCCCCGTTTGGGACACTTTAAACCGGCTCTGTGCCACCGTGTCAAGCACGTGATGACATGTGTCACGGGGATGACACTTTCGCGGCATCGGGGTGACGGTGCCTCATTTCAAGCAGCGCAACAATAGGGATTCACCGCAGCTAGATGCTGGGAATCCACGGGGGGATCTTCGCATTGAACGCTTGGCATGGGCCTTGCTCTCCGCCACTATCGAGCGCGACCCGGGGAACACCGGGCGGACGCTCGGAGCGGTTGCCACATTCGTGAATGTCAGGAGGGGGAGCATGTCAGCACTTAGAAACAGAATCCTTGGGGTATGGACCGCGACCAGCGCCGTTTTGGCGTTTTCGCTCGCGCTGGCGCCGCCCGCCGCGCGCGCCCAGGTCACCAACGCCATGATCGCGGACGACGCCAACTCGGTGGACGACGTGCTCACCGTGGGGATGGGCCAGTCGGGGCAGCGGTTCAGCCCGCTCAAGGACGTCAATTCGGTCAACGTGAAGGAACTGGTCCCTGTCTGGACGTTTTCCTTCGGCGGCGAGAAACAGCGCGGCCAGGAAACCCAGCCGCTGGTGTACAACGGCAAGATCTTCGTCACCGGCTCCTATTCGCGCATGTGGGCGCTCGATGCGCGCACCGGCGCGCGGCTGTGGGCCTACGAGTACCGGTTGCCCGACGGCATCGAGCCGTGCTGCGACGTGGTCAACCGGGGCGCCGCGCTGTTCGGCGATCTCGTGATATTCGGCACCCTGGATGCGCACTTGGTGGCGCTGAACCAGAACACCGGCAAGGTCGTGTGGAACGAGACGCTCGGCGACTTCAAGGCCGGCTACTCGTACACGGCGGCGCCGCTCATCGTCAACGGCAAGGTCATCACCGGCGTGTCGGGAGGCGAATTCGGCATCGTCGGCCGCGTCGACGCGCGTGATGCGCTCACGGGCAAGCTCATCTGGTCCCGGCCCACGGTCGAGGGCCACATGGGCACGTTGAACGGCGCCGACAACGGCATCACGGGCAAGACGAACGCGTCCTGGCCCGGCGATCTGTGGAAGACCGGCGGTGCCGCGACCTGGCTGGGCTGCACGTATGGTGCCGACACCCATCTGGTGTATTGCGGCACGGGCAATCCCTCGCCGTGGAATTCGCATGAGCGCCCGGGCGACAACTTGTACTCGACCTCGACGCTTGCGCTCGACGTCGACACCGGCAAGATCGTGTGGAGCTACCAGAGCACGCCGAACGACTCGTGGGATTTCGACGGCGTCAACGAGTTCATTCCGTTCGATCTGAAGAAAGACGGCGGCATCGTCAAGGCGGGCGCCAAGGCCGACCGCAACGGCTTCTTCTACGTGCTCGACCGTGCCACCGGTAAGTTCATCAGCGCCTCACCGTTCGTCAGCAAGCAATCCTGGGCGAGCGGGGTGGATCCCAAGACCGGGCGGCCGATCGAGACCAGCAACCGGCCCGGCGACCCTGGGTCGGCCGAAAAAGGCTCGAAAGTGTTCGCCTATCCCTCATTCCTCGGCGGCAAGAATTGGATGCCGATGGCGTACAACAAGGGCACCGGACTTTTCTATGTGCCCTCCAACGAGTGGGGCATGGACATCTGGAACGAGCCCATCACCTACAAGAAGGGAGCGGCCTATCTCGGCGCCGGCTTTACCATCAAGCCCTTGTACGAGGACCACATTGGAGTGCTCCGGGCGATGGACCCTGCCACGGGCAAGATCGTCTGGGAATACCAGAATCCGGCGCCCCTATGGGGCGGTGTGATGACCACGGCCGGCAATCTGGTCTTTACCGGCACCCCGGAAGGCTTTTTCAAGGCGTTCGACGCCAAGACCGGCAAGGAACTGTGGAAGTTCCAGACCGGATCGGGCGTGGTCGGCCAGCCGATCACCTGGCAGATGGACGGCGAGCAGTATATTGCCGTCGCCTCCGGCTGGGGCGGCGCGGTTCCGCTCTGGGGCGGCGATGTGGCGGCGAAGGTCAAGGATATCTCCCAGGGGGGTATGCTCTGGGTGTTCAAACTCCATACGACAGCGAAGCCTTATGTCACCAAGCGCTGATTTGCGGTCCGGCGACGGTACGGCGCGGTTCGCGGCGGCGGTGCGGCAATTTGCCGCATCGGCGTCGCGGGTCGCCGCGCTGCTGGTGGTCACCGCCCTGGCGGTCGGCCACGGCAACGTGACACCGCAGCCGGTCGACACCAAGGATTTGCCCAAGCTGGCCGGTCCGTTGACGGAAAATCCCTATCGCGGCTCCCCGGCCCAGGCTGCTGCGCAGCAGATCGGATCCTCCGCGTTCAATCAGAACTGCGCCCGGTGCCACGGATTGGAGGCGGTGTCCGGCGGCATCGCGCCGGATCTGCGGCACTTGCCGAAGGGCAAGGAGGGCGACGAGTATTTCCAGATGCGCATCCGCAACGGGTCCGTGCGCAACGGCGTGACTTACATGCCGCCTTTCGAGGGGGTGTTCAGCGAGGAGGCGATCTGGGCCATCCGCACCTATCTGGACTCGCGGTATGAAGAGCAGTGACGCCGCCCGGATCCTGACGGCGGCCGCAGTCGTGTTCTTTGGATCGGCGCGGGCCGGGGCCGACGACGGGGACACGGCCGATCCGCTGGCCGCCGTGCGTGCCCGGGGCAGCATCGAAATCGCGGTGTACGCCGACTTTCCCCCGTATTCGTCGGGCGCATCGGCCGCCACGGCGGAGGGAATCGACGTCGACATCGCCCGCGCGATTGCGCAGAAACTCGGCCTGCCCTTGAAGCTGCGGCTGATCTCGGCCGGCGAGTCGGTGAGCGACGATCTGCGCAATCATCTGTGGAAGGGGCATTACATGGGTTACGGCGTGGCCGACGTCATGCTGCACGTGGGTTACGACGGCGAGTTCGCCCGGCGGGAGAAGAACGTCCTGCTGTTCGAGCCCTACTTCCACGACACCGTGGCGCTCGCGTACCGGCCGGACCGGATCAAGAACGTGGAGTCGCCGATTGCGCTCACCGAGCATAAGATAGCCGTCGAGGGCGACACGATCAGCGATCACCTCATGAGCAGCGCCTACGGCGGGGCGTTGCGGAACTCCGCGGTCCGGGAACAGTCGTTGGAGGAGGCGGTCGGCGCCTTCAAAGCCGGGGAGGTCGACGGCGTGATGGGCCCGGAGGGTGAACTTCAGGGGCTGCTCGCGGCGCACAACATGACCGGTGTGGCCTTCCATCAACAGCAACCCGTCGGCCAGATGCGGACCTCGTGGGACATCGGGGTTGCGGTCAAGGACGAGGGTGCGACGACGCTCAAGGATGCGGTGGCGGCTATAGTCGACACCCTGAAGGCTGACGGCTCGATGAAGAAAATGTTTGCGGCGCATGGCGTCACGTATCTCGACGCATCATCGGTGGTGGCTGGTAAGAGATTGGCCCGTGATGCGAATTGACATCAATCCAACCGAAGGAGAATCATCATGAGTGCCCAAGTTCGCCCGCCGCTCGACAGCGGTTCCATTGCAGAAAGCGGCTCGTTCGCCGCGCATTTGAAGACGCTCGAGCGCAAGATTCCGCTGCGCGGGCGGTACGAGAATTTCATCGGCGGGAAATGGGTGGCCCCGGTCAAGGGCGGCTACTTCGACAATGTCTCGCCGACCACCGGCCAGGTGATCTGCAAGATCGCCCGCTCGCAGGCCGAGGACGTCGAACTCGCGCTCGACGCGGCGCATGCCGCCAAGGACGCGTGGGGCAAGACCTCGGTCGCCCAGCGCGCCGCCGCCCTCAACAAGATCGCGGACCGCATGGAACAATACCTGCCGTTCCTCGCCGCCGTCGAAACCTACGACAACGGCAAGCCGATCCGCGAGACGAATCTGGCCGACATGCCCCTCGCGGTGGATCACTTCCGCTATTTCGCGAGCTGCGTGCGGGCGCAGGAAGGCTCGCTGGGCGAGCTCGACGACGACACCGTCGCCTACCACTACCATGAGCCGCTCGGCGTGGTGGGTCAGATCATCCCGTGGAACTTCCCGATCCTGATGGCCGCCTGGAAACTCGCTCCCGCACTGGCGGCCGGCAATGCCGTCATCATCAAGCCGGCGGAACAGACTCCGATGTCGCTGCTGGTGCTCGCGGAACTGATTCAGGACCTGCTGCCGCCCGGCGTGCTCAACATCATCAACGGCTTCGGGCTCGAGGCCGGCAAGCCGCTCGCGACGAGCACGCGCATCAACAAGATCGCGTTCACCGGCGAGACCACCACCGGCCGGCTGATCATGCAGTACGCCTCCGAGAACATCATTCCGGTCACGCTGGAACTTGGCGGCAAGTCGCCGAACATCTTCTTCGCGGACGTGATGCGCGAGGACGATGATTTCGTCGACAAGGCGCTCGAGGGCTTTGCGATGTTCGCGCTCAACCAGGGCGAGGTGTGCACCTGCCCGTCGCGGGCGCTGGTGCAGAAATCGATCTACGACCGGTTCATGGAGCGCGCGATCAAGCGGGTCGAGAGCATCCGCCAGGGTGATCCGTTCGACATGAGCACGCAGATCGGGGCGCAGGCCTCGAACGACCAGTACGAGAAGATCCTGTCCTACCTCGACATCGGCAAGAAGGAGGGCGCCAAGGTGCTCGCCGGCGGCGTCGCCAACAAGCTCAACGGCGATCTGGCCGGCGGCTATTACATCAAGCCCACCATCTTCGAGGGCCACAACAAGATGCGCGTTTTCCAGGAGGAGATCTTCGGACCCGTGGTGTCGGTGACGACGTTCGACACGCCCGCCGAGGCGCTCGAGATCGCGAACGACACGCTGTACGGGTTGGGGTCCGGCATCTGGACACGTGACATCAACATGGCGTATCGCTTCGGCCGCGGCATCCAGGCCGGCCGCGTGTGGACCAACTGCTACCATGCCTATCCCGCCCATGCGGCTTTCGGCGGGTACAAGAAGTCCGGCATCGGCCGCGAGACCCACAAGATGATGCTGGATCACTATCAGCAGACGAAGAACGTGCTGGTCAGCTACAGCACGAAGGCGCTGGGGTTCTTCTAGTAGAATCGCTCTACGGCGATGCGGCGCGCGGATTCCGTCGAGGCGGAGTCCGCGCGCCACTGTTTCCACCATCTGCCGCGGAGGTGTCGAATGGGCGAGGTCATCAATCTGGATTCCGACCGGGTGGGCGTGACGCCGGCCGCACGCAAACTCATCGAGCAGCTGAAGGCGGCCCACGGGCCGATCATGTTTCATTTGTCGGGCGGCTGCTGCGACGGCAGCGCGCCCATGTGTTTCCAGGTGGGTGAATTCAAGTTGGGCGGCGTCGACGAAAAAGTCGGCGAGATCGTCGGCTGCGAATTTTGGATGGATCGCGCGCAGTTCAAGCTGTGGCAGCACACCCGCTGGACCGTGGATGTGGTTCCCGGCCGGGGCGGCAGTTTCTCGCTCGAGGCGCCGCTCGGCCGGCGCTTCATCATCCGCTCGGAAATGTGCGCCGTCCCGCCGCCGGTCCGGCCCCCTCAATCCGCGTGAGCGGGCGCGCCGCCGGCTGGGTCGCGCTGGTGTGGGCCATCGGCGCCGGGGTGTCGCCGGTGCAGGCGCCCGCGGCAGGATCGGCCCCGGCGGAGCTTCCCGCCGATCCCTTGAATTCTCCGGCATGGTCGGTCATGCGCGGGCGGTACCTCGCGGGGCGACCCGTGATTTTCGACGAGCGGGTCAGGGTGCTGGCGCCGGCCGCCGCGGAGAATCCGCTCGAGGTGCCGGTCACGGTCGAGGCACCGGGCCTGGAGGGCGTCGAGGAGATCCTCGTGATCGCGGATCTGAACCCGATCCAGAAAATCCTCCGGCTGAGGCCCACGCATGCGCTGCCGGGTCTGTCGTTCCGCTTCAAGGTCGAGCAGTCCACGCCGATCCGCGCCGCTATGCTTCTGCCGGACGGCGCCTGGCATGTGGGCGGCGTCTGGTTGAGCGCGGCGGGCGGCGGCTGCACGACGCCGAGCGGCGCGAGCCGCGGGTTGTTCCAGGGCCAGGTCGGGGGCATGCAGGGGCGCTTGTGGGCGCACGAGGACGGCGAGCGGCTGCGCCTGCGCGTGATGCATCCCATGGATACGGGACTCGCGAGCGGGATCCCGGCGTTCTACATGGATCACCTCGTGGTGCGCGACCTCGGTGGGGCGGAGCTCGCGACGCTCGACACCTTCGAACCGGTCGCCGAAAATCCGGTCGTCAGCCTGGACTTGCGCCATCGGGGCGGTGTGCACATCGATGGCCACGACATCCAGGGCAACCGGTTCGCGGCGGACGTGAGTCCTTGAACCGCGCGGCGGCTTGGCTGCTCGCGTCGGCGGCACTTGCGGCACCGGCATACCCGGCCGGCTTCGACTACGCGCTCGCGCCGGTGACCGTGGCGGAGGGCGTCTACGTCTTCATCGGCCGGACGGAGAGCTTCAGCCGGGACAACGGCGGCAACATCGTCAACACCGGGTTCATCGTCGGCGATGAGGGCGTGATCGTCGTCGATACCGGTCCGTCGCATCGGTATGGGGAGCAACAGCGGGCCGCGATCGCGGGCGTCACCGCGCTGCCGGTCGCCCGGGTGTACCTCACCCATGCACACCCGGATCACTTTCTCGGCAATCAAGGTTATGCGTCCGACGCGCTCGAGGCGCTGCCGGCCACGCGCGCCGCCATCAGGGACAGCGGCGACGCGCTCAACGACAACCTCTACCGCCTCGTGGGTGGTTGGATGAGCGGGACCCAGGTGGTCGTGCCCGGCCGCGATGCCGTGGCGGGCGCCGTGCGCGTGGGGGGCCGTGCGCTGCGCGTGATGTCGGCGGCCGGGCACACGGACGGCGATCTGCTGGTGTACGACGAGAAAACGCAGACCTTGTTCACCGGCGATCTGGTATTCGTCGGACGAGCACCCACGACGCCGAATGCCGATATCGCGCGTTGGCTCGCGACCCTCGACCGAATCGATGCGATCGATTTCAAAACGCTGGTGCCGGGTCATGGAGCCGTCCAGCACGACCATGCCGGCGTGGCGCAGACCCGTGACTATCTGCGGTGGCTCGATACCACGCTGAAGGTGGCCGCCGATCGCGGGCTCGACATGATCGAGGTGATGCGCCAACCGCTGCCCCCGAGGTTCCAAACCCTGGCGGTGATCCAGGAGGAATACGTGCGGTCCGTGGTCCACCTGTATCCGCAGATCGAACTCGGCAGTCTGCCGGCGCTGCACTGAATTCGCGACCGTTGCCCGCGTGTTATGCTCGGACGGCAGTCCGCCGGTCCGGCTGCGTCACGTCCTGGAATACGCCGATGCCTGCCAGTTCCTCCGCGCCAGGCGATGAGCCGACGGGGCCAGTGTTGTCCCTGTTGTACAACCTGGTGTATTGCAGCCGCGCGAAACCGGACATCGACGAAGCGGACGTCGCCCGTATCATCGAGTCCGCCCACCGCCACAATCCGCGCCTCGGCATCACGGGATTGCTCACTTTCGGCAGCGGGATTTTCTTTCAGTGGCTCGAAGGTCCGCGCGACAACGTGACGGCGCTGATGTCGACGCTGCGCAGCGACCCGCGGCACGACACCGTCGTGGCGCTCAGCGAGGGCGAGGAGGTGAGGGAGCGCGTCTTTCCCCACTGGGACATGGAACTCGTCGATCGAGAAGCCATCCACGGCGTACTGCTCGACGCCATCGACACGACCGACGACGCGGGTCAACTTGCCGCCCTGAGGCAGCTTCTCGCGCGACTCGAGGCGCAGGCGCCCGACGCGGGCACGTCCGACGCCGAAGCGCCGGGCGCCGAAGCGCCGGGCGCCGAGGCGCCTATACGGTGACGACGATCTTTCCGAGCTGCTGATTCGATTCCAGGTAGCGATGGGCCTCGACGATCTCGGTGAGCGGGAACGTCTTGGCGATCACCGGTTTCAGATGTCCCTCGGCGAGACCTTGCAGGATCATGTCCCGGTACCGGGCGAATCGGTCCGGCTTGTTCCATATCTCGGAGGCTACCCAGCCGCGCAGGCTCAAGCCCTTGATCGCGGCGGACCAGTGGGGGTAGGGCGTCGGCTGTCCGCTCAAGCCACCGTAGATGATGATGACGCCCCGCTCGGCCGCCGCCTGGGCGAGCGTCTCGACCTCGGGGCCTCCCACCGGATCGAAAATCACCCGCGCTCCCTTGTCGCCGGTCAGGCGCTTCACCTCCGCGGCGAGATCCGATTCCGTGGTTGCGATCACGTGCCGCGCTCCCTGCGCCTTCAGCGCCGCCGACTTGGCGCCGGTGCGGGTGGCCGCGATCGACACGGCGCCCGCCCAGTTCGCAAGCTGGAGGGCGGCGAGTCCGACGCTGCTCGAGGCGGCGCGGACGAGTACGGCATCGCCCACGCCTGCATGACCGGCCTCGTAGATCCCGAGCGCCGTGAAGTACTGCATCCAAATGGACGCGGCCTCGACGACCGACAGGCCGGGGGGCGGTGCGATGAGGCTGCGCGCCGGCACGATGGCGGTGTCGGCGCACAGTCCATAGTCGCCGAGAGGATAGGTCGGCATGACGCAGACCCGGTCGCCCGTCTTGAACCCCTGCACCCCGGCCCCCAGCGCCTCGATGATGCCGACGCCCTCATAGCCGATCATCGACGGCAGCGACTTTGGCTTGATGTAAGCGCCGGCGCGAAACATCGCCTCCGCGCGGTTCAGGCCGATGGCTTCGACGTGGAGCCGGACCTCGCCGGGGCCGGGAGCGCCGACCTCGAGCTCCTCGATGCGCAGTTGTTCGGGTCCGCCGTGGGCATGAAAACGAACGACCTTGCTCATGATGCATCTCCTCGACCGGGGTGGCGCTGCGATGCGGATCACTGTAGCAAAATCGGTTCACATTTGCCGGAACAGGTGCAGGTAGCTGCGGCTCACGGGCAGCACGTCCGGGCGGCCTTTGAGGTGGATGTCGGCGGTTTCATTCTGACCGCGCACGACCCGCGCGATGGCGCTCAAGTTCACGACGACTGAGCGATGCACCTGGGCGAATTGGCTCGCGTCCAGTTGCGCGACGAGTTCCTTCAGGGCAGTGCGGATGACCGCTTCGCGCGGCTCGCCGGCATCGTCGCGCCAGGCCACCAGCGTATATTTTTCCTCGGTCCGCAGAAAATCGACCTTGTGCACCGGGATGAGGGTCAGCGTGGTGCCGACGGATGCCCGGATCCAGCGCAGATGGGCCGCCAACGGTGTGCGTTCCAGCTGCATGGCGAGCTGTTGCAGCAGCGCCTCGGTGACGCGGGTCGGCTCTGCGTCGCGAATGCGATCCCGCAGCCGCGACACCGTGTCGGCCAGTCGTGCCGAGTCCACCGGCTTGACCAGGTAGTCGAGAACGCCCTGGGCAAAGGCCTGCACGGCGTACCGGTCGTAGGCCGTGACGAACACGAGATGCGCGCGCCGGCCGATGTGCCGGGCCGCCTCGATGCCGGTCATGCCCGGCATGTGCACGTCGAGAAAACACACGTCGGGATGCTGTGCCTCGAACAACTCGACCGCCTCGCGCCCGTTGCGGGCACGCGCCACCACCGTGAGCTCCGGCCACTCCTCGCGCAATTGCCGCTCGAGGGATTCGCGCAGCAGCGGCTCGTCCTCGGCGATCAGTGCGGTGGGCTGACTGACGGTCATGGCGCGCTCGCGCGGGCCGGGAACGTCAGGTCGGCCTGCACACCGTGCGGAACGATATCCCGCAGCTGCAGTTCCGCCGCATCCCCGAACGCCAGCTGCAACCGCTCGCGCAGCGCGGCGAGTCCGGTGCCCAATCCGCCGCCGAGCGGCTTGAGTCCGACGCCGGTGTCGGTGACGCGGGCACAGCAGCGTCCGGCCTGCAGCCGCACATCGACGGTGATGCGGCCCCCGTCCTCGTTGGGATCGATGCCGTGGCGGACGGCATTCTCGACCAGGGTCAGCAGCGTCATCGGTGGACACCGCAGGCCGAGCGCGGCATCGTCCGCGTGCAATTCGAACTGCAGCCGGTCCGGCATGCGCATGTGCATCACCTCGAGATAGGCGCGCACCAGCTGCAGCTCTTGATCCACGGTGGCCATCGCCTCGTGCAGGCGGGGCACCGCGGCGCGCAGGTAGGCGATCAGGCTTTTCAAAACCTGGGACGCCTGCGGGGCGCCGGTCTCGACCAGGGTTTGCACGTTGGCGAGGGTGTTGAACAAGAAATGCGGCTCGACCTGGGCCTGCAGGAGCCGAAAGCGCGCCTCCAACGCACGGCGTTCCAACTCGCTGCGTTCGAGCGCGAATGCGCTCGCCTGTTCACGGGCGAACGCGTCGCGCTGTCGGACCAGGGCGCCGAGGGCGATCCAGGGGGCAAACAATATCCCGGTGAAGGTCAACAGCCCGTAGCCGGTGCCCACTTCGGGGTCCGTCGTCAGGTGCGGATGGCCGCCGGTCGTGAGCCAGTAGGCAAGCAGGGTGGCGAAAGGCATGACGGCGACGATTGCCATGATCTGGGCCACCCAGCGCGCCAAGTTGCGTGGCAGCCGCGCGGGCCACCGCTCCAGCAGGCTGAAGGCCAGCATGGCGCACAGGCCGGTAACGAGGGCGCGGAGCAAGACGATGAGGAAGGAAATCTTGTAGCCAACGCTCAAGAACAGCCCGAGCAACACCGAAGCGATGAGCGTCGCGCGCACGCGGCGCCAGTTCAGCCAGGGGCGGGCGGTGTCCGGGCTCGGGGTGTCGATGCGGGGGGCGGCGTCAGTCATGAGCCGACTATAGTGCAACGGGCGCCACCCCTCGCACGGAAGACGGCGAACGGGCGCAACGGCCGCGCCGTTCGTCGCGCGCCAACGTGTCCCGGGCCGGTCCTACCGTCGCTCGTCGCATGGATCGTGCGGCAGCACCGACGCGGTCAGATAGTCGAACCCGAACGGCGCTGCTGCTGCGCCGGATGGGGGTGCAGACATGCGACGACGATACAAGATCCTGACCGGCGTCATGCTGCTCGGCGTGGTGGCGCTGGGTTCCCTGGGCTGGACGCTGAGCCACGATGCGCCGTGCGGCATCGTCCCACCCCTGCCGGACGGAGCGGCTGCCATGCGCGCCAGCATGGCGCGCTGCTATGGGCCGCCCGACGTCGTCCGCCTGGAGTCGGTCGCCAAGCCGGTACCCGCAGACGATCAGATACTGATACGGGTGCATGCCGCCGCGGTCAATCCGCTCGATTGGCACTACCTGCGCGGCAAGCCGTACTTCATGCGTCTGATGTCCGGCTACGGTTTGCCCAACAACGCGCGCATGGGCGTCGACGTCGCCGGCTCGGTCGAAGCGGTCGGCAAGAAGGTCGCTCGCTTCAAGGTGGGGGATGCGGTGTTCGGCGGCGCCGACGGCTCCTTTGCCGAGTATGTGACCGCTCGCGAGAGCGGCTCGCTGGCACCGAAACCCGATAACGTCACATTCGAGCAGGCCGCGGCCGTGCCGATCGCGGCCGTCACGGCACTGCAGGCCCTGCGCGACAAGGGGCGGATTCAGTCCGGTCAGAACGTGTTGATCAACGGCGCCTCCGGGGGCGTGGGCACCTTCGCCGTTCAGATCGCCAAAATCTACGGCGCGCGCGTGACCGGCGTTTGCAGCACGCGGAATCTCGCGCTCGTCGCGGACCTCGGCGCCGAACGCGTCGTCGACTATACGAAGCAGGATTTCACCCAGGGGCCGGAGCGCTACGATCTCATCATCGACACCGTCGGCAATCACTCCCTGACGGAGTTGCGGCACGTGCTTGA
>Ga0182030_10012176_pt1 | contig 17273 bp, 17 predicted proteins | sample 812S3MmetaG_FD_121299 | JGI IMG/M metagenome (GOLD analysis project Ga0182030, IMG submission 121299) | Permafrost microbial communities from Stordalen Mire, Sweden - 812S3M metaG (Illumina Assembly) | ecosystem: Environmental > Terrestrial > Soil > Wetlands > Permafrost | place: Sweden...
CTGGTGGTTTATGAGGAACACATTCTGCAAATCTGTGAAGCCTATGCGGGCCTGCCGCCGGGCAGGGCGGATGTTCTCCGCCGCGCCCTCAACAAACACAAGCGCGAAACTATCGCCGAAATCTGCAACGAGTTTTTCGGTTGCGCCGAGGCGAAGGGCCATCCCCTCGAAAAAACCAAGGAAGTCTGGCAACTCGTCACCGGCTTTGCCGGATACGCGTTTTGCAAGGCCCACTCAACGGCCTATGGCGTCGAGGCGTATCAGGCCGCGTGGCTCAAATGCTACCACCCGGCTGAGTTCATGGCGGCGGTGTTGAGCAACGGCAAGGGCTTTTATCATCCATTGGTTTACGTGTTGGAAAGCCGGCGGCTGGACCTGAAGTTCCTCCCGCCGAGCGTAAATGAACCGGGGCCGAAATTCGTTGTTCATGGCGACGCGATCCGCGTCCCGCTTGCGCTCGCCAAGGGACTCACGGAAAAAACCACCCAGCGCATGTTTGATGAAAGGACGCGCACAAACTTCAATTCCCTTTCCGATTTTCACCGGCGGGTGCATCCGCTCCCGGATGAAATGGAGCTCATCATCCGCGCCGGAGGCTTCGATGAATTCGGGCAATCGCGCACCAAGCAATTCTGGGAAGCGCAGTATCTTCACCAAACCTTCGCCTCTTCTGCGCAAACCGGCCAGGGTTGGCTGTTGCCGCCGCCCTCTCTTGACCGTTTTCCCCAAGTGTCCCTGGAAGAACCCACCCGCCAACAGCGGCTCGAAGCCGAGGCGGAACTTTACGGCTACGCCGTCAGCGGGCACCCGCTCGAATTATTTCACGACATCGCGTGGGACACCTACTGCCCGGTGAACGAACTTGGAAAGCACATCGGCCAGACCGTCGTCGCCTGCGGGTTGGTCGTCGAGCAACGCACGCACCACCAGATCACCGGCGAGCCGATGAAATTCCTGACGCTTGCCGACTGGACCGGCATGGTCGAAACGGAATTGTTCGCTAAAACCTACAAGAATTACGGCTTGGCGACCGTGCGTTATCCGGTCCTTGAAATTGAGGCGACCGTCGAACCGTTTGAGATTGGGCGCGGATTTTCATTGCGCGTTCTCCGCGCGGGAAAACCGCGAGTTCGGACGAGGGGCTAAAACGGCCAACGCAGTAATACACTCTCACCGGACAATTGGGATTGAAAGCCAGCAGACAAAACCAGCCGTTTCCAACCTGCCACCAGATTTGCAAATTCGCCGGCTGGAGTTAAAATGACACCATGAAGGGCAAAACTCAATTGACCGCCGCACGAGGACGCAAGGTTCAGACCCAAAAGTGGCGACTGATGCTGGATATAAAAAAACTGGCGCGTGACCCGGAATGGGAAGCTCTGGAGGTGCGCGCCGTTGCCCACATCACCAAAAATCTTCCCCCTTTTCCCTCGTAATAAAACGAGCGCAAGCCAATGAGCACAGCCTATCAAATTGTAATCATGGCAGGAATATTGGGTGCCATGAAGGATTCGGATTGCGTGGATAAAGTCAGTGGCGCCATCCAAGATTTCCCCAACCCAGAACTGGCGACGTCACTGAAACAGGCGGTTGAAGGCATTAGAAAGCAACGTTAATCAGGATTGCCCATTACAAAGCCTGCAACAGAGCTGCCTACAACCCAAAAACGGAGATGGATGCGGAACAGCTTCCAGGGAAAAAATACTTACTACAAAAGAAGTGCCCCCAGTAGAACCAACTACTGGGGGCGATGCGACTTAATATGGTTGGGCCTGCGCCCAACTCCTCGAACCACAACCAGTATAACACAGATAAAAAATAACACTAGCTGAGTCTCATTACCCACAAAGTTCGATACTCCCTGTTGACAGTATGCCTAAACCTCCTATGTTAAAAATGCGACATAATATGAAGACGACGTTGAACCAACAACAGTCCTCGAAACCGGAGCGCTCTAAAACAGGGCCACTCTGGTTTCCTGATCCCATTTATATCGCTACCCAATGATAGCGGTGGCGGGCATGGATTCCCTCGTCGTTATTGATGTTTTAGATGATCTTCAAGCGGCACCAAGGCTGTACTCACAACAAGAAGTTGAGTTTTGGAAAAAGCGGGAAGCCAAGGGTAAGAAACTACAGGCGGCTGTTGCTCGTTTCATCAAGGCCTACCACTGCTTGTGTCTAATTCCTGAAATCGAGGCTATATTTGGCAAACAACCCACCAATGCGGACACGATGCTTTGGTTGCGGGAAAAGTTCGCGTCCGGTAGCTCTATTTTGGTTTCGCAAGGTGACTTGCCAGATTCGCCAATAAAAAACGGTAAGAAACAAAAAGCAGCCCCTTGTTGGACGCTGGAAGAAGTCCTGGCTGGGACAAGGAATGTTCGGACGGATATTCTGGGCGGGTGTTACATATCGAATGTTTTTCATGAGGACGTGCGCGAGGATCGCTGGAAAAACCCGGCTTTCATCGGGTCTTGCACGCGTGCTTGCAATGAAAAAATCGATACGCGCTGGCTCAAATACGAAACCTACTACGTTTGGTGCGATTTGGAGACCAAGCGTAACGGCAAACGCGTTCAACCGACGCCTAAAGAACTTGCAGAATTACTGAAATACTGCCGTGATCGCGGTGCAACGGCGGTCTGCATGAGCCCGCACGGCCTGCATGTTTTGTTGGTCTTCACACGGTCGGTGCCGGTCACGTCGCCTAAACCAATGCGTGCCGTGGTCGAGTGGTTTTTCAGAGATTTTGCGAAGTTTCCGGCGAGCGAATGGCATCTGGACATCACCGCTTGCGTGACTCGCACCCGATTGGAGCGCGTTTGCCCTATTGTTTTCTGGGACAAGGACGCGGCCGTTGACGTGCCAGCCGAGGTCATTGCCTCTGCCCCGCCACAATCACCTGTAAAAAATTCACCCGCTAAAAAATCAAAATACAGCAAATCCTCTGGTGCATTCGGATCCGGCGGCGAAGCAGCCGCCGCTGGGAAAAGATCCCTTGGGATACGTCGGGAAGCCCTGCATTACAGCGGTTTTGAGCATATTAACAAGGGCACATTTATCGCCCGCGTGGCAGCGACCGTCGGTTTGAAATATGCCGACGTTGCCGCCCTGTTTAAAAAGCATCCCCTGACCAGCGAAAGTTTCGGCCAGCTTGACGTTGAGGCATCCGCAAGGGACGTAATGCCAATGGCGCCCGAATGCGCCCGGCAACGAACGAAGAGGCTCTACGCCAGTCTGGCGTGGGTTTACAGCATCGTTTATTCGCGGACGGGCTGCACGACCGCCGAGCTACACACGCTATTCAGCGGCTTGTTGATTCGACCGTTGGTTCCGGCCAGTGCGCTGATACCGCCGGAGGGGCCAGAAATGCCGAGCCACATTTTGTTGCCGAACACTCGGCCCCAACCGCTCTACGAAAAAGCCGTGTTGGCGGCTTTCGGCGTCACCAAGGCGAGTTTGGTCAAAAAAGCTGACCCACAAGCCGCCAAGGCGTTGGCAGCGCTGGAACTGGCCGCAGCTGACCCAAAACTCGAAGGCAGGCTGTGCGACCTACTGGACCGTGCCAATGCCCTAATGCTCGGCGAAGATTTCTTAGCTTGGTTGAAAAGGGACATTGCCCGATGCGCCAAAAAATTCTGGGGGGCCGACAGACGGCTGGCGTCAAAGCGCCGGATACGTATAGTTTTGCTGGCGATGTCCAAACTCCCGGACCCAACAAACTTCACCACCAGCGACCTGCTGCCGTTGGTGAAAGGTAAGATCAGCCACCATGGCTTCAAAAAGTTGTCAAAAGCCCAACGGGCCACAATCAAAACTGACAAGGCGGCTGGGAAAACGGCCCCGAGGCAGAAGAAGGTAAAAAAACCACGCAAGAAAAACATCACGCAAGCCATTTTCCGAGTTTTGGCCGAGCTTCAAAAAAATGGCATGGTCGTCCGGCAAGACTCCGACGACGGCAACAAAAACAAAGTTGGCAGAGGCGCATCCAAATGGGGAATCACAGCACAAGCAGTCGAGTCTGGAAAGTGGCTAAAACCCAACAAAACAGGGGTAAGTGGGGGATCAAAAGAATGCTTCAAACATAACATTGTAAGAGGCACGGCGGGTTGCTCTTCTTTTCCTGCTCCTAAGGTTGGTTGTGGCCGTTCTGTGACCCTAAAACCCACTTTGGAGCTCGGCCAGTGGTTTGTGGGTGCCCGCAATCACGGCAAAGGTCTGCTGACCGACCGTTTGCCGGTGCTGGTATATGCCGTGCGGGGCTACATTGACCGCAATGGCCTTTCCAAGTGGCAAATTGATGGTTTTGCGCCGGCGAATGCCTTCGGCTGGTCACGCGAGCGCTTTGCTCCCGAGGTGCTGGCGATGGGTTTCGTTAAGGTTCGCGATTTTCACATCGCCCACTTCAACTGTCCTCCGCTGATGGTGCCCGACGGCAACGGTGGTCAGCGTGGACTTGGTGCCGAGGAAAGCTACTCCGGCGCGTTTTTCGCCTTGGAAATTGGCGTAAACACCAACGCTGACTACACCAAAGCCTGGCTTCAAGCCGAGCCGGCCCGCTACGATGCCAGCACTGGGCAATTCACACCGGCTGTTACCGTTGAAACCCAGCCGGGACTGATGCCGGAACTGAACCAGCCGGCTGTGGAAAAGTGGCAGGCAAAACAACGCTTCATCGCTGAAAAATCGGCTGAAAAGAATAAAACTTTCGCCAAAATCAAAGAAACCAAAGCCGCGGCAAAAACCACACAAACCCCAAGTCTCCGGGCATTCCTTGAAGAGAAAGTCAGCGTTATCATCGGCAGCTATTACAACCGCATTCCGGAGGGCATTGCACGCTGGGCCGCTGAGAGTTGGAATACGCTGGTCCCGGAAATTGAATTGGCCCGTCTGCTTGGCGGTTTGCAGAAAATTCACCGCCAAAGAGCAATAAAAGCAACGAAGCAACACGTCCCCGCGAATAACTGACATAGCTGCTCCCCGGCATCCTTGCCGGCAATTTCCAATCCCGTTTGCCAACAGTGTGAAATCCCACCATATTCACCCCTATGCCGACAGCAACACTTGGACGACCCAAGCCAAAGCAAAGCCTTAAAATTATGACGTGGCACCCGGAATAACCAGGCCGAATACCAGCTATACAGGCGACAGAACGACTGCGGACAACTTTGTCTTGAGTCCGAACGTGATTAATCGTCCGCTCGCCCCGTGCGACTTTTTGCCATTCTGTTTTTGGGTGTTTTGGTTTGTGCGTGCCGAACGCCGTCTTCCACTATGTCGTTCACGAAGGTAAAGTCAGCCGCGCCGTTTCGTGCCGTGGTTCAGAATGTGCATCTGAACGCAGTTCGCGCTTCCGACGGCAATGATTGTTTGACCGTCAGGATCCAGCTTCGCCGTTCCGATGAGGCGACGGTGTCCATTGCGACCGACCGGGCGACGCTGACACAGGCGGCATTCGCTCAAAACCTGATGAAATGCCGGGCTTACCAATGGCCAAAGGCCATCACCGATTTTGACCAAGAGATGTAACGAACCCAACGCTCAAACTACAGGAAAACATCATGGGCCTCACCATCCACTACAAATTAAAAGCCAAAGGCACGGCCGCCAATGCCAGAAAGCTCGTCAAAACCCTGCACCAGCAGGCTCACGACCTGCCGTTCAAAGAGGTTGGCAACATCGTGGACTTGGTCGGCGACGAATGTGACTACGAGAAACGAGGCCAGGAAGACCTGTTGCGATGGCTGTTGATCCAAGCGCACGGCACGGTTTCCCTCAGCCACCTCCCTGGAGAAACAGAGCACAGCTCGCATTACGTTTCCCCCAAGCGCGTCATCGCTTTCACCGCCTGGCCTGGCGAAGGCTGCGAAGAATCCAACTTCGGCCTGTGCCAATTTCCGGCGACAATTACCACTGATCGGCACGGAAAAATCAAAACCAAGCTCGACGGCTGGCGCTGGGGAAGTTTTTGTAAAAGTATGCCTCCGACCCAAATTGCGGTGGCGTCCAGAACTTTCTGAGGTGCCACCTTTCCATCATCGCCATGCTCGACAAAGCCAAACAACTGGGTTGCCTTGCATCAGCCAGTGATGAAGGCGGATTCTGGGAACAGCGAAACCTCGAAGCACTGGTCAAGGAGGTGGGTTCGTGGAATCAAATGATCGCAGCCTTTGGTGGAAAACTAAAAGACCTGCTTGGCGATGGCATCGAAATGCCCATAGCGAATTACCCAGACTACGAACGCCTCGAATTGGCGGGCCAATCCCAACTGCCACCCGAAATGGAACAACTCGCCAAGCTTATCAAGCAGGTCTGCCAGAAACCTGAATGAGCGCTATTGACCAAGACGCGCTCGAGTTAATTCGAGCCGCAGTTCTGCGCGGTGCCAGCCAACTCGATCTTGTTCGCGCGGCGGCGGCATGCGCCAGAGCGGTCACGTCGCTGGTATCGTCAGGCAAAGCTGACGTGCTTGCGGCAGTGGAAGCAACCGAGCGGTGGACAAGAAATCCAAGCGAAGAAAATGCACACAACGCGGTTTTGGCCGAATCAAAATGTATGGAACTGGAGGCCGCAAAAACAAACGCATGTGTCGAATGCTATCCGCAAGAAGTTTGGGCTATATTGTCAGTGGCAATGGCCGGGTTATCCTGCACCGAATTATCTGAGGTGGCAGCCGAATTGAGCGTTGAATTCGCTGCCAAGGCTGCGGTTGGGCAGGATATTGACTTGGTGATTATCGTGACGGCCGAGCTGCTTTAGCAGATGATTTGCAAGGTGTGGACAAGGACAACTTCCTCGTTAGCTTTGGCCGAGCTGGCGGTCAGCGAAGGAATTTTCAAGCATTGCGGACAACTTTAGCTTGAGCAAATCTGGTTTTGGGTGTCCGCTCGGACCATGAGCAATATCACCCTGCCTGTGCCTCCTATTCGCCCCCAAATTAAACAAAAAGTGCCGCGTCATTCGTGGCCATTTTCTCCGGTGTTGGAATTGCCTGGAGGCAGTCTCAGGAACCATGAATGCGGCCATCTCATCACCACCAAAGATTTTGTTTTGGCGGTGGGTTTGTCTCCACAGCATTTTCTTTTTGTGGAACGAGTTCCCGGGACTGGCGACATGGGGTCTGTGATGGAGCAAGCCGTGGGGTTTTTGCATGGCCGTGGTGCGTTGATTTTTCGAATTGATTTGCGGTGCCGTACTTCACTGTTTGAAGATTCATTCGGTCAATTGGACTGGAAAAGATGCCTGGTTTACTTTGTTAGGAGTTTTTTGGCCAAAGATTCAAGCCATCCACCTTTTGTCTCTCCCGATGTTTGGACGGTCGCACCAATCAATGTGGTCGCTGACGCAGGGAAAGAGCACTGGCGCGAAATCGAACTGGTTTTAGAGGGCGTCGAGGCCGCCGATTCAGATCTGCTGGTAGAACTTAGCACCTCATTGACCACGATGGCCAAATGGTGGGAATTCTATTTGGCGAGGCAGGTCGTTTCGGCCGAACGATACGGCCAATACGATTCTTCTGATCGAGATGCTGTGGCGGAGTGCGACCGACAATTTTATCAACTGCTGACGAGGTTTGAGCCTGGCTACGAATTTTTACCGATTACGGTGGCGAGGCTGTTGTGAGTAAAGGCGCAATAATTCTCGGATGCATGGTCATTCAACGAACTGCGGCTACTATCGCCGGAAAAACAAATCAAGGTGCCGGTCCGTGGCCACTAAGCTGACGCTGGCCTGCATCGCACCACCGACCAGTTAACAAACTGGTCCGACCCTGAAATCGCTTCGTTGTCAATTCAAGTTCGAGGTCGTAATGGCAGCCTCTCCGCCACTGAGCGGCTTTCTCAACATCGCGCCAAACTGTGCTGATGGTTTGCTAGGTCAAGTCCTTCCTGGCCCAAGACGCGACCGATCCATTGGATTTTAGTTCAGTTGGCCCATTGCAGAGCACCGCATCACGCACTGAGATGGCTGGCATGGGGTTGCCTGAACCAAACGGTCCAAGGGCTTCGATGACCTGAATCCATTCGTTGGCTCGTAATTCACTGATCTCGCCAATCACTTCGTATTCGGGTTCATAGCCCTCCACCTGGGGCATTGGCAGATCTCTTGCGGCCGTGCGAAGCTGGCAGATTTGCTCGGTGCGGCAGCAGCAGCGTGGCCACCAGCCCGCTCAACAAGTCCTTGCTTTTTCACGTTTCGGAGCCACGCCCCAAGGTTATCCGCCTTGAACGCCCGACCACTGCCTTTCCATTTGCCGGGTTCTTGGTCGAGACCCATTAAAATGGTGTGACGAGCCACACTTGGCCGTGTGAACGGGTATGTTTTTGCGTCACATTATTTCGTGGCTTGTGATTCGCGGGCCACGAACCAGTTGGAGCGTCCTGTATGAAGGTAAACGAGCAGGAGGGCGTGCTTTGAGCTAACAGCTCGCGCCCTCCTGCGGTCGAGCACCAACGACTCACCTATTCAGAACCGCGAATCTGGGTGCAACGTGACCACCCGTTACCACATTTTAATTTGGCGCGCACCCCGCGGCAGATTTAGAACCGCCACAAAAATGGTGCTGCGCTCAAGCTACTCGGCAGTGCGACTGGCAGCTGTTCCGACCACGCCAGGGAGCCAGTCTGGGTGAGCGAGAACCAAGATCGGCCGAGTTGGGTGTTTTCCAAGCAATTTACGGCCTTGTTCGACGCCCTGTTCCACGATGGATTGCCCCTGTTGGCTGAACATGGCCTGATGGCGGTCAGAGGTAGCGGTTTGCCCTCGTCTGCGGATAACCCAATGACAAAGGAGGAGGCGGCAGAATTTTTGGGTATCGGATTGCGAAAGTTAGAGATGTGACGCCAGATCACCTGCGAAAAGCATGGTATTGGCAAAACGGCGGCGGTGCGCTTCCACCGTTCAGAACTGGAGAAATACCGAGCTGCCAGAACCGTGGCCGCGAGAACAAAATAACGATGACTTTGGTCTCTCGTTTCTGTGGTCAACCCGCAAGATGGGTTAGGGCTTGCCAAGATGGCGCGGACAACTTTTGTTTGAGTCCTGATCACTTAAGCGCAAAGAGGCGAAACCCGAGGATAGGGCACGACCGCGTATTGATTTCAATCGAACGCCCCTCCGACCGGAATGAAACGGCTTCCGCGCATGGAGAAGGCTGGAATGATTTACCTTGTTTATCTTTTCGCTTCGCCTTCCCGTCAAATATTTGACATGATTTTTGCTGTGAAGAGCCAGAGCAAAAATAAAAAATACGCCGCGCTGACGCTCTTGGGCAATTCCCAAGCCGCTTTCCCCGAGTCGCCCCAGCAGGCCACGCTGGAGGCGTTTCCCAATCCGAATGTTCACCGGGATTTTTCCATCCGTATTGATTGCCCGGATTTTACGTCGCTTTGTCCTGTGACCGGCCAGCCGGATTTTGCCGAAATTTTTGTCGAATATATCCCTGACGCGCGCTGCCTCGAAACCAAGTCGCTTAAGCTGTATCTGGCCTCCTATCGCAACGTCCATTCGTTTAATGAAGCCGTCATCAACCGCATCTTGGACGACTTGGTCGCCGCCTGTCACCCACGGCATATGCGTGTTGAGGGTCACTTTGCCGCCCGTGGCGGCTTGGCCCTTACGGTTGTCGCCGAGCATCCGCAAAAATCCGGCGGCTCCGCCTCGTCCGCGCCGAAAGGAAAACAATCATGAAGACTAAAGTTGTCGTCCTCATCAGCGGTGGCATGGATTCTGTTGCCGCCCTGTACGAAGCCCGCCAGCGTTATGAGGTGGTTGGTGCCGTCAGCTTTGATTACGGCTCCAAGCATAATCATAAGGAAATCCCCTTTGCCGCTTGGCACTGCAAAAGGGTTGGCATTCCGCATCGCACCATCCGGCTCGGCTTCGTTGACGAATTATTCAAGTCGGACCTTCTGCAATCCGGCGGCAGCATTCCTGACGGTCATTACCAAGAGCTCACCATGAAGCAAACGGTCGTGCCATTCCGCAATGGCATCATGCTGTCCATTGCCGGTGGCTACGCCGAATCTATCGAAGCCAACGGCTTGGTGATCGCCGCCCATTGCGGCGACCACGCAATTTATCCCGACTGTCGGGAAGATTTTATGAAGTCCATGGCGGATGCCATCCGTCTCGGCACATATGCCGCCGTCGAAATCCTTCGTCCCTTCATTCACAACACCAAGGCCGAAATTGCCCAGCGCGGCCACGAGTTGGGCGTGGATTTTGCTCAGACCTGGTCCTGCTACAAGGGCGGCGAAATTCACTGCGGCACTTGCGGTACCTGTGTCGAACGGCGCGAGGCCTTCATGCTGGCGGAATTGCCGGACCCTACCGTTTACCTGAGCGCCGGACCGCTGCCGCCCAAACCAGCCTGATGCTCATCTCCGAACTTTTTTATTCAATTCAAGGCGAAGGAGAGCTCACTGGCATCCCCTCGGTCTTCGTGCGCACGTCCGGCTGTAATCTTCGATGCAATTGGTGCGACACCATGTATGCCTCGTGGGAGCCGGAAGGCGCGGAAATGTCTGTGGACCTGATTGTCGCTGAAGTGTTTAAGCATCCTGCATCGCACTGCGTGCTTACCGGCGGCGAGCCGATGGTTGCCAAAGGTATTCGCGAACTCGCCGCCGCGCTCCGCAGTGCCGGCAAACACATCACCATCGAAACGGCGGCTACCGTTCCGCCCGACGGCATCGCGTGCGATCTCGCTTCGCTCAGCCCCAAGCTCAGCAATTCCGCGCCCGACCAACGCCTGCCCGAAGCATGGCGGCAAAAGCATGAAAAACTGCGCTGGCAGCCTGCTGTCGTCCGGGAATGGATAGCGCATTACCCCTTCCAGTTGAAATTTGTCGTAACCTCGGCAAGCGACTTGGAAGAAATTCAGTTGCTTTTGCGCGAAGTCGGGCAAAGAATCCCCCCAGGAAAAATTTTGCTCATGCCCGAGGGCATTTCTTCGGCGGCCATCCGCGGTCGCGACCAGACGCTGGTCGAAATATGCAAGCAGCACGGCTACCGCTATTGCAACCGCCTGCACGTGGAAATGTTCGGGCACACGCGAGGAACCTGAATGCCGTACCGAATTTGTAAAACATTTGAAATTGAGAGCGGCCACATGCTTTCGAAGCATCCCGACCTATGCAAATTTCCCCACGGCCACAGCCGCAAGGTGGAATTTGTGCTCGAAGCCAACGAGCTCGACCAAAACGAGATGGTGTGCGATTTTAAATCGCTCAAGGAAGCCATGAGCCAGTTTTTGAAGGCATGGGACCACGCGCTGTGCATCAACACTCAAGACGCGCAGCATGACACGCTCAAAAAGGCATTCGGGGACCGCATTATCAGTTTTGAGAAACTCGACCCCACCACTGAGGTCATGGCCCGGCGCATTCACGACGAACTGAAGCGCAACCTTGCGGACTACGTGTCAAATCCCTCGGCAAAATATCCCCTGCGACCGTCTGTCCGCATCGTCAAAGTCCGGGTCTGGGAAACCAGCTCATCATGGGCGGAATACTCGGAAGCCGTCGCCGATTAATAAAGCGCCATGAATTACGCCGTCAAATCCACCTTGCCGGACATTCAAAAGACCAAGGACCGCCGAGGCGTGGCGATTGACAAGGTTGGCGTCTGCGACCTTTCCTTTCCCATCACCGTCCTAGACCGGGAAAACCAGCGCCAGCAGACGGCGGCCAATATCTCCATGTCCGTGAGCCTGCCGCACCATTTCAAAGGCACCCACATGAGCCGGTTTTTGGAGGTGATGTGCCGCCATCAAGGTGAAGTCACCATGCGCACGCTGCCGGCCATTCTCCATGAGCTGAAGGAAAAGCTCGAATCCGAGGCCGCCCATATCGAGGTGGACTTCACCTATTTCCTCACCCGCAAAGCGCCGGTCAGCGGTTCCGCCGCGCCCATGGACTATCGCTGCACCTTCGTCGGCGAGTCGAACGGAAGAACCGACGATTTCCTGCTGCGCGTCAAAGTTCCGGTCACCACGCTTTGTCCGTGCTCCAAGGAGATTAGCGATTACGGGGCGCATAATCAGCGCGGCACCATCACGCTCACTGTCCGCCCGCAACGCAAAAATGGCCTCTGGGAACTCATCTGGATTGAGGATCTCGTTGCCCTTGCCGAAAAATCCGCATCCGCGCCGGTCTATCCGCTGCTGAAGCGCCCGGACGAGCGCCACGTTACTATGCAGGCATTCGATAACCCCGTCTTTGTCGAGGATGTCGTCCGCAACGCGGCGAAGCTGCTTAAAAAAGAAAAGCGGATTGCTTGGTTTGAAATTCGCGCCGTGAATCAGGAAAGTATACATAATCATTCGGCCTTTGCCGTTGTCACCTCGGGATAGCCATGGCTGGTTTGGATCAATCCGGCCGGGCGCTGGACTTGCTCCGTCGCCAGTGTCATGCCTGTGCCGCCCCTGGTTGGCATCAGGAAATGAGCTGCCGTACCCAGCGGAAACTGCGCCCGATCCCGACCGATCACAAGATCATGCGGCACATCTGTATCGCCATCGCCTACAGCCAGGGCGCTCGCTCTGCCCAAATTAGTTTGCTCATCGAAACGCCCGTATTCTCCTCTGCCTTCGCTGGTTTCGATCCCATCGCCCTCGCCGAGCGGAACCCGAACGATATCCTGAAAAAGTATTGGATGCGGCTGGGTCATTTTCGATTCAAAAGCAAAATTCGTCAGATCGTACAGTGTGCCAGAGCTCTGAATGGGATCATCCGAGACCACGGCTCGTTCGCCCGCTACCTCAAAAAGTTCCAAATTCCCCAGCGCATTCGCACGAGCAAAGGCCTTGACCAGTTCTGGTGGCAATTTGACGTACTCCAAGAGGACTTGCAACGCTGCGAAATGCCGTTTTTCCCCGCGACCACGAGCTTGTTGCAGTTGCTCCTTGATCTCGATTTCGATTCGGTCAAGCCCGACCTCATCATTATGCGCCTCGCCCGACGCCTCGGGATCGTGAAACGCGAAACAGGCGACCGTTCCCTGCGCCAGTGCGTCCGCTTTCTCCAGGAGTATTCGATCAAAAATTCCTGCCGGGCTGCGGAACTCGATTGGGTCATGCTCGCTTTCGGCGGTCAGAGCGGCGCAAGCAGATCATTAATCCAAAGATTTTGCCCAGCCAGCGATCCCTGTGATCATCCTACATGCTTCTTGGGTGTAAATCATCTATGCGAGGCGCACTTATGATCGGGTTCATAGTAAAGCATAATGGTGAGGGACTAGGGAAAATCCGATTTATTCAGGGATCCCGTATTACCGTTGATTTTTTCGATCCGCCAAAAACAGCGACTTTGGTTGCAGTGATCGATGGGCGAAAAGTTTTGAAGCATGCCCTTTTGCCATTAAATACCAATTGCACCTCGCCAATAGGAAAGTGTCGGATTGCCCAAATAATACGAGTTTCGAATAAAATAGATCCTCACCGCTATCTGGTTGAGTTCGAAAATGGGCTTTCGCAAGAGCTATCTGAAGTTGATTTAGTTCCCTCCGGGCGAATTCCAGCTTCGAATTTGCCGCTCGATGTTTCGGGTGAGCTGCGGGTCGAAGGTTATGAAACTTTTCAAAAGCGAGAGGCTCTAGCGGAAGCGTGGCAGAGCACATTGCGGGGAGGATTTGGATTGCGCGCGCTGCTTTCAAGCCGGATCGATCTCCGCTCTCATCAGGCCTACGTGGCAGGCACGGTTCTCATGGATCGACTGCCGCGCTTTATATTAGCCGATGAGGTTGGATTGGGAAAAACGATAGAAGCCGGCATCGTGATTCACGATTTGATGTCTCGCAAGCTTAATGCAAAAATTTTAATTCTTTGTCCAGCCTCCTTGTCTCAGCAATGGCTTTGCGAGCTTTACGCAAAATTCTCTGGACGTGTTTTTAAGATGTTGGAGCTGCGCCGCCGATGTGCCAGCGCAGGGATTATTCCGGATCAGACGATTGCGTCATTTCCAGCTGCTCTGAAGCATTCTTCGGTGCTACAGCAGAACCGCTGGGATATGGTCGTGGTAGATGAGGTTCACAATATTATTGGTTCGCCCCGCCTCTACAGTCTGGTCAAGAAGTTGTCCGTCTCGTCGCCGGGCTGCCTGCTGCTGAGTGCCATCCCTGCTCAGCATCGTGAGGAGGAATACCTGCGCCTGCTCGCTTTGCTTGAACCGCAGCGCTATAAGCCCGAAGACCCTCAGGCCAAAGCGCATTTCAAGGGGCTATATGACCAGCAGATCGAGTTGAGCCGCAAGCTCAGTTACATCTCACGTAAGCTCGCCGAATTTAGATGCGGTGACGAAACCGCAGATCCAGTGATCAAAAAAATTGCCGAATTGGCGGTGCTCCCGGTTTTATCCCTTGATGAATCGCTGGCAAATTCAGCCAAGGCGCTAGATCCGTTGAATCCCAATTTTGATGAATCGGTCCATGATTTGCTCCATCATGTGGGTGACAGGTATCGTATCAGCCGCCGCATTCTGCGCAATCGCCGCAGCCAGCTTGTCGAGTCTCAGTCAGATTTACAGATTACTCGGCGACTGTGCCGCTTACCATATCGGTCAGTTCAGTTGGAGGTGGATGCCTGGGGCGCAGTGCGCAATCTCCTTCGCGCTTTGAAGGGGGCAGATATTTCAGATTCAGTTCTCTTGCCGCTGGCTAAGTTTCTTTTTCAGTCCCTGTGCGACCCTTCATGCCTGAAATCATTTGTTGGCTTGGCATCCTCTCTCGCTCCAGAATTAGCTGACCACTTGGAGTTTGACGGGCAGGTCAGCTACGACGGCTGGGATGAATACGCCGCAACTCTGTGGGGGGCGGCACGTCACAAGCTCGCCGACAAAGACTTGCAGGAGATCGAGCGAGTTGCCGATGTTTGGATGTCCGGGGTTGACGGGTTGAGCCGGATTGAAGTGCTGGAAAAGTTTTTGCGTGCAAGGCACCGTGAGGCCCCCATGCGAAAGTTCCTGATTTTTGCCGGCTTCCCCGGGTTGGCTACTCGCCTCATAAAGGAATTAGAGAAAGATTTTCCCAGCGCATCGTTAGCTCGGTTTGTTTGGAACATGGACGGTAAGCTGAAGGAGAAAGAGGTGCTTCGCTTTGCCCGCAATTCTGAATGTTGGCTGATGGTCTCTGACGAGACTGGCGGGGAGGGGCGCAACTTTCAGTTTGTGGACGAGATCATCCACTACGATCTTCCTTGGCATGTATCTAAAGTTGAGCAGCGCATTGGTCGTTTGGATCGGCTCGGGCGCAAGCATCTGGATGTCTGCTCGAATGTGGTTTTTGCCGAGGCCGAGGAAGAGGATGGTCTGTTGCAATGCTACGACGCTGGCTTTCAAGTTTTCACTCGCTCCATCAGCGGTTTGGAGTTCGCGCTTTCACATCTGGAGGGGAGCATCGCTGAGGTGGCGGTGAGCGAAGGCTTCGATGGCATGTCTCAGCTTGTTGGTCAGATCAGGCAGGGGGCCGAGCGGGAGCGGGCGGGCGATGAAAACCAGGGAATATTGGACGCCGCCTCGCTCGAGCGCAAAATTGCCGAAGTTTTTCGGCGAGCGCAATCTACTCCTGAGCGAGATCTGGCGCTTGAATCCGCCTTCTGCGATTACTTCCGATTCATTGCTGGAAATGGATCTCTCAGAGAAAGAAGCGCCGACGACCATCCTGAGGGGATAATTGAATTTCGACCCGACCAGTTCAGAGAGTTGGATGGCTTGCTCCCTGCGACCGCGACCGGGACCCATGCGGACCGATTGGGAACATTCCGCCGTCAAATTGCTCAGGAGCGTCCTGATCTGGAATTTTTTAGCGTCGGAAATAATTTTTTTGATGCGGTTTGTTCTACCCTCCGCAGTTCCTCCGGAGGGCAGGCATATGCAGTGGAATGTTTAGACCTATCGCGCGATCAATGGTGTGGCTTTGAGTTTGCCTACCGTGCGGTCGGAAGCTGCGAAACGCTGGCTAAGCATCCTGGCTTGGTGAAACATTTGGACCGTATTCTATCGATTCGATCGGCGCATATCTTTGTGAGCGATGGCGGTCAATTGCCGGAGGATGGGGCCGCACTGTTAAACATCAGGCGGAAATTAAAGCGGGAGGATAAAGAGCGTAATTGGTGGAATTTCACGGTAAATAATAACCGGGTGCAGCTGCTAGCCAGCCGCTACGGGGCAGCCAAATGGCAAGAGCTCGTGAATCGGCTTGAACAAATATCCTGCAAGCAGGCCAAGAAGATTTTTTCAGAGGCACTTGCTCCGGCGATTGAAGCCGAGCAATCTCGGATTGCAGAGCAAATTCGTCAGGCCAAGGTTTCCAAATCGGATGGCTGGGAGGAAGAAATCGCTGGTTTCGAGGCTTTGTGCCAGGCCATCAATGGATGGGAAATAGAATTGGAAGCGGCCGGGTTTCTCTCAGTCAATGGAGGTTTAATTTCATGATTGACCCGCTGAGGCAACTAAAGAGCGCTCTGATTAGCAGTGAGCCGCCGCCAGATGCAAAAACATTTGCATTATCTGGGCAGCCCAATTTGGTCTATTCGGTCGGCCGATTCTTGGCATCGTGGGCGCAGGCTGGCAGCTTTGGCCCTGACCAAGCCGTGCTCCTTCGCCAAGCCTTGCGTTGGTCGCCATCTTCCTCGCTCTTGGTGGGAATTAAGCCTCCTGACGATCCAGACTTCCTTCGCTGTTTGGACAATGCGGAGATCAGCTGGAGTCCGATGGGGCAATTGAGGGTAAAGCCATTTGTGCCTTTATGGCTCAATGAATCTCCCGCTTGCGATGCCCCCCCCAAGAACGAGCTCTTGATGAAAGCTTTCCCGCCGAAGCGTACTTGGAGTCCGTGGGCTATCGCAAATGGCGCTCGCTGGCGCAGAAGGAGGCAGCTTGGGTCACGCTTCAAGCCCCGGCGGGATCGACACGGGTAATTGCCTTGCCCACCGGCTCCGGCAAAAGCCTATGTTTTCAGCTGTTGCCCCGCTTTTCAGATGGACTTACCGTCGTAGTGGTTCCCACGATTGCACTGGCGATCGATCAGCAAGCGAGCGCCTCGCGATTATTTGGCAAATTGACCGGCGTCAATCCGGTGTTTTTCGCCGCCGATGATAATGCCGAAGCCACAATTCAGACGGTGAAAGAGAAGCGGACTCGTTTGCTATTCACTTCGCCTGAGGCCTGCGTGTCTGGTCGGCTGCGCCGCGTTCTCGATGAGTTTGCTAATAAAGAAAGCGGTTGGTTCGCCAATCTTGTAATTGATGAAGCCCACCTGATTGAAACCTGGGGC
>Ga0182030_10012177_pt1 | contig 17273 bp, 11 predicted proteins | sample 812S3MmetaG_FD_121299 | JGI IMG/M metagenome (GOLD analysis project Ga0182030, IMG submission 121299) | Permafrost microbial communities from Stordalen Mire, Sweden - 812S3M metaG (Illumina Assembly) | ecosystem: Environmental > Terrestrial > Soil > Wetlands > Permafrost | place: Sweden...
GGCGTTGGAGATGAGGTTGATGACGACCTGAATGAGGCGGTCCTGATCGCCGGTGATTTCGGGAAGGCCGGGGTCGATGTCGCGAATGAGCTGGAGTTTCTTGGCGTCGAAGAGCGATGCTGTGGCGGCGATGGCGCGCTCGATGACGTCTTCGACGGAGACCTTGGACATGTTCCAGGTGAACTTGCCGGCTTCGATCTTGGCGAGGTCGAGGACGTCGTCGATGAGCTTGGTAAGGCGCTCACCTTCGCTGACAACGACGCCGAGGTTTTCAAGGACCTGGGTTTTGGCCTGCGCGATTTTGCGGTCGTCTTCAGGGATGAGCGGGAAGAGGCGGTCTTCTAGGCGGCGGCGGATGATTTTGGCGAAGCCGAGGACCGAGGTGAGTGGAGTGCGCAGCTCGTGACTGACGGTAGAGAGGAAAGAGCTCTTGGCGGCGTCGGCCTGCTCGGCGGCAGCGCGGGCGAGGCGGGCTTCTTCAAAGAGCTGGGCGTTGTAGAAGGCTACGCCGACGGCGGTGGCGATGGTCGAAAGAAGACGCTGATCGGCTTCGGTGAAGCGGCCTTCCTGATCGACAGATTGAACGCTGATGACGCCGATGATCTGGCCACCGGAGGGGATGGGAACGCCGAGGAAAGATGCGGAGCTGCGGCCGACCTGCTCGATGCCCAGCTTGGCGCGCGTGGTGTTCATGTCCTGATTGATGAGGAGCGGCTCGCCGGAGCGAATGATCTGGGATGTGAGGCCGACACCGTAGGGACGGGGTTGCGCGCTCTCGCCGTAGCTGTAGGGGAATTCAAGCATCATGGTGGCGCGATCGAAGAGGCAGACGAAGGCGATAGGCGCGCGGAAGAGCTCGCGGACCTGGTCGCCGACAAACTGAATGAGGCGATCTTTGTCGAGCTGCGCGACGAGGGCCTGGGAGATGCGATTGATGGTGACGAGTTCGGCGGCGCGCTCGCTGACTTCCTGCTCCTGCTGATTGATCTTGAGGTAGGCGTTGGCGTTGTCCAGCGCGATGGTGGTGTAGGCGGCGAGGTTTTCGAGCAGGGCGAGATGCTGCTCGGTGTAGGCATTCCGCTTGAAGCTCTGGATGCTGAGGACGCCGAGGACGCGGTCCGCAGCAACGAGCGGGAGGTAGATCATCGACTTTGGCGGCTGGGCAATGGTTCCGTCGTCGAGGGTCCAGCCGCGATGCTCGTAGTGGGAAATGTATTTTGACGAATCGGCTTCGACATCATTGATAAGGATGGGCTTGCGATTGTCGATGCACCAGACCGCGAACTGATTCTTGTCGTCGGTGGAGCGGGTGAAGGGCTTGTAGCGCTTGCCGTTTTCGATGGCGAGGCTGTACTCGATGACGTGTTTCTCCGGGCGGTAGAGGCCGACGCCGAAGATGCTGGCATCGACGAATTGATTTACGCGTTCGTAGAGCTTGAAGAGGATGGTGTCGAGGTCGAGCGAGGCGGTGATTTCGCGGCCGATCTCGCTGAGCATCTCGATGGAGTCTTTTTGCGCGCTGATCTCGGCAGCCTGGGAGCGAATTTCCTCAGTGCGCTCGGTGACGAGGGCTTCGAGTGCGCGGGCCTGAGCTTCGAGAGCTTCGGTGCGGCGGCGGGCTTTCTGTTGCTCGTGGCGGCTGATGAGCACCCAGCCAGCGGCGAGCGCGAGAATCAGCAACAGGCAATAGAGGATGTAGGCGATGGTGGTGCGATACCACGGCGGCAGAATGACAAAGGCGTAGGTTCCTTCGGGACTGACACGGCCATCGCTGCCTTTGGAATGAACATGGAAGATGTAAGAGCCAGGGCCGAGGCCGCTGTAGTTGGCCTCTTTCTGCTTGCCCCACGCCGACCATGCGCGATCTGCACCTTCAAGGCGGTACTGATAGGTGAGGTCCCGCGCGTCTCCGTAGGAGGCAGTGGCGAACTCGAAGCGGACTTCGTTGGTGCCGGGAGCGAGTTGAGGCTCGGCAGCGCCGTCGATGGTGTTGCCGCCAAATACGGCGTGGGAACCGGCAGAGATCTGTCGAACGAGGGTGGGATACAGCTGCGTAGATCTGGAGACGAAGTGGGGATTGAAGCGGACGAGTTGCTCGCCGATCGACCAGATAGTGCCGTCGGCTTCAGTGAACCTGGGTATGACCTTGAATCGCGCCAGCGCGCGGTAAGTATCTTCGTCGAGAGTCCAGCCACCCCCGCTGGCCGGGGTAGCGCGGGCGATGCGGCGGCCTTCGTCGGCGACCATCGCGGACCAGATGATTCCGCTCTCGTGCTTTTCCTCATAGAAGAATGGGGATGCATCGGGAGCATCCATGGGAAGCTGGGGGCGGTTGTCGACGACGAAGCGATGCGCCGCGGGATCCCAGCGGTAGATGTCCGAGTGACGGTCGACACCGGCATAGATGGAGCCTGCGACCAGGCTGACACCATTTGAGCCCAGGGGCAGTCCCTGATCTTTTCCGATGACCTCTACATGGGAGTCATTCATACCGTTGGGGGCGACGGTGATGCGGAGGACGCTGGCATTTGCGCCGCCAGCCCAAACTACTCCGTCGTCGTCTTCCTCGAGGTAGCGGGCTTCATAGACGACCTTGGGTAGGCGGCCTTCGTCGACCCACTTGTGTCCATCCCAGAGCATGGAGCTGACGCCATCGTTGCTGCCTTTGAAGATGCGATTGGGATTTTTGCGGGAGACGGTGAGGGTGTATGCCTGCTCGGTGAGGCCGTGAAGCGAAGGAATGGCCGGCGTCATCTTGTCGTTGTCGATGCGCATGATGCCGTCGCTGGTGGCGGCGAGAAACTGATCGGGCGTTTTGCCGGAGGGATCGTGGAAGATTCTGAGGTTGAATGCTTGGGTTACTCCGGCGATGGGAATCCAGACAGGGCGGTTGGTTTTGGGATCGGCAGACAAGCGCTGCACGGGCGCGCCGCCAGCGCCCTGGGCGATGTAGATGGAGCCATTGAAGCGGACGGCGTCGAGCATGCCGAAGTTAGAAAAGACGGTGATGGGCGAGTTGATCTCCACGCGGGTGATGCCGGTGGAGCTGCCGATCCACAGAGCGCCGTCGCGATCCTGAATGGCGGTGAGGGCGCCGGGGTCGGGAAGGCCGTCGGCGACGTCAATGATCTGACGGAGACTGCCGTCGTGGTTGAGGATGAGGGCCCCGCCGCCGAGGGTGGTGATGACCAGGCCTCCGTCGCTGAGCAGCGTGGAGGTGTAGACACGAAACTTTTTCAGATAATCGTCGGCGCTGGTGGGAAAGGGCGTGACCTTTTGCCCGTCGTAGACGGAGAGCATTCCCTCGCGCTGGCTGACGAGGATGCGGTTGTTGTCGTAGGGGTGAAGGAAGAGCTTGATAGCGTCTTTGTAAGCGTCGCCGCCGGGGACGGAGCGGATGTCGTCGCCGACGATCTCTTCTAGGCCGATGCCTGTTTGAGCGGTGTAGATGTGTCCGCGGACGATGGAGAGTGCCTGGAATCGGCCGCCGGGGTTGACGGGATGCCAGACATGAATTGACTTGCCATCCCAGCGAAAGAGTTCCTGGTAAGAACGGTAGAAGACCCCTTGCGGCGTGGGCAGCGTTTGCCATACGTCGGTGAAGCCGCGATCTTTTTCAGGGATGCTTTCGAGGAGCGAGATGTATTGGAGGGATCCGGTGGAGTCAGGCGTGAGGTAGCCGAAGTTGCCGTTGCTACCAACCCAGATGCGGCCGTTTTCGTCCATGGACATGGATCGGGTGGTGTTAGAAGGGGTGAGGATCTTGCGCCAGGAGACGCCGTCGTACTCGCGAATCTCGCTGCCCGAGGTACCGATGAAGATGATCCCGCGCTTGTCCTGAACGATGGACCAGACTTGGCCGTAGCCGCCGAATTCGTCGCGGTTGTGGGCCTGGAGGACGGGGACGCCGACTTCGACCTGAGATTTGGAGGAGGAGGGGGCGGGCGCGGAGGGGTGAGGCTGCGAACCCGCGAAGGGCGCGAGAGCCAGCACCGGAGCAAGAGCTACGACGGGGAGAAGCCGCAGGAGGAATCGTTTTCGAGCCACAAATTGTTGGGTCAAAGGGACTTCCGATGGTGCAGACCTGGGGAATAGAGAAGATGGTAGCACAGGGCAAGGTGGGGGTGGCGAGGGAAATGTTTGGATAAAGCGGATTGATTAATGGGGGAAGACTCGATCCCGGGTCCCCAAATGCGAGGGACCTGGGGCACCCGATCATTATTGAGGTGCTGCGGGGCTGTGCGGCTTGTGTAGGCCGAGACGTAAAAGGCAGCGACGCTAAGGCCTTCACGCGCGTGCGCGAGGGTTTTTGTCTCTCCCCAATAATAGTATGCAGGGTACCGTCCGCTAAGGCCTTCACGCGCGTGCGCGAGGGTTTTTGTGTTCGGAAAGTTGAAGAGGTCTCGTTCTCTCCCAGGATCCGCGCCGACTTGTCGGCGGCTAATCTTCTTGGGCGCGATCTTGGGTTGACGGTAACAGCCCTTAGCACGTTTCCAGAGCCGGGCATCCTCGAATTACGCGTTGGCGGATTACGCATGTTTCGAAGACATTGAAGGCTCGAAGTCAGCTCAATCTCGGCATTGTTCATCAGGTTTGCTCAATTGCGCTCAGGTTGGGCGCTTCCGCCAAAGGGCGAACGTCAACCAGAAGTTCGCGCAGGAACTGGTCCGGTTGCATGAATGCCGCAAAGTGCCCTGCATCTGGGATTACGCGTGAGCATTGCGCAATAGAGCGGCAGCTTACGAGTTGTGCGAAAGGTTCCGCAATCCAGAGTTCGCGTCATCCGGCAGGAACTGCGGAAGTCCGAAGTCGTGAAAGAGGTGAGGATCTAAAAACAGAGTCATCGCAGAAATTGCGTCGTTCTTAAGCGTGAGTACGTGAATGGAGTGCGCATTCCAGCGTTTGTCTGCGCCGGAGAACTCATAAATGGCAAAAGCCGGCTGCCCATTGGCGGACGTCTGCACCAAATGGAGGCCGCCACAGGTCTTCCATGCCGCAGCAAAGAATGTCCCGATGACCTCGCGCCCGGCAAACCATTGCAGCCACGGCGGCATGACGGCGGTTGCATCTTCCCTGAGTACAGCCACGAAACCGTCCACATCGTGTCCTTCCCAAGCCTGCAGATAGCGCCCGAGGAGCCTTTGCTGCGCAGGAGTTGTATGGGACTCAAGCGGCGGCCGGCGGTCAGAGTAGCGATGCGAGAGCGTCTCGCGCGCCCGCTGCAAGGCGCTGTTGATGGATGCGGTGGAACCGCCGAGGAGAGTTGCTGCTTCAGCAGATGCCCAGCCGAGAACATCGCAGAGCATGAGCGCGGCGCGCTGGCGCGGCGGCAACTGCTGAATGGCAGCGACGAAAGCAAGCTGCACGGACTCCCGCGCAGTGTAGCGCGCCTCAGGATTCGGCGCGGCGTCGGCGAAGCCTTCGAGGTTTGCGTCCGGATACGGTTCGAGCCAGGGCACGTCGAGCGCAGGCCCACCCTCCAGCTTGGGCGGGCCAGCGGGGCCAAGCTGGTCAGGCAGATATCGCTGCTGGTGCTTGCGGCCTTCGAACGCATTGAGGCAGGCGTTGGTGGCGATGCGGTAAAGCCAGGCGCGAAAAGATCCGCGCTCATCGGAGCTGCCGGCCTCGAAGCTCGAAAAACTGCGCCAGGCACGCAGGTAGGTCTCCTGCACAAGATCGTCGGCTTCGTGCAGAGAGCCAAGCATGCGGTAGCAATGCAATTTGATTTCCCGGCGGAACGGTTCGGCGAGCCGTTCGAAGGCCTGGTTTTCTCCGAGATTGGCAGGTTCGTTCGCCATTGCGTTCGATTGTAGGCCTCGCGTGTGAATTTTCAGGGCTCCGTCAGGCTGCCAAGGCCTCGAGTCCTTTCCCTGAGACGATAAAGACATCGCCGAGAGAGCGATCGGGATTGAGAACCAACTCGATGACCGCAGTTGCAACGATGCATGCAGTTGGCGGTGCGGCCATCCCTCGAACGAAATCATCCGCGGAGATCCCAAGGTAGCGGGAGTAACCAGTGATGGCATGTTTCCCGAGATCGGTGTCGGGAACGATGCGTGGCGCAATTGTCATGATGCGCAGGCCGAGCCCAAGACGATCCGATTCCTTCTGACTGTAGTTTGCGATGAACATCTGGGTGCGCTTGGCTCCGGCATAGCCTCCGCAGAGCGGCGAACCTCCGAGGGCGGCGCAACTGGAGATGAGAACAACCGAGGCGCCGTCGGGCAGAGGTCGCGACAGGGCAGCCTTGCAGAAGTTGAACGCAATTTTGACGTCGTTCTGCCAGTTCGCAGAGAACTGCTGCCAGCTTTGCTCGTGGATCGGCGCGGCTGGCGGAAAAACTCCGCCACCGAGGATGAGGATGTCGGGCGTGAGGAGGTCGAATACCTTTGAAGGCGCATTTTCGTCCGTTGCATCGAGCGCGAGAGTTTCGACTCCGCGGACCTCTTGTGCTAAGTGCCGAAGCGGCGCTTCTTGTCGAGCCACCGCGAGGACCTGCGCCCCGTTGCGAATGCCCGCCTCGACGATGCGGCGGCCTATGCCGCGGCTGCCGCCGATGACGACCATCTTCTTGTGACTCAACGAAACCATCGCTGCCTCCCATTGCACGCGCGTAGCTATGCGCGTCTCGTAATGCTCGCAAATCATGCGCCGGGGTCAGCGCCTGCCGGTTCCCAAGTCGTCCGAACGCCCGGCATCCAGGCGCGACCACTGGGCGATGGGGCGCCCGCCCGGCCACACTGGTTGCCAAGTGGGCGAGCCGCTGCTAGTCCGCGTGTAGGTGCACGATTGTGGCCAGCCGACCGGCGAGTCTTCCCACGACTCCTGCCGCCCGTAGACGGTCAAGTCGAGCAAGTGGTAGTTGTTATCCGTCACTTCGACGCCGCGCGCCGTCGTCCAGTACGTCTCGAAGACTTCGGATCCTTGTCGCATGTAGCAAACGATGTGCATCCTGCCTACCCGTCGTCCAACCAGGAGGGTCTCGAGCGAGTCCCGGGGGGCCGAGTACCAAGGCATCTCCCAGCCCATGAAGTTCCGGTACCGTGCGCTCTCTTCGTACGGGCCTTGGCAAAACGTGGCGTAGGTGACGTCGCGAGAATGAATATAGGACAGCTCGCGGACTTGTGAGGTAACCCAGGTGCACCCCTCGCACTGCTCCGGCGCAGAGTGGCCAGCGTGCCACATGAAGTAGTAGGCGATGAGCATCCGGCGCCCCTCGAACGCGTCGATAAGCGTCACCGGGCCCTGCGGGCCAATCAGCGTTGTAGTGCCGTCCATCTCGACCATAGGGAGCCGCCGGCGAGCGGCCGCAATGGCGTCACCTTCATGCGTGTGAGCCTTCTCTCGAACTCGCAATGCGTCGAGCTGCTCCTGAAAGGTGCTCCGATCGACGATGTTGGGCGCTGCAAATTCATCTCTCATGATGTTTGTCATGGCCGTCTCCTCTGCTGCGCAGGTTTTGGGTGGAGATGTCGCGCTCATTCGCAGTTGCATGCTTTCCCGTCCGCGTCGCGCCGTCGGGCTGCGGCTCCCTCGGGGTCGGTGATGATATCGATCCACAGCGGGTGGGGCGAGGTTTCGGTCTCGTAGTTGTCGTGCCAGTTCCACCACTTGTACGGCGGGGTCTGCGGGTAACCCTCTGGCGAGTCCTCCCAAGTCTCCTGACGGCCAAGCGCCGTCATATCGAGGTAGCTCCAGGTGGTCCCCATCGCCTCGTCGCCGCGGCCGTTGATGAGGTAGGTGCGGAACACCTTGTCGCCGTCGCGGATGAATGCATTGTGGCCGTGCCACTGGTCCACGCCGAAGTCGACGTCGAAGCTGTCGGTCATTGCGTACCAGGGTATCTCCCAGCCCATCCGCGCCTTCAGGCGCGCGATGTCCGCCTGCGGGGCGCGCGAGGCGTAGGCGAGGGTGGTGTCGCGGGCGTTCAGATGGGACAAATGAGCGACCTGGTCGGCGCCGAGCGAGCAGCCGCGGCAGGCGTGGTCGGGCCAGCCGAACACCCCGGGCTCGAAAAAGGCGCGATAGATGATCAACTGCCTGCGGCCCTCGAATAAATCAAGCAGGCTTGCCTTGCCGTTGGGTCCGTCGAACTCGTACTTCTTCTCGACCACCATCCACGGCATCCGCCGGCGTTCGGCGGCCAGCGCGTCACGGGAGCGGGTAAAGGCCTTCTCCTTCACGAGGAGCTGTTGCCGAGCAGCCTCCCACTCCTGCTGCGACACGACCGGAGGTGTGTTCATCGCGAGATGCTCGTTCCCTTTTTCCATGTCTCTCTCCTTGTCGGTTGCCATCTTAGTTCTCCTTTTTTTTCTGAAACAGACCGAAACGATTCGCTCTGAAGAACTTTGTGAATTTGCCGATGCACACCGCCAGAACTCCTCCCGAGGATCCGGCACCGACGACCATTGCTGCTGTGCTTGCGATGCATACTGGGCAGATCATTGATTCTTGTCTCCTACTTTTGGGGGTCCTTCATTTTCCGTTTGATGCTCGATAACAGGTCCCGCCGGCACGCTCTAAACCATTTCCACACTTTCTTTCTGGTTGGGGGATCCCTTGCCGGTCGCGATCAGGCTCTTCAAACTGCCGCAGATGTAGGAGCCCCAGGCATCGGAGCAGACGTTGTAGCACTCGTAGGCGGGGACCAGGCCCTCGTGCGTGAAGTGAATCTCCGTTTGATCGTTTTTCCTGGAGATATCGAAAACAACTTTGGTTCCCTTCCACTCGGTCTTGTCCTTGGTGAACTTGAAGTAGTTGTCAGTAACGAGCCAGGCTACTCGCTTGTCGGGCACGAGCGCCACGAGCTTCATGGTGCATGTGTGGACGTTCTGATAGGGGTACCTGAACTCGTCGCCGACCTTGGCGGTGTTGCCTTCGATCTCTTCCGACCGCCATCCGCGCACGTTCCGGATGGCCTCGAATGCTTCTTTCGGTGATTGGTCGACCGAAATGGTTGCGGTGTAGTTTTGATTCGACATGGTTCCTCATGGGTTTTGAAGATTCGGTTGAGTGATTGCCTTATGCCGGCGCATGCAAAACTGAGTGGCCTCTTTGCTGTCTTACGCGAATACGTCAGGCTGATTCTTGCCCGTGGTGATCAGGTTGCGCAGATTGCCGTCGACGAGCGCTCCCCAGGCGCCCGAGCAGCCGCCGAAGCACTCGAATGCAGGAACCAGGCCCACATGCGTAAAGCGCAGCTCGGTCTTGCCGTCCTTTCTGGCGATCTCAAAGACAATGTCAGTCCCGATCCATTCGGTCTTGTCTTTGACAAAGGTCAGTTCGGAATCCGTAACATGCCAAACAACCTTCTTGCCGAGAACGAATTCCGTCACTTGTTGCGTGGACTTGTGCATGTTCTGGTAGCGGTATGTGAATTCGGCGCCAAGCCTGTCGACATCGCCGTTGACTTCTCCCGACCACCAGCCGCGAACGTTGTTGATAGCCTTGAACACTTCATCGGGAGATTGGTCAACCGTGAATGACGTTGTGAAACCATCTTTCTTCATGATTCGTTCCTCCATCCCCTCTTTTTGTTGACTGTGAGTATTGAGTGGTGCACGGCGCACCTAGAGTGCCGCCACGCTCTGCGGCACAAAGCCTGAATACTGGCGCTCGAACTCCTTGGCTACGCCGGTGCGCCAACCTTCGGCGATTGATTGCGATGCTGGATCGGGGAAGATGTCCTCTTCCTTGTTTTCCAGACCGTCGAAGATTCCCTGCGCCACGGACTCGGGCGAAGCCTTCGGGATCTCGAAGCCGCGAGTCATGTCGGTGTCGACGGGACCCAGGAAGACGCCGTGGACTGTGACTCTCTCACTTGCCAGCAGCGCCCTCAGCGACTGCGTCATGCTCAACGCGGCCGCCTTCGAAATCGCGTAGCTGGGCGTAAGCGGCAACGGGGCGAGCGCCATCAGGGACAGGTTATTTACAAGGGCTCCTTTGGAGCGCTTCAGCATCGGCAGGAACGCCCGCGAAACCTTGTACATGCCAAAGAAATTTACGGCGAGGGTTTGCTCGATGACGGCCGGGTCACTCAGATCGTCATAGGGAGCGATTCCGGAGTTGTTGATGAGGACGTCGAGGCTGCCGACTTGGCGGACTGCCTGTTCGATCTGCTCAGCGTCAGTCACGTCGAGCATCAGCGGCGTTACACGCTCGTCGGCGATGTCGAGCGTTCCGCGAGTTCCTGCGTACACCCTATTTGCTCCGCGCCGGAGGGCTTCCTGGACGAGTGCACGGCCGATGCCGCGATTGGCGCCCGTAATCAAGACTGTTTTCTGTGCGATGTTCATGATGTTCTCCTTTTGGGGCTGACCATGGCCTGCCCGATCTTGCCTCTCTACTAGGTAAAACCGGCGGGGGTGCCAAAACTCATCGGTGCCAGGCAGATTTTCTTGTCATTCATCGGAATAGGGATGGACTGCTTTATCTGCGATTGCCATATACCCTCCTGCCTAACGAATTCAAAAGGTTCCCGTTGCTCATCGAACCATAGGAGTTCTATGATTGGCCATAGGCGTGAGTTGGCGAGAGTTGGTGTCTGCTGGTAACCGCCTCGTAATACTCCCGTAGCAATCGAATTGCGTCGTCGTTGATTTGGACAAGCGAACGATTTGAATGGAGCGCTCTTCAGGTTCACTCAGGATGGAGCGAATCTTCAAAAGCGAGTTCATCAAGGCATCACGGTCAGTTGAATTGACGTTGGCCTACAGCCCCTTGTATCTGTAGTGCCGATTGCTCGTTCAGCCGAGCTACGGCTGTATCTCCCGCAGGCGACGGCGTAAGCAGTTTCTCCCGGCCGTCTTGCTTGGATGTCGTCGGACGCACCAGCTTTCGGTTGATTAACAATGCAAGATTTCCACTGACGTATCCGGCATTCAGGCCGAGCGTCTCCCGTAAGGAGGAAGCTGTCAGGCCGGGACGAGCTCCTATCTCGTCCATGATGCGAGCTTCTGTCATCGAAAAATCCCCGTCAAGGTGCCGCTTGCGCAACAGACCTAGCCGCGCCGTGTAGGAGCGATTGAACTCCCGTACTGCAGAGATCTGCTCCTCTTCCTTGATGTTGCTGACCGCCATGCCGACAGAAGCAGGCTTATAGCGACGGCCCGGACGCCTATCGATTGAATGCGGCGTGAAGCTCGTAATACGTGAGGTCAGGTACAACTCCAGGCGGGAGATTCGGTTTCAGGTTCTCGTTGAAAAACTTCTGGCTGTCCGCCTCGGACTCCCAGATCTCGATCATGCGCATCCCGCCGGCGGGGCTCGGACCTCCGGCGTGGGACATGAAGCCGTTCGCCGAACGCAGCAACGACATCAGCTGCTCCAGCATCGGGGCATAGGTCCCCTCGTCGAGGTTCGGTTGTTCAGCAATCATCAGTACAGGCATCTGTCCACGTCCTTGATGGGTAAATAGCATAGACTGACCACCCATGGTAGCTCAGCGGCGCTTCGCGGGCGCATCGCGACCGCATCACCGCAGCCGCCCGCCGGTCCGGTCCCTTAGAAAGTGATCTTGCCCGTGAGCTGAATGTTGCGGTTGCCTAACCCCTGGAAGTAAGCCCCGCCTGCCCCCGGGCTTTCCTGGTTGCCATTTTCATACGTGTTTTGCAGGAAGCTGGAGAACGACGAATCCTCCAAATTTGCATCTGGCGTGGCGTAGTAAGCCCGATTCAATACGTTAAAAGCCGACATCTGCAGGAGCATGTTTACGCGCTCGGTCAGCTTGATGCTCTTGCCGACGGTCAGGTCGACATTGTTGAAGGTGTTGCCGCGAAGGGTGTTGCGGCCGACGCCGGGGAAGGGATTGTTGAGAGCGACCGCTTCATACTTGTTGTTCCAAAGCCAGTGGAAAGACGTCCGCGGCCCCGCCACGCCCGTTACGTAGTTGATGTAGTTGCCGCCGCCTGTGTTGATGCCGACCGAGGTCAGCGGCGCTGACTTGTTGGCCAGAATCGGGCGGCATTGGCTGTTGGTCCCGCCAGCTCCAAGGTTGAGGTCAAAGTTAATATCGCAGAAGTTTGACGTGACCATTGGGTCGGCCGCTTGTGCTTTGGTCAGGAATGGCGTCGACGGCCCTACTGCCTGGTACGGGTTGAACGGCTGGCCGCCGTTGTACTGATAAAACGCGTTGAAGAAGTAACCGCCGAGAACCTTGCCCAGGATTCCCGATTGACTCTGGAACAAGGGCTCGTTGTAGGCCATCTGCAATCCCCACACGCTGGGATACGAGTTGCCGCTCACGCCGCGTTCGGCCTGATCACTGTTGAGTGGATTCTGTGCGAAGGAATTCGTTGTTCCACCGCCGAATGTTGAGAAGAGTTCGCTCACGTTGTCGATGGCGCGGCTCCAGGTATAGCTGGCCGTCCCCGTAAAATTATGGAAGTTGTGGACGCTGAGCGATGTCTGCAACCCGTTGTAAACTGAGAACCCAGTGTTGGCCACTGTGTCTGTCACGAAGTAATTGCAATTCGGCCGGGTGTAGCCGGGCGCGGTTGTCGTGGTGCAAGGGGTGGTCCCAGAGCCGTAACTCGAGAATGAACTTTGCACATCGAGAATGTCCGGGTTCGAGTTGAGCGACTGGAATTGGTCGAACGTATGATTGCCCACGTACCGAACCTCTGCCACGGCGCTTGGGAAGACCTGGTATTGAATGCCTAGTGTGTAGGTCTCGGCCATCGGGTTTTTGAAATTGTTCGGGACCAGCGTGGTCGGATATACTCGCGGATCGCCGCCGATGGGAATGAACTTGTCGTCCGCGGCCTGCACGTTGTTGAAGGTAAGCCCGCCGCTCGGTATGCACTGGACGGTTGTCCCGTTGCAGGTGAAGCTTCCAGTGTCCGTGAGCGGCGCGCTCTCGGCAGCGTTGAGGAAGATGTTGTAAAACGCAGGATCGACGCCGATGGCGAACCCGGCATGAACAACCATCTTCTTCGCGAAATCGGGGGTGTATGCGAGTCCGAGGCGTGGCTCGAAGTTCCTGTAGCTCGGTTTGGTGGAGGGGTAGGTGGTTGCCGAGAGCGGCAGGCTCGTGCTCCAGAAGGGATCGGTCCCGGTCTGCTGGGCAACGCTCTCGGTATGCAGCAGATTGACGCTCTGACCGAAAAACTCGTACCGCACGCCTAGATTCAGCGTAAGGCTCTGAATCACCTTCCAGCTATCCTGCACATAAAGCGCATAGTCGGGCTCTTTAAACGGCACGGTCGTCTTGCCCTGTGCCAGCGTGGTGAATGAAATTCCCTCCAGCAAGCTGCTCAGGCCGTTGCTGTATGCGGCAGCCTGCGCAGCTGGGACGCTGCCCGGAATGCGGACTGCAACCCCTGTGCTCGTCGGATTGGTATTGAACCCGCCCTCGGCATTGGGAAGACCGCCGGCCGGAGAGTCCTGGTGATCGAACTCTCCGCCAAAAATGACGGTATGACGCCCGCGGGTCCAGCTTGCGTTGTCCTGCACCTGGTTCACCTTGATGAATCGGCCCTGGGGAAAGGCGGTGCCGTAACCGATTGTGCCCAGCGTGGTGCCCTGGGATGCGCCCATCGAAAGCGTTGACGAGCAGGGTCCAAATGTGCTGATGGTGCAGCCCGGGATGGTGCCCCCTTCGAACGCGATATTCGATTGCTGGAAGCCGTAGCGCAACTGATTTATCAGTGCCGACGTGAACTGGTGAGTCCAGTCGCCGCCCAACTGGTGGGTGATGCCGGTAACGTTCGAGTAGGAGCCGGCTGCGATAGCCTCGGATCCGTAAAGATAGTAGGCCGGCAGGAACGGGTTGTTCTGGTAGTTATAGCGAAGATAGAACCGGTCCTTCGCCGTCAACTGGTAATCGAGCCGGCCAAGCTCCTCCTGATCCAGGATCGTCGCGGCCAGTTTGCGGCTGAATTGATTAACCTCTACGTTGGCTGTCGTTGTACCGTCAGTCACCGCGATCGTGGATGGCGTGCCAAAAAAAGTTGGGCTGCCTTGCGTTGCCGCGGCTGGCCCAAACATGGTCAGTTCCGTCACGCCTGGATTGTTAGGAAAGGCTGACGTCAGCGTCGTCATCCCGGTTGCGTCCGGGAGCACTGCTCCGCTCGACGTTTGGGTTGAGCCGGCCAGATACTCGTGCGTCCAGAAGGTGCTTCCGAAAAAGAAGAGCTTGTCCTTCAGAATTGGCCCGCCGAATGTTCCGCCATAGTTGTTTTCCACGAAGCGGGGCTTAACTGGAATGGCGCATGGGTCAGCCGCGCTTGGACTCGTCCCTGCGGGGCAGAACCCATCCTGCGGGTCCTTTTGCGAACCCAGCAGAGACGATAAGAACGATCCTGTGTAACTTTCGAACGCCGTGCCATGGAAGGTGTTGGTGCCGCTCTTGGTGATGTAATTGACCACCGAGCCCATGTTGCGCCCATACTGCGCGCCGAAGTCAGTGGTGATGATCTGCAACTCCTGAAGCGCATCCTGGTTGGAGAAGAAGAAGCTCGGGCCCGCAACCATGTTGTCGTTGTTCGACTGCCCGTCGATTTCGGCGTTATTGGAACGGCCGCGCTCCCCATTCACTGAAAAGTTCACGCCGTTGGTATTCGACATGCCGTCCGAGTGCGTCTGCACAACTCCGGGCACAACCAGCGTTACGTTATCCAGAGCGCCGTTCACCGGGATCGTTTCCAACTGGGCGCTGTCCATGATCACTTCGCCTTGCGCAGACTCGGTGTTCATCACTTGGGCGGCGCCGGCCTCCACCTCAACCGACTGCGCGGTTGTTCCCAACTTTAAAGCCTGCCTGCCAAGCGAAGTAATATTTCCCGCCACTACCTGCACATGGCTAATTGACTGGGCGCCAAAGCCGGGTGCGTTTATGGTAATGGTGTATGCGCCCAAAGGCACGTCCTTGAGCTGGAATTCTCCCTCGCCGTTAGTCTTCGCCTGGAAGGTCGCTCCGGTTGTTTCGCTGACAGCTTGCACAGCCGCTCCAGGGACAATTGCGCCGGTCTGATCAACAGTCGTACCACTGATTCCGCCGGTGATAATCCCTTGTGCGAAGGCAAGTCTGCCGACATTTAGAAAGGTCAAAGCAAGCGTTATGAAGACAATCGTGACTCTCCCGAGGTGGCGAAGCGTTCGCGTGCTGAGATTCGCCACTTGGTTGGAACCGCAAACGAGTCTCGAATCGAGAGCCGTACCCTGTTTCCATGAAAGTCGCATCGAAATCCCTCCAAAGTTTTGACCGCTGCAGGCCCGTCCACTGGGCATCCCGGTAGAGGCTTCCGGTTTTTTTGCGTCTTTCTCAATTGGTCGGATCTGCAAATCACAGGCAGATGACTGAAGACGCTTATAAGCCAACGATGGTGTCCTTTGTTTCCATTCCCAAACCCAGCTTGACGCCAGGTCGCTCTCGGGAAATAATTGGACCCATCGCCCTCGTTCACACTTGAGTACAGCGGTGCGTAACTTCGTAGCGGCGTTTTCCTCTAACTTCGAACCGTGCTCAGAGCCTAGCTCAATGAAGTTGCTAGGCCCCTCCTAATCCGCTGGACGATTGAGGGATGCGACGAACCGAAGGTTTTGTGCGCCAGGCTGTTGAATTCGGATTGAGCACCTGGGCTAAAATGCTATTCATGAATCGAGATAATGCCCTGCATCTACGCTCTTACTGGAAATTCCAGATCATCGGATGGGGCTGCTTTTACCTTTCGGACCTTCTAGGATCGAGTCCCAACCTTTTGGGCAGCCACGATTCGCTCCGTGAAGAGACGGTACCTGTCTTCTTCATGTTCCTGGGGAGTTGCGCCCTGCACCCTGTTTGCCGCTGGCTGCTGCGACAATCGCAGTCCTGGATCGCTTTTGAATTGAAAGCAGCCGCGGGGGCCGTGGTTGCTGCGATTCTCAGCGCCTGCGCCACCGGGCTCAGTTTGCAGGGTTTTCATAATGTGGATTGGTTCGGTTTGGCTCCAATTGCAATGTGGTCTTCTTTCGTTCTCTTCATGTGGTGCAGTTTGTATTTCAGCATTAAGCAATGGCAGCAATCGAAAGAGGAGAAGGAGCGGCTGCTTCGCGCCGAGACTGAGGTCCGAGAGGCAAGGTTACTTGCACTGCGCCATCAGTTGAATCCCCATTTCCTTTTCAATTCGCTCAATGCCGTCTCCACTCTCATCCTGGATGGAAATGCTCCGGCAGCCACTCGGATGCTGGCGCAGATAGGAGATCTTCTGCGCTCGAGCCTCGACTCCGACGTCACAGCTGAGGTGGCTCTCTCTCAAGAATTGGTCTTTACCGAAGGGTACCTTGCCATCGAGCAAACGAGGCTGGGAGAGCGGTTAAAGTTCGATATGGTTATTCCTGTGGAAACGCGGGACGCACTGGTGCCAAGCATGTTGCTGCAACCGCTGGTTGAGAACGCGGTACGCTATGGGGTGGCGACACTGGTTGAAGGTGGATGGATTGCGATAGAGAGCGCGCTACATGCCGACCGACTGCGAATTGTCATCGGGAACTCCGGGCGGCGCGGTGATGCCAAGCAAAAAAAGAATGGGAATGGAATTGGTCTCGGCAACACGGCGGAACGCCTGAAGACACTTTACGGAGCTAATCACAGATTCTCGCTGGAGTGGCCCGAATGCGGCGGCTGCAAAGTCACGGTGGAACTTCCGTTCCGAAGGAGTGAACGCCGGCAGGAGGTTGTTCCATGCGCGCGCTGATTGTGGACGACGAGCCGTTGGCGAGGCGCGGCGTGCTCCTGAGACTGCGGAAGTTCAGGGATGTCGAGATTGTTGGAGAATGCGGAGACGGGCAGTCTGCGGTGGAGGAGATCTTGGAATTATCTCCCGATGTTGTATTCCTCGATATCCAGATGCCCGGCATGGACGGCTTCGAGGTTCTGCGCGCACTGCCCAGAGAAAACCTGCCCGCCGTCATTTTTCTCACTGCGTATGAGCAACATGTTTTGCGGGCATTCGATGTTCATGCTCTGCATTACCTGTTGAAGCCGGTGGATGACACACGCTTCGCAGCAGCGATCAGTCGAGCTCGATATCTGGTAGATTCCGTATTAAAGGCCAATATGGCACAGCGGCTCATGAAAATGCTCGACCACGCCGCGGATGAATACGCGACCCGGTTTACGGTGCAAACCGGATCCCGCATTCAAATCGTCGTCGCGGAGGATGTCGATTGGATTGGGGCGGCTGGTGACTATGTTGAACTGCACGTCAACGGCCGTTCCTTCCTATTACGTGAGACGTTGGCTTCTCTCGAACAGAGGCTCGACCCGGCAAAGTTTCTTCGCATACACCGCTCCC
>Ga0182030_10012179_pt1 | contig 17272 bp, 14 predicted proteins | sample 812S3MmetaG_FD_121299 | JGI IMG/M metagenome (GOLD analysis project Ga0182030, IMG submission 121299) | Permafrost microbial communities from Stordalen Mire, Sweden - 812S3M metaG (Illumina Assembly) | ecosystem: Environmental > Terrestrial > Soil > Wetlands > Permafrost | place: Sweden...
CCCTACTTCGGTCGCTCGAATACGCCCACAGTGTACGCGACGATCGCGGCGAGCCGCTCCTCTTGGTGCATAGGGACGTGTCACCCGGAAACGTGCTGATCGATCGATCTGGGACTGTCAAATTGACCGATTTCGGAATCGCAAGGGCCGCCGAGATTGAGCGACGGACAGACGCGGGACAGCTCAAGGGCAAGCTCGGCTACATGTCCCCCGAACAGGTAGTCGGCCGAGAGCTGGATGCGCGCACGGATATTTTTACGCTCGGGATCGTTCTCGCAGAGTTGCTTGTGCGAAGACCCTTATTTGGGGGTGGCAAGGAGCTCGACGTTCTCATCCGCATTCGCGACGCTGATTTGTCGGCGATTGATCGAGCTACAAGCCGCGTTCCTGACGATGTTCGGGCAGTCCTGTTTCGCGCGTTGTCGAAGGATCCGGAGATGCGATGGTCGAGCGCAAACGCTTTTGCCGCTGCCATCGAAGAAATAGTACGACGTCGAAGGTTACAAGTCGGCCCATCGCGCCTGGCGAGTCTTATTCAGCATCTCGGCCTGGTTTCGGAGCCGGACACGGCAGACTACGGTTCCCGTTGGGCGAGCTCCGCGGCCGAGTCTGCGTGTGACGCGGCGACTCGACCTCGCCGAGTGTTCACTGGACCCTATTCCGCTGAAACTCCTCCTCGCGACGTCCCGGCAGCGATGCCGTCGAGTACGTTTCGCATTCGCAAGCCGGACGGGGCTGTTGTCGGCCCTGTCGGACTGGCGGCACTCATCGAACTGTTCGCGACGGGTGAGGTTGGATGTCGCTGCGAGATCGCGAAGGACAATGGTTCGTTTCGTGCGGCGACGGAGTTTGCAGAAGTCGCCCGATTTGTGTCCAGTCCCGCTTTAAACTGGGACGTAGATTTTCCTTCCGACGCAATCGATCGAGGGCAACTCGATCCGGCGCGATTGCCCACGAGGATTTTCCACATTGCGGTGCGTCGCGAGACCGGAGCGTTAATTGTCGAAGACGGAGCCCGAAGGAAACGCATCTTCTTCGTGGAGGGTGCGCCTGAATGCGTGAGCTCCACAGACAAGAATGAGCTTCTGGGAGAGTTTCTCATCGATCGTGGGCAAGTCCTCCGCATGGAGGTCGAGATGGCGCTGGCGACCCTGTCTCGTTTTGGAGGGCGGGTCGGGGATGCACTCGTCGGCATCGGGGTCTTGCGTCCGATCGAGCTGTTCCGTGCGATTCACGACCAAACGCAGGCGCGGCTGCTCGACGTGTTCAGCTGGAAATCAGGCCGAATCGCCTTCGCTCGAGGCGTCCGTTCCCAGGAAGAGACGTTTCCGCTCGGCGTGGATACGTATGAACTCATCGCTCGAGGGATAAGGGGGGGGTACACGTACGATGAGCTCGAGACGATGCTTTCCGCCGTTCGCGAGGAGGTAGTGGAGCGGATTGAAGCCCCACCCGTCCGCGCTGAGATGTTTCGCCTTGCCGACCGCGAGGCTTTGGTGATTGAGCGGGTAGTCGGCAAGACGACGCTCGGCAAGCTGGTGGTCGAGTTGGGATCGTCAGGAGAAGCGGATCCCGAGGAGGTCTTGAGGGCGGTGTTTCTGGGCCTTGCGTGCGAACTGCTTCGCTGTCCGAGGTGGGTGATTCCGCCGAGCTTTGTGAAGGCCATATGAAGCCCACGAAGTTACGTGACTGTCGCGCAGATGACATCTTCATCAGCGATCCCTCAAAGAGGAAAGTCTTGTCCTAGGATCGGTTGACCCTGAGCGTTCGAACAAAGCTATTTCTGGTCTGGCTTGCGCTTATCGTCCTATCGATGGCGGCGGCGGACGCGTTCCTTTCGGCGGGCGTCGCACGTCCACTGACGGAGGCGATGCGAGATGAGGTGACTGTGCGAGCTCATTTCGTCGCCAACCACATGCAGCACGCATACGAGATGGGGCAGAATGACTACCTCGAATGGGACTCGATCGCGGATTCCCTAGCCGTGGTAGCGCGTGCTCACGTCACTTTGATCGGGAGCGACGGAGACATCCACGGGGACTCCGAGTTGAATCCAGACGAGCTCTCGCGCGGCGAGCTGCGAGCCTCGGGAGTGGACGTTGATCAAGCATTCGAAGCCGGGGAAGGGTATGTCGAGTCGGCTGGGGGAGAACCGGCGCAGCGGCGTTGGATCTCCGCCGCGGTTCGCTTCAATCGCGGAGCCTCGGTCGCCGGAGTCGCACGTGTTTCTGTCCCGCTCGACGTGGTCGAACGCGCGACTTCGGATGTTCGAAAGCTCGTGTGGTTTGGTTCGGCTATCGCTCTCCTTCTTGCGCTGGGACTATCGAACGCGGTGGCGAAGCGGGTATCGAGAGGAATCGGCGCGCTCACGACGGTAGCGAGGAGAATGGTCGATGGCGACTTCTCGGTGCGCGCGAGGCTAGTCGGCAATGACGATCTGGCCGAGCTTGGGCACGAGCTTGACCGACTGGGCGCAAGTCTTGGTACGCACATGGGGCGTCTGCGGGCGGAACGGGACCTTCAAGGTCGCATTCTTGAGGCCATGCAAGAGGGCGTTGTCGTCGTCGACCGCAACGGCCGTATTGTGCTCGTAAACGCGGCGCTTCGATCGATGTTGCTACTGGGAGCTGATGCCGTCGGAAAATTGCTGATTGAGACAGTGCGACACGCTCAGATTGAAGAACTCCTTGCCGGGTCAGGCCTCGTCCCGGTTGAGATAGAACTCCCCGGACTGAAGCCTCGTCGTCTGCTGGCGCATGCCACCGCCCTCTCTGGCGATGATGACGGGCTGGTCGTGATCGTGTGGGTGGACGTCACCGACCTTCGGCGCCTCGAATCCATGCGGCGCGACTTCGTTGCGAACGCCTCTCATGAACTTCGCACTCCCATTGCGGCGTTGCAGTCCGCGACCGAAACGCTTCGCACTGGCGCGCTGGAGGACTCACGCGTCGCTATGCGTTTCATCGATATAATTGACCGCAACGCTCAGCGTCTGAAGAGTCTCCTTGAGGACATGCTCGAGCTCTCGAAACTCGAGTCGAATGAATTTCGTTTGAAACGCGAGCGGGTCGAGCTCGGAAGCGTTGTCCCCATCGTTCTAGGACTTTTTCGCGAACGGGCCGAAAAGAAAGGAGTGTCACTGCACTCCGAGCTGTCTCCGGAATCCATCGCGATAGAAGGCGACGCTCGAGCGGTAGAGCACGTCCTTTCAAACCTTGTCGACAACGCGGTCAAGTACTGTCCTTACGGCACTCGAGTTGTCGTGCGGGCCAGTATCGACAGCGACATCGTTCGCCTCGTGGTTTCCGATACCGGCCCAGGTATCTCTTCCGAGCATCTTCCCAGGATTTTCGAGCGGTTTTATCGCGTTGATGCTGGGCGCTCGCGGGATCTTGGCGGTACCGGTCTGGGGTTGTCGATCGTGAAGCACATGGTCGAAGCCATGCGTGGCAAGGTGTTCGCCGAGAGCGAAGTTGGGAAAGGATCGACTTTCTCGATAAGCCTGCACTCGGCGCGTGCCGGTGCGTCGAACATCTCATGAGGACGTATCAACCGACATAAAGCGCGGCTAGCCATCGCGTGACGAGTAAATTGCCCTTGCTACCACCGTAGGAAAAGTATGTCGTCCTGCAATCGTCACGAATAGTTCACCTGAGGCGCGTTACGTTCGTTGCGTGATCGCGTAAAGTTTGTGACGTGATCTTCGAATACGTCGCGGTAGCTCTCGCAACCACATCTCTTGTTCTCTATGGGGCGATGATGGCGTTGTTTGTAGCGGCCATGGTCCGCCGAAAGATGAAGTGTCCCGCCGACACGAAGTTGATGGCCGTGCCTCGTGTCAGCATTCTGAAGCCTCTGGCGGGCGAAGACGACGACCTCGAGGGGAACATCGATTCGTTCGCTCGACTTTCGTACCCCTATTTCGAAATCCTGTTTGGCGTGGCATCATCGAGTGATGCGGCGTACTCCGTCGCGTGCTCGTTCGTATCTCGGCATCCGGAGCTTGAAGCTCGCGTCATAGTTACGAATGCGAATGCTGCCATCAATCCGAAGGTTGCTCAGCTTATGGGGCTTGAGTCCGAAGCGACGGGGGATATATGTGTCATTTCAGACTCCAATGTTAGAGTTTCCAGTAACTATCTGTGGTCTCTCGTAAGAGAACTTGCCGAACCAAATGTGGGGATGGTGACGAGTCTGTTTGTTGGAACGGGGGAGCAGACGCTCGGAGCTGCGATTGAAAATATGCAGTTATGTGTGTCTTCAGCGCCTGGTCTCGTCGCGATGAACGCGGTCGCTCGCAGGCCGATCACCGTAGGCAAGTCGATGGCAATGCGCCGCGTTGACCTATCGAATATTGGCGGGTTTCGGCGAGTTGGTGGTGTTCTTGCCGAAGACCATGCGCTGGGTCGTCTGATGCTTGATGCAGGCTTTACGATCCGTACTTCACTCGAGACGATCGAAAATCGCAATGTGGTAGGAAACATGCGACGATCGATTGAAAGGCATACGCGATGGTCCAAGATGCGGCGCGCGATTCAGCCGCTCGGTTTTTTTGGAGAGCCGCTTCTGCTGCCGATCGCCGTCTCTGGACTGGGCCTTATATTCGTCCCCGAGCGAGTGACGGGGTTGCTCTTCGTGTTTTCATGTGTCGTGCAAATAGGCGGTGCGATCGGATCGCTGTGCCTCCTTCGGCCAAAGTCGCTTAGCTGGTGGCACGCTCCCCTCGAAATCCTTAGGACGATACTTGTGCTGGTGTGCTGGGCAAGCGCATTCGTTGGGCGTCGGATAGAGTGGCGGGGGCGAACCTTTTGGGTCGGTCGCGGCAGTGCGATCGTTCGTGCCTCTGCTAGGAAGGTTCGAGTTCCCGCTCGGGGTCCAGAACAGGTCGCAGCCCCGACTGGGTGACCCGAGAGTGCCCAACCGATCGGGAGGGTGTCAGACTTATCGAGGCTTCGGGATACTCGTCGCCACGAACAGAACGTCACATGAACGTCACATGAGCGACACGGGCCCATCTATGTGCTCACACATACTCCCGCCGGTGGTTGCAGCAGCGAACTTGCAGAACGCTGAAACGGCATCTTTGAAGATGCGGTCGAGCGAATTGACGGTTTCCTACGGTGGAAAGGTTGCCATCAAGGATGTCAACATCGATGTCCATGCGAAACAGGTACTCGCCCTCATTGGTCCGAGTGGTTGCGGAAAGAGCACGTTTCTTCGTTCATTGAATCGGATGAACGACACAGTGAGCGGGGTCACCGTCACGGGCCAAGTTGAGCTGGATGGCGAGCGAATCTATGGTGCGGATGTCGACCCAGTGCTCGTGCGACGCCGAGTCGGGATGGTATTTCAACGCTCGAATCCGTTTCCGAAATCCATTTTTGAAAATGTCGCCTATGGTCTGCGAATTGCTGGACTCCGTGAACATAAGGTGATTGCGGAGCGCGTCGAACGAGCGCTCAGGCAAGCCGCGCTTTGGGATGAAGTCAAAGACCGTCTCCATGAATCCGGCCTTGGACTGTCTGGTGGTCAGCAGCAGCGCGTGTGCATAGCTAGGGCGTTGGCTGTGGAGCCGGAAGTGCTCTTAATGGACGAGCCAGCGAGCGCACTCGATCCGATTGCAACCGCGAAGATAGAGGATCTCGTATCCAATCTACGTAACGATCTCACAATCGTAATCGTCACTCATAACATGCAACAGGCGGCTCGCGTGTCGCAGCGTACAGGCTTTTTTTACATGGGGCGCCTCGTCGAGGTCAGTGATACGTCGACGATATTTACTCGTCCCAAAGAACGTGAAACTGAAGACTATATCACGGGGAGATTCGGCTGATGACTCTGCGATGGAACCAGAATGTACCGACCCTTGCTGTGGCCCTTGCGTGTTTTATCGGTGGTTGCGATCGGAGCCCACCACCAGGGCCCGCACCTGTCGCAGCGTCGGCAGAAGCGACCGCGCAGAAGGCGAATGATGTCCTGAGCGGGGCAATTCAGGTCAGCGGATCGAGCGCGCTTCAGCCTCTCGTGAACGCGGCAAAAGAACAGTACGAGACGCGCAATCATGGCGCGAGCATCGAGGTGTCGGCGGGAGGCTCGAAGAAGGGGCTCGCCGACGTTGCGGCGGGCGCCGTTCAGGTTGGCGATAGTGATATTTTTGCCCCCCAAGATCTCGCCTCACAGCTCGTCGATCACAAGGTTGCCGTAGTCGGGTTCGCAGCCATGGCGAACAAGGGTCCGTACAACGAACATGTCTCGGCGCTCGGCCTCGCGGAGATGGCAAAGGTGTTTTCGGGAGTCATTACAGACTGGAAACAGCTTGGCGGCAGCGCGCAACCAATCGTCGTGATAAACCGTGCGCCGGGGTCGGGTACCCGGGCAGTGTTTGGAAGCATTGTCCTTGGTGGCGGTGACAAATTCGTCGAGTCGCAAACCGAAGACAACTCTGGAGCGCTGGTTACAAAGCTCAAACAGACCAAGGGCGCTATAAGCTATCTCGCGTTGTCGTTCGCTGATCCCGACCTTGTCGTTTTGGGAATTAAGACAGATGCTGGTGTTATCGAGCCAAGCAGTGCGGCCATCACGACGGGGACGTATCCGATATGGTCGTATGAACATATGTACACGAAGGGCCAGCTGTCACCGCTTACAAAACAGTTTATTGACTATATTCTTTCCTCCGACTTCCAGGATCACACTCTCCCAAGAGTCAAGGGGTTTATACCGGTCACACAAATGAAGGTTTCGCGGATCAAGGATTGACCTATGGGGCCTTCAGCGACGATGGTGGATGTGTCCGGGCCACTTATGGAACGCTCACCTCTCGCAGTTCGTCCGCGGCATGCCGAGGGCGCGGTGCGCGTTCTACTCACGACGTTCGGGGTGTTCGTCGTGCTCACGACGGTCACGATGATCGCATTCCTGGGTCACGCTGGCGTCCGTGGAATGCGTGTCGCCGGAATCTCCTCTCTACTCACGGGACTCACGTGGAAGCCGGAGATCGATGAGTATGGTGGGCTCTCACTTATCGTTGGCACCTTTACCAGCGCCAGCGGCGCGTTAATGTTCGGCGCGGTTCCCGCAGTGCTTGCCGCGGTGTGGCTCACTGAGTTTGCGCCGCCGTCGATAAAGGTCATAGAGCGACGTATTCTTGAGGTCGCATCCTCGATCCCGAGCGTCGTCTACGGTTGGCTTGCTCTAGTGTATTTGGTTCCAATAATGTATTGGGTCGCGCATGCCCTTCGGGGCGCGGACGCAGCGGTTACGGGAGAGGGGCTGGCGTCTGCATCAGTCTTGCTCGGCGTGATGATAGCTCCCACGGTTATGCTTCTGTCACTCGACGCTCTGGCGCGTGTCCCGCGCGCCCTAAGGGATGCGAGTGCGGCGCTTGGGGCATCGCCTTGGCAGACGGCGTTTCGTGTGTCGGTGCCATATGCCTGGAGAGGACTGCTGGTCGCCATTTTTTTCGGGTTTGCTCGCGCCGCTGGGGAGACTATGGCGGTCCAAATGGTAATCGGTGGCGCTCGTCGGTTGCCCAAAGATCTTCTGTTTTCCCCCACGACGACCATATCAACTCAGATCGTGATGGATATGCAGGAGGCGCGCCCTGGAACCCCCCAGAACGACGTGTTGTTTTCCATGGCGCTCATTCTGCTCGTCGTGTCCGTCGTCGTGGTGATCGGGACGCGCATTCTCGGAAAGCCAAGGCACTCGTGAATTCCGCGGCTAATTCGGGGGTAAGAGGCTCTCTCCATCGCAGTAAGCGGTCCGGAAGCTCTGTGGAATACGGCCTTCTAAGTCTTCTAGCGTCGGGGTCGCTGCTGTTCGCCGCAGCATATGTCGCGTGCCTCGGCTATCTGCTTATCAACGGCCTCGGGAAAGTTGTTTCCTTCACTGCGTATGCGTCGCCACTCGCCGGTGTGGACAATGAATCGCTCGTGCGGTTTGTCATGACGTTGAGTATCGTCGGCATCATCGGATGGGCGGGGCTCGCAACCGTGCGGGGCGTCGCGTCACGATTGGGCTGGTGGAGCGCTGCTGCTGACCGGACTGGCGCCGTAGTTTGCGCTGTAGTCGCAGTTGGAGTCTCGGCTATCGCTCGTGACCATGCGCCGCGGTTTCTTATTTCACTGCCGAGTGAGACCACTGCAGGTGGCGGGATCGGGCCAGAGATATTTAATACAGTTTACTTTGCGGTTCTCAGTACGTTGATCACGCTCCCGGTAGGAGTCGGGGCAGCAGTGTATCTGGCACGGTTTGCTCGGTCGGAACGTTTTGTGTCAGTCGTTCGGATTGCACTCGATACGCTCGCGTCACTTCCTAGCATCGTCTACGGGCTTTTTGGGTTTTTGGTTTTTGTTGTCGAAATGAAGGAGGGGTACTCGCTCTTCGCGGGAGCCGTCGTGCTGGCGCTTCTCAATCTTCCATTGGTGGTGGGTATCGCGGAAGAGAGCATAGGCGCGGTGCCGAGGGAGCTCGATGAGGCGAGCCTTGCGTTGGGCGCTACGATGATTCAGACCACGGTGCGGGTTACGCTGCCATATGCATGGCCGGGAATCCTAAGTGCGCTGGTGCTGTCCGTCGGGCGGGTATTTGCCGAAAGTGCTCCATTGATCATGACGGCTGGGACAACGATCTCGCGAGCGAATGCATATTCCCTCAATCCGTTTCGGGGAGGCGAAACTCTGGCAGTGCACCTTTGGTACGTCAACTCGGCTGGGCTCGCGCCTGATCGGGGAGAAGTGAGCGCCGGGACAGCGGCGATGCTTGTCGTTCTTGTTGGACTGACCAACGTGGCGGCCGCGCGCCTCGCACGTCTCGGTGGGGCGGATGGAACACGTGTCAGGAAGGCTACTCGATGACTCACACTTCGCATACAAGCCGCGACTTTGAGGCTGAACTGCGTGAGCTACGTGCACATTCCCTTGCCATGGGGGCACGGTGTGAGCGGGCGCTTCAGCTTGCGCTCAAGGCATTTTGGGACGGCAATTTACATATGGCGGCGGAGGTAGAGGAGCTTGACCGCCATATCGATCGCGACGAAATGGATATCGATGCCCTGGTTCTTCGTGTGTTGGCGCTGCGTCAACCCGTCGCTTACGACTTGCGTTTTCTGGCAGGCGCTCTGCGTTTGGTGACCGACCTGGAACGCATTGGCGACGAGGCGGTGAACATCGCTGAGCGTGCGAAGGAAGACTTGGGGACAGCGCGGGAGGGCATCAAGAACGAGCTGAAGTCCATGGGAGATCAAGCGCAGGAGCTTCTTCGTGACGCTCTCGACGCCTTCGTTCAAGGTGAAGGCACTCGAGCCGAACAAGTGTTGGCACGCGATGACGCTGTCGACGAGCTGTACGGGCGAATTCTGCGTACCATGACGGACTTCATGACCAATCAGCCGAATCAAGTGGCGCAAGCCATTCGAGTGATTCATGTCGCAAAGTATTTGGAGCGGATTGCCGATCACGCGACCAATATCGCCGAAGAAGTCATTTTCATGGTTCGTGGGGAGGATGTGCGACACTTCCGAGCTCACACGGGGACTCGAGCCGTCGAACTTGGGAGTTAGTCATCGGGGGCCCCTATCCCGAAGGATGCAACCAGACCATTTGTCCGGTGATGTCCCATGTGGGATGGCGACGATCACGTTAAAACCTGCAATTGACGCACAATCGTTGCAACGTCGTTCTACAGAATTCATTGTGTTTTGAGATTCTCTTCACGAGAAAGCGCTTGGGTAGCGCTCATCGTTCGAGGAGAGTAAACGATGGTACCGACTGGGACGCGCATCGCGCACATTTCCGATGTGCACATGCTGGATACTTCGCCGAGCGGGTCTCGAAGGAAGTTGTCCTTACGGCATAGGTTCCTGAGTTTTGGTCGTCCGCTGGACTCGGATGGCCGTCGCCGAAGACTCTTACGTTCTCTCGCTCAGGCTCGCAGCGCTGGCGCGGATCGGGTAGTGATATCCGGGGATCTAACGGAAGTGGGAATTCCGGAGGAGTTTGTCTCGCTTGGGGAGGCGCTTCGGGAGTCGGGGTTCGCTCCCGAACGCATCACGCTCGTACCGGGGAATCACGACTTGTATTCGTCGGCCGATGCGTGGAAATGGGCGATCCGCGGCCCTCTCTCGGAGTTCGAAGCTTCGAGTGCGACTGAGCCCGGGCGTATTATCGAGTGCGTTGGCGCGAATATTATGCCGATGGATGCGACGATTCACCAGCCGGTCATGCGTTCGGCGGGATTTCTTTCAGATGAGGCACTCGACGTCATGGACCGAAGGGCCTCCGATCCCGGGCTTGCGAACAAACCGCTCATCATCGTTCAGCATCATCCCCCATTTCTTCTTGGCACGTGCGCGTGGCAGTGGATCGATGGACTTACCGGATCGCGAAGATTGATGGCGATGATGCGGGCGTATCGTCATCTAGTCGTGATGCACGGACACCTTCACACCTTGGTGACGCGTGCCGTCGGAGATGATGTCCCTCGAATTCTTGGCGCAACGGCGGTCGTCGAAGATCTTGCTATGTCTCGCGTTCGAATATTTGATTGTCGCGATGGGCAGGTACGCTGCGTGACTTCGTCCAACGAGAGCGCTAGCGAACCAACGTGGTCGTCGGTCGGCCTGGCTTCGTTTGGTAGCGTAGGTATCTCCGAGTCGTGAAGTTGAGGAATGGGGCGAGTCTTCGCTAACGAGGAGGGTTTTCCGATTCCTATATAGGAGTTGTCGGTGCTGCGAGGAGTCAGATGCTCGTGGCCCGTCGAATCAATCGGACACGCCGCGGGCCATGGGCGGCACAGCGGCTCTCATCGGTGATCGCTTCTCCCATGCCGCTGCGACCGCGAGCATCGATTCTTCGTCGAGTGGCCGTGACGCGATCTGAAGACCTACGGGCAGACCGCTACGAGTGGGTGAACACGGAACGCTCATCGCTGGAATTCCCGCGAGAGACGCGGGGACCGAATAGACGTCACTCAGATACATCGCGAGCGGATCGTCGACGCGTTCGCCGAGAAGAAACGCTGGCGTCGGCGATGTCGGGCAGCAAATGACATCGACGTCGCGAAATGCCTCCTCAAAGTCACGTCGAATGAGTGTTCGTACGCGCTGCGCTTTCAGGTAATACGCGTCGTAATAACCAGCCGACAGGACGAATGTTCCAAGCACGATGCGACGCTTCACCTCTGCGCCGAATCCTGCGTCACGTGTCGCACCGTACATCGCTCGCAGGTCGCGTCGACTGGCGCCGTCGACTATTCGGAGACCGAAGCGAACACCATCAAACCGTGCAAGATTACTAGACGCCTCCGCAGTCGCAAGGACGTAGTAGGTGGCGATAGCGTAGCGAGTGTGCGGCAAGCTCACGGGGCGGACGACGCATCCTTCGGCTTCGAGGTCTGATATCGCGGCGCGCACGCTGGCCTGGACGTCAGGGTCGAGCCCGTCGCCGAAGTATTCCGCTGCCACCCCTATTCGTAACCCCCGGACGCTGCGACCACAGGCTGCTTCAAAATCTCCAACAGGTGCGTCTAAGGACGTTGAGTCGCGGGAGTCATGACCGGAGAGCACGGAGAGAACTCGCGCTGCGCCGCGAACGTCTGTCGCAAACGGGCCGATCTGGTCGAGACTCGACGCAAAGGCGATTAGACCGTAGCGAGGTACCCTCCCATAGGTTGGCTTGATTCCGACGGTACCCGTCAGCGAAGCCGGCTGACGAATGGAGCCTCCCGTATCGCTACCAAGCGCGCACGGCACGATCCGAGCGGCGACGGCAGCAGCGCTGCCTCCCGAAGATCCCCCTGGAGCTCTCTCGAGATCCCAAGGGTTTCGAACGGGACCATATGCGCTATTCTCGTTCGACGATCCCATCGCGAACTCGTCCATGTTGGTTTTTCCAACGACGACAGCACCGGCGGCCCGAAGTCGATCGATCACCGTTGCGTCGTAGGGTGGAACGTACCCTTCGAGGATGCGAGATCCCGCGGACGAGGGAAGCCCTCGCGTGCATATCGCATCCTTAATAGCGATCGGAACGCCTGCGAGCAGTCCGGGGTCTTCTCCGCGAGCGCGTTTTGCGTCGAGGTCCCGTGCGCTTTCCAGAGCGGCATCGCGGGACACGTGCAGAAAGGCATGCAGAAGCGGGTCAAGAGCCGCGACGCGGTCGAGGGACCTCCCGACGACGGTCTCGGCACTAAGTTCTCCTTTGCGCACCCGCTCCGCGATTTCAACGACTCCGTCCATCATGGTTCACTCAACGAATGCGGGTACCGCGAACCCACCGTCTTCAGCACGCGGAGCCTGGGATAGTGCATCTTGATTCGACAAGCTCGGTTTCAAGTCGTCTGCTCGCCAAGGGGTCTGCTCAAGCGCGACATGCGCGGTCGGTGGAATGCCTTGCGTGTCGAGCTCGTCAAGCTGTTCCACATAGTGAACGATGCTTCCCAGCTCAGACACGAGGCGACTGACATCGCCGTCGGATAGGCTGAGCGAAGCCAATTTCGCTACGTGAAGGACAAGTTCGCGATCGATCTTCGGGGCAGACATAGTCAGAAACCTACCACGAGCCCGAGGCTGAGCCGTCGGCTGAGCGATCATCAGTGCCTATGAGTGACGCGGACTTTGCGTCTTGCGTTCCAGCGTCGATCGCGTCTACGCGGGACTCCTCGTATGGCAGAGCTGGAAGATGTGGGCGCACATGCCCGCCACCACAAGAGATTGCAACACTCACCACAGCGGCGAATGCAAGAAATACTTCGGGGCTACACGAGCAGTTTGCGCCGTTCATCACTTGCGTTTTTCAGGTCTGAGCGTATCGTTCGCGCGCCGCGGCGGGTGCCTCCGCACTCGATCGCGTTCGTTCTATCACGGGAAGGGGCTCCAAAGCTGACGTTTTGGAAGCCTTGTCCCACGAATCCCACACGCTTTCCTGCGCAAACTTTCGTCCGGTGCGTTTTCGAACCGTCGCTCATGTGAGCTCGGTCGGGAGCGTTGGCGAAGGAGGAGAGCGGAGGCCAAACCGAAAGGGAGTGCGCCGATGACCCAGACTCCAGAACTCAATGCTCAAGGCTTGCCGCGTCTAGCGGGTGACCTCCCGTTGCCGCTGCGCTCCCTGCTCGATGCGGGGGTACACTTCGGACACCAGACCAAGCGCTGGAACCCGAAGATGAAGCCGTTTATCTACGGCGCGCGCAATGGCATTCACATCATCGACCTCGATCAGACGGCGCGCCTGTTTGCTCGAGCATACAACTTTGTGGTGGATTCGGTTGGCCGAGGCGGTCACATCCTGATGGTTGGCACGAAGCGTCAGGCCCAAGAGATTGTTCAAGAGGAGGCGTCGCGGTCGGCGAGCTTCTACGTGGTCAATCGGTGGCTCGGGGGCACGTTGACCAATTTCCGGACCATCAAGACTGGGCTGGAACGCATGCGACAGCTCGAGCGAATGAAGGATGACGGAACGTATCAATCGATCACTAAGAAGGAGATCTCGCGCCTCGAGAAGGAACGTGAGCGGTTCGACAAATATCTCGGCGGTCTGCGCACCATGACGTCGCTGCCAAGCGCCATGTTTGTGATCGATCCAGCCAAAGAGGCGATTGCTGTCGAGGAAGCGAACAAGATAGGCGTTCCTGTCATCGCAATCACGGACACGAATTGCGATCCCGACAAAATCGGGTTTGTGATCCCCGGAAATGATGACGCCATTCGATCGATAAAGCTCATCACGTCTCGCATCTCAGACGCGGTCATCGAAGGGGCGCAGCGCCGCAAAGAATTCGCTGGTCGCGACGATCAGCAGAGCGGATCCCGTAGAGACGGGCCACAAACGGAAGTCATTCGCGGTGGTCGTTCTCGCCGGGACGAACCCTCCATGCGACCCAGCTGACAGCCCATCCGCTAACTTTCATTCAAGGAAACGAGTCATGGCCGACATCACCGCATCTATGGTTAAGGAGCTTCGCGATCGCACTCAGGCTGGCATGAGCGACTGCAAACAGGCGCTTGTCGAGGCGGCCGGGGACTTGGATAAAGCCGTCGAGGTCATTCTCAAGAAAGGGCTCGTCAAGGCGGCCGCCAAGGCCGGACGAGTTGCCGCGGAAGGCGAGATCGCGACGTGGATTGCTCCTGACGGCAAGAGGGGCGTTATTGTCGAGGTGAACTGCCAGACGGATTTCGTAGCGCGTGGCGATGATTTCAAGGGCTTCGTTCGAGGTGTGCTCGAAGTAGCCGCAAACACGCCCGCTGGATCGGACTTGCTGGCTCAGCCCTTTGGCAAGACCGGCAAATCCGTCGAGCAGATTCGAGCCGAAATGGTCTCAAAGACCGGTGAGAATTGCGTTGTGCGGCGGTGGGACATGATCCAAGCCCCTGCAAAGGGTGGGATCGTCCATTCGTATGTGCACGCGGGTGGCAAGCTGGCGGTGCTCCTTTGCGCGACGGGACCCGAACTCGGCGCTGCGGATTTTCGGGAGTTCATCGACAATTCAGCCATGCAGGTCGCTGCCATGCGACCGTCGGTTGTGGCCAGCACGGAGATTACGTCGGCCGAGATCGCGAAGCAGAAGGAAATATTCGAGGCGCAGCTCGTAGAAGAAAAGAAGCCGCAGGCTGCGTGGCCGAAGATCATCGAGGGCAAAGTTGCCAAGTGGTTCACTGAGGTCACACTGCTCGGCCAGGTCAACGTGTGGGACCCTCCTTCAGGGAGCATCGACGCCATCAGACAGGCGCTGTCGAAGAAGCTCGGTGGCGAAGTGACGCTCAAGTCGTTCCTTCGCTATGAGCTCGGCGAGGGAATCGAAAAGAAGAAGGAAGATCTTGCGGCGGAAGTCGCAAAGATGGCGGGCGGCTGACGCAGGTTTTCTAACATTCCAACTTGTCGGTGAGAGCGATTCGTGTCCGAGCGCGCGCGCCTTGCAGCCGTGAGTGTCGATCTGGATGAGATCCCGAACTATTTCGGGATCCACGGATTGGGGGATCCGACGGGTTCCTGTCGAACCCTAGTCTACGACGTGGCCATGGAGCGCCTCGTAGCCTTGGCGACGGAGCTCGATATACCGCTGACGCTCTTTGCCATCGGGCGGGATCTCGAACGCGCCGAGGCGGCGTCGCAGCTTCAGCGGGCGCTCACGTTCGGGTTTGAAGTCGCGAACCATACGTATGATCATCGGTACGATCTCGTCCGCCTCGAGAAAAGCGAGATACGAAGGCAGATCGAAATGGGGACGAGTGCGATCGAACGAGCGACCGGGCAGCGTCCCGTGGGGTTTCGTGCGCCCGGATATACGGTGAATGACGTCGTACTCGACACGCTGTCAGAAGTGGGAATGAAGTACGATTCTTCGGTATTTCCATGTCCCGTGTATTGGTTAGCCAAGGCCGTTGCAATGGCCCTGATATCGCTCCGAGGCCGCAAGAGTCGCTCGGTCCAGGATGGTCCAGGCGTTCTCATTGCGCCCACGCGACCTTACCGGGTGGGTCGTCCGTATTGGTCCAAAGGGAGCGGAATCGTGGAGATGCCAGTGCAGGTCACCCGTGGATTGCGCCTGCCTTTCATCGGCACCACTCTATCGATGGCAGGAGAGAGGGGTGCGGCAGGACTCGCACGAATGTGCGTCGGGGAGCCCATGATCAACCTCGAGTTGCATGGGATTGACGTCCTGGACGTGGATGATGGCTTGCAGGCACTGCGCGCGCATCAGCCTGACGTGCGTATTTCATGGAAACGCAAATCCGGTTCGCTCCGAGCCGCCGTTCGGGGGCTTCGAGCCCGCGGATACACGTTCGTGACATTGCGGGAGGCGGCTCTACACCACTCGTGATCGACTCCGAGGGGGAAGTGAGCCGTCGACGTCACCGGAGCAGAGCGTCGAGTAGCACCTGGTTCCAAGTGAGGCTTGCCCGGTCGTATATCTTAAATCTCCCGCCGTCGTCCCAGTACGCCCACCCGAAGCCACGGCGTTCGGCACCCTGCCGCGTCATGCGAATCCAAGCGGCACGCGAGGTGCTGTCTGCATGGTCTATCGCACCGAACTCGCCCATATAAACGGGCACATGGGTCCGCTCCAGAAAGTCATGGGCGACGTCGAGCTGGTTGTCGATAGTTGCTGGGCCCGAGGGGTTGCGGGGGGCGGGTTCTTCGTTGTAGCGCCGAAACCATTCGTTGACCCAGCCCTTCTCAGCGGCGCGTGCGGATGGTTCGAGAGGTTGAGACGGCGGTCCAGGGAATACGACTCCGGTCGTTTCGAACTCCGAGGGCATGAAGTCGGCACCCTGATGCGTGAATAGAATCGGCTGATACATGTGAAAGCTGCCGACGATGTGATGATCGGTTTCCGGGATGATGAGCGTGTCGCGAAGGTTCTTCGCCGAGGCCCAGTCGAGCCCTTCGAGCACGACGGTTCGCGTTGGATTCGATGCGCGCACCGCGCGAAGGGCCTCGGTCATGATCGCGTTCCACTCGTCGACCGCGAGAGGTGCCGTCGGTTCATTGCATAGTTCGAACGCGACGCTCGGGGGACGGTCTCGCTCGTGCTCGGCGATCTGTTTCCAGAGCGCGACGAAGCGAGCGCGGTTTGCTTCGGGCTCGGTCATCAAGACAGCGTAGTGGTGAAGATCGACGATAATTGAGAGTCCGTTCGATATCGCTTGATCGATCGCCCAATCGACGCGAGCCATGAATGTCGAGTTGATCGAGAACGGTTCTGTCGTCATCGCGTGATTGCTGAATCGAACAGGAAGGCGCACGTGGTCGAACCCAGCCTTCTTGACGGCGACAAAATCCGAACCGGTGAGGACAACCCCCCAGTCGCCCTCGTCGGGAGCGTCCAGAGCGTTGCCGAGGTTTATCCCACGCTCCAGTCCGAGCGATTTCATCGATACGACAGGCACGGACGGAACCGCCACCGCGGCCGGCGCTGGAGCCGGGACTTTCGAGCTGGCTGGGGGAACAGAGGTCGCGCAGCCCAAAAGAGCAGCGCACGCAGCAAGGGCTGCGCCCAAGCGAGCAACGACAGAGGATGATGCGAACATCGCGCCATCATCGTCGATCGGGGAGCGTTGCTGCGTAGATTTCTTCGCTCGTCAACGTTGGAAACGGTGAAGGTCGAGTGAACGCACACGCCGATAGACGGTCCGGGAGTTCCCTCACGAGCGCTAGAAGTGTGGTGCTTTTCGCCGATACCGGCGCGATCCCGGCGTCGAGCGTCCTCGCCTACGGGAAGTAGGCTCCGGGCGACTCGCCGCCGGCCTCGCTTGGTCTCGACAAAAATCACCGCA
>Ga0182030_10012180_pt1 | contig 17272 bp, 15 predicted proteins | sample 812S3MmetaG_FD_121299 | JGI IMG/M metagenome (GOLD analysis project Ga0182030, IMG submission 121299) | Permafrost microbial communities from Stordalen Mire, Sweden - 812S3M metaG (Illumina Assembly) | ecosystem: Environmental > Terrestrial > Soil > Wetlands > Permafrost | place: Sweden...
GCCAAGGCGCTCGGGGCCGGATTCCCGGTCGCCGCGCTCGCCGGGCGCAGGGACATCATGCAGCTTTTTGCATCGGGCGGCGTAAATCATTCGGGAACCTACAACGCGAACCTGGTCAGCACGTCTGCGGCACTTGCAACGCTTCGCGAGTTGTCTGCAGACGGTCAATCGGTGTACCAACGGATCAATACGCTTGGCGCAAAGCTGATGGAAGGGATCGCCGCGTCTGCGCGCCGATGCCGCGTCGACCTGCAGATCAGCGGACTTCCTTCCGCATTTCACACTTGCTTTGCCAGTCACCCCATCCGTGACTACGCCACGTATTCAAGGGCCAATCACGCGCGTCTCAGCCTTTTCCTGTCCGTGCTGCTCGAGTACGGTGTTCGTCCGACAGGTCGCGGCACGTGGTTCGTTTCGGGCGCGCATACGGACAGCGACATTGCGTCGACGCTAGATGCTGTCGAGCGCGCGTTGCCGCGAATTCTCTAGAAGCCGAGACAGCTGCAAAAAACGCTGCGAAGTCCACAGATCTTGACTATAAAGCTGGATCTCCAAATATTGGAACTTTGAGGACGTATCCATGGCCGCTGATGCGACCCTCGTTCTAACCGGCGCGCGAGGCAATCTTGGTGGCAAGCTTGCCGCCGCGCTCGGCACCACCTACACGTTACGCTGCCTGGATCTGCTCGGAGGCGACGATTGCATCGCTGCTGATCTAGGCCGCTTTGACGGCTCATGGACGCGGCACTTTGAAGGTGCTCAGGCCGTCCTTCACTTTGCGGGAGAACCACGTCCCACAGCTCCATGGGCACTCGTCCATCACGCCAATATCGTCGCCACCGCCAACGTTCTGCGTGCAGCGCGGATGCACGGCGTAAAGCGAGTCATCTTTGCCAGCACCAATCAGGTCATGGCGGGATACCGGTTCTCTGAGAAGATCGTGACGACGTATATGCCTCCGACCCCGCTCAATCCCTACGCAGTCAGCAAGCTCTTCTGCGAGGAGGCGGGACGAGCGTTTTCGTCTGAGACTGGCATCTCCTTCATCGCCTTTCGAATCGGCAACATCCAGCCGGGCGCGAATATCCCCCATCCCGCAATGGGTATCGGCGTGTGGGGGCAGCAGATGTGGCTATCCAATCGCGACTTCGTCGCAGGTGTTCAAGCGGCTCTTTCGGTGCTCGACGTGCCGTTTGCGATTCTAAATCTTGTATCCAATAACCCTGGAATGAAATGGGACCTGACTGAGACGCGTCGGATTCTCGGCTTTTCCCCCAAGGATGGTTTCGCCTCCCATGCCGCACCGGAGGACGTTGCTGAGGATCAAACCGCGCGTCTGGCGCGTCTGGTGCCCGGTCAGTGGCTGGACCAGAGATTTCGGCCGATACCTGGATGATGCTTGCCTCACCTACTTCCCTGTCATGCCCGCCCCTGAACGGAGTTGCACGAAGCATATGCGAATCGCCGTAGGTCAGATATTCCAGGAGAGCAATACCTTTTCTCCCAGGGCAACCACTCTCGAGGCATTTGAATCCGTGTTTTTGTGGCGCGGAAATGAGCTGCTCTCCGCCTTCGGAGAGGCGCGAGTCGAAATTCCTGGATTCCTGTCCGTGCTGAAACGGGCTGGAGTGCAACCCGTGCCTCTAATAGCCGCGAATGCGCTAGCAGGCGGGGTGGTCACCCGCGCCGCGTTTGAAAGCCTTATGCGCGACGTTGAAGCACGGCTCACGCAAGGGAGCCCCGTCGATGCGGTCCTGCTGGCGTTGCACGGAGCCATGTGCCTCGAAGATGAGCCCGATGCCGAGGGCGAGATCATCGAACGCGTCGCCAAATTATTGCCGGCGGGTACCCCCATCGGCATTTCGCTAGACCTGCACGGTCACATAACGCAGAGGATGCTCCGACCATACGTTTTCCTCATCGGCTACCGCGAGTATCCGCATATCGACATGTACGAAACGGGGGTGCGTGTCGCGGAGACGATGCTGGAAGTATTGAAGAAAAGGGTCGCTCCGCGCATGGCGCTTGCCAAGCGGCCGATGATTGTCAGCCCGTCGAAGGCCCGCACGGTGGAGGAGCCGTTGCGCAGCGTCGTGGCCGTGGCGCGGAAGATGGAAGAGGATGGTGAGATCCTTCATGCATCGCTCTTTCCCGTCCAACCCTGGCTGGATTTGCCGGGACTGGGGTTCGCCGTGCTGGTGTGCACGGACGGCGACGCAGCAGCGGCCGAGCGTGCTGCCGAGAAGCTGGCTGATATGGTCTGGGAAAGGCGACACGACTTCGATCCCGAACTTGTCGGCTTGCGGGAGGCGATCGACACCGGTCTGCGAGAGGAAGGCACGACCGTCGTCGCGGACTCTGGCGATGCGCCGAGCGGAGGTTCGGCCGCCGACAATGTGAGCGTGTTGAAGACTCTTCTCGAGGCGGGCGCCGACCGCTCCGACCGAATCACTTATCTGACGCTGTGTGACATGGAAGCGGCGGCGATGTGCGCGAGCGCAGGGGTGGGCGCGACATTGACTCTGGATGTCGGTCACAAGGTTTCACGCAGCGATGGTTTACCCTTGCGCATCCAATGCCATGTCCACACCATCGCTGAAGGCAGTTTCGTCATGCTCGACGCCGGTGCACACGGCACCCGGACAGAACAGGGACTTACGGCGGTCGTTTCAATCGGAAGCATTCGCTTGGTCATCCGGTCACGGCCTGCGTTTGAGTGGGATACCGGCATCTACACAGCCTTCGGGCTTCGCATCGAAGAGGCTTCGCTGGTCTTCGTGAAGTCGCCGTCTCATTTCAAGATCGCCTTCAGCCGATACGCGCGACGTATCCTCCTCGCCGACACCCCGGGCCCGACCTGTCCGAACATGCGGCGATTGATTTTTCGTAACGCGACGCGCCCGTTATTTCCCATCGACATCACGGAGAAAAGGCAATGAAGTTGCTCCGCTGGGGCGAGAGAGGCGCCGAGAAACCAGGAGTCTTGGATGCCGATGGCCGGATTCGGGACCTGTCATCCATCGTCGGCGACATCGACGGAGCGATGCTTGGCAGGCTGAGCGAGATACCCGAGATCGAGGCTCTTCCCCTGGTGCCTGGGACGCCCCGGCTCGGTGCCTGCGTGGGGTCAGTGGGCAAGCTGGTTTGCGTGGGACTCAATTACGCCGATCATGTGGCGGAGGCTGGTGCACCGATGCCCGTCGAGCCCGTGGTTTTCTTCAAAGCGACGTCTGCGATCGCGGGGCCAAACGATGATGTCGTCCTTCCCAAGGGATCCCAGAAGGTGGACTGGGAGGTGGAGTTGGGCCTCGTGATCGGGCACCAGGTGGCATACGCCGATGAGGCTCAGGCGCGTGCAGCCATCGTGGGCTACTGCGTCGTCAACGATCTGTCGGAGCGCGCATGGCAAATGGAGCGCGGCGGCCAATGGGTGAAGGGGAAATCGGCCGACGGATTTGCGCCCATCGGACCCTGGCTGGTCACAGCAGACAATGTGCGCGACGATTCGGCGCTTCATCTGTGGCTGGACGTCGATGGGCGTCGGTATCAAGACAGCTCTACGTCCCAGATGATCTTCAAGCCGGCATTCATTGTGAGCTACTTGAGTCAGTTCATGTCCCTTCAGCCCGGCGATGTCATCTGCACGGGAACCCCTCCTGGGGTAGGCCTTGGACTGAAGCCGCCAGTCTATCTTCGGGCGGGCCAATTGGTCCGATTGGGGATCGAGGGCCTTGGAGTCCAGACACAGCGCATCGTCGCGCATGGCTGAGGTCACCCGGGAGGAATCCAGCGGTGTTCCGCCCGAGTCTGCCGACTTTGTCGGGCTCGCTTGGCGCTGCGGATCTCTGAGCGTTCAGCGGCAGGGAGGCATGTTGGCGCCGTTGACGTTCATTGTGGAGGGTGGCCGACAAGTTTCGCCACTTTATCTCGCGCCCTGGGCCGCGGAGCAGTCACGTCCGGCGTTACCGCCCATCCTGAGCAACCTACGGGGCGAATGGCCGTGCGTTCCATTCGGGTCCTATCGTCCCAAGGACGGATTCCCGCCTGATTGGGCCTCGGTCATTGGGAGCGGCGACGGGGATCAGTACCTCCATGGCTTCGGCTCAAACGTTCCGTGGAACTGGAGCAAAGTAACGCCCTATGAGGTCGAACTGCGCTGTCGTTACCCATCGGATGACGACATCGAGGAATTGATACGCCGCATCACGCCGGTACCCGATCGCGCGGCCGTTGACATCGAACTCGAGGTGAAGGCGAGACGAAGGACCCGTTTGCCCGTGGGCCTGCATTTCACGTTCGGCAAGCCCCGGACGCGAGCGATCCTTCGACCGGGTGCATTTCGCGACGCGTGGACGTACCCCGGCCCACCGTACGAGGAAATTCAGGCATTCGCGCCAAATCGCCGATTTCAGGATCTCGGTCGCGCGCCGGCAAGTGACGGCGGACACATCGACGCCACCCAGTTCCCGCTGCCCGTACCCGCGGAGGATTTGATTCAGCTCAATGAAGTGGATGGTCACTTCGCCATCGATTTTCCTGGCGATGACAGCCGAGTCTCCCTTTCATGGAACCGCAAGCACTTTCCGAGTCTGCTGCTATGGATGTCGAATCGTGGGCTGCTAAGGCCTCCGTGGAATGGAGAACACGTGGCCTTGGGTGCGGAGCCGGTCTGCTCAGCATTCGGCTTGGGATCGGACGCCACTCGCAACACGAATCCGCTCGCCCAAAGCGGCGTCAACACCGTCATCGAATTCGATCCCGCCACTCCCTTTAGTACGACTTATCGGATTTCGGCAACGGCACTCCCCGCTTCGGCGGAGCAGTAAGGGCCCCAGGAACCTACCAAATGGTCCAACCGCCATCGACGACTAACGACTGCCCCGTGTAGAACGACGAGCCCGGCGATGCCAGGTACACGATCGCCGCGCGTAGATCGGTGTCGTTGCCGACTCGCTTGACGGGCGTGCGAGCCGCCAGCCCCGGTGCCAGCCCATCCGAATTCGACGCATTTTGCTCAGTATTGGGGAACATGCCGGGGCACAGCGCATTCACTGTCACGCCGGTGCCGCCGAGCGTCACCGCGAGGTGTTTTGTAAGGCCGATCAGTCCGTGCTTGCTCGCGACGTAGGACGCGAGATCTACACCCCAGTCGCCGTAGAGCGCGGGATCGCCGACGACGAGTCCGTATATCGAAGAAATGTTGATGAGTCGTCCCCATTTTCTTTCGATCATCGGCGGAGCGAACAACTGCGACAATGCAAAGGGAGCCTCGAGATTCAGCGTCATGATCGCCCGCCACTCGTCAATGGTGACGGTCAACCATGGCTTACGCTCGCCAAGGGCCGCATTGTTGACGAGGATGTCGACGTCCTTCACCTCGGCGAACAGCTTCCGCCGGTCCGCATCGCGGGTGACATCCGTGACCGCCCAGCGTACATCGCGGCCGGCCGCCGCCAATGAGGCCGCGGCGGCTTTTAGCGGCTCTTCACGCCGTCCGCAAATGGTGACCCGCGCGCCCGCTTCTGCCAGCGCCTCGGCCATTTGGCGCCCAAGACCGGTTCCGCCTCCGGTCACGAGCGCATGCTTGCCCGCAAGATCGAGTCCGTTTCTCGCCAACCCGCCCATGACTGCTTTGCTCACCTTGCACCTTCTTTCTCGCGTGACACCAACGCTAACGAACTCTTCGAATCCCGTCATGGAACGTGCCGAACAGCCTGTCCAGCGGAATGAGTAATGAGTCGCCAAAGTTCACTCTGACGAACTTGTGATGCAAATAGTGATAATAGTTGTCCGTGGTGAAGCCGGACTGACCGACGGCGACCTTGCCAAACCCACAATGCCCTTCCGCGGGTGCGAGCCCCACCAGCGTTACGAAGTAAATGACGTGGATCGGCGTCGATGGAACGATCCACAACAGAAGCGCGCCGGAAAAATAAACCAAATGCTCGACGGGATGCATGGCCAGACCCGTCCACGGGCTCGGGTTGAGATTCGCGTGATGCAGGTAATGAACCCTGTTATACAGCGGCGGCCAGTGGATCGCTCGGTGGCCGAAGTAAAAATGCACAGCGTGGAAGAATGGAAGCGCGAACATCAACAATGCGCAGTAGATGGGCGATCCGGACCATGTCGTCACCGGCGCGATTCCGGTGGCTTGCGCCCACAGCGTCAGCACGAGGTAGGCCGTCCAGATTGGAACGCCTGAGACCAGGCTCCAGAATACGTTGCTCGCCATCGGCCGGCCAAACAGAAATTTATCGCCTCTCTCCTTCGGCCAGTTCGGGTTGTACTTGAACCGTAAACCTTGAGCGCGGCGTCGATACAGCAGGTGGTGCCACGCACCGTAGAAGCCTGCGGCGATGACTTCGTTGCAAACAAGCACCAATGCAATCCAGCCCACGGACAAGCGGGCGACGTCGCTTCCAGTCCACTTCAAGAGTCCCCACACTCCTACCGCGATGGCCGCATACAGAGCCATCCAGGGAAAGAACAGTCCCGGAAAGCCGAACAGGTATTTGAGGACCTTCCGCGGCTGCGGTGGCCACAGCAGCAGCGCTGGGACAGTGAGCGGTAACTCAGGGGACCATCCACCGATCGTGGAATTGGGCATGTCGCTGGGAGAACTCATACCTTCCTTTCTGCGGGTTCGAACTCGTGCGCTTGAACCGGCGTGCCGCAGGCGTTCAGGGTTTGGTCAGCTGCTCGTTTAAATTCTACCCTTCTTCGGTTGACATGCCAACAGTAAGGACACCAGTCCCATGTCATGGGACGGCAGCGACGACCATGCCCGGGGCTATGCAATGTTGCGCCCGCCGGGCTTGTGGTACTGCGTACTCATCTGGAAGCCGGCTCACGAACGGTGTGCGCCCCTCCGGCCCCGGAAATCATGAGCGACATGCCACGATCCGCGAGCGCCATGGTCGGCGCATTGGTGTTTGCGCTGACGATATTTGGCATGACCGATGCGTCGATGACCCGCAGCCCCCCGACACCGAGGACTTCGAGCGTCTCTCCGACCACAGCCATCGGGTCGCCGCCGCGGCCCATCCGGCATGTCCCGACGGGATGCCAGTCTGTGCGCAGTGTCGCGCGGATGTAGTCACCGAGCGCCGCGTCGTCCCGAACATCGATACCCGGATGCAGTTCGCCCGTCAATGTCTCCCGCAGCGGCGCCGCATCTGCGATGTCGCGTGCGATTCTCAGCCCCTCGATCAGTTGTCTTAGGTCCCTCGCCTCCCCGAGATAGTTCGGATCGACCAGTGGCGGGTCGGCGGGGTTACCCGAGCGAAGCGACAATGATCCCCGTGCCTGTGGCCGCAAGAGGGTGACGTGGAGCTTGATACCGTCTATAGCTGGCACAGCATCGGCGCCGGTGTTGGCATACGCAATCGTCGGCACGCAGTAGATTTGAATAGTGGCCTCGGTCGACGCCTCGCTCGTGACATGAAAAGAGGTGGATTCTCCTCCCACTGTAGTCAGGCGGCCCCGCCGAAACAGACCGTACTCCAGAAGATTCCAGGCCAGCCGCCAACCGCGGTCTTGGCGAAAGTATCCATGTCCATGCGAATTTCCTCCAAGGACCAGCGGGGACCCGCAATGGTCCTGAAGGTTCTGCCCGACGCCGGGCAGGTCGGCTTCGACTGGAATGTCGAATCGCCGCAGATGTTCTGCCGGGCCGATCCCCGACAGCATCAGCAGCTTGGGCGAACCGAAGGCTCCCGCCGCGAGCAAGACCTCGGCAGTGCAACTCAGAGTGTGTTGATGGCCTCGATGAACGTACTCCACTCCCACAGCCCGCTGGTGTTCGAACAAGACCCTGGAGACCTGAGCGCCGGTCGTCACACGCAGTCGGGGGTCTGAGCGGACTTTGCTCAAGAACGCATCCACCGCGCTGCAACGCCGTCCGCCGCGGGCGGTAAACTGCAGGTAGCCGACACCTCCTGGCGCACCCAAATTGAAGTCCGAAGTGAATGGCAAACCGAGCGATTGTGCTGCCTTAACGAATAGATGGCTGTACTCGCAAGTGAACCCGGGATCGGCAACTTTGAGCGGCCCGGACCCGCCGTGGAATTCATTATTGAACTTCTGATTGCCCTCCAGCCGCCGAAAGTGCGGCAGGATCGCCGCCCAATTCCATAGATCGCTCCCGGCCGCCGCGCCCCACTGATCGTAGTCGCTTCGGTAGCCGCGCATATAAACCTGCGCGTTGACGCTGCTGCCCCCGCCCATGACTCGACCGGTCGCAATCTCCAATACTCGATTGGCCACGTGGGTCTGCGCGACTGTGTGATGCAGCGTGCAATGAATGCCCTTCGGGACTAGCCTCGAGTAGCCTGGACTGAGCTTTAAGTAGGGACTTCTGTACTCATCGCCTGACTCCAGAAGAACGACGCGGGCATTGGTCTCCGTGATCAGGCGCCACGCAGCGATGCATCCTGCCGTACCGCCGCCGACAATGATGTAGTCGCAGTCTGAATCACCCCGAAGCATAGTTCATCCCAGCTGTCGGGACACGAGTCCCACGGCGATCCGATACTATCCTGCACCGGTCGGAGCCGCAACCGAGGGAGCGTCGTTGACAGGGGGATCATTGGCTGTCGATAATGGAACACGTGTTCCAAACTTCATCCTCTTGATGCTCTCCGCGTACCTTGGCACACCACGGTTCGAGACCCGTGAGGTTGACTCCCTGTGAGAATTACCGCGATCGAGACGATTCGACTGGATGAATTCTCAAATATTCTCTGGGTCCGGATTCATACCGATAGCGGTCACATTGGTCTCGGGGAGACTTTCTATGGTCCGCGGGCCGTGGAATCGCATATCCACGAGACGCTTGCGCCCCGCCTGCTGGGCGCGGACCCCTTGCGCATCGAGCGCCTGAACGCGGCGATGACGGCGCTGCCTGTCGCCCAGTCATCGACCGGTGTCGAGTATCGAGCAGCCTCCGCCCTGGATATCGCCCTCTGGGACTTGTTTGGTAAGCACTGCGGACAGCCGGTCCACCAGATGCTTGGCGGTGCCTGCTTTGACCGCCTTCGTGTCTACAACACCTGCGCAGGATATAAATACGTGCGTTCCGGAGACTTCCGCGCGCTGGCCAACTGGACGCCAAGCCAAGCCGGGGGACCGTATGAAGATCTCGATGCGTTTACTCACCGCGCAGACGCGTTGGCCGAGAGTCTGCTCGAGAGCGGCATCACGGCGATGAAGATCTGGCCGTTTGACGTGGCGGCGCGGGAGACAGGCGGACGCTACATCACTAGTGCGCAGCTGAAGTTCAGTCTCGCGCCATTTGAAAAGATCCGCAAGGCCGTCGGCGACCGCATGGATATCATGGTCGAATTTCACAGCCTGTGGAATCTTCCGACCGCCAAGCTGATTGCCCACGAACTCGAGGCCTTCAAGCCGCTCTGGTTCGAGGATCCGATTGTCATGAATTCACCCCAGGCGCTGGCTGAGTACGCGCGCAGCACCCCCGTGTGGGTATGCGCGAGTGAGACCCTCGGCAGCCGCTGGCCCTACAAGGAGTTCCTCGATCGCGACGCGATACATGTGGTGATGGCGGACCTTTCCTGGGCCGGCGGTCTTACGGAAGGCCGGAAGATCGCCAGCATGGCGGGAACCTATCATCGGCCGTTTGCTGCGCACGATTGCATTGGCCCAATCAGCTATGCCGCGGCAATCCACATGGCGTTCAGTCAGCCGAATACACTCATACAAGAAAGTGTGCGCGCATTCTATGCGGGGTATTACCGCGAACTGGTCACCGTAGTCCCGGAAGTCGTTGATGGCTTTATCCGACCGATGGAGGGTCCCGGGCTTGGCACGGAACTTCTGCCCAGCGTGTTCGAACGCAATGACATGCATCGGCTTCGCGTTGAATTGTAGGGCAGGGGGTAGCGCTCCCCCAACGAAAACTTGAGACAAGCCGCAAACGGCAACAACAATGTACCGTCCTGACTTCGATGTCGTGCTGCGCAACGGACTGATCGTCGATGGCACCGGTGAACCGGCCTTCGCGGCCGACCTCGCCATCCGTGGGGATCGCATCGCGAAGATAGGCAGCCTGCAAGGCGAAACTGCGGCTGTCGTCCTCGACGTCCGCGGCTTGGTGGTTAGCCCTGGCTTCATCGATGTGCACGCGCACGACGATGCCGCCCTGATTGTCCGCCCGCAGATGAGAGCCAAGCTTACGCAGGGCGTTACCACGGTGATTACAGGAAACTGTGGGATCAGCGCCGCGCCGTACGACAGACCCGGCACCCCACCCGACCTGCTTCGCCTGATTTTTAAATCGGGCGATTGCGTTGCATCGACCCTCGCCGAGTACTTAAACAAGGTGAGGGAGGCAGCCCCGGCGCTCAATGGCGCCTTTCTCACGGGACATATCACGCTTCGAATGCAGGTGATGGGAGATGATTTGAGTCGAGCGGCGACTCCAAACGAGGTTTCTCAAATGAGGGATCTCCTCTCCGATTGCCTCCAACAGGGCTCGCTCGGACTGTCGACCGGTCTGTTTTATCCTCCCGCTCGCGCCGCGACCACCAGTGAGGTGGTCGAGGTCGCGCGCGCCCTGAACGCGTATGGCGGCATCTACACCAGTCACATTCGCGACGAGGCTGATCACGTGATCGAAGGTCTGGAGGAGGCGCTTCTGATCGGGAGAGAAACCGGTGTCCCGACGATCGTCTCGCATCACAAGTGCATGGGGCGGCGCAACTTTGGCCGCAGCATCGAGACATTGGCGCTTCTCAACGAAGCCGCGCAGCATCAACACGTCGCGTGGGATGTCTATCCCTACTCTGCGGCGTCGACCGTGTTAAACGAAGAACTCGTTGCACAGTCTTCCAAGACGCTCGTTACCTGGTGCGACCCACACCCGGAATTCTGCGCGCGATACTTGGACGAAGTAGCCCACGAGCTCGGGTGCACGCCTCTGGAGGCCGTTGCGAAGCTGCAGCCCGCCGGCGCGATCTACTTCCTCATGGATGAGGCAGACGTAACGCGAATAATGGGCTCGTCCGAAGCAATGATCGGCTCTGATGGGCTACCTGAGGATCTGCATCCGCACCCACGGTTATGGGGCACATTTCCCAGGGTTCTCGGACAGTACGTGCGTGAACGCGGCGTTCTGACACTCGAGAACGCGATCCATCGCATGACCGGCAAATCAGCGCACCACTTCGGTCTGCGAGACCGCGGAGAATTGGCGGAAGGGAAACATGCCGACGTCTGCGTGTTCGATGCGGCTGCTATTCGTGACGCCGCGACGTTCGAGCAACCGACACGTCCCGCGGTGGGAATACACTATGTCTTTGTGAATGGGAAAATGGCGCTTGCGAATGGCGTGCCGCTGGCCACACGAGCCGGAAGGTTGTTGCTGCAGAATTGACCCAGCTTGTCGCTGAGGTGGAGAGAGACGATATGTCAGAGTCAACGAAAGGTTCAGGTCACGGCAACAGCCGGGAGCGGACACCCCGTCTGCGCTCGCGTAGCTGGTTCGACAATCCGGCACATCCAGATATGGATGCCTTGTATCTGGAGCGATACACCAACTTTGGGCTCTCGGTTGCGGAGCTGCAGTCCAATCGCCCCATGATCGGAATTGCACAAACCGGCAGCGATCTGGCTCCGTGTAATCGGCACCATTTGGTGCTTGCTCAGCGCGTAAAGGACGGCATTCGAGAGGCGGGGGGAATTCCGCTGGAGTTTCCGGTGCACCCGATTCAGGAAACCGGAAAGCGGCCCACAGCTGGATTGGACCGCAATCTGGCGTATCTGGGACTGGTCGAGGTGCTGTTCGGCTATCCTCTAGACGGGGTGGTGTTAACGATCGGCTGCGATAAGACCGTGCCCGCCAGCCTGATGGCCGCGGCCACCGTCAACATTCCAGCGATCGCGCTCTCGGTCGGGCCGATGCTCAACGGCTGGTACGAGGGCGAGCGCGTCGGCTCCGGCACCATCATATGGAAGGCGCGACAGTTGTTGGCCACCGGACGCATCGACCGAACCGGCTTTATGCGCATGGTCGTCGCCGCGACGCCGTCGACTGGCTTTTGCAATACCATGGGTACTGCCACGACGATGAATTCTCTCGCCGAAGCGCTGGGAATGTCGCTGCCCAACTCGGCTGCCATTCCGGCGCCCTACCGGGATCGGCAGGAGTGCGCCTATCAAACCGGCAGGCAGATTGTCGAAATGGTAACGGCGGACCGTAAACCGTCGGACATTCTGACGCGCGAGTCCTTCATCAATGCAATTCGCGTCAATTCGGCAATCGGCGGGTCGACAAACGCGCCAATTCATATAAACGCGCTCGCGCGCCATATCGGCGTCGAGCTGTCGATCGATGATTGGCAGACCTATGGCTACGATGTTCCGCTGCTCGTGAATCTGCAGCCCGCCGGCGAGTACCTGGGAGAGGACTACTACCATGCGGGTGGGGTGCCCGCTGTCGTCGGCGAACTGATGCGGCACGGTCTGATCAACGAGGCAGCACCCACCGCCAACGGCCGGTCGATCGGGGAGAACTGCCGCGAAGCGCGCAGTGTTGACGAACGGGTCATTCGGAGTGTGGCGCGGCCGCTCAAAGCCGCTGCCGGGTTTCGCGTCCTCCGAGGCAATCTGTTCGACTCGGCAATCCTGAAGAGCAGCGTCATTTCGGATGCCTTTCGAGCGCGGTATTTGTCCAACCCCATCGATCCGGATGCGTTTGAAGGCCGCGCGGTGGTATTTGATGGCCCGGAGGATTACCACGCCAACATCGATAATCCGGCGCTGGGGATCGACGAGCATACGCTGCTTGTGATTCGTGGCGCAGGACCGATCGGCTACCCAGGCGCCGCCGAAGTCGTCAACATGCAGCCGCCGGCAGCACTAATCGAGGCTGGTATTAGCGAACTGCCCTGCATTGGCGATGGTCGACAGTCCGGAACGTCGGGCTCTCCCTCCATCCTGAACGCGTCGCCCGAGGCGGCTGCGGGTGGAGGACTGGCGCTGCTCCGAACCGGGGACCGCATTCGTATCGATCTGCGCCTGGGCACGGCGAATATGCTGGTGTCTGACGAGGAGTTAGCACGACGCCGACACGCATTACAGGACGCGGGGGGCTACCAATTCCCCGCGAGCCAAACTCCGTGGCAGGAACTGCAGCGTGCCAACGTGGGACAGTTGCAAAGCGGTGCGGTGCTAGAACCGGCCGTCAAGTACCAGCGTTTGGCGCAAACCCAGGGTGTGCCTCGGCACAGCCATTAGGCCAGAGAGCGGTCGAGAGTGACGGACTACAGTGTAATCGACACGGGCAGGCTCTGCCGTCTGGGCGAAGGGCCGTACTGGTCCGTGCGTCAACAGGCGCTGTACTGGGTGGACATTCTCGGTCAGACCGTACATCGACTGCGGCCCACGGATGGCAGCGTGGTGTCCTGGCAGATGCCGGGGATGATTGCGTGGCTGATCGAACGGGCGCATGCGGACGGCTTTGTTGCAGGGATGCAAAGGGAGGTCGTGTACCTCAGCCTCGAGCCGACGACAATTACGCCGATCGCGTGCCCCGAGCCGAGCCTCCCTAGCAACCGATTGAACGACGCCAAAGCCGACGCCCGCGGATGCATTTGGGCCGGCACCATGCCCCTTAGTGCCGAAGGGGACACCGGTTCGCTCTATAGACTGGATCCGGACGGACGCGTGACGTGTCGTGATCGCGGATACAGCGTGACGAACGGGCCGGCGTTCAGTCCCGATGGACGCTACCTGTACCACAACGATTCCGTGCGGGGACTTGTGTACCGCTTCGAGCTCGACGGCGACGGAGGGCTGCGCAACCGCAGAGTGTTCCTGCGGTTCGGCCCGGACGAGGGAAAACCCGACGGGATGACCGTCGACTCCGAGGGTGCCCTATGGATCGCACTCTGGGGTGCCGGCCGAGTCAGCCGCTATAGTGATCACGGCGATCTTGACCGCTGCGTAAAGCTGCCGGCCTCACTGATAACGAGCTGCTCATTTGGAGGCGCGGCCCTCGATCGGATGTTCGTTACGTCGGCTGCGGAGGGAGTCAGTGGGGAGCCCTTAGCCGGCTCGCTGTTCGAGATCAATCCACAGGTGACGGGAATCGCGCCGAATTTGTTTGCGGGATAGTTGGCTACGCAGTTCGGCTAAAAAATCTCCAGACGGAATTGCCAAAACTTGAAATGGGTACCTGGTAATGATTTGCCCATCGAACTCGGCTACGAATCTGTCCAAACTCGGTGGTACATCAGCTGAGTCGATATCGTTTGCTGTTTGGTTGAATTCTCTAAGCGGATCCCGGGCCTTTTCGCTGCGATGGATCCCGAGGAAGCGAGATGCTCTCTGATGCCCCCTCATATGACGAACTATGTCGTCGCTTTCGATGGGTTGTACCTCAAAGGTACAACATGGGCGTAGATGTTTGCGATCGCCACGCCTGCGGCCCGGTCCGGACGGCTTTAATCGTCGAGGACGAGGACGGTCGCGTCCGCCGCTTCTCTTTTCATGACATCCGAGCCTTGTCCAACCGCTTTGCCAATGTGCTGCGCAATCTCGGCGTTGAACGGGGTGATCGTGTCGCGGTGCTCCTGCCGCAATCGCTGGAAGTGGCAGTTACCCATATAGCAAGCTTCAAATCAGGATTTATCTCACTCCCTCTTTCCGCACTTTTCGGCGATACCGCGCTTCAGTACCGACTATCCGATAGCGGCGCCCGTGCCCTCGTAACGGATAAGGCAGGTCTTAGGAAACTCGCCGCAATCCGCGACCATTTGCCGGCGCTTAAGACGGTCTTGTGCACGGAGAGTCAAACTAAGGGTGCGCTGGACTTTCACACGCTGCTCACAGCGGCAAGTGATGACTTCACGGCGGTCGATACGTTATCCGATGATCCGGCCGTGATCATCTACACATCCGGAACGACCGGTAATCCCAAGGGAGTGCTGCACGGCCATCGCATCCTGCTCGGCCATCTCCCGGGCGTGGAAATGCCGCATCACTTCTTTCCGCAGCCCGGCGACCTTTTTTGGACGCCAGCCGACTGGGCCTGGATCGGCGGTCTCTTCGACGTATTGATGCCTGCCTGGCATCACGGTGTGCCGGTGCTCGCGCGCCGCTTTAGCAAGTTCGATCCTGACCAGGCGATCGATCTGATGGCGCGGCATGCTGTTCGCAACACCTTTTTGCCCCCAACCGCGCTCAAGCTCATGGGACAGGCAGGTGTGAGGGCGGAGGGTGTCAAACTGCGAACCATTGCATCGGGTGGCGAAAGCCTCGGGTCAGAACTAATCTACTGGGCACGCGACACTTTTGGTATCACAATCAATGAGTTCTATGGCCAGACGGAATGCAACGTGGTCGTTGGTAACGATGCCGCGGTACTGCCGGTACGGCCGGGCTCAATGGGTCGTGCGATCCCGGGGCATCAAGTCGCAATCATAGATGACACAGGTAACACAGTTCCGGCAAGCACTGTCGGCGCTATTGCCGTGCACCGCCCGGACCCTGTGATGTTCCTCGCTTACTGGAACAATCCGGAGGCCACGACAGCTAAATTCATTGGCGACTGGATGCTTACCGGTGACCTTGGCCGGCAGGATGAGCACGGCTATCTCTGGTATGTCGGTCGCGATGATGACGTGATCACCAGCGCCGGCTACCGTATAGGCCCTACGGAAATTGAGGAGTGTTTGATCAGCCATCCTTCAGTGGCCCTTGCGGCCGTGGTCGGCGTACCCGATCCTGTCAGGACCGAGAACGTGATGGCCTACCTCGTACTTCGGGCGGGCTATACCCCGTCAGAGGTGCTAAAGGCTGAGGTGCAGTCCTTTGTCCGAAATCGACTCGCTGCCTTTGAGTACCCACGCCGCATCGTATTCCTAGACGAGCTACCTATGACCGCGACAGGCAAAGTCATGCGGCGCGTCTTGCGTCAACGTGCTATCGATGAAGCGGAGAAATGACACGCCACCCTATACAACCATCACGGAGAGAACGGACCCAATGATGAGTTTGTTCGGAGCGCGCTCGTTGTCGGCGCTTTAACTCCCGGAGAGGCGCTGCTCAAACGCCCATCATAGGCACATGGGAGGGAGCAAAGATCCCGGGGGTAGCCACCGGGAGCCTTCCTAGGGACGGTAAAGGCGCGACTATGTGGATCACGATCATTTCCAATGCACTTCAATTCCTGCTTTTGGGAATTCTGGTGCAGTTTGGAAATACGCATACTGAGCTAAGGCAGAAGCATAAAGGCAAGTATCTTTTAGGGTGCGTGCTTCTTTCGTTCTTCATTTTCGGTCTCGCCTCTTGGGGAGCCTACAGGCAAGGCGAGAGGGTGGAAGAACTGAGAAAGGCCGTGACTGGAGGCAACTCCTTCCCTGTCGTCATCCCACAGGGACACCAGGATCGCGTTGAGTTGGTAATTGCCAATTTTGGCGATGCTGCGCTATCGGGAGTCGGTGTCGGCCTCGCGATTAGCTGTAAATCTCCAATCGCTCCTCAAACAATAATGATGGGAACGCTGTCCGCCCACGCCATGGAAAGACTTGCGACCGTCTTAGATCTCACCCAATGTCGTGATTTTCCCCCGTCGGGTGGCCCACCCCTGGTTATTGAGCATGAGAAAGTAGCTACCTACTGGATAGATATGTCCGCTCAGAACGGCACGTATATTGAATTGCTGCAGTTCAAAAAAGGCGACAGCTGTCGGCAATGGTCATTCAGGTACTGGGTGTTTGCGAATCCGGGAGTGGGTATCACAGCGAAGGGAGAACCAGATATCGTAGGAGATCTGAAGAAGCTGTATCAGGTGCCCGATGAGCCGGAGCGGTGGACCGGAGATGAGCAATGTCAGAAAGATCTACGCGAGGAAGGTATGGGCTAGCCGTAAGGATCGAACCTACGACGAATGCATCCACTATCAGATTCGCTCGCTCACGCAACCGCCTGGAGATGTCCGAGTACAAGAAGAATACCGCTCTTATCCACCCGCTGATCTCGGCGTGCGTTGCGGTGGGTCGCAACGAGACGCACCTCGTCTCATCGCGTCGCCGGGTCCACAAATGGGTCCACAACCGACTACTCACGAGACGCGGATCGCTCGCAACTAGTTGATTGCTGTGCTAATCTCAGCCGTGTTCGGGAAGGGAGCGTCAAGCTCCCAAAGCAGATGCGCTACCAGACTGCGCCATGCCCCGTGCCGTTTCCGATCGATCCGAGCGGCCGGCATCCTATCAGGTTCCCCGACCGGATGCCCGGACAGGGCATA
>Ga0182030_10012181_pt1 | contig 17271 bp, 4 predicted proteins | sample 812S3MmetaG_FD_121299 | JGI IMG/M metagenome (GOLD analysis project Ga0182030, IMG submission 121299) | Permafrost microbial communities from Stordalen Mire, Sweden - 812S3M metaG (Illumina Assembly) | ecosystem: Environmental > Terrestrial > Soil > Wetlands > Permafrost | place: Sweden...
AATATCCGCCACCGGTTCCCAATTATTTCAACATCGGGATACTGCACACGAATCTCGGTGGCGTGTCCGAACACGCCAATTATGCGCCCTGCTCGCTCCAATCGCTGAAGAATAAAGGGTACCAATACTGGGCCCTCGGCCATGTGCACAACGGGCAGATTCTTTGCACCGATCCCTACATCGTTTACCCGGGTAATATTCAGGGCCGTAACGGAAAGGAGCAGGGGGAGAAGAGTTGCGAAATGGTGACTGTCTCCGAGACGGGCACAATCTCGATGAAGAAGATCTTAACTTCAGTGGTTCCGTGGGTTGAGGCTGAGATCGATGTGTCCGGGTGTCAGACTGCAGACGACGTGTACGAGAAAGTCCGGATTCGGTTTGGGCAGTTGCTCTCGGAATCGAAGGATCGCGTGACGGCCGTGCGTCTGAGGATCGTTGGCGCCACCGATGCGCATTCTGAATTGAACCGCGATGCCGAACAGATTCGGAACGAGGCGATCAGTATCGCGAGCGAGTGCGGGGATGGTCTCTTCTGGGTAGAGCGTGTGCAACTCGCAACTCAGCCGCGTTGGGACCGGGAAGCATTGCTCAAACGAGATGACCCCATTGGGGAGGTTGTGAGAATTCTTGCGGCGCTGCGTGAGGACGCGGCAAGTGTGGGAAATTGGAGTTCAATTGTGGAACTCCAGAACAAGTTGCCTGCCGAGTTTGCCGACGGAGCGGAGCCGATCAAATTCGATCTGGATATGTTGAGTAGGGCTCTTGAAGAAGCTGAAGGACTGCTGCTTGCACGATTGTTAGCCACGGAGGTTCTGTGAGAATCGATTGCATCGATCTCATTCGCTTTGGACACTTCGTCAACTGCAGACTGGAATTTCCGCCGGCAAAAGCAGACTGTTATGTGATCTACGGTGATAACGAAGCTGGCAAGTCCACCCTCCTGAGAGGAATCTCTGCTTTGTTCTTCGGGGTGCCTGCCAGGACACCGGACGTGCATAGCTGTAAAAGCTCCGAGCTACGAATTGGCGCGACCATCTCGGATTGCGAGAAAACCTTCTCTTTTCGTCGGCGCAAGGGAACTAGTGGAACTCTCTTGACCCTCGATGAAGCGCAGATCGAAGACAACGCGCTGAGTCCATTTTTGCGAGAACTGGATCGCGAACGGTTTGAACAGTTCTTCGGGCTAAATCATGAACGCTTGAGGGAAGGCGGGGAAGAACTCCTGCTTGGCAAGGGTGACATTGGCAGTGCGTTGTTCCAGGCTAGCGGCCTGTTGGATCTGAGAAACCTGCTCGACGGACTAGATGGGGAAGCTAAGGAGTTGTTCTCTGCCAAATCGCGCACGAAAACAATTAGTCGCGCCATTGACGAATATAAACAGGCCAGATCCGAGATGCGGAGAATGGCTATTTCGGCCGGGATGGTGAAGCAAAAGCAGGCAGCATTGGATGTTGCAAAAGAAACCCTCGAAACATTGAAGACGGAGTCGCAATCTTTGCAGCACGATCTGGTTCGGTTGCGACGAATAGCGAGTAACAAACCTGACGTCGCTCGGCTGCAAGAGCTCCGAGCCGCGCTTGGCGCCCTAGAACTCGTTCCGGTGGTGCCTTCCGGTATTCGTAAGCAGCGCGACGAGGCAGTTGCTGCTCTGGCGGACGCGACAAACCAGATCAACACAATAAGTGAACATATCGCAGGGCGAAATAGTCGACTTGAAGGGCTTCCTGTAAGTAGCCTCCTTAGAGTTCACACAAAGGAAATTGAGGAACTCAATGCCGGAACGAGTGATTACGCCCGCAGCGTGACAGATCAACCTAAGCGGGTGAGTGAGCGAGACGAAGCAATTCGTCTTGCAGAGTCAGAGTGGAAGGAGATCTGGCACCGTCTGCCCGTGTCAGAGGCGGAGGAATTGAGAAGTGCGTATTCCCGGAAGGGCGAAATCCTTGCGTTGATCACGGAACACGCTCGGCTCAGCACTACCTTTGCGCAGGCCGAAGAACAAGTGCGGATGGGAAAAGAGGAGCAGGAACGTCTTGGCGGAGAATTGGCTCTCTACCCCGATCCTCCAGATCCTGCGGCACTTATTGCAACCATAGAACAGGCAAAGTCCCTTGGTGACACGGACCATGCAATTGCAAGGTTCAAGTCTGATATTGAGCGGGTGAATACTGGCGTTGCTCGCGATTTCAAAGCACTCCGCCCGTGGTCTGGAAGTATTGAGGAACTGGAAGGCCTAAGAACGCCATTACTGACCACCATAGACAAGTATGGACGCGAATGGGAGGCTGTAGCGGTTGCGCGAAGAGATCTGACATCTCGGTTTTCTGAGATCGCGGGCACAATTCAAGGAGCGCAGGCTGAACTTGATCGCTTGGGAGCTGAGGTAGGTGAAGCTGGTGAGAATGAGCTCGCTGAGGTCCGTACTCGCCGGGATCAGCTTTGGGGACTAATTCGTGCCTCGGCTTTCGAAGGAACCTTATCTAGCGAGGATGCCCAGAAAGAGTCGGGTTCATCAGTCCCCCTAAGGGAGATGTTTCTGGAGCATCTTCGCCGTGCCGATGAGATCGCAGATTTGAGGTTCGCGAACGCCAAAGGCGTCGCAATTCACGACCGCCTCGTGAAGGAGATCAATTTGGCTCGTGACGAGCAGCACAGGATTGAAGGAGAACTCAAGAGATTGGATGGCGAAGATCTCAAACTGCGCCAACGCTGGGCGGAAGAATGGGGTTCGGTCGGTTCAGCACTGCTGTCCCCTGCAGAGATGAAAGAGTGGATGCAATCACGGCAGGTCATCCTGGATCGGATCGAACAATCTCGCGAAAAAGAGAACGAACTCCGCATCGTGCAGGAACGTGCTTCCACGGCTGCTGCTCACATCAACGTGCGTCTGGTTGAGGTGGGATCGGAAGCCGGTTGTGAGGACAAGTCACTCACAGTGGTAATCAGGGTCGGTGAAGGATTTGCCAAGAAGCTTCAGGAGCAGGCACGGTTTATCGAGGACATTCGTAAACGCCTACATTTACTGGCAATAGAGAAGCGCCAGGCAAAACTGACTGGCAGTGAAACCCAGATGTGTGCCTGGTCTCAGAAGTGGACCCCACTTGTGAGCGCGTTGTTGCTGCCCGAAAGCAGCACTCCGGACCAGGTGGGAGCAGCGCTTGCGATTCTTGAGAAGGTGTTTGAGCACCTCAAGGACGCCGACCGCTTGCAATATCGGTTGAAAAGAATCGGAGATAACATCGAGCAGTTTGAGAAAAGAGCTTTAGAGCTTGTGGCAGCGATTGACCCATCCCTCGGTTCCGTTGCCGCGGGAGTGGCTGTTACGCAACTCCATTTGCGACTGGTGGAGGCGGGTAAGGGAGAGACTCAGCGCGAAGAACTTGAAGGAGAAAACAGTAAAGATGCGGCGGAGATGTCGAGTTGCGTCAGCAAAGCACAGAGGGCCGAAAGCGCGCTAAATAAGCTGAAAGAGCTTGCCAAGTGCGACGACGATCATCAACTTGAAGCAACCATCACGGCAGCGGAGAAAAGAGCAGAGAAACGAGACGAATATGATCGGATCGCGGTCGGGCTGATCGAGCGCAATTCTCTTTCCGACGTGGGACAGATCGAAGAGGAGGCTTCCGGATACGAATTGGATTCCCTTCAGTCAGAAATCCTGTCCGGTGAGGACCGCCAGAAGGCTCTTCAGGATGAGGTTTTCAAGACTGGTGGGGAGCACGGCAAGTTGCTTCACGAGTTCGAGCGCTTGCAAAACAGCGACGAATCTACACTTCAGGCTCAGAAAGCCGAGGATGCGGTAGCACGTGTTCGTCCGGCGGTCTCACAGTATGTGCGACTTCGGCTCGCTTCAGAGGTGCTCCAGCGAGCGATTGAATCATATCGCGAGAAACATCAGGGGCCGGTCTTGAGTCGTGCAAGTGAGCTTTTTTCCAGTCTCACGCTTGGGGATCACTGCGGCTTGACAACGGGCTTTGGCGATGATGACAAGCCGGTCTTAGTTGCGATTCGAAAGAACAGAGAACAAGTGCAGGTCGCGGGATTGAGCGACGGTACTCGCGATCAACTCTATCTAGCGTTGCGACTGGCGGCTATCGAACACCACGTCGAAACGGTATCGCCTTGCCCCGTGATCCTTGATGACATTTTAATTAACAGTGACGACGCACGAGCATCGGCGGCGCTGAAGGTTATTGGCGATCTGGCGAAACGCACACAGGTGCTTTTCTTCACTCACCACAGGCGTCTTGCAGAATTGGGAACGTATGCCGGTGGTCAGATGATTGAGCTTGGTCCTTAGCTGCTAGGTAGTGGCATTTGGGTTCTGCCTTGCGATACGGAGGCAATACGCTTGGCGAAAACCGATTGCAGATTGACTATGTGTTTTACGCAGGATCTTCCAGCCAATTCAACTGTGAAGTAACCCTGAAAGTTGATCTGGCCGCGTACAATGAACTTCTTATGGAGCTGATTGTGGAGACTTACAACGTGCGAAACGTGGAGTAAGAATGGGCATGGCCGATGATGCCTCTTCCTTCAACCCCCGTCGTTCCGGCGGCGTGCGACATGCGCCGGAAGCCGACATTGAGAGCATCCGCCATCTTCTCGGGGGATATGGTTCAGCGCGAAGTATCCTCAAGGAACTAATTCAGAACGCCGAAGATGCAGGTGCATCGAGAATGGACGTACTCCATCTTCCGGGCGACCCTGCATCTCCATGTTCCTTGTTAAGAGGCCCCGGATTATTGGTTGCGAACGACGGGCGCTTCACGGAGGAGCACCGCGATGCCATTACCCAGATCAGTCTAGGGACTAAGGGTACTGAGGAACGGGCGATCGGCCGTTTTGGAAAAGGACTCAAGAGTGTCTTCGCTTGGTGCGAAGCGTTCTTCATTATCGCCCGCACCGATCCAAAGCTTGGATGGCCGGCTACAACCATCACCGATTTCTTCAACCCGTGGCACGGCTGGCGATATGACGATTGGGATCAAGAATTCGACAAGCAGGGCCATAGTCTCTTCGGCAAAATAGAACATTCCCTCGGTGGGATCTACTCGGCAGAAGACTCTTGGCTGGCGCTATGGTTCCCGCTAAGGCGTCACGCCCAAGCTCGAAACCCTTCTGAGGCCGAGGAGTGGATCTTCTCCCAGTTCCCCGGCGATGATCCCGGGTTTTACCAAAAACTCAGGTTGGAGCTTCGCTCGCTGGCTTCATCGCTTGTCTGCCTCAGAAACCTACGGCATATAGCAATCATCGATCGGAGTGTTCAGCCTCACAATTCTCTCATCTTGAATTTCCCGACGCAGAGCCAGCGTATACCGGCCCCAGATGCACCTCCTGGTTCTGTCAAGCTTGTCAATGGGACGATCAATCTCATCACCGGCGACGGTTGCGATGCTTCATGTAAATACTGTGGCTTTGCCGGCCGTCTCCCAAGTGAAGAAGTCGCGCGCCTCAAAGCCGCCAGTGACTGGCCGCAGGTCGTTCAGCGCGCGCATGGTCAAACTAGCGCCAATCGTCCGGTTAAGGGAGAGCCGCACTTCGCCACACTGGTTGCGTGGGCCTCCGTGCAACAAGACGAGCTGTTGGGTAGTCTCGACGTGCGATGGTGTGTCTTCTTCCCGGTTGGCAAGCAACCGCCCGGAAAATCTGTGGTGACATTGGCCAGCATTCGAAGGCACATCACAATAAACCTGCATGGATTCTTCTTTCTCGACTCGGAACGGTTGCGGATTGACGGGTTGGAGGAACAGTTCAGATCCCACGAATCAGCCGCGATCAAAAGCTGTTTGGAATGGAATCGCATCGTGGCGACTCGCGGGACTCTGGCACGGTTGCCTGACGCGCTCGCTTCGTTCGCCGAACAGGATTCCGTTAGCAATGTCGAATGTCGTGAACTCGCAGAGGCAATTCGTCAGACTTGGGTGTGGTCCAATTTTCAAGACGCGATCTGTCGCTTTCAGAATTGGCGCCCTCGATGGCGATCAGGGACCGAGACGTGGGAATGCATCTCCGCTCAAGTGCCCGTATTATTCATTCCTGATACTACGGAACCTCGCGAGGTTCTTTCGCACATTCCTATGCTTGCGCCGATCAGCGAACAGGTTACGCTGATCGCCGGTGGTTATGGCGGCTCGCTGCCCGGCCTGTATTCTAACCAGCCAGCTCTATGGCCCGAGCCCCTCGTCTTGCAGTTGCTGGAGGATGTTCAGCTTGGTTCGACTGGTGATGAAGCGACTGTTGTTTGGATCAACAACTTTTTGAACTACCTGCATGAACATGGCTCCCTAACCGAGACGATTCGTAACCGTGCCTCCGTGTTGCCCTTGCTTCCCGTACGAGATGCCCGGACAAACATGCCACAGCGCCTAAGCCGTCGGGAGTGGTTGGAGGCAGCCGAAACCTACGGCCTTTTTGTCCCCGACAGCCAAAAAGTGGATTGGGTCGGACTGCTGTGTGCAGCACTCCCTAACTGGTCCTGTTTTATCGCCAGCGGCATTAGCTTTCCTCAGTGGTTCGGCGGAACTCGTCCGCCGACGTGCGACGGTGTCACGGCAGCTAGGATTGTCCTGACGCAGACTAGTCTCGGGAGCTTTATCCCTCGCGCCAGATTGATGGAGGCTTTGGCCTCACTGCCCCACCGGGATTCAGAAATATGTCTGGCTATACGTTTCATCTTGCACGCTAAGGGTCTCCATGCCAAAGAGAGTGCAAAGTTGCTATTTTTGCCATCAACCCAGCAGGGCCAACAAATTTGGAGTCGTCTCATTGGACAGCTGTTGGAGAACGATGGCGGTAACGACTCGTGGCGCCTTCTGCATGATCAGTGGGCTCCGTTGCTAAGTCCACAGGTAGCGCGGGAGTTAAACGTATCAACGATTGACGCTGACGGTGCTTGGGCAGCATTGGCTAATGGTCAGGTCAACGTGCACGAGCTGGAGTTCGCGGCCGACCTTTGGCCATCGAATGATGTTCATGCCCTTATGCAAGGGCTGTTCCAGGCGGGCCAATCCAGGCAACAAGACCCCATCGCCCTCTTGCGCAAACTACGTCTCCATACATTGCGCGGCCACACAAACGACAGAGTATCGGTGGCTGACAACGAGGGGCTGCTTGCTGAGGGTTTCGTTTTGGATAAGCCGAACTTCGAGTCCACCTTGCCTGCAAGTCTTCTGGCCATTTGGCAGAAGTTTTTAGCTGAAACGAAGATCGTGTTGCTGATCCCGCCTGAGGATTTAGCATCAAGCGTACAGCAGCAAATATTTCAACGTTTTGACGCAGATGACGCGTCCTATCTCGTTGAGCTTGATTGGAACTTCATTGTGCGGCGCTCTCTTGAGTCTGATCTCCCCAGTGACTGGGCACCTCTGATGATGGAGGCACTCAGTCGCCAGGGTTCCCAAGCGGTCCGCGGTGTAGGGCGAGAGTTCAAGGAAACAGAGTGGCTTCCATTGGCGCTTGGCGGGACCATTGCACCAGATTACGTGGTCCATATAGAGGGACTCGAAGAGGACTTGCATCGTCTCCTCGACCCGACTCGGGATGGCTGGGCATCCGTTCGCGCGTTGCCGGAATGGATCTCTTCTCATGCGGGCTTTGCCACCCTCCGCAACCTGCTGCCGGGCATTGAGAAGGCTGTGGAAGCTCTAGGGCTATGGCTCGCAGATAAGCCTGAGTGGCATTTGGGTCTGAGCAGGCGGTTTGAGGTGGGTTCGTTAGAGTCGCTGGTTTCTCAGTTGGAAGATTTCGAGAATCTTCCGGTGGCGGCCCTTCTGGCTAAGCTTCGGCGGATGAGCATTGTTCCCCGGCGTGAGGAATACGATTCATTGCTGACAAAGTTCATCTTGCCGTCGGTATTGAAATCTTTTAACTACCAAGATGGTGGTGTTCCGAGAATTGAAGCAATCCTGAGGAGACTCCAAGGTACACAGAGCCGCAGAGCGTTTAACGAATATCTGGCTCAGGCGTGCCAAGACGGAGTACTCACAACGATTCTGCCCAACTTGTCGTTAGTAAATCTACGGGATAAGTGGGTGCCAGCGGCACAGTTGATTTGGCCGTCTTCGAATCTCGATGAGGCTGCGCAATTGTGCGTTGAACAGAGTGAAATACTGGCGCCTCTGCATAAAGCCTCGGTTGGCGAAGAATCGGAGACAACCGGATCGTCTCCGGCTTCGGCGCGAATCACGGAAAACCAATTAGTCGACGCGCCAGACTTCGAGGCCGAGGCCGATAAACTAGCGCGGTACTTGCAGCCGTTCAGAATCGGGAACGTGGGTGAGAACCTTCCAGCGGCACTGCTAGCAGTTCTCGCCGGTCATGCGGCAACGCAGAGATTGTTGCGGGAGCTACTCCAGTCTGCACTCAGAATGAGTCCTGAGGATTTCCTTGCCCAACTGTTGGGAGATCGGCTCGACGATCTTGCGCCTTCGGTGAATTCCGAGAGGTTTCTGATCAAGATTGTAGAAGGGGAAAGTTGCCAAACTGCAAGCATAACCGGGCAGACGATTACGGTGAATTTCACCAAAGACATTAGCACTCTTCTCGTAGGGGATCCGGCGGTGCTCTGGCGACGGCACTACTATCACGACCGTTCCGACACCGCGTGTCACCTGCTTCGGCTTCGGTGGATTGAACAACCCGATGATCTGTCGGATTGGGTAGGGGTGTTTGCCTCCACAATTGAGACCATTCTCCTTACAGTTCATTGCAACGGAGTGCGCAAGTTATGCCCCGCCAATATCAAGGAGGTGCTGGGTGAGGTAGCTGACGCCGGGCAGGCAGATTTGCGTCGCAGTCAAAGTTATCTGTTGGATATGGCAGAAGCTCGGCTCAGGGAACTTGGAGTCAAGAACGTGCCTCAGTTCAACGCCGTTCTGCAGAAATTCGAAGAGGCGCGAGATGCGAGAGTAGCCGCAGAACAATTAGCTAACCGATCTTTCGCAAGGGCAAGGGAGCGTGATGACGAGGCCAAGAGACTAGTCGAACAAGCGAAGCGAGAACTAAGGGGACTCTTAGAATCTCCCGAACAAAACGCTACTCAGCGCAAATTGGTTGATGCTGTTCGACGCAAGATGAGCGATTTTCAATATAGTACGGGGTCGGTCGCATTCGAACTATTCCAAAATGCAGACGATGCTGTCGCCGAACTTGAGGAAATGGAAAGCAGCATTGATCGGATGGCACGGCAGTTTGTGTTGAACCTTGACAGCGAGCACAGGCTTCTCGAAATCTTCCACTGGGGTCGTCCCATTAACCGGCACGAGTGTCCTGGCTTTCAGGGCGGCCTAGAGCGCGGTTACGATCAGGATTTGCAAAAGATGCTGACGTTGAATTTCTCGGACAAGGGCGTCAACCCAAATGAGCGGCCAGCTATAGTTACGGGACGCTTCGGACTTGGTTTCAAGAGCGTTTTCTTCGTGAGCGAGCAGCCGGAGGTAATCAGCGGACGGTTGGCCTTCGAGATTCGTGGCGGATTTTTTCCGGTCGCCCTATCTCAGGCAGCCGCAGAAGAGATGCGGGAGAAGGCCCGCGAGCTGGGCAAACCAGGACTGGCCCCTACAGCGATAAGGCTGAAATGGGTGCACCAGACGCAACCCCATCAGATCTCCGGAGCCGTCGACGATTTCATAGCCGTTGCCCCCTTGCTAACGATTTTCGCTCGCCGGATTCGCACCCTGATTGTTGCCCAAGGCGCAAAAAGAGATACTTGGACCAACACGGAGACAAATCTGACCTCTACCGGGAGGGTGGTTCACTCCCAGATCCGAAACATGGCTTTCTTGTGTTTCCGATGCTCTCTTGGCTCAGATGAACGTCCCGCGACGGTGTTGTTTCAGTTAGATTCCGGCGGCATGGTACCACTGCCCGACACGTTGACCGGACTGTGGATAACCACGCCCACCGCAGCCCGATCTGATCTTAAGTATGCCTTGAATGCACCTTTCAAGCCCGACGCCGGTCGACAGCAGCTGGCATTAAACAACCGCGAAAACCGCACAATCGCCACGGAAGTGGCGCAAGCTTGGGAAGAGGCGCTGATTGAACTCTTTGACGAGACGGGCGAACACTGGGATCGGTTTGCGGACCTCGTGAGACTCCACTCAACTGCAAATGGTGAGAATTGGTGGCGACAATTGTGGACGGAAGTGACGCGAAGCTCACCAGTGTTGGACTGGGAATCAATCCAAGGCGGCGGTCAGATACTTAGTTGGATCGCGTGGGGCAAATTCGTTGGAGCGATGCGCGGGCTAGTCCGGCAAAGAGCCGCGATCCCAAGTGGGCTACCGGGACAGTACATGAAGATGCTGATGCAACAAGACGTGCATTTTTGCGTCTCGGGACTCCTCGCAAAGACCGATAATGGCTGCTTCCAACGAGTTGCACAATGGGAGTCTACGAATCGCGCATTTCCACCAGGTCAATTGGTGGCCGAGGAGATCGGGCAGTTTCTCCGGGTCGCTGAGTGCATCGCGGAGACCGAGAGTATCAATTTGGAAAGCGTGTTAGCTGCTGCGGTCGGTCCAAACAACCAGGTAGATCATCTGATTGCTGGAAGCATGGGCACGTTTTTGGCGGAATCCGAATCACTTTTTGGGCCCAACACAGTTTATCCGATGGAGATTCAGAAGCTATCCAGTTGGATGAAGAGTCTAACTTTACTCGCTGGAGACGGACGCTATCATCCTGCGAATGAACTCATTTGTAGTCGAAAACTCGCCGGTGTCATTGAGCAAGATGAAGCTCTACGAGCTGCTTTCGCCCCTGATTCAGCGGTCCTCTCTACCAGCTACTCTGACGCGGCTTTGATCTTTTTCGTTCGGGCTCGGGAGAAGCTCGCCGCCGATGCGACTAGATTGGCCACGTGGGTTCGGGAGGCTTCACTCGATAAGCTTTCGGCAGTATTCAAGTATTTGATCGATGGCGAACTCGGCCAGCAAATGGCTGATCAGCTCAAACGGCCATGGCTCGACGCGAACCAAACAACACTGGCGTGGCAGAATCTTTCACTGGACGACCAAAGCGAGGTGGGCCGTAAGTTCTTGAGAGGATACCAGTGGACAGTTCCGCTGGTCGTCGACCCGCTAACTAAGACGCCTGAAATCACGCAGGAAATGGATGAGGAATTGGCTTTTGGTCTTGTGTCGAATTGGTGGCGAGATGAACAGACCAAGTGGGTAAAACGATACGAGGAAAAGACCTACCCGTCTGGTTTTCCAGGAACGCTGCCCTGGCCAGGAGAGGACGATTGGGACGTGGCCTCGCGGCCGTCTGCACAGGCTCGTTGGTTGATGCTTTTCATCCACGCCGCCTTGGTACCTCTCGGTTTCAACAACATCGGCCGAGATCAGAGTTTCTCCCGATTCCTTGTGTCCAAGAAGTGGCTGGATGTCTTCGTCAAGGTTTCAGATGAACCCGAAGCCCTACTAGCTGCCTTGGATGATTACTTAGGCGGATTCATTGAGAATACGCAGTACCATTTTCAGATGCGGCAGTTCATCGCGTTTTATGCAGCGGCCAGAAACTTGGGGGCATTGCTCGATTCCTTGAAAGAGGCTGATCGGTCGCAGGCTCCTGGGACCTTCCGTCTGGCTTTTGGCCCCAGGGCTAACCCTGCTCTGACTGGAACGGGAATTGATTCACCGCCTCTCACAGGAATGTTGGGTATTGGATCCTGCCAACTGCTCCGCGAGCTTTATCGATTAGGACGGTTGTCGAATCCCTTGGGTTACGGCTACGCATTTACTCCCATTCGAAAGGTACGGCGGCTGTGTATGCAACTCTTCGGTATTGACACGTTCGACGGACTTGCGCCTGGGCAAGCGTCAGAGGCAATCTTCCAAGACCTCAATAGATTGGGCGGACGGCTTGGTCTTGACCCCACTTTCAATCGCTGTTTCGACTTGCCACTGCAATTTCTCGCACAAGATGAAGATCTGCGCACCAGGGTCTTGAAAGTGTCGTTCGAAGCAGAGTCCACTGACGACGAGACGCTAGATGGTGCGCCACATGCGGACATTATTCCATGACATCAATGAACCCATTTCCGCCTGGTTCCCCTGTCAGTCATCCCGGTTTCGGTCGTGGAGTGATCGAATATTCGAAAGGGGAGACGACTCTGGTTCGCTTTTCTAACCGGATCGAGGAGTGCCTCAGTAGCGAGCTAACGCTCTTGCGATCCGCTGCTAACGCTTACCTTGAAGGTCAAGTGTCGTCCCTCTCGCAAGTGGTGCTGCGCCTGCTTGGGGAATCGATCCTTTCAGTCAATGATGCCTGGGGTGTCTTTTCGCCGAGTCGCATTGATCTGTATCCACATCAACTCTGGGTCTGTAGGAAGGTCACGGAACAATGGCCAGCGCGTTGGGTAGTGGCCGATGACGTTGGCTTGGGCAAGACCATCGAAGCCGGCCTGATCCTTTGGAGGTTCTTTCAGTTGGGGTTAGTTCGGCGACTTCTGATTCTCTGCCCAGCTTCGCTGGTGCAGCAGTGGCAGGAACGGCTTTTTACGATGTTCGACATTCGCACGGCTCAATACAATCCCGAACAGGATTCAGGCCGAGTGGACTTCTGGAAACTGAATCCTCACGTTGTGGCTTCATTTCACACAATGCGCGCGGATCGGGAGGGACGCCATGAGCGGATGCTGGAAACTGATCCTTGGGATCTGATCATCGTTGATGAAGCACATCATCTCAACTTCGACGAAGCGGCCGGCATGACATTGGCGCATCGACTCATCAAGAAATTGCAGGATACAGATCAGCTCCAATCACTCATCTTTTTCACAGGGACACCACATCGGGGCAAACACTTCGGCTTTTTTGCGCTCATGTCTCTGGTTCGCCCTGATCTGTTCGATCCACGAAGACCCGTCGAGCACCAATTGACGCTTCTTCCTCAAGCCCTCATTCGAAATAATAAATATCATGTCACCAACCTGCGGGGCCAACGCCTTTTTCGAGAACCACAAATCAGCACTACGCCATATCACTACAACGAGGCCGAGAGCTCTTTCTACGACATGATGACCGAATTCATCGCTTCTGGTCGCGCGTATGCTACGCGCCTTGACGGGAGTCAGGGGCGTGCTGTCATGTTGGTCTTAATAGCATTGCAAAAGCTCGCGTCCAGTTCGGTAGCTGCGGTGCGTAGTGCACTGCAGAAGCGTCTGGTGAAACTCCGGGAGCTTTCCTTGGAAGTGCAGCGTAAGAATCGGCGGGTTGGCGACGACACCAACCGACTCGAATCCTACGAGGATGATGCCGATTCGTACAACCTCATTGTCGAGGATGAGCTTTCGAAGCTCAGTCTTGAGCTTATGGAGAATGAGTGTGACCGGCTTGACGAGTTGATTGCTGCCGCGGATCGGGTTGTGAGTGAAACCAAGATTGACACAATTGTCACAAGTATCCGTCAGTTGCCCGTCGGGGAATCCGTGCTTTTGTTCACCGAATACAAGGTCACGCAAGCGCTTCTGATATCTGCGCTTTGGCGAGAATTTGGCGAGGAAAGCACCACTTTCATCAACGGTGACGATGCGCTGCCTAGCGTACTTACTCCCGGAGGCGTGCGCCGTGCTTTGCAAGAGTCCCGACAGACCGCAAAAGACCGTTTCAATTCAGGAGAAGTTCGCTTCTTGGTGTCCACCGAAGCTGCAGGCGAAGGAATTGACCTTCAAGATCGTTGCTCGCGCCTAATTCACGTCGATCTCCCTTGGAACCCGATGCGCCTGCATCAACGCGTCGGTCGCTTGAACCGAATCGGGCAGCGCGAGATAGTTAAGGTGATGCTCTTCCAAAACCCGGATACCGTCGAGTCTCGCATATGGGCTCTTTTGAACGAAAAGCTTGAGCGGATCAGGCAGTCCATCAACGCGGTCACCGAGGAGCCGGAAGACTTGCACCAGCTCGTTCTCGGCATCGCTCGCCCAGGTATGTTGGACACAGTTTTTTCCGAAGCTAGCGTCGTCCCCCGTGCGAAATTAGATGAATGGTTCGACCATCACACTGGGCAGATGGGGGGCGAAGATGCTGTCCGCGTTGTCCAAGATCTTCTGGGACATGCGCAGCACTTCGATTTCGCCCAGGTGTCGGACCGGATTCCCAAGCTGGACCTGCCGGATCTTGCTCCTTTTTTCCGGCTCGCTCTTCGTCAGAATCGGCGTCAATTGACTGAGACCGCGGGACTGCTGTCTTTCAAGACCCCAGAGTCTTGGCAGCGGACTGTTGGAGTGAGGCAGCGCTACGATGATGTTCACTTCGAACGAAAGTCATTGTCTCGCACGAAAGGAACTATTCTCGGCGTCGGAAGCCGATTGTTCGACTCTGCCTTGCAGCAAGCCTGCCAAATGCCTGATGCTTACGCAGCAGTCACCGATCACCCTCAGACGAGCTTGTTGCTAGTGTTTCGTTGCTACGATCGAATTACCGGAAATGTTGCCCAACCGAAAGCTGTGATTTGTGGCGTCATCCACGAAGCGGGATCTATCCGTATGGTTAAAGACTGGCAGGTTCTGCAAATGCTAAACGAACTAGCGAGTACGCTGAGGCCGTCGACGGATTTAGAACCATGTGCAGACGCTGCTCCTCTCGGTAGTGCGGAGATATTGACACAAGCGGAGTCGTTACTTCGAGAGGCCCTCCCTTCGCTCGATCTCCCGTTTCGACAACCAGAGTTGGAACTGCTCGGAATTGTGGCAGGGATCGGACCAATAACTCCCTCGTCGGCTTCCAATGTTTTAGTTCCATCTCTGGCGTAAGAGCCAGAGCGCAAGCTCACTCCGGTCGACTGATAGCATTTCCCAACCCTATCCAGCGGGACCGATTTCTGTCATTTCACGGACGGCGCAATGACAGATGCTCGTTTCTCCAGCTCCCGGCGGGAGCGTTCAAGTTCCTCGGCGATAAGCTTTTCTTTTGGGAGGACAGTCTGGTACTCAGCGGCGAGCACTTTGTTGGGAAGACTGTCGAGTGCGTAGTGGGCCTCCGCTGCTCCTTTTTCGGCGCACAGAATGAGTCCGACAGGCGGGTTCTCGCCGGGTTTCATCCAGTGCTCGCTAGCGTAATTCAGGTAGAGATGCATCTGACCAGCATCCGCATAACTGAACCTCCCTACCTTGAGATCAATGATGACCAAGCAGTGTAAGCGACGATGAAAGAAGACGAGGTCGATACGAAACCAAGTGTCGTCAATACGAAGCCTGCGCTGGCGGCCGAGGAAGGCAAAATCATCGCCCAACTCCAACAGGAAGTCCGTCAGGTGCTGGATAAGCGCTTCTTCCAAGTCTGACTCTGAGTATTCGTCCTTAAGGTCGAGAAATTCGAGGACGAACGGGTCCTTGATGGCTTCTTCGGGCGTCACCAAATCGCTGGGCTCGGAGTTCTCTTCTTTTTCCAGAATGGCTGCTTTGTTCTGTGAGAGCGCCATGCGTTCGTAGAATTGGCTGCCGATCTGACGGTCTAATTGCCGGACAGACCAGCCCGAGCGCAGCGCTTCGGTCTCATAGAAGGTTCGAGCGACCGAGTTCTTCACGGAGAGCAGTCGCACGTAGGCGGACCAAGGCAATGGGAATTGGTTGGCCAGAGACTGAATCGTTGACGCCGGGGGCTGTATCGCATTGAACAATATGAGGGTTGTAGATTGTGCAGACGGTGTCTGCAAAATCTTGTCTTGAGGCCATGCCAGATAGAAGCTCCTCATCTGGGCGAGGTTACGTGCTCCAAAGCCTCTGCCAAACGCAGCCGAGAGGTCTTTTGCCAACCGCCGGATGAGCACATCTCCATACCCCGCTCTCTTCGCTCCGGCCTGCTCGGACTGGACGATCCTTCGTCCGATTTCCCAATAGGCAGCCGTCATCAAAGCATTCACGCTTCGAGAAGCAGCCCTTCTGGCGGCGTTGAGAAGTTCGACAATTCCGGCACGGATGTTGTTGTAATTTTCGGGAATGGTTGTCATCCTCGTCATCGCGATTCCTTCGTGTTAATAGCTGACACTGTCAGAGCCCTATCCCAATTCCATAAGCGACGGATGAAGCTTGACTGATTTCCAAGGCGGATGTCTTGGAGACATCGGCTCCGAGCTGTGGGCCGAGTTTTGCAATGTCGTCGGTGAAGAGCGTGGCCTCGTGGCTGGCGCGGGAGATGGATACGTAGCCGAAGCGTGAGTTGAGCAGGTCTGGGTGGACGCTGGTATCGGCGTGAACGAGGACGCGGTCGGCCGTGAGGCCCTGGGAACTGTGACTCGTGACGGCGTAGCCGTGGTCAAAATGACGATGATCTCCGGCGCTAAACTCGATTTGGCGGTTGTCGTCGAGACGCGCGGTAACCTGGTAATCCGGCGCGATTGACTCGATCATGGCAAGATCGCGATTGGCAACGCCCAGCGATTTGTCCGGCGCGGTGAACTGGATTCGGTCGCCTACGGAGAACTCGCGTTCGATTTCTCGATAGACACTGACGCCGGTGAGACGGCGGGGATCGTAGGTGGCAGGCTCTTTATTCGCTTTCTCGACCGTGAGCTGGTTTGTGGCCGGGCTGATCGCGACGACCGATGCGTAGGCAGCAGCATCGATTCCGATGGCTTTACTGCCACGCGTGTAGCGAACTACGTCGCCGATCTCATAGTGGCTTGCCCAGGATCGTTCGGCTCCGGTCATGTCCTGTCGCTGAACTAGAACACGGAAAGCGTGATCTTCCGGGCCAACGGCTCCCATGGCCTTCAATTCTTGGCGAACCGCGACGTTTAGCTCGCTGCGGGAAGCATTGTCAGGTGAGACTATGAGCGTGTTGTTGGGCGACTCGACGTAGCTCTTAGCGATGGCGCGGATGCGCTCTTCCGCGTTGGGAATTTCCTTCACCAGGCCTTGCTGTTGGAGTGCATCGAGCGCAGCGGAGACCTGACCCGTTGCCAGCATTTCCACGGCGGATTTCAGCGCCGGATCTTGCTGGCGAACGATCTCATCTAACCGAGCCGTGCGCATTCCGGCTTCCTGCAATTGCTCGAAAGGGCGACCCGCTTCGACGCCTTGATGCTGGCGGATATCGCCGATCAGAAGCACGCGGTCATCGGGACCAATCCGCGAAAGGAACTCGCGGATCTGGTTTGTGCTGGCTAGGCTTGATTCATCGACAAGGTAGAAGTGCTTTTGCTCCGGTAGGTCTAGACTCGAACTGCGAGCTAGGAAGCCTTGCAAGGTTCCAGCCTCAATGCCTGCTTCCTTCAGTTGGCGCGCGGCGCGAGAGGTCGGGGCGAAGCCTTCAACCTGATAGCCCT
>Ga0182030_10012183_pt1 | contig 17271 bp, 15 predicted proteins | sample 812S3MmetaG_FD_121299 | JGI IMG/M metagenome (GOLD analysis project Ga0182030, IMG submission 121299) | Permafrost microbial communities from Stordalen Mire, Sweden - 812S3M metaG (Illumina Assembly) | ecosystem: Environmental > Terrestrial > Soil > Wetlands > Permafrost | place: Sweden...
CCCGTCCGGCTGCTCGATCGCCCGGGTCCGCCCGGCGCCGACGTCGGAGCCCGCGTCCGGCTCGGTCAGCACCATCGTGGCGCCCCATTCGCGCTCGATGGCCTGCTCGGCGAACCGCTTCTGCTCGGGCGTGCCGAGCTCCCACAGCACCCGGGCCATCGTGTGGCCGCTTGAGTACATCCAGATCGCCGGGTTAGAGCCGAGGATCAGCTCGGCCAGGGCCCAGTTCAGCGACCTGGGCGCCTGAGTACCGCCGAGCTCGGCGGGCAGCGACAGCCGGTACCACTCGGCGTCCATGAAGGTCCGGTACGACTTACGCAGCGACTCGGGGACCCGCACCGAGTGGGTGGCCAGGTCGAACACCGGCGGGTTCCGGTCGGCATCGGCGAAGGACTCGGCCAGCGGCCCGGTCGCCATCCGCTCGAGCTCACCCAGGATCCCGCGGACCGTCTCTTCGTCCAGCTCGGGATACGGAGGCTGGCCCAGCACGTCCTGGCGCCGCAGCACCTCGAAGAGGTTGAACTCGATGTCACGCAGGTTGCTCTTGTAGTGACTCATCCGCTGCTCCGCAGTTCGCCGTTCAATGTGCCGTTCACTCCGCCCTCAGCTCCTATGCTACCCGCTAGTAACAAGTTCGGCGAGAACGCGTCCGCCAGCTTTGACAGGCGCGGGACACAACTGACCGGTCACGCCAAGTTTGGCCGGATGTCCGTTTTTTTAGCCGTTTTCACAAATTGTTGATCACCGGCGACTACGCTTCGCATGTGTGACAGACGTTCGCGACTCCTCCACGGGCCTTCCGGCGCGACGGCAAGGCGTGGACGTTTCGGCAGTCCAGGGACCTGAAAACCAGCCGGGACCGGTGCCGTCACGGGGCCAGGCCCGGCCGGGACTCGCCCGGCCAGACGCAGACTTCCCGGGGTACGGCCCGCCGGACGACGAACAGCTCGCGCGCCGGCAGCCCGGAACCGGGCCCTTCGCCCGGCTGCCGGGCGGCCCGCCGACCCGCCAGCCGCAAGCCCGCCTGATCGCACCGGGCGGCCGCCATCGGCGCGCGGTCCCGGCCAGCTTGCCGGAGGGAACGCCCGCGCTGGTGCTGGCGGTGCCGAACGTCAGCGACGACAGCCTGGCCGGTCCCACGGCCGAGATCGCGACCGTGCTCCGCATCGACAATCCGGCCCTGGACGTGCGCACCGCGCGGATAGACCACGGCGGGCGCGGCGACCCGACCGGGATCCGGGCGGTCCTGGCCGACGCGGCGGCCAGGCGCCCCGCGGGCGCGCCCTCGGCCGTCGTGGTGCCTCAGCTGGTGGCGCCGCACCCGGACACCTTCCGCGCCCTGCGCGAGGCCATCGCGGCCAGCGGCGCCAACGCGCGCATCGGCGAGGTCTTCAACACCAACGCCCTGCTGGCCGAGGCGCTGCACCACCGGCTCGCGGACGCCGGGCTGGCCCGCGCGGACCGGGTCCGCATGTTCAGCATCACCACGTCCGCCGACGGCATCATCCTGGCGACCGTCGGCGGGGAGGAAGCCGTCGGCGCCGCCAGCATCACCGCCTTCCTGCTCGCGGCCCGGCTCGCGCTGCCGGTTCTGGCCGCGTCCCTGGACGCCAAGCCCACCATCGAGGAAGCGGCCGTCCAGCTGGAAGCCATGGGGGTGAACAGGATTGCCCTCGCGCCCTGCGTCGTAGGTCCCGAAGCCGATCCGGCCGCCATCAGCGATGCCGCGGCCGCGGTGGGCGCCAAGTACTGCGCGCCCCTCGGCCCGCACGCGAACGTGATCAAGCTCATCTCGCTCGCCTACGGCCAGGTGCTCAGCCAGCTCGAGACCCCTGGCTCCTGAGCACGCGCAGGTTCGTTCCTGTCAGCCGGCCGGATCGACGGCGCCGATGGGGACGCCGGGCTGGTAGATGCTGTCGATCCGGACGTCGACGCCGGTGTACGGGGCGTCGACCATCATGCCGTCGCCGATGTAGATCCCGACGTGGTGGATCGTGGCGGGGTCCGCGTTGTCGGTGGCGTAGAACAGCAGGTCACCGCGCTGCAGATCGTCGAGCGGCACGTGCGGGCCCTCTTCCCACTGGTACCCGGTGTAATGCAGGAGCTGGACGCCCGCGTGCGCCCACGCCACCATGGTCAGGCCCGAGCAATCGTAGGTGTAGGGCCCGGCGGCGCCCCACTGGTAAGGCTTGCCCAGCTGAGTAAGGGCCCAGTTGGCGGCGATATCGCCCTGGGTGGCCGAGGCCCCGGACCCATAGGCCCAGGAAGGCGCCGGACTCGAGCCTCCCGCGCCGCCGGCCGCGGCGGCCGCTTGCGCCGCGGCCGCCGCGGCGGCGGCCGCCGCGGCGGCCAGCGCGGCCTGCCTGGCGGCCTGCAGGGCCGACTCGTGCGCCTGGGCGGTGGCGAGCCGGTTGGCCAGCGTGCCTGTCTCGTTCTTGGTCGCCTTCACGAAGGCGTCCTGCCTGGCCACGGCGCCCTCGACGGCGAGCTTGAGGTCGTTCGCCGCCCGCAGGTCGGCCTGCTGGGCGGTCAGCAGGTCATGGGCCTGGGTCCGGAACACCTTGGCTACCACGTCGTTGGCCTGGTTCGACGCCAGCGTGTCCGTTCCCGACTGGGCCAGGACCTGGCCCAGCCCGACCTGGTTCATATAGGCCTGCGGTCCGCTGGCGTCGCCGAGCATGGCCGTCACCGGGTCGAAGCCGCCGCCGGACTCGAACTCTTCAGCCGCCAGGCCGGCCAGCTGACGCTGGCTGGTGTTCTCTTGCCGCTGTGCCTGCCTGAGCCTGGCCTCGGTCACCTGGTAGGCCGACGCGGCCCGCTGCTCGTCGACCTGGATCTCGTCGTAGCGCTCGGTCAGCACCTCGGCCTGGGTCTGGAGTTTCGCGAGCATCGCGTCGGCGGCCGACAGCTTTCCCTGCTCCGCGCCGAGCGCCGCCTGCTGCTGCCTGACCTGGTTTTCCGCCGCGGCGATCTGCGCCGCACTCGGCGGGCTCGGGTTGCCGTCGAGCTGCCATCGCGGCGGCGCGGCCGGCAGGCTGATCGCCGTGAGCAGACCGCAGCTCAGCACCACGCGCAGGCCAACATGCCCGGCCCGTCGACGGGAGACCCTGATCCCAGCTTTCGCGAGTCGCCGAAGACCCCGTGCATACCTCAAGCCCAAGCTCCCGAACTCTTGGTCATCACGGTCGCGTGTAGCTTCGGCTACAGAGAGTAATTAGAGTATCCATCGATGTGATGTTAGTCTCGTCGCTATTGCCAGCCCGGTAGGCGCGTTATGTGATCCCCAGCACATTTCATCCCCCGGGATGATCCACACTTGTAGAGCACGTTCAGAAACTATCGCTGGCTAGCCAGCCGGCCGAGGTGGCCGGGAGGTCACGGCGCCAGCAAGGAGGACTGGTGGAGGACGCCGAAGTAGTGCTGAGGCGGGCACCGCTTTTCGATGGGCTCGACGAGGAAAGCGTACGAACGCTCCGCCGGCAGACGTCAGAGGTCAAGATAGCGCGCGGCGAGCACCTGTTCCTGGAAGGGCAGGACGGGGATCGCCTGTACGTCGTGCTCGAGGGCAAGATCAAGCTCACCCGGGCGGCGGTCGACGGCCGGGAGAACCTGTGGAGCGTCCTGGGGCCCGGCGAGATGTTCGGCGAGCTTTCGCTGTTCGACCAGCGGCCGCGGACCTCGACCGCGAGTGCCGTCACCGACGCGACGGTCGCGGCGCTCGCCCATGACGCACTGCGCCCCTGGCTGCTTGAGCGGCCGGAAGTCTCCATGCACATGCTGCAGGCGCTAGCCAGGCGGCTGCGGCGGGCCAACGACGTGGTGGCCGACCTGGTCTTCACCGACGTGCCCGGCCGGGTGGCGAAGAACCTGCTCGACCTGGCCGACCGGTTCGGCGAACAGGAGCGGGACGGCCTGCACGTCCATCACGACCTGACGCAGGAGGAACTGGCCCAGCTGGTCGGGGCCTCGAGGGAAACAGTCAACAAGGCGCTGGCCGACTTCGCCGCGCGCGGCTGGCTGCAGATCTCGGCGCGCTCCGTGCTCATCCTGGACACCGATCGCCTGCGCAAACGCGCCCGCTGAAGACACCGTGGTGCCGCGGCCGAGCACGGTATCACCCGTGAACAGGGCGTCATCGGCAGGGAGCAGCAGGCACACCGAGTCCGCGGAGTGCCCGGGGGCCGCGACCACCCGCAGTTCACAGCCCGACGCCGTGATCACGTCGCCGTCCGCGAGCCCTTCCGGCCCGAGCCGGCGCGCCGGGTCGGCGGCCTGCACCGGAGCTCCGGTCAGCTCCGCGAGCCGGGCCGCTCCGGCGGAATGATCCAGGTGCCCGTGCGTGAGCACGATCCTGGCTACCCGCCGGTCGCCCGCGACCGCCTCGGCGTGCACCCGGCGGAGGTGCTCCTCATCGTCGGGCCCGGGGTCGATGACGACGACGGACGGCGAACCCGGCTCGGCGATCAGCCAGGTGTTAGTGCCGTCCAGCGTCATCGGTGCGGGGTTGGGCGCGAGCAGGCAGGTCGCCCGCAGGGTACGAAATCCGTCGATGCTCATAGCTGGTGGGGCATGGCCAGCCAGGCCTGTTTCCCGTCGGTCATCACCTTGGGCAGCCGCAGGGTGAGCACCCTGCGCTGGGCCAGGATGCCGGTCACGCTGTCGTCCTCCGCGAGCTCGCCGAGGGTCACGGCGGTCGGCGGCAGCAGCCTGATCTGGCCAGCCCGGGCCGACTCGAGCGCTGCGGCCGGCCGCAGCCAGGTCGCTGAGTCCGCTTCCCGGTGATCAGTGCGGCCTTCGTGCTCCGCCCGGTCCTGCAGCTCCGCGGGCGCCGCCAGCGCGGCCGTCTGACCCGGCGGCAGGACGGCGGCGAAAAACCAGGTGTCGAAGCGGCGCGGCAAGGCCTCCGGAGTGATCCAGCGGCCCCAGGGGGTCAGCAGGTCGGCACGCAGCATCAGGCCCAGCCGGCCGAGCAGCTCGCCGAAGGACGTCTCACCCACGAGCAGCGCATGCCGGTCCTGGGCCAGGGCGGCGCTGTCGTCGACCACGGCCGCCAGGGAGGGACCGGCCAGCAGCACGCCGGATTCCTCGAAGGTTTCCCTGATCGCCGCGCAGACCAGGGCGCGGGCGCGTTCGGGGGACGTACCCAGCCGGTCAGCGACCTCGGCCGGAGCAGGTCCGCCCCACGCGATCTCCGGGTCGGCGTCCGGCTCGTCGACGGATCCGCCGGGGAACACGCAGGCGCCCGGCGCAAAATCCATCGCCGCGGTGCGGCGCAGCAGGTACACCTCGACGCCAGGGCCGTCACGGAGCAGCATGACGGTGGCGGCGTCACGGGGTACCGCGGGCGTGAGCCGGCCCGCCGCGATCTCGCGGGCGCGTTCGGCGATCTTGCCCGGCACCGTCAGGCGCGGGCCGGCTATCCGGGGCTCGTTCACCAGCACTCGTTCCTAGCAGGCTCGTTTTCTAGCAAGCTCCGTCAAGCGGGGGCGTTCAGCTGCGGATCTCCGCGATCAGCTCGACTTCCACCGGTGCGTTCAGCGGCAGCTCGGCCACCCCGACCGCACTGCGGGCGTGCCTGCCGTCCGCACCGAACACCTCAATCAGCAGCTCGCTCGCCCCGTTCACCACCTGCGGCTGGCCGCTGAAGCCAGGCGCGCTGGCCACGAAACCGGTGACCTTGACAATCCTGGCGATCGCGTCGAGCCCGCCCGCGGCGGACGCGGCGGCGGCAAGCGCGTTCAGCGCGCAGGTGCGGGCCATATCCGCCGCGTCCGTCCCGCTGACCTCAGCGCCCACCTTGCCGACGGCGGGCAGCTTCCCGTCCACCATCGGCAGCTGCCCGGACGTGTACACCAAGCCGCCGGTACGCACGGCGGGCACGTACGCGGCGACCGGTGCCACGACCGGCGGCAGCGTCAACCCGAGCTCGGCCAGCCGCTCAGCCGGGCTGGTCACGGTTTTTCCCTTTTCAGGTAGGCGACCAGCTGCTCGGAGTTGGGGCCCGGTATCACCGCGACCAGCTCCCACCCGTCGTCACCCCAGTTGTCGAGGATCTGCTTGGTCGCATGTACGAGCAACGGCACCGTCGAGTACTCCCACTTTGGCATGGACTGACCTTACGCCTGGTCTCCCCTGGTCAAATCGGGCTGGGCCAAATCGGGGGCAGTGACCTCTCGTACCCCAGGGGCCGGCGCTACCTCGGGTACCTCCGGCACGTCGGGCACCGGGGGGATGGACGATTCCTCGAGCTCGGGCACCTTGACGTTCGAGATGGCCGCCTCAGCCGCCGCTACCTCCGCGTCGCCGAGGTCACCGAGGTCGCTGATCGGCTCGGACTCGGGTACGGCCGGACCGGGCGCCATCTTCTCGAAGAACCTGAGCAGCTCGACCGGAACGGGCATGACGAGCGTGCTGTTCTTCTCGCCCGCGACCTCGACCACGGTCTGCAGCAACCTCAGCTGGAGCGCCGCCGGGTCGCGCGCCATCACGTTCGCCGCTGCGGCCAGCCGCTTGGACGCCTGGTACTCACCATCAGCGGTGATGATCCTCGCCCGCCGTTCCCGCTCCGCCTCGGCCTGCCGGGACATGGAGCGCTTCATGCCCTCGGGCAGCGACACGTCCTTGATTTCCACCCGCTCCACCCGGATGCCCCACGGGCCTTCCGTTGGCTCGTCGATGATCCGGCGCAGTTCCCGGTTCACCGTCTCCCGCTCGGCCAGCAGCTGGTCCATCTCGGACTGGCCGATGATCGACCGCAGCGAGGTCTGCGCCTGCTGGGAGATGGCGAACATGTAGTTCTGCACGTTAACTGTGGCCTTGATCGGGTCCACCACGCGGAAGTACACCACCGCGTCCACCCGGACGCTCACGTTGTCCCGGGTGATGCCCTCCTGCGCGGGCACCGCCATGGCGACGATCTGCATGTTGACCTTGGCCATCCGGTCGCCGACCGGACGGATCGCGTGCAGGCCCGGGCCGCGTATCTCGGGCAGGACCTGCCCGAACCGGTAGATGATGCCCTTCTCGTACTGCTGGACCACTTTGAACGAGCGCGAGGCCGCGATGAACCCGAGTATGACCAGGATCACGATGACAGCAACAACTGCACCCACCGGGACCACCTCTCTTCCTAGACCCCCAGCTCCCAGACCCCCAGCGTAGTAACAAAAGGATCGCATGCTAGTGGCGGCCACCGAACCATAAGGTATTCCGGCGGAGATAGCCTCCGTGGGAGGAACAACCCGGAGGCAGCAACGGCATGACCACGAGGGATACCGACTGGGACGGCGTGCGACTGCACGTGGTCACCGGCAAGGGCGGTACCGGCAAGACCACGGTGGCAGCGGCCCTGGCCCTGGCCCTGGCCTCGGCCGGGCGCAAGGTCCTGCTGATCGAAGTCGAGGGCAGGCAGGGCCTCGCCAGGCTTTTCGACTGCCCTCCGCTGCCGTACGAAGAGCGGAAGGTCGCGATCGGCCTGGCCCCTCCGCAAGGTGCTCAGGGGGCGGGGCAAGGCGGTGACGTGTACGCGCTCGCCGTCGATCCGGAAGGCGCGCTGCTTGACTACCTGGAGATGTTCTACAACCTGCGCCGCACCGGGAAGGCGCTGACCCGGCTCGGCGTGGTGGATTTCGCCACCACCATCGCGCCCGGCCTGTCCGACGTGCTGGTCACCGGCAAGGCCACCGAGGCGGCCAGGCGGCGGGTGGACCGGCGCGATGACAGTCACGTCTACCACGCGGTCGTGATGGATGCGCCGCCGACGGGCCGGATCGGCCGTTTCCTGAACGTCAGCGCGGAGGTCTCCGGGCTGGCCAAGGTAGGCCCGATAAAAACCCACGCGGATACGGTCGGCCGGGTGATCCGGTCCCCGCAGACGGCTGTGCACTTCGTCACGACGCTCGAGGAAATGCCCGTCCAGGAGACCCTGGACGGGATCGCGGAGCTTCGCGAGCTGACCGGCGACGCCATCCGGCCGGGCGGGGTCTTCATCAACATGGCCCGCCCGGCCATGCTCGGCGCCGCTGACCTGGCCGCGGCGGCCAGCGGCAAGCTCGACATCGCCGAGCTTGCCCTGGGCCTGAAGGCGGCCGGGATCAGCGACAACCACGGGCTGGCCGCCGACCTGGCGACCGAGCTGAAGGAGCACGCGCTGCAGGTGGCGCTGCAGGACCGGGAGCGCGACGAACTGCGGGCGTCGGGGCGCCCGCGCTACGAGCTGCCGATGATCCCCGAGGGGATCGACCTGGCCAGCCTGTACCAGCTGGCCGCCGCGCTCAGGGAACAGGGGGCCGCGTGAGCGAGCGACGCATGAGGCGAGCGAACCAGTGAACGCGATACGGCTGGATATGGACCGGCTCATCGACGACCGCCGGACGAGGATCATTGTGTGCTGCGGTTCCGGCGGCGTCGGCAAGACGACGGCCGCCGCCGCGATCGGCCTGCGCGCCGCCGAACGCGGCAGGCAGGCCTGCGTGCTCACCGTCGACCCGGCCCGGCGGCTGGCTCAGTCGATGGGCCTGACCTCGCTGGACAACACCCCGCGTCAGGTCGCCGGGGTAGCGGCCGTGGACGGCGGCAGCCTGCACGCGATGATGCTCGACATGAAGCGGACGTTCGACGAGATCGTGGCGGCGCACGCCGACCCTGACCGGGCCGCGCAGATCCTGGCGAACCCCTTCTACCAGTCGCTGTCCTCCAGCTTCGCCGGCACGCAGGAGTACATGGCCATGGAAAAGCTAGGCCAGCTCAGGCACGCCGACGAGTGGGACCTCATCGTGGTCGACACCCCGCCGAGCCGCTCCGCGCTCGACTTCCTCGACGCGCCGCAGCGGCTCGGCCGGTTCCTCGACGGCCGCCTGATCCGGCTGCTGACCGTCCCGGCCAGGGCCGGCATGTCGTACATGAAGGTGCTGAACGCCGGGTTCGCCATGATGACGAGCGCGCTGACCAAGATCCTCGGCGCCCAGGTGCTCAAGGACGCGCAGACGTTCGTCACCGCGTTTGACACCATGTTCGGCGGCTTCCGCGAGCGCGCCGAGGCCACGTACCGCCTGCTGCAGGCCCCGGGCACCGCGTTCCTCGTGGTGGCCGCGCCGGAACCCGACGCGCTGCGTGAGGCGTCCTATTTCGTCGAGCGCCTCGACGCCGAGCGCATGCCGCTCGCCGGTCTCATCCTCAACAGGGTGCACACCTCTCCCGCCGGACGGCTGAGCGCCGCACGGAGCCTGGCCGCCGCCGAGAGCCTGGAAATACAGGAAGGCCCGAACGGCAAGGGCTCGACCGGTCCGCGCTACTCGATCGCCGCGGCGGCGTTGCGCATGCACGCGGAGCGGATGCACCTCAGCAAACGGGAACGGCGGCTGGCCGAGCATTTCGCCTCGGCGCACCCGGCGATTCCCGTCGCCGAAGTGGCCGCGCAGCCCGAGGATGTGCACGATCTCGACGGGTTGCGGATTATCGGCGCACTACTGTCCCGGCAGGGCTCGTAAGCCCTGCCGGGACAAGAATCAGATCCCCTTTGATCAGGTGCGCTTGCTGACTTGCGGTTCAGCTACCTTGCCGACCTAAGGCTCAGCTCCATTGCCGAGCCGCTCGCTGGCTACCTGGCTGAGCTACGGTGCTCAGCTGGCCACGAGCTCGTCGATGGACTGCCGCTCGTATTCGTCGCGGGCGCGCTCAAGCAGCTCGCGCCACGACGTCACGTCGGGCCGCCGGCGCAGCAGCGCGCGGCGCTCCCGCTCGGTCATCCCGCCCCAGACGCCGAACTCGATCCCGTTGTCGAGCGCATCCGCAAGGCACTCTGTGCGAACCGGGCACCCCCGGCAGATCAGCTTGGCGCGATTTTGCGCTGCGCCCTGGACGAATAGCTCGTCCGGGTCGGTTCCCTTGCATGCGGCGCGTGTGGTCCAGTCAGTGATCCACATGTGCCCACTCCTCTTGATCGTCGAGCACGAACACTCGAACGATCGTCTCGATGGGGTTGCGATCCCGGGGTCAGTGCGTGCGGCCACCCTGCCACGGTTATCTGTTCGTGATCCAGCAACTTACGGAAGTCCGGCCGCGATGCCAAGACCCCGGCATGGTCATTTAACAAATAGTTCTCACGGGCTATATGGAATCCGGCAAATAGTCACTCTCCGGGTGCATCCCTGCTCTGGTCGTGACCTTCGATGGGCACGATAGCACGCGGTAGCGACATGAATCCCCAATTCCGGTTTATTCACAGTTTGACCTGCATATGCCGATCTAAGTAGGTCTAGGCCCTATATGTCCGGTCCAACTGCGCTCGTTAGTGCCGATCGCCGCGTAATCTAAGTCGCGTGCAGCTTGGTGAGACGATTTTTACCCGGACGAGCGTACTCGGGCGCCTCGTCACCTTCGCAGCGATCGGCGGGGTCCTGGCCGCGGCCATGGTGCTCCCGGTCGTGGCCGCGACCGGGGTCCTGGTCAGGAACGAGGCGAACAAGTTCACCACCTTGTCGCTGACCGCCCAGGGACTCCCCCAGCGGTCAGAGATCCTGGACAGGTACGGCCACCTGCTCGCGTACGTGTACGGCGTCGACGTGCCCTACAGCGGCTCCAAATCAGGCGTAGTGCAGTACTTCGGCTGGGACCGGCAGCCGGTGACCTACCAGCAGATCGCCCCGGAGATGGTGAACGCCCTCGTGGCCATCGAGGACTCCAGGTACTGGGAGCACGGCGCGATCGACCTGCGCGGCACCATCCGCGCGGCCATGAACGACCTTCAGCACCAGCCGGTCCAGGGCGGATCCACCATCGCGCAGCAGTACGTCAAGAACGTCCTGCTGCTCCAGGCCGAGGTGGCGGACAACTCCCAGGCCGAGCAGTCAGCGGACGCTGACACGCTGAACCGCAAGCTGAACGAGCTGCGGATGGCGGTGGCCGCCGAGCACCAGCAGTCCAAGCAGGACATCCTGACCGGCTACCTGAACGACGCCTACTACGGCTACAACGCCTACGGCATCGAGACCGCCGCCGAGACCTACTTCGGCACGACCGCGTCCAAGCTGACCACCACCGAGGCCGCTACGCTGGCCGGCATCGTGGAGAACCCGACCCAGTACGACCCGATCCTGCATCCCGCGGTTGCCCTGGAGCGGCGTAACACCGTGCTGGCCAGGATGGCACAGACCGATAACGGACTCACCGCCGCACAGGCTACGGCCGACGAGGCCAAGCCGCTCGGGCTGAACGAGTCGGTACCGGAAAGCGGCTGTGAATCCAGCTCCGTGGGCACGGCCGGCTTCTTCTGCCAGTACGTGGAAGAGATCTTCCTGCACGACCCGGCCTACGGCAAGACGCCGATGGACCGGGCGAAGCTGCTCTCCACCGGCGGCCTGCAGATCTACACCACGCTGAACCAGCAGGACCAAGCGGCCGCGAACGAAGCGGTGAACTATGTCGTGCCGTCCAGCAGCGGCTCCTTCAACCCGGGCCACAACGCGGATACCGAGGCCATGGTGCAGCCGGGCACCGGCGATATCGAGGCGATCGCCGAGGACCGGCCGTACGGGACGAACCGCGGCCAGACCGAGATCGACTACGCGGTCAACACCCAGTACGGCGGCAGCGTCGGGGTCCAGACGGGCTCGTCGTCCAAGCTGTTCACGCTCATCACCGCGCTGAATCAGGGCATCCCGTTCGGCTACACCCAGACCGTTCCTGGCAGCACCACCGTCACCGGCTACACCAACTGCCAAGGAGCCCCGGCCGGCTACTACCAGAACACCCCGGGCGCCTACAACGTGACCAACGCGGAAGGGGCCGGCAGCAAATCGACCGACTCGCTCTACACCGGAACCACTAACTCGATCAACGTGTTTTACGCCGAGCTCGAGAAGAAGGTCGGTCTGTGCAACGTCGTCCACACCGCGGTTGACCTGGGCATGACCAGGGCCGACGGCACGTCGCTGCTCAGCCCGGACGGCGGACAGGCCGCCGCGGACAACTACCCGTCCTTCACCCTGGGCTCGGTCAACGTCACTCCGCTTTCGATGGCAGCCGCGTACGCGACCGTCGCGAGCCGGGGGACGTACTGCACCCCGGTTGCGATCAACAAGATCGTCACTGCCACCGGCGGGGCCATGGCGGTGCCGTCGGCCAACTGTCACCGGGCGATATCCTCCGACGTTGCGGACGCCGTGAACTACATCCTGCAAGGCGTCCTGACTACCGGCACCGCGGCGCCGCCGGGTCCGGGCGGTCTCGCCGGCCGCGAGGCGGCGGGCAAGACCGGTACCTCCAACGTGGCCAACAACGACGGCACCCCGTTCGCGGCCTTCGCGGGCTACACCCCGAACCTCGTGGGTTACGTCTCGGTGTTCAACCCGGTGTCCCCGACCGTCGACACCATGGGCGGGGAGAGCAGCTGCTATCGGCTGGAAAGCGGCATTCAGAGCTGCCCAGGTGAGATGTTCGGGGCGGACGCGCCCGGATCTACCTGGCACATGTCGTTCGATCACGCCGACCTGGGCCCGATTACCGACTTCGTGCCTGTCCCGGCGGACAGCCCGTTCAACAGCAGCGGCAACGGCCAGGTCGTCGTCCAGCCCAAGCAGCCCAAGCCGGTCAAGACTGGCGGCCCTGGCGGAGGCGGCGGGACCGGCGGCGGGGGCGGCGGGGGCAAAGGCGGCCCGCCGACCAAAGGCGGCCCGCCGACCAAAGCCGCCACCCGCTGAGAGTGAAGTCCGTAACCTAGCCAGGCCTGCCGAAACCGCACCTGGATAAGCTGATCCCCATCGGGGTCAGCTGGCGGGACAGGACGGAGGAGCGATGGAGTACAGGCTGCTCGGACTCAGCGGGTGCGCGGTTTCCGCGCTCGCCCTCGGCACCCTGACGTTCGGCAACGAGAGCAGCGAGACCGGCTCATTCGCGCAGCTTGACCGGTTCACCTCGGCCGGCGGAACGCTGATCGACACCGCCGACGTTTACGCGGATGGCCGATCTGAGCAGATCATCGGCCGCTGGCTGGCCAGCCGGCCCGATGCGCGCGATCGGGCGGTGATCGCTACCAAGGCACGCTTTCCGACCAGTGACAGCCCGAACGGGCACGGGCTGTCCCGCCGCCATTTGACCGCGGCCCTCGACGCGTCGTTGCAGCGGCTAGGCGTCGACGTCATCGACCTGTACCAGCTTCACGGCTGGGATCCGCTGACGCCGATCGAGGAGACGCTGCGGTTCCTCGACGATTCCGCCGCGGCGGGAAAGATTCACTACGCCGGCCTGTCGAACTTCCTCGGCTACCAGATACAGAAGTACGTTGACCTGGCTGAAATGCACGGGCTGATCCGCCCGGCGACCGTGCAGCCCCAGTACAACCTGCTGGCCCGCGCGATCGAATGGGAAGTCGCTCCGGCCTGCGAGGCCGAGGGCCTGGGCCTGCTGCCGTGGTCACCGCTCGCCAGCGGCTGGCTGACCGGCAAGTACCGGCGAGACGAACCGCCCGGGCAGGGCACCCGGCTGTCGGACCAGATGGACCAGGGCATGCGGATCTGGAATGAGCGCGGGCACCTGGAGCGCACCTGGCAGGTCATCGACGCGGTGCGCAAGGTCGCCGACGGCCGTGGCGTCTCCATGTCACAGGTGGCCATCGCCTGGGTCCTGGCCCGTCCGGCGGTGTGCTCGGTCATCCTGGGCGCTCGTACCCTGGCTCAGCTCGACGACAACCTGGCCGCGGGTGACGTGAAACTGAGCGACGACGAAACCCGTCTCCTCGACGCGGCGAGCGATCCCGGCGCTCCCGATTACCCCTACGGCGAGCGCGGCCAGACCCAACGCGACCGCCGCATCGCAGGCGGCCGCTTCTAACCGGATTCAGCTGGCCGGACTCAGCTGGCAGTCAGGCGGCGGCGGACCTCGGCGGCGACGCGTGCCCCGTCGGCCCGGCCCGCGACCCTGGGGGTCAGCACCTTCATGACCTGGCCCATGCCCTGCCTGCCGCTGGCTCCGGTTTCCGCGATCGCCGCGGCCACCAGGGCGGACAGCTCGTCGTCATCCAGCTGCGCCGGAAGATAGCCGGCCAGGACTTCTCCCTCGGCCCGCTCGGCCGCGGCCTGGTCGTCACGGCCCGCGGCGCCGAACGCCTCGGCGGCTTCCCTGCGTTTCCTGGCCTCGCGGGTGAGAACCTTCATGACCTCGTCGTCGCTGAGGTCGCGGGCCGAGGCGCCCGCCACCTCCTCGTTCGAAATGGAGCTCAGTGCCATTCGCAGCGTGCGCATCCGCACCCGGTCACGCGCCCGCATGGCGGCGGTCAGGTCCGTGCGCAGCCGCTCCTTGAGTTCAGCCACGTGCCTATTCTAGGAACCGGACGCGGACCTCATGTGGTCGGCGGCACACCTGTAGTCATGGCACCATAGACGAGTGAGATTGCGAGCCCTCATACCCGTCACCGCCGCTGTCGGCGGCGCCGCCGCCATCGGCTATGCGACAGTGGTCGAGCGGAACTGGTTCACGCTGCGCCGGTTCGAGATCCCCGTCCTGCCCCCTGGCTCGGAGCCGGTACGCGTGCTGCATATCTCCGACGCGCATCTCACTCCCGGCCGCAAGCGGCTCATGTCCTGGATTCGCTCGCTCGACGACCTCGACCCGCATCTGGTCGTCAACACCGGGGACTCCATCGCGCACCCAGAGGCCGACCGGTATTTCCTCGATTCCCTCGGACCGCTGCTCGACCGGCCCGGCGTTTTCGTTTTCGGCTCCAACGACCTGACCGGGCCAAAGCCGCGGAACCCGCTGCGGTACCTGCAGCCGGGAGGCTCCCGCGGGGAGTCCGGCAAAGCTATCGATCTGCCCTGGGAAAAGCTTCGCGACGCCATGACCGCGGCCGGCTGGCTTGACCTGAACAACCAGCGCGGCCACCTGACCGCCGGCGGCCTCGACATCGCGTTCAGCGGCGTGCATGACGCGCACATTCACCGGGACCGCTACGAGCAGGTCGCGGGCCAAGCCGATCCGGCCGCCGACCTGCGCGTCGCGGTCATGCACACGCCCGAGCCACGGCTACTCGACCGGTTCACGGCCGACGGCTATGCGCTTCTGCTGGCCGGGCACACCCACGGCGGACAGCTGTGCCTGCCGATCTACGGGACGCTGGTGACCAACTGCGGGCTGGACCGCGAGCGGGCCCGCGGGCTGCACCGGCATCCCGTCGGCGGCCCGTCCTGGCTGCACGTTTCCGCCGGGCTCGGCACCTCGCCGTGGGCTCCCGCCAGGTTCGCCTGCCGCCCCGAGGCCAGCCTGCTCACCCTGGTCCCGCGCGCTTCCGGCTGACCGTCCCGGGCCTTGCCCTCGCTCCGCTGGCACTGTCGGCAGCCGGGCCCGAGCGGGTCCTCGTTTCCGCTAGACTAGCCAACGTCTCGTGCGGTGCCGATGCGGTTCCGTGCGGGCGGGGTGTGGCGCAGCTTGGCAGCGCGCTTCGTTCGGGACGAAGAGGCCGGGAGTTCAAATCTCCCCACCCCGACCAGCTCAGAAGGCATATGACCGTCACCCAATCGGCTCCTAGCCGGTGCTGAGTAACTAACTGAGTAACTAAGCATCGCGATCCGGACCGCCTGGAAAGATCCGGTCGGAGCAGGAATACCAGCTCGTTGTCCCGCCATTTGAGTGCAGCGGACTGCGAGAAGACCGGGCAAAGCAAGATCAGCTAAATCACTGTCCATGCTTTGAGGGAAACGCCACCTTCCATGTACCCTCATAGATGAAGAAGCCAGTCGAAGATCCCAATGCACCCACGCGGGCTCTGTCCGTGTGATCTGTTTCTGGGACAGCTCACGGGGAGGGGCCTGGCAACGTGACAACAAAAATTGACCTGATGACGACCCTTTGCAGTGCGTTCGGCGTCTTTAGCGCATTCGGGGCCGCCATTCTGGCGTTCTTCACTGCGGGTGGAGGCCTTCAGCGGCTAACCACGTGGCTGACACTACGTGTGAAAAAGGCGCATGGAGTGCGGAGAGCCGCGCTGATGGGTGATGCGCTCGTCTGGCTAGTTGCCGGCGTGGTCGCGCTAGAAGTGATCATCAGTGGTCTCGGTCTCTTTACTAGCTTTTTCTGGCTCAAGGCTACCGCCAACGGCTCCGGACATGCGTCGAGATGGGCGTATACGTTCGCGGACAACATGTTCTACCTGGAAGCAGTGGTCGTTACGGTCATTACTGTGGTTGCTGTGATAGGAACAGCAATCGCCGCGTTGCCAGGTGGCCAAGGTGGCGACGCCTCAAATAAGCCAGCTCGTCCTACCAGATAAGTGGCGCAAGACCGCTAGCGTTGGCCATCATTGCGTTTCGCTGAGCAGCATTTCAGCAGTTCAACTGACGTATGAGCCGGTACCGATGCGTCTGCGTATTGCTACGTCGAGAACGTTCGGAACGAGCCCCGTTTTCGGGGATAGCGTGCCGGTGCCGGTGATGGTCATGATGGGTACTTCCTTGCCGGGGACCGTCAGAGCAGGCGGTCCCCGGGCGTGATGCCCGGGGACCGCCGCGCCGTCCTAGCTGGTGGCGGCATGCGGCACCAGCGCGGCCATTCACGGCCGCGGGTACGATCCGGCTGTGGCCGAACGGTGGGACCCATCAGCGCCAGGCATCATGAGCCTGCCCTCAGGGCGGCTACTTCGCGGCCGCGGCCTCGGGCGCCCGCTACCTGACGGCCCCCGCCCGACTTTCGCGGTCTATCTGCTCGGGCAACCGCCGCCTGCCGTCCGGTGGGAATCGCGATGGCTCCGATGGCCTGACTTCCGGCTGCCCGCCGACCGGGCCGACGTACTTCCCGTTTTGACCGAAGCCTGGCAGCGGGCCGCAACGGAGCGCGTTGAGATCGCCTGCACGGGTGGCCGCGGACGCACCGGAACGGCCCTGGCCTGCCTGGCCATCCTCGATGGCGTGCCCAGCTTCTGCGCCGTGGCGTTCGTCCGCGCACACTACGATCAGCATGCCGTGGAGACGTTCCGGCAGCGGCGCTATGTCGCCCGATGGCACGGGCAGGCACAATGAAATGCCCGACCGGGTGGGTAAATTGCCCTGCAGTATGGCTTATCCAGCGACGCTATCCGGCGGTGATCTGCTTGCGGCTCTTACTGACTCCGCCGAGGAGGCCGGTGCGCAGGCTGGGTGCGGAAATGGCCACCGGAGCGGTGCGGGTCGGTGTGGGAGCGGCATTGGTCAGGCGCAAGGCCAGCGCCGGACACATGTGCACCGCTTGCTCCGCGTCCTTCTCCAGCCAGCTGGGCACCGGGATGTTGAGCATAACCGGAAAACC
>Ga0182030_10012184_pt1 | contig 17270 bp, 11 predicted proteins | sample 812S3MmetaG_FD_121299 | JGI IMG/M metagenome (GOLD analysis project Ga0182030, IMG submission 121299) | Permafrost microbial communities from Stordalen Mire, Sweden - 812S3M metaG (Illumina Assembly) | ecosystem: Environmental > Terrestrial > Soil > Wetlands > Permafrost | place: Sweden...
GCGCTCGGCCCCACGGAGTTGCGCGCCAGGAAGCCGATAACCTTGGACTGCATTTTCATGTCGCTGTCGCTGCGCGACTTGTTGCCGGCGATGCTGGTCTTGGAGGTACCGGACATATTTGCGAACGCCATCGCGCCGACTCCGCTGACCGAAGTAGTCCGTTCGATAGTTATGTCGGCCCGCGCTGTTCCCGCTGTCGACCCGAGAACGCCGCCCAATAGAACGAGAGCGGTTGACCGCAGTTTTTGTATGTTCATGGAATCCCCTCTTCGATGGCTGTTAATGCTAGACCGGAACTCTGCCCAAAACCCGCCACCGGCAGAAAGCGAGGGTTGGCGATATCATTCGTTGTATCTTACCCAGCGTTGTATCGCACCGGCGGTTGATCTGTAAATATTTCAATTCGGCAGCGCGCGTAGGCCGGTCCGCCGTTAGCCGGCTGGCCGCTGCAGCACCGGGGAAAGACTTCTCCGGCCCGGCTAAAGTTGCGTATTCTCCCTTGAGAACGACCGCCGATCCTTCGCGGACCGAGATCACATAATGCGCACGAGGAAGTGAGTGTCCACAGAAATTCTGCCTTCGGCAGACCCGTTCCGCTTTCTTCCACGCGGTAGCCATCTGGCGGGTCTTATCAGAGATTTTGATTGGTCTCGTACGGCACTCGGCCCGATTGCAAGTTGGTCGCAGAGCTTGCGTGCAATCGTCGCCATGATGACCAATTCACAGGTGCCGATGGTCCTCTTATGGGGCACGCGTGGGACCATGATCTACAATGACGCCTACTCTCGGTTTGCCGGTGGGCGCCATCCCCACCTCCTCGGCAGCGATGTTCGCGATGGTTGGCCCGAAGTCGCGGACTTCAACGATCACATCATGAGAGTGGGCTTGAGCGGCGGTACCCTCGCCTATCGTGATCAAGAGCTCACGCTGTACCGAAGCGGCAAACCGGAACAGGTGTGGATGAACCTTGACTATTCACCGGTAATCGATGAGACGGGTGATCCGGCCGGCGTGATTGCGATCGTGGTGGAAACCACTGAGCGCGTACTGGCTGATCGGCAGAACGAAGCGCAGCACCGGCGACTCGCCCAGATGTTCGAACAGGGTCCGAGCTTCATCGCGTTGCTCGAAGGACCGGAGCACCGCTTCGAGATCGCCAATGCCAGCTACATCAGGTTGATTGGCGGACGCGCTGTGATCGGAAAGACGGTCGCCGAGGCGCTGCCGGATGCGGCCAGCCAAGGTTACGTCGCTAAATTAGACGAGGTATTTGCCTCCGGCAAAATATTCAGTTCCTTCGGCAGCCGCTACGCGGTGCAGGTCGCCCCCGACACCGCGGCGGATGAGCGCTACGTCGATTTCATTTACCAGCCCCTGAAAGACTCGTCAGGCAGCGTTACCGGTATCTTTGTCATGGGCGTCGATGTCACCGAGCGAAAACTAGCTGAAGCGGCCCTCAAACAGCTGAATGAAACCCTGGAACAAAGGATTGAGGAACGCACCGCAGAGCTCCTTTCGAAAGAAGCTCTGATCGCCACTTTCTATAATCATTCATCCGAATATCATGCCGTCATTGCTGAAACCGAGAATGGCCAGTTCCTCTATGAGGAGGCAAATCCCGCACTGCTCCAAATGTACGGCAAGACCCGCGACGAACTGATCGGCCGTACCGTGGATCACGTGTTCAAACCGGAAACGGCCGCGGAGCTGACTGCGCATCTTCGAGCGTGCTTGCTCGCCGGCACGCCTTATCGCTATGAACGCCGCAACGGCGATGCAATCGTAGAGGCAGTGGCGACGCCGGTCCCGGAAGCGGGCGCGAAGAGACGGCGGCTCGTGGTCAGTGCACGCGACATCACCGAGCATCGCAATCTCGAACAACAGCTGCGTCAGTCCCAAAAAATGGAGGCCGTCGGGCAGCTGACCGGCGGGCTGGCGCACGATTTCAACAATCTGCTGACAGGGATTACCGGCAGCCTCGAGCTCACGGAGAAACGCTTCGAACAACGCCGCTTCAATGAAATCGATCGTTACCTGCACGCCGCCAAAGCCGCAGCGAAGCGTGCCGCGGCGCTCACCCACCGACTCCTGGCCTTTTCCCGACGGCAGACGCTCGATCCGAAACCGACGGACGTAAATTCGTTGGTGAGCGACATGGAGGAGTTGATACGCCGCACCATCGGCCCGCACATCACTTTCGAATTCATTGCGGCAATTGGGCTTTGGAAAACTCTGGCGGATTCGCATCAGCTCGAAAATGCTCTCTTGAACCTTTGCATCAATGCCCGAGATGCCATGCCCCACGGCGGACGGCTGACGGTGGAAACATGCAATCGATGGATCGACGACCGCACCGCGCGCGCCCGCGATTTGGCGCCCGGCCAATATATCTCGCTCTGCGTCAGCGACAATGGAATCGGCATGTCGGCCGACGTGGCTTCCCGCGCCTTCGACCCATTCTTTACGACCAAGCCGTTGGGCGAAGGCACGGGGCTCGGGCTCAGCATGGTTTACGGCTTTGCCCGTCAATCGGGCGGCCAGACCCGCATCTATTCGGAAGAAGGCAAAGGCACGATGGTATGCCTGTATCTGCCGCGTTGCGCAGAGGCGAATCAGGACGCGCTGAAATCAGAGGAAGCCGCGCCGATCGAACCTACCAAGCTCGGCGAGACCGTGCTGGTGGTTGACGATGAGCAAACCGTCCGAATGCTTATCACCGATGTTCTTGAAGAGCTCGGATACGTGGCGGTCGATGCCGCGGACGGCAAGGCGGGCCTCAAAATCCTGCAATCCAAGCAGAAAATCAATCTGCTGATTACCGATGTCGGATTACCCGGCGGCATGAATGGCCGTCAGCTGGCGGATGCGGGCACGCACCTTAGGCCAGATCTCAAGGTCTTGTTCATCACCGGATATGCCGAAAACGCCGTCATTGGTGATGGACACTTGAAACCCGGGATGCATGTGCTGACCAAACCATTCGGCATGGAAGCATTGGCCAATCGGATCACCAGCATTCTCAAGCCTGCATAAGGGAGCTTTGGCGCTCGTCGGCACATTCCTACCGGCGGCCGGCGACTCCGCCGATTACTGCGCGTGCATCGATCTTGTTTTATTTCGCCATGATCCGAAAACTTCCAGGCGGCAAATACCGGCTCTATTCGCGCAAGGTCGACCCGGCCGCGAAGCGTCGTAAGAATCTCGGCACGTTCGGCACGCGCGCCGCCGCAGAGAAGCACGAGCGCGCCGTGCAGTTCTTCAAGCGCGGCGGCTAGTCGCTCGCCGCGCTACGCGGCGCCCGCCCCGGCGTGACGACTTCACAGGGGTATCCTGTGCCAAGGTTCGGGACTCTTGCGGCGGCGCTTGGAATAGCAGTTTCGCCAACATCCAATGCTATGACGCCCTTGGGGTCGATGCCCTGCTCAACGAGATCGCGGGAAAAACCCAGGACCTCGCTCCTGCGGTGACGCCAGCCACGCTGCTCGTACTTACGATGTTTCGGTGCTTTGGCTGCCTTTTGCCGAAGCGGGGCGCGCGCTCAGACGTTTGTGAGCGAGCCTCGCTTGTGGCAATCCTTATTCCGACGCGACTTTCGCGCCAGCGACGAAATGCCTCACATGCTCGAACTCCACGCGCGCCGACTGCGATCCGTTATCCGTGGACTTGAGCAGGGCCGAGTAGAAGCCCTCGGCCTTGGCGCGATCGCCCAGCGCCTCCGCCGCCATCCCCGCGTTGAATAGCGCGTTGAAGCGGTTGGGGCTCATCACCAGCGCGCGCTCATACTCGGCGAGCGCCTGATCGGGATGATTGAACTCGAGCAGCATATCGGCAAGCATTTCGCGCGCGGGAATGTCGACCTCGCCCTGCCCCACCTTGTCCTGCAGGTCCGCGGCCTCGCGCATCGACCGCAGCGCATCCGATTCCCGGCCCTCGGCGTACGCCGCCCAGCCGCTCATCTCGCTGCGCCGAATCCTCGTGCCGACGCCTTCCACCACGTAGGCATGTTTGCCCTGCTTCACTCGCTCGAGGAGCGACTCGTAAGCGGCGAGGTCGGCACGAGCTTGTTCCGCCTCGCGCAGGTGCCCGTGCGCCACGACCCGGGCCCAGTAAGTCACGAACTGCGTCTCCGGTTCTTTGGTGGGCACGGGCTCGAGGCTCGCGGCGGATTTCCAATCGCGGGTCTCCAGGGCGTAGAACGCAGGAAACTTGCCGCGATAATACGGGAACTGCGCGCGCATGAATTCCGATGTCATCTCCGGCATCGACTCGTAATGCGTCATGAGCACGGCCGTCTCTTCGACGATGTGTTTGGCGCGCGCTTCCTGCCCGCTTTGCAAATACGCGTAGATCAAGAAGTCATCGGAATGAAACTGATCCATGCCGTCGCTTTCGTGCCGCTTCTCTGCGACCTGCACCGCGGCCACCGACGCCAGATTGTCGCGGATGTCGTCTTGCCACAGCCCTAAGCGGGCGAAAATGTGACCGGGCATGTGCACCGCGTGCGCGCCGGAGCTGGCGATGTCGCCGTAGTGGCGCGCAGCCGTGAGTCCCTCGGAAGCGAGCGAGGGCGTATCACAGGCGTGGATGATGTAGTGAACCAGTCCCGGGTGATCGGGATACTTCGCGAAGAGCGGATTGAGCACCTCGAGCGCCTTGCGCTCCGCGACCAGGCTGGTGTCATCCGGCGTCTCGGCCGCAAGCAGGGAGAGCGCATAGAAGGCGCCCGCGTCGACATCGTCCGGAAAGCGCCGATGGATTTCGGCCATGGACGCCGAATAGGCATCCACTCGGCTCTGATAACTCTCAGCGCCCGGCCGGAAGAAGCGGCTCGCGGCCGCGATGTAGGCGCGCTCTCGCCCCGTTCCAGCGCGCAGCGCGGAGGCCTTCTGCATCTGCGCCCAACCCTTGGCGAGCGTGTCGGCGTCCGGGCGGTCCCAGATCTGATAGAACGAGCTCATGGCGATTCCCCAGTGCGCCATCGCACAGGCGGGATCGCGCGCTGCGATCCGCTCGAACTGCCGCTCGGCCTCGTCGTACCAGAAATCATGCAGCAGAGCGACGCCGCGATTGAAGGGGGCGCGCACCGCGGCTCTGCAGGACACGGCAAAGCTCACCGATCCCAGCCTCTCGTCGGGATCGATCTTGAGGCTCGGAGCGGACGCCGCGGCGCCCAGCTGCGACCATGACGCGAGCGCCAGTGCCGACAAACATCGCGCGAAGTATTTCATGTCGATCCTCTTGTGTTTCTCAGCCGTGGCGTGTCTCGCCGAGCGTGTCCCGCCAACCGCGCGGTCATTTTATCGAAGCGAGCACGTCCGCGATCGGCGTTGCGGCGCGCGGTACCGCCGCACGGTAATCCTTGCCGACGAAGGCGGCCAGCGTGGCGGCGATCTGCGACTGCGTCACGAAACCGGTGTCGCGGCGCTCGCCGAGCGCCTTGGTATCCGGCCCGATGACCGCGATCCACACGTTCTCGGAGCCCTTTTGCTCGACGCCATGCTCCTTCCACTCGGTCAGTCCGCTGCCGCGGCCGTGGTCGCAGGTGATGATGAAGGTGGTGGTGCCGCGGTACTCGGGCATCGCCTGCATCGTATCCCACAGCTCTCTCACGAAGCCGTCCATGCGGTGCGCGCTGTCCAGCACCAGATCGTAGCGGCCCTGGTGCGCCCAGTTATCGGTTTCACCGTAACCTACGAACAGCACGCGCGGCTTCGAGGACTTCACATAGCCGAGGAGCGGCACCTGGATGAACGAGTCGTAGACGTCTTCCTCGTCGAGTGGAGTGGTCGTCTCATAGAGCCGGCGCAGCAGTGCATCGCGCGGGCTATCGCGATCCTGCTTCGGCGGCGTCCATCCGGTCTGCATGATGAGACCGCTGCGTTGCTTGTTGAAAATGTTGTCGAAGACGCTCCACGTTCCGTACACCGCCACGCGTCCCCTGAACTCATCGAACTTATTGAGCCACTCGAATACCGTGGGCGTCGGATTCGGACCGAAGTCGTTTCTGTCGATGGCATCGTTGGGGAAGCCGGTCGTCATCTCGTTGTAGCCGGGGTAAGAGAACGCGCGGCCATTGGTCACGTGCGCATCGCTCCCGAGATTTCGATTGCCGAAAAGCTGGCCCTGCTTGGCGACGGTCCCCCAGATGAAAGGCAGGAGCGCTGCTCGCCGTTCGCCGGGCGTCGCGCGCCAATAGCGTTTGCGCAGGTCCTCCTCCGAGAGCCAGCTACCTCCCGCCTTGTCGTTCAGAAGGTCCTCCTCTGCCCCGGTGAACACCTCCTGCCAGCGCAGCCCGTCGCTCACGATGAGCACCACGTTTTGCGTCTTCGCGGCGAACGCCGCAACTGCAAACAGGAGCGGCAGGAGACCGGCGGCGAGCCGTATCGTCCGCTTGGCGCCGCGAATCGAGCCGCTGCTCATTGATGCAGCACCACCGCGCAATTCGCGGTCCAGCTCAAATAGACCTCGTCATTCCAATCGATCGACCACTCCGAGGTGCGCCGGTCGTTCTGCGCAAACACGGTGACCGTCTTGCCCGTCTCCGTCTTGATCCGGTATGTCGAGCGATTGCCGAGATACCCGAGTTCCCATACCGTGCCTTTGATCTGGTTCACCGCGTCTCCCGCAACCGGCTCCTTGCTCAGTCTGATCTTCTCCGGACGCAGTGCAACCCAGACGCGTTGACCGCTGCCGAAGCGCCCGACGTCATCGACGATGAGATCGCAACCCGCCTCGGTGCTGCGCACGACAATGTGACCGGGCTCGTTGCCGTTGACCGTTCCCTCGAACAGGTTGGTGGTACCGATGAAATCCGCCACGAAGCGGTTCTGGGGGAACTCGTAGATTTCGGACGGCGTGCCGACCTGCACCACCTGGCCGCGGTTCATCACCGCGATCCGCGTGGCGAGCGCCATGGCCTCGTCCTGGTCGTGCGTGACGAACACGAAGGTGATGCCCACCTGGTACTGGATGTTCATGAGCTCGAATTGCGTCTGTTCGCGCAGCTTCTTGTCGAGCGCGCTCAGCGGCTCGTCGAGAAGCAGCACCTTGGGACGCCGGATGAGCGCGCGCGCCAACGCCACTCGTTGGCGCTGGCCGCCGGAGAGCTGATACGGCTTGCGCTTGCCGAGGGCCCCGAGCTGCACCATGTCGAGCGCTTCCTGGATGCGCTTGACCCTGACGCTCGCTTCCAATCGAAAACGCCGCAAGCCGTAGCCGACGTTCTGCTCGACCGTCATGTGGGGAAAGAGCGCATAGGACTGGAACATCATATTGACGGGTCGCTCGTACGGCGGCACTCGAGTCATGTCCACGTCGTCGATGAGAATGCGGCCCGAGGTGGGATTGGTGAATCCCGCGAGCATCCGCAGCAGCGTGGTCTTGCCGCAGCCCGAGCCGCCGACCAGCGCGAACATCTCGCCCTTGTGGATGCGTAGATTGATCCCATCCACGGCCGTGAACGCGCCGAAGCTCTTGCCGATCCCTTCGATGACGATCTGCGGCTTGGCGTCTGGATCAAGCCACGGTCGATCCGCTTTCTGCTGCTGCGAGAGCACTTTTTGCGGTTGCGAGAGCACCCCGGCCCGCTCCTTAGAAGTCGGCCGGCGGCGTCGCGCGGCGGCGATCCGGAGCAAAGAAGGGACGCTCCACCACCGTCGCTCGGGACATTCGACGCTCCCAGACGAGTTCTCGATTCAAGTAAATGTCGGCCCAGACCGTCGAGCCTACCTCGAAGTACGGTGCATCGACCATAGCAAGCGCAATGTTACGCTTGCAAGTCGGCGACCATGTTGCCGAGGTGACGCTGCCCACCTCCCGCCTGCCGCCGGCGGTCGAGTACAGGAGCGCGTTGTGCGCAGGCTTGTTCCCTGCGATATCCAGCCCGACGAGGAGCCGACGGGGGCCCCTAGCACGCTCGGCAAGGAGCGCGCGGCGCCCGTTGAAATGGCCTTTCTCGAAGTCGATGAGCCACCCGAGCCCGAGCTCCAGGGGCGAGCGGTCGCGTCCGGTGCGGATCGTTTGCTCGGCAGAGACGAAATCGACGTGCGGGCTCAAGAACCCGGCCTCGATGCGCGCCATGTTGAGCGCCTGAGAGCCGATAGGCCGGATCCCGCGCGTGCGGCCGGCTTCAAGGAGCGCGTCCCAAATCTGCAGAGCCGCCTGCGGCTCCATCCACAGCTCGTAGCCGAGATCCCCCGTGAAGCCTGTGCGCGAGACCATGAGGCGGGCCGCGCCGAGCGAGAAATGGCCGATCTCGAACGGCTTCAAGCGCTCGACGCCCGTGAGGCCCGCACTCTTAAGGACCGCGCAGGAGGTCGGTCCCTGCAGGGCGAGCGCCGCGATCTCTTCGGTGATCTCGCCGATCTCGACGTCGAACCCGACGGCGGAGTCGAGCAGCCAATCGATCTGCCGTTCCGCCGTGCATAGCCGGTATTCGCTTTCGCCGAGCCGAAACACGGTGCCGTCATCGAGCACGTGTCCTGAGTCATTGCACCACACGCAATACGAAACCCGATCGGTCTTGAGCTTCTTGAGATCGCGCGTCACCAGCCGATTCAGATACGGCAGCGCGTCCGCCCCGGCAATGCGGTATTTCACCATGGGCGTCAAGTCGTAGAGCGTCGCGGCGTTGCGGATCGCGAAATACTCCTGCTCCATCGTGGTGAACACATCGACGGTGGTGTATCCGGACCACGCAATGAAGCTGTCAACCTGGCTGCACGCCCTGGCGCGCTCGTGAAACGGAGTCTTGAGCAGCGGTTCAACGAAATGCGGTGCCGTCCCGCTCATGTCAGGCGGCCTCCAGCACTTGCAGGGCGGCGTTGCGCCCGGCGGTTCCCATCACTCCACCTCCGGGATGACAGCCCGCGCCGCAAAGATAAAGACCCGGAAGCGGCGTTCGATGCTGCGCGGCGCCCGGCACCGGCCGGACCATGAAGAACTGATCGAAAGCGAGGTCGCCATGGTGCCAATGGCCGCCGCTGATTAGAAACTCCTGCTCGATGTCGGCGGGCGTCAGCAACTCGGCATGCACGATGGCGCCGGCAAAGCCGGGTGCGAGCCGATCCAGAAGGCCGACGCACACATCGAGAAAGCGGCCGTGCTCCGTGAGCCAGGTGTCTTTGTGCGCGTAAGGCGCGTATTGCACGATGGCCGAGACGACGTGCTTGCCGGGCGGCGCGAGCCCGGGATCATTGACCGTGGGGACCGTGATCTCCATCGCCGGGGCGGACGAGTATTCGCCGTATTTCGAATGGTTGTAGGCGCGTTCGAGATAATCGAGCGACGGTGCGAGCAGCAGGCGGCCGCGCAAGCACTCGTCGGGGAGCCCGAGGAAGCGGGGCGGGGCGTCGAGCGCGAAGTGAAGCTTCGCGGCAAGTCCGCGGGACCGCAGGTGCGTGACCCGGCGCACGAAGCCGGTATCGAGGTGCGCCGTCCCCAGGAGCTTGAGGAAAGTGGTCTTCGGGTCGGCGCTCGAGATCACGTCGCGCGCCTCGATACGCTCGCCCGATTCGAGCTCGACGCCCACGGCGCGATCCGCCTCGACCAGGATCCGCCGAACCGGCGATGAGGTGCGGATGGTCGCACCGGCCGCTTGCGCGCACCGCGCGAGCGCACCACAGAGCGCTCCGACGCCGCCCTGCGGTTGCGACAGTCCGCCGGTACCGGCGGCCGCCTCCGCCGCCAGACGATACAACAGGGTAAGCACGGTACCCGGGGAACGCGGCCCGAAATTCGTGCCAAGCACGGCGTCGAATCCGAGCGCACCCTTCAAGAGATCGTCCGAGAAGCGCTCCTCCAAGAGGTCGTACACGTTCATGCCGCCGATGCGCAACAGCTCGCGCATATCGCGGCGCCCGAGCTTGCGGATGTGCCAGCCGAGCCGTGCGAGCGCCGCGAAATCCTTGAAGTCGCGCGTACCGAGCCGCGGCGGGACTCTGGAGAGCAGCGGCACGAGCCCCGAGGCGAAGCGGCGCATTTGCAAAGCGTGCTCTCTGAAGGCCGTCGAGTCCGGACCCGAAAGCTCCTCCCCGATGCGCAGCGGCGCCGCGTCGGGCCGCAAGGCGGTGGTCGGCAAGGATTGCGCGGCCCACTTGAGTCCGTGCCTACCTAAGTCGAGTTCGCGCACCAGATCTGCACGCATCAGATGGATCAGGTGTGCGCAGCCCGAGACGTGAAAGCCGCCGGCGAATTCGCGCGTAAGCGCGGCGCCGCCGACCTGCGGCTGCGCCTCCAGTACCAGCACCGAACGGCCTCGGCGAGCCAAGGTCGCCGCGCAAATCAGTCCGTTGTGGCCCGCGCCGATGACGATACAGTCGTGCCGAACGATCGGGTTGCGCATGTCAGTGCAGCCTCCCCAAATCCTTGAGCACCGCGCGCGCCGCGTTGGCGCCCGGCGCACCCATCACGCCGCCGCCCGGATGGGTGCTCGAGCCGCACATGTACACGCCGCGCACCGGCGCGCGGTATTGCGCGTAGCCGGGCACCGGCCGGTTGAACAGGAGCTGGTCCATAGTCAGCTCACCTTGGAAGATGTTGCCCTCGGTCAGGCCGACCTCGTTCTCGATGTCCCACGGGGTGCGGATCTCGGCGTGCAGAATGAGATCCTTGAAGTTAGGGCTATGCTGGGCGATGGTTTCGATGACGGTGTTGCCGAACCCCTGGCGGGTATCTGCGTTCCATTCGGCGCCGGCCAGCTGGTACGGGCAGTATTGCACGAACACCGACATGTAATGCTTGCCGTTCGGCACCATGGTCGGATCGATCTGCGAAGGGATCAGCATATCGATGTAGGGCGCGCGCGACCAGCGACCCTCCTTCCAGTCATCGTACGCGCGCTCCATCATCTCGAGCGAGTCGGTGACGTGCATGTCGCCGCGCGTGCTGGGCGAGCCCTGCGGGATCGCCGGAAAGCGCGGCAAGCCGTCGAGCGCGATGTTGAGCTTGCCCGAGGAGCCGCGGATCTTGAAATTCTTGACCCGGTGCACGAAATCCGCGGGCAGATCCTTCGGGTCCATGATCTTGAGGAACGTGCGGCGCACGTCGAGGTTGGAAATCACCAGCGGCGCATGGATTTCCTCGCCGTTGTCGAGCACCACGCCCGCGGCGCGGCCGCTCTTGACGAGGATTTGGCTCACGGGAGCGGCGCTGCGGATGGAGCCGCCGCTCGCCTCGAATGACATGCCGAGCGCATTGCTGATCGCCCCCATGCCGCCGCGCGCAAAACCCCAGGCACCGACCGTGTCGTCGATGTCGCCCATGTAATGGTGCAACAGCACGTAGGCCGTGCCCGGCGAACGCGGCCCCAACGCCGTGCCGATGATGGAGCTGCCGGCGAAGTGCGCCTTGACGATCTCGCTCTCGAAGTATTCGTCCAGAAAATCCGCCGCACTCATGGTCCAGAAGCGCAGCGTGTCGTACATCCGCTCCTCGCCCAACCGGTGAAATCGCTGGCCGAGATAGAGCAATTCCTTGATGTCGCGCGGCTTGAACGAGGTCGGATCCGGCGGCTCGCGCATCAGCAGCGGCTTGATGAACTTGCATTGACGCATCACGTCGCGTGCGTAGCGATCGTAGGCTTCCGCATCGCGCTTGGAGTGCCGCGAGATCTCGCGGCGGAGCGCGTCGTGATTGTCGTAGAGCGCGAGATGCCCCCCGCCCCGCATCATGGTACAGCCGCCCTCATAGGGAATCACCTGCAGTCCGTACTTCGGCAGCTCCAGGGTGCGCATGATCTCGGGGCGCAGCAGGCTGCACACGTAGGAGCAGTTGGAATAGGTGAAGTCCTTATACAGCCGCCGGCTCACCGCCGCGCCGCCGATGAAGGGATTGCGCTCGAGCACCTGCACTTTGAGGCCGGCGCGCGCCAGATAGCAAGCGGCGACCAAGCCGTTGTGCCCGGCGCCGACGATGATCGCGTCGAGGCGCTCGCGCGTACTCGCCGTGCTCAAGCGGTTACTTTGCGCGTGTCGCCGCCCGTCTTGAGCGTCGCGTCCACGGCAATCTCGAACGCCTTCAGCGTATCCGCGAGACAGGACGCGTCGTGCGCCGCCGACACGAACCAGGGCTCGCGCGAATCCGGCTCGCACAACACGCCCTCATCGTGCAACACCTGCGCCATTGCGTCGTAGAACGAGTAGTCGCTGCTCTTCCACGCGCGGTAGTTGCGCGGCGGATTCGCCGCGAAATACAGGCCGCTCATGGATGGATGGCCCACGAAGCTGTGCGCGATGCCGCGCGCCGAGAGCACGCTGCGCATTCCCGCCCGCAATTTCGTTCCGTAGTCCGCGATGCGCTCGAGCGCGTCCGTCTCATCGAGAATTTCCAGCGTCTTCTCCGCCGCGGCAAGCGACACGGAGTGCGCCGTATAGGTCCCGCCGTGGGCAACGCCGCGTCCGATCTTGCGCATGATCTGCTCGCGTCCCGCGAGCACCGAGATCGGATAGCCGTTGCCGAGCGCCTTAGCGAAGGTGCACAGATCGGCATCGATGCCATATAGCTCCTGCACGCCGCCGCGCGCGACGCGAAAGCCGGTCTTGACCTCATCGATCAACATCACCACGCCGTGCTTCGTGCACAGCTCGCGTGCCGCGCGCAGATACTCGGGCTCGGCCGCTATCCCCAAGCAGTTGCCCATGATGGGTTCGATCAACATACAGGCGATGCGGTTCGCGTGGCGTTTCAAAACGTCTTCCAGCTGGTTGGCATCGTTCGCTTGCACGAAGTGCGCGAAGCTCTTGGTTGTGACCGGAACTCCCTCGCTGTACGGTTTGATCTCGGGGTCGCCCACCTGCGACCACTTGTCCATGGGCGTGAACCACATGGCCGCGTCGAACAGGCCGTGGTAGCTCCCCTCGAGGATCACGTAGTCGTCCTTGCCCGTATAGGCGCGCGCGAGCCGCAGTCCCGCCATCACCGCCTCGGTGCCGGAATTGGAGAAGCGCACGAGCTCGGCCGCGGGAACCATCTTGGCGATGCGCTCCGCCACCTTGAGTTCTCGCTCGGTCGCGAGCGCGAACACACCGCCCACCGCCATGCCTTCGCGCGCGGCGGCGTCGACGCGCTCGTCGGCGTAGCCAAGGATCGCGGGGCCGTAGCCCAACCGGTAATCGACGTAAGTATTGTCATCGAGATCGACGATGCGTGCGCCCTTGCCGTGCTTCACATAGATCGTTCGATCCTCACCCCAATACCTGAAGTTGGAAGCGACACCGAGCGGCAAGCGTGTTACGGCGCGCTTGAAATGTGCATTGTTCTTGGTCAGGTTTCTGGCCATGGCGTCCCCCTAGCTTGTGATGATGCATCGGACCGCCCGCGCCCGATCGCCGGCGATTGTTCCGACCGAGCGCAGAGTTTATATGAGTATATAAATAATTGCACCCGCTGCGCGCCTCTCGAGGGGCGCGTCGGTTCGCTTGGCGTGCTAGCTTCTGCCTGTATTTCAAGGCAAATAAACCGTGCACTTGCTGCAGTGCCACTTGCCAAACGGCGCACCCTTTGGCTAAATTACATAGTCATATAACGCTGTCGGAGAAAGTCCCATGCAGAGTGCGCCCGCCGCCAAGCTCGACAGCGATACGTCCCGTGAGCAACGCCATGCCCTACCCGCCTGGGTGTACGGTCACCCGGAATTGACGCGGCTCGAGATCGAGCGTGTGCTCTTGCCGAGCTGGCAGATCGTCTGTCACGTCAACTCCATCCCGCGCGCCGGAGACTACCAAACTTTCGATCTCGGCCCTGAGAGCATCTTCGTGCTGCGCGACAAGGATGGCACCGTCAAGGCGTTTCACAACGTGTGCCGGCACCGCGGGGCCCGCATCCTGGACGGCGCCGGGGCCTGCCCGGCCACGATCACATGCCCGTATCACGGCTGGAGCTATCGCCAGGACGGGAGCCTCGTCGGCGTACCGATCCGCGATAGCTTCCCGAACCTCGACCGTGCGGCCCATGGCTTGCGCCCGGTGCGCATCGATACTTCGCTCGGGTTCGTTTTCGTCTGCCTGGCGGGAGATCCGCCGCCGGTGGAAAAGACCTGGGGCAAGCTCGCCGAGGAGTTGGCGCCCTACCGCTTCGAGGACATGGTGCCGCTCGCGCCGATCACCACCGACGTGTGGAACGTCGACTGGAAGATCGCGATGGACAACTACCTCGAGTCTTATCACGTGCCGATCGGACATCCCGGGCTGTACCGCATGTTCACGCCCGACTACGAGGATCAGGCCTCCGTACCCGGGGTCGCGCGCGGCCTCAGCTGGATGCGGGAGCAGCCCTCCTCGCGCTGGTCGGAGCGCATGTATCAGAAGCTGATCGTCAAAGCGGCCGACCATCTGCCCGAGCCGCTGCGCCGCTGCTGGCGCTTCTACAGCGCGCTGCCGAACCTGGGCATCGACGTGTTCCCCGATCAGATGGATTTCTTCCAGCTGCTGCCCGGCGGTCCCGGCAAGTGCATCGTGCGAGGCACGACCTTCGGCCTCCCGGATGTAAGCCCGGCGCTGCGCGCCGCGCGGTTTCTGTCAAACCGCATCAACACGCAGGTCAACAACGAAGACAAGTGGCTGTGCGGGCGGGTGCAGCGCGGCCTCGCGTCTACCAGCTACAAACCAGGTCCGCTGTCCAACATCGAAGGCTGGATGTACGAATTCCACAACTTGCTGCGCGAGCGGATCCCGGAGTTCCGGCTGCCGCAAGCTCCGAAGCAGTTCGCTTGACGCCACGGCCCGGGCGCAGCAGCGCGCCCCGGTCTTGCCGGCCGCGGCCAAGCGCCCCCGGCCGCGGCTACGCGCCCCGACCTAGCTTCCGAGGTTGATCCAGGCGGATTTGGTCTGAGTGTAGGAGATTAGACTCTCCATGCACTTGTCGCGTCCTTGACCCGATTGCTTGTAGCCGCCGAAGGGCTGCGTCATGTCGCCGTGGTCGAAGCAATTCACCCAGATCACACCCGCTTCGAGATCCCTCACCGTCTTGTGCGCGACGGTCAGGTCGCGCGTCCAGACGGAAGCGGCGAGCCCGTAGATCGAGTCGTTCGCGATCTTGAGGCCTTCGGCCACGCCGTCTATCTCGATGGCAGCCGCCACCGGTCCGAAGATCTCTTCTCGAGCAATGGTCATTCCGTTGTTCACACCGGTGAACAGGGTCGGGTTGACGTACGCTCCCGGTAGATCGGGCGAGCTGCCGCCGAATTCGAGCCGCGCGCCTTCGTTCTTGCCCTTGGTGATATAGCCCATGACGCGCGCGCGATGCGCTGCCGTTACCAGCGGCCCGAGATTCGTGGCAGGGTTCAGGGGATCGCCCGCCCGATAAGCGTCCTTCCCCTTCTCGATGAATCGCGCGATGAATTCCTTGGCGATGGGCTTGTCGATCAAGAGCCGCGACCCGGCATTGCAAACCTCGCCCATGTTGCCGTAGATGCCGTTGACGGCATAACTCACCGCCGCATCCAGATCGGGCAGATCGCTCAAGAAAATCTGCGGTGTCTTGCCGCCGCATTCGAGCGCGACGCGCTTCATGTTGGATTGCCCGGCATAGATCAGCATCTGCTTGCCGATTTCGGTCGACCCGGTGAAAGCGATCTTGGCGACATCCATGTGCAGCGCGAGTGCGGCGCCCGCCGCCTCGCCCAAGCCATTGACCACGTTGAACACGCCCGGCGGCCCACCCGCTTCGATGAACAGCTCCGCCATCAGCAGCGCCGACAGCGGCGACTGCTCCGCCGGCTTGAGCACTACTGAGTTCCCGGCCGCCAGCGCGGGCGCGACTTTCCAGGCCGCCATGAGCAGCGGATAGTTCCACGGCACGATGCACCCCACCACCCCGAGCGGTTCCCGCAGGATGTAGTGAAAGGCGTCCTGCGCCGTGGCGGTTACCTGACCATCGATCTTGTCGATGAGCTCGCCGAAATAGGCAAAATTCAGCGCTGCAGCGGGCACATCGATGTTCACCATGTCCGTGATCGGTTTACCCATGCAGAGCGTATCGAGCAGGGAGAAGCGCTCGGTGTTGTCCTTGATCAGTTGGCTGAAGGCGGCCAGGACCGCCATTCGTTCGCGCGGCGCTTTGCGGCTCCAGGCTCTCGAGTAATAGGCCTTCTTGGCGGACGCGACCGCAGCATCGATGTCCTCTTTGGTGCCTGCGCTCACTTCTGCGAGCGGCGAGCCGGTCGCCGGATTCACCACGGTGAAGCGCCCTTTCTTGACCGAGTCGACGAAGTTGCCGTCGATGAAATGCCGAGTCTCGTAGCGCGCACGCCCCGCGCGCGCCTGCCAGTCGCTGGTAGTCAAGGAAGCCAAACTCATAGCGCTCTCTCCCGAGAAAGTGTTGACGCGCCCGCATACTGGTCGCGCGCGATGGATTGAGTATAGTGAATTTTACTACGAATCGGTCGGCGGACGCTCGAGCGCCAAGGCCGGCGCCTGCGCCGACAGAAGCTCTCGGAACCAAGCGACGCCTGCGCGAACGGAGCTCTCGACGCCGGCCCGATAGCCGAAATCGGTCAGGCCGCGCTGCGCCGATTCCGCGACGGCGAGTGCCGAGCGCCGTTCGAGCCGCGTGAGTCGCGAGGCGAGGTACTGCGCCGCGGCAGCGGCGCGCCCCGAGGAGAGGTGCGTCAGGTGAATTCGCCGCAAGCGCGAGCGTCCGGGCGCCACGGCGATCGCCTGCAGGAGCGACACCCCGTCCGGGCGCGACTGCAGCAACTGATTCGGTGCGATGAACCGCTGACGCCAAGGCTCGGTCGCCGCGCCGCCCGCGAGCCGCCGGTAGCGGGCGGCGCTCCAGCTCGTCGCGGCGGCCATCGGTGAGCTCCAGACCAAGCATCCCCGCGAAGTGCTCTGCAGGCTGGCCGGGTCGGCCGACGCGAGCCACTGCTCGATGAGCAGCTTCCAGTCGGCCTCCACCTCGACATCGGGCGGCGCAGCCTGTGCACGCAACGGCGGGCGTGCCGCGAGTTCCGGCCAGACCGGCGCCGGGTGCGCCGCGCCGGCCGACCGCACCAACACGAATCCGTCGGCGGTGTGAACCTCCAGCGGCTGCAAGGGCGCGCGGGCTCCGCCCGCGCTGCGTCCGTTCCGCTCGAATTTGAGCCCATGCATCGCGCAATCGATCTCGTCGATTCGCCCCTGCCGCGCCGTGACCAGTGCATGCGGCACTTCCGGGCAGCTATTGCGCAGCGCCTGGATGGCGCCGTAGGAGTCGCGAATCAGCAATACCCGCTCGACACCGAGATCTGCGGTCAGGAAATTGCCTGCGCGGGGAATCTCGGACTCATGCCCGAC
>Ga0182030_10012186_pt1 | contig 17267 bp, 15 predicted proteins | sample 812S3MmetaG_FD_121299 | JGI IMG/M metagenome (GOLD analysis project Ga0182030, IMG submission 121299) | Permafrost microbial communities from Stordalen Mire, Sweden - 812S3M metaG (Illumina Assembly) | ecosystem: Environmental > Terrestrial > Soil > Wetlands > Permafrost | place: Sweden...
AAGCGTTTGCGCGGAGATCATGCTCAAACAAAAAGCATGCTCAAACAAAAAGATAGAGCGCGATGGCGGTTCAACCAAAACGCATCGCGCTCTGAGGCTGCCGCCGCGACGCCGTTGGCATGGCGCCATGGCCATGACGGGGATTGCTCACGTCATTGTCAGCGGCAAGTCGCCCCGCGCCGCACGTTTCCTGAAGAGTGTTGTTTTCAAGTCATTTACTTTGTTTCCAACATTTCCTTTTCTGTTCCCACTGAACGACGCCCAGACCCAGCGTGGAAACCGGTTGGTTAACGAACGCGGTTAAGAATGCTGAGCAAATTGGCGGCAAACCGCTGTTTTGCCGGGTTTGCTGTTTTGCTGGGTTTTCAGTGGAATTTCACGGCCCCCGTGGCCGAGCCAGGTGGAGAGAGTGATGTCGTTGAGGATTGCGGTGGCGCTTGCGGCCACCATTGGGGCGGGACTGCTGGGTGCAACGACGGCCGAGGCGCGGCCGGACATGGTCGGTTTCCGGGGCGATTATTCGCCGGGAACGATCGTGATCAAGACCAATGAACGCCGGCTCTATCTTGTCGTGGATTCGGGCCGTGCCGTCCGTTATCCGGTCGGCGTCGGCAGATCCGGCAAGCAATGGGCCGGTACCACCCGGATCGACGGCAAATACCTGACGCCGGCATGGTCGCCGCCGGCGGAGGTCAGGCGCGACAAGCCGTATATGCCGAACGTCATTCCCGGCGGCTCGCCGCACAATCCGATGGGCGTCGCCGCGATGACACTGGCCGGCGGAGAGTATGCGATCCACGGCACCAACGCACCGGGTTCGATCGGCGGTTTCGTGTCCTATGGCTGCATCCGCATGTTGAACTCGGATATCAGCGACCTCTACGGGCGCGTCTCGGTCGGCACCACGGTGGTGGTCTCGCGCTGATCCGCGATCTTCGGCTGGACCTGAAAGACTGAACCTAAAAGGCTGGACCAAAAATCCTCGGGCTCAGAAATCCGAGGCGATGCCCTTGTTTTCCCAGTCGCCATAGCGCGTCGGTTCCGGGCCCTTCGGGCCCTGAAATTCCTTTGCCGCCGGCTGAGCGTTGGCCTCGGCAGCCAGCCTGCGTGCTTCGGCTTCGGCCAGCGCGCGCTTGGCCGCAGGCGTGAGCGGCTTGCGTTCCGACGCCGAAGCGGCCACGTCAGGCGGTGACGGATGGTCGGTCATCTCGGGACTCCAGCGGCGGGCATCCACGCGCTCCATTCAAACCTTCGGCATGCAGGTCACACCTGAACTGTGAAATCATGAAGGCGATTCTTATATTTGGCATATTCCCATGTCACAGCTGTTGCTCCCTTCCGTAGCCGGCGCCGAACCCATCGAACCGCCATCGCTTCTCCCGAGATGTTCCCGCTCCATGCCTCCTCAAAGATTTGCCCTGCCATCCGAGGTGCCCGGTCTTGCGGCGCGGCGGATCGCAGCGGATATTCTTGACGGCGTGCTGCACAAGCGACGAACGCTCGACGAGCAGCTCGATGGCGCCGCCGCGCATCCCGGACTGAAAACGCTGTCCGATCGCGACCGCGCCCTGATGCGGCGTCTGGTGGCGACGATTTTGCGGCGGCTCGGCTCGTTGGGCCATGTGCTGTCGCGGCTGCTCGATCGCGGCATCCCGACCGACGCGCCGCGCGCGCAGAGCGCGCTCTTGATCGGCGCCGCCCAGATTCTCTGGATGGATGTGCCCGATCATGCCGCCGTCGATCTGTCGGTGCGGCTGGTGCAGTCGGATCGGCGGGCCGCGAAATATGCCGGGCTCGTCAATGCGGTGCTGCGCCGTTGCGCGCGCGAGGGACAGCCGCTGGTCGACGAGGTCAAATCGCAGACGCTCGATGTTCCCCCATGGCTGCTGGCGCGCTGGATCGCCCACTATGGCGAGGCTGTAGCCCGGGACATCGCCATCGCCATCAGCCACGAACCGTCGCTCGATATCACGGTGAAGTCCGATGCCGCGCAATGGGCGACGCGCCTGCACGGCGAAACGCTGCCGACGGGGTCGGTGCGCACGCTGCTGCAGGGCTCGGTGACGATGCTGCCGGGCTTCGCCGAAGGCCAGTGGTGGGTGCAGGACGCCGCCGCCGCATTGCCGGCGCGCCTGTTCGGCGATGTCGCCGGCAAAACCATCGCCGATCTCTGCGCCGCGCCCGGCGGCAAAACCGCGCAGCTCGTGCAGGCCGGGGCACGCGTCACGGCGGTCGACCGCTCGCCGGGCCGCATGACGCGGCTCCGCGACAATCTGGCGCGGCTGGCGCTGCCGGCCGAGGCCGTCGTGGCCGACGCCGCCGAGTGGCAGGGTGGAACTAACAGCGCAGGCTTCGACGGCATCCTGGTCGATGCTCCCTGCGCCTCGACCGGCACTATCCGGCGTCATCCCGATGTCGCGTGGCTGCGGCAGGAGTCCGATATCGGCGCGCTGGTGGCGCTGCAAAAACGATTGCTGCAAAGGGCGGTCGCGCTGCTCAGGCCGGGCGGAACACTGGTCTATTGCACCTGTTCGCTGGAACCGGAAGAAGGCGAGCAGGCCGTCGCCGCGCTGCTTGCCGCCGAATCGGCGGTGCGCCGTGCGCCGATCGACGCCGGCGAGGTCGCGGGCCTTGCCGAGATCGTGACCGCCGAAGGCGATCTGCGCACCCTGCCCTGCCATCTCCCCCACGACGACCCCCGACTGGGCGGCCTCGATGGCTTTTACGCCGCGCGTCTGGTTAAATCCTGATTTTACATCACACTTCCCCATTGCCCCGCTGATTCGCGCGGATTCAAGATGGTGTCTTGGTCGCGTTTCCGCATTAAAACGATTCGAGAGAGTATCCTCCCGATCAAGGTAAGGCGTGTCGGTCGCTCAACGCAGACGTATTTCGACGCTGGTTATCGGCCGCTTCGCGCGGAACGTAATGGCGCGCGCAAGCGGCGGCTCGGTGGCGCTGTCGCGGCTGTGGCCGGGCCGCACCGATCGCCTCATCATCGCCCCGCACGACCTGCGCACCGCCGACGCCACCCGCGCCGCCGAGATCTATGCCGGCCGCTTTGTGTTCGCCGGCAAGATCGTGACCTGCCACGGTCGCTCGATCTTCGATCTCGAGCCGCCTTCCGAAGACTGGGAGGTGGCGCTGCTCGGCTTCGGATGGCTGCGCCATTTGCGCGCCGCCGACACCGCGCTGACCCGCGCCAATGCGCGCTCGCTGGTTGACGACTGGATCTCGAATCCGGCGCGTAACCGACCGGTCGGCCGCCGCCCCGACGTGCTGGCGCGGCGCGTGATCTCGCTGTTGTCGCAGGCGCCGCTGGTGCTCGGCGATACCGACGGCAAATTCTACCGGCGCTATCTGCGCGGACTGACGCGCGAAATCCGCTATCTGCGCTACACGATGCTGGATATTCCCGACGGCGTCGCGCGGCTGCAGGTATTAATCGCGCTGTGTTACGCCTCGCTCTGCCTCGCCAACCAGGCGCGGCACATCCGCACCGCCACGCGCAGGCTCTCCGACGAATTGCAGCGGCAAATACTCCCCGATGGCGGCCATATCTCGCGCAATCCCGGCGCGCTGATCGAGCTCTTGATCGACCTGTTGCCGCTGCGGCAAACCTTCGCCGCCCGCAACATCGCGCCGCCGCCGGCGCTATTGAACGCGATCGACCGCATGATGCCGATGCTGCGCTTCTTTCGTCACGGCGACGGCAGCTTTGCGCTGTTCAACGGCATGAGCAGCGCGCCGTCCGATTTGCTGGCGACCCTGCTCGCCTATGACGATACCCACGGTGCGCCGATGGCGAACATGCCGCACACCGGCTTCCAGCGGCTCGATGCCGGCGCGATGACGGTGATCATGGACACCGGCCCGCCGCCGCCGCCCAGCGTCAGCCACGACGCCCACGCCGGCTGCCTTTCATTTGAATTGTCGTCCGGACTGAGCCGGATCGTCATCAATTGCGGCATGCCCTCCACCGGCCGCGACAACTGGCGCGCCTTTGCGCGCAGCACGCCGGCGCATTCGACCCTGACCTGTCACGATGTGTCGTCCTGCCAGTTCGTTGAGCTCTCGGCGATGAAGCGGCTGTTGCAGGGCGCGCCGATTGTCAGCGGTCCCACCCATGTGGAAAGCTATCGCGAGATAGTCGGCAATGGCGAACTGCTGACCACCTCGCATGACGGTTACCTCGCACGGTTCGGCGTGGTGCATCGCCGGGTGCTGATGGTCGCGCATGACGGATTCAGGCTCGACGGGGAGGACACCCTGTCGCCAGCGCCAGGCGCCCGGATCAGGGGCGCCGAAGCCGACTACGCGCTGCGATTCCACCTGCACCCTTCCGTCAAGGCGAGCCGGCTCAGCGACGCGCGCGGCGTAATGCTGGTGCTGCCGAACCGCGACGTCTGGACCTTCGAGGCGCTCGACGACAAGGTCGAGCTGGAGGACAGCGTGTTTCTGGCGGGCAATGACGGGCCCCGGCGTACCGTCCAGATCGTGATTCGGCAGGATTCGCGGCAGGTCTCCAGCGTCCGCTGGAGCTTTGTCCGCTCGACGGCTTCGGCCTCCGCAACGACGGCCAGACGCAATGCGCGCCGTGAACCGGAATTGCCGCTGTAAAATTGTGACCAACACCCTCACGTACAACCAGCGCCGGTTTCGTGGCCGACAAAACCGTGCTACGCGGCGGGCTTATTCCGCAGGACTTAAGCCTATGACCGACCATCCGCGCCGCGTAACCCGGGCTTTGTTGTCCGTGTCCGACAAATCCGGGCTGATCGAATTCGCGCGCGCGCTCGCCGCCCACGGCGTCGATCTCGTCTCAACCGGCGGCACCGCCAAGGCGATTGCCGCGGCGGGGTTGAAGGTCGCCGATGTTTCGGAGCTGACCGGATTTCCGGAGATGATGGACGGCCGGGTCAAGACCCTGCATCCCAAGGTGCATGGCGGATTGCTGGCGATCCGTGACAATGCCGAGCATGCGCAGGCGATGAAGACACACGGTATCGCACCGATCGACCTTCTGGTGGTCAATCTCTATCCGTTCGAGGCCACCGTCGATAAAGGCGCGGGCTTTGAGGAATGCATCGAAAATATCGACATCGGCGGTCCTGCGATGATACGCGCCGCGGCCAAGAACCATGACGATGTCGCTGTTGTCGTCGAGGCACAGGATTACCAGACCGTGCTCGACGAACTCGCATCCAACCAGGGCGCGACCACGCTGACGCTGAGGCGGCGTCTGGCCGCCAAGGCCTATGCCCGCACCGCCGCCTATGATGCCGCGATCTCGAACTGGTTCGCGGATCAACTCAAGACCGATGCCCCGGATTTTCGCGCCTTTGGCGGACGGCTGATCCAGCCGCTGCGCTACGGCGAAAACCCGCACCAGACGGCGGCGTTCTATCGCACGCCCGACAAGCGCCCCGGCGTCGCCACGGCGCGGCTGCTGCAGGGCAAGGAATTGTCGTATAATAATATCAACGATACCGATGCCGCCTATGAATGCATCGCCGAATTCGATCCGGAGCGGACTGCGGCCTGCGTCATTGTCAAGCACGCCAATCCATGCGGCGTGGCCGAAGGCCCCGACCTGGTCAGCGCCTACCGCAAGGCTTTCGCCTGCGACACCCAATCGCCGTATGGCGGAATCATCGCCGTCAACCGCACGCTGGACGCCGATACCGCGCGCGTCATCACTGAAATCTTGACCGAAGTCATCATCGCGCCCGACGCCACCGAAGAGGCCCTCGCGATCATCGCCAAGCGGAGGAATTTGCGCCTCCTGCTCGCCGGCAGCCTGCCCGATCCGCGCGCCCCGGGCCTGACCGCGAAAACCGTCGCCGGCGGCCTGCTGGTGCAGAGCCGCGATAACGCCGTGGTCGACGACATCGCGCTCAAGACCGTGACCAAACGCGCGCCCACCGACGCCGAGCTGCGCGATCTGAAATTCGCGTTCCGGGTCGCCAAGCATGTCAAATCCAACACCATTGTCTATGCAAGGGATCTCGCCACTGTCGGGATCGGCGCCGGGCAGATGAGCCGGGTGGATTCGGCGCGGATCGCCGCGCGCAAGGCGCAGGATGCCGCCGACGAGTTGAAGCTGGCCGCGCCGATGACCCGGGGCTCCGTGGTGGCGTCGGACGCCTTCTTTCCGTTCGCCGATGGACTACTGGTCGCGATCGAAGCCGGCGCCACCGCGGTGATTCAGCCTGGCGGATCGATCCGCGACGATGAAGTCATCAAGGCCGCCGACGATGCCGGCATCGCCATGGTGTTCACCGGCGTGCGGCATTTCCGGCATTGAATGCTGCGACAACGTCATCCTGAGGCGCGCGCTTTTTCTTGCGCGCCTCGAAGGATGAGCAGCGCGCAAAAACACCTCAGCAGTCCGTCGCCCTTCGAGGCTCGCAAGCGCTCGCACCTCAGGGTGACGGACGGTTATCCTGCGCCGTTAGAGGCCCCCACCCGCGCGAGCAGCACCAATCCCGCCACGAAGAACAGCACCAGCACCGCCATGCCGGCTTTCTGGCTTTCGGTCACCGCGGTGATGATTCCGATCAGCAGCGGTCCGACAAACGACGTGACCTTTCCGGTCAGCGCGAACAGCCCGAAATATTGCGCGATGCGGTCTTTCGGCGCCAGCTTGATCAGCAGCGTGCGTGACGCCGCCTGCAACGGGCCACCGGCCGCGCCGATCAGGCATCCGAGCAACAGATAGGCGCGTTCGGAGCTTGCGGCGAACAGCGCGCCGCCCGGCGTCGGCGGCGCGACTTTGATAAACAGTATCGAATCCTTGTCCACCAGCAGGATTGCAACAATCGCCAGGAGCAGGATCAGCATGCTGCCGGCGATCACGCGCTTGGGTCCGAGCGAATCGTCAAGCCGGCCGCCAAGCCACGCACCGAAGGTGCCGGCGATCGCCAGCAGGATCCCGAAACTGCCGATCTGAATGGTCTGCCAGCCGAAAGTCCCGGCGGCGTAGATGCCGCCGAACGCGAACAGCGACACCAGGCCGTCGGTGTAGACCATGTTGGCCAGAAGAAACGCCGCCATCGATTTCCGCTTCGGCAACTCGCCGAGGGTTTGCTTCAGTTCGATCAATCCCTCGCGGATGGCCGCAGCTATCGGACGCCTGGCCGGATAATCGGGCGTCAGCAAAAACATCGGCAGCACGAAGACGATGAACCAGATGCCGGTCAGCGGGCCGGTGATGCGATCGCCCTGATGCGTCACGGGATCGAGACCGAACAGCGGCGAGAGTCCAAACAGCGTGCGTCCGGTCTCGGGGTTGGCGGCGAGGAAGCCGAGCACCAGGATGAGGCTCAGGATGCCGCCGACATAGCCGGTAGCCCATCCGGTGCCGGACAATCGCCCGATCCGGTCCGGCGGCACCAGGGTCGGCATCATCGCATTGTTGAAAACCGTGGCGAATTCGGCGCCGATGGTCGCAATCGCATAGGCGATCAGCAGCGCAGGAATCACGCTGGGGTCACCGGGCTTTCCGATCCACATCAGGCAGGAGCCGATCACGAGCAGGGCGCCGAATGCCGCAATCCAAGGCTTGCGGCGGCCGCTCGCGTCGGCGATGGCCCCCAGCACCGGCGACATCAGCGCGATCAGCAACCCCGCAGCCGCGGTGGCAAAACCCCACAACGACTGCCCGCTGGCGGGATCCGACGCCACATGGGTGGCGAAATAGGGCGCGAACACAAAGGTCGTGATCAGCGTGAAATAAGGCTGCGCGGCCCAATCGAAGAAAATCCAGCTGATGACGGCGGAGCGCGGCGGATATTGCTGCATATCGGCAATGCTGGAGTCCGAAGCCGCTATCGCCATCACTGAAATATCCCGCTGAATCGCACGAGGGCCTTTGCCCATGGCGCCGCAGACCATATAGCATTGATGAATGCGATGAACCCTGCGTATTTGCCGACGCGGGATCGGGTTAACCCGAGCGGAGTTTTGATGTTGTTGCTTGCAGTTCGACGGCGGTTGATATTCGCGGCAATCGTGCTGGTTGCCACATGTTACCTCCCTGCGAACGCGCAGGAGCAGCGCCGCGGTTCCTACATACCCGCTGCCGCCGGGACGGCTCACGCCGTTGTCGCCGAAGATGGGATGGTCGTCGCGCAGGAAAAGATCGCGGCGCAAATCGGCGCCGAGGTGCTGAGGCGGGGCGGCAATGCGATCGATGCGGCGGTGGCGACCGGTTTCGCCATGGCCGTGACCTACCCGCGGGCCGGAAATATCGGCGGCGGCGGCTTTATGGTGGTTCATTCGGCGCAGCGCCACGAGGACGTCGCCATCGATTATCGCGAGACCGCGCCGGCTGCGACCACACCGGGTATTTTTCTGGGGGCCGACGGCAAACCCGATCCCGCAAAGTCGCGGGATTCCGCGCTCGGCATCGGCGTCCCGGGCACGCCGGCGGGATTGGCGCTGGCGCTGGAGAAATACGGTTCCGGCAAGTTCACGCTGGCGGATTTGCTGCGACCGGCGATCGACCTGGCGCGCGACGGCATCGACATCGCCGACGACGGCGCCGACACGCTGCCGGAATGGCATCGGCGGCTGGCGCGCTGGCCATCGTCGGCGAAGATCTTTTCCCGCGCCGACGGCACCTCGTTGCGCGAGGGCGAGAGGCTGATCCAGAGCGATCTGGCCGCCACGCTCTCGGCGATCGCGGCGCAGGGTCCGCGGGGGTTTTACGGGGGGCCGGTCGCTGAAAGGCTGGTGAAGGCGATCGGCGACGCCGGCGGCATCATGACTTCAGATGATCTCAAATCGTATCGGGCGACCGTCCGCGCGCCGGTGCGCGGCAGCTATCGCGGATACGACATCATCTCGATGCCGCAGCCTTCGTCCGGCGGCGTGGTGCTGCTGGAGACGCTGAACATCCTCGAGGGTTTTCCGATGCACGACATGAAGCAGGGCTCGGCGCCCTCGCTGCATGTCATGATCGAAGCGATGAAGCGCGCCTATGCCGATCGGGCGCGCTATCTCGGCGATCCCGACTTCGTCAAGGCGCCGGTTGCAACCCTGACTTCGAAGGATTACGCTGCCAAGCAGCGCGCCAGTATCGATCTCGACCACGCCACGCCGTGGACCGATGCGCTCTCGGCGACACCGCCGCATGAAGGCAGCAACACCACGCATTTTTCGGTGGTGGATCATTTTGGCAATGCGGTCAGCAACACCTATACGCTGAATTTCAGCTATGGCGTCGGCCTGATTGCGGACGGCACCGGCGTGCTGCTCAACAACGAGCTGGACGATTTCACCGCCGCACCCGGCGCGTCGAATGCCTACGGCCTGGTCGGCTTCGAGGCCAACCTGCCCGGCCCCGGCAAGCGGCCATTGTCGTCGATGTCGCCGACCATCGTGCTGAAAGACGGCAAGCCGGTTCTGGTGACAGGCTCGCCCGGCGGCAGCCGCATCATCTCGACGGTGCTGCAGGTGATCGTCAATGTGCTCGACTACGACATGGATGTCGCGTCCGCCGTGGCGGCGCCGCGCCTGCACCACCAATGGCTGCCGGATGAAGTACGGATCGAGCGCGGTTTCGCCGACGATGTGATCGCGGCACTGAGGGCGAAGGGACACACCGTCGTCGAGCCGATGGGCCAGACCTCGGCCAATTCGATCGCGGTGACCGATCATGGATTGCTCGGCGCGCCCGATCCGCGCAGCCGCGGCTCGGAAGCCGCCGGTCAATAGAGGGACGACCGATCGCCGATTTGCCTGATGACAGCATCGGGGATCGGCGTAGGATTTGCGTACGCCGCGAAAAGGCCGCTGCAGGGTAAGGCAAAGGGCCGTCAAGAACGCTCCGGGGGACATTGATCATGAGCAAGGCCGGGTCGACGGAAGCGATCGATGTCGCTCCAATCCAGGATTCCAGCCTGCTCGCATTTTATCGCGACATGAACCTGCCGGAGCGGCGGACCTTCTGGGCTTGCGCGGCCGGCTGGGCGCTCGATGGCATGGATTTCATGATCTATCCGCTGGTGATCGGCACCATCATCGCGCTGTGGAAAGTCGATCCCGGCACCGCCGGCCTTGCCGGCACCGTGACGCTGCTGGCTTCGGCCGTTGGGGGGTGGCTGGGCGGTTACCTGGCCGACCGCATTGGCCGCGTCAAAACGCTGCAACTGACGATCCTGTGGTTTTCGGTGTTCTCGCTGCTCTGCGCGTTTGTGCAGAATTTCGATCAGCTATTGATCGCCCGCGCGCTGCTCGGTCTCGGCTTCGGCGGCGAATGGGCCGCGGGCGCGGTGCTGATGGGCGAGTCGATCCGCGCGCAATATCGCGGACGCGCGGTCGGATCGGTGCAGTCCGGCTGGGCGATCGGCTGGGGCCTTGCGGTATTGGCGCAGGCGATCCTGTTTTCCTGGCTGCCGCCGGTGACCGCATGGCGATGGATGTTCGCGGTCGGCGCGCTGCCGGCGCTATTGGTATTTTTTCTGCGGCGATATGTCGAGGAGCCGGCGATTGCCGCGGCCACGCTGGCCAAGCAGAGAGTGAGCGGGGAGCGCCCGGGAATTGCGGAAATTTTCTCCGGTCCGATTCTCAAGACCACCGTTCTGGCGTCGCTGGCGGTGACGGGATGTCAGGGCGGCTACTACGCCATCACCTTCTGGGTGCCGCGCTTTCTCACCACCGAGCGCAAGCTTTCGATCGTCGGTTCGACCGGCTATCTCGCCGCGCTGATCATCGGCTCGTTCATCGGTTACCTGGTCGGGGCCTGGCTCGCCGACAAGATCGGGCGCCGCAAGCTGTTCCTGTATTTCTCGCTCGGCGCCATCGCCATCACCCTGCTCTACACCCAATTGCCGTTGACCAACGGGGTGCTGTGGCTGCTCGGCTTTCCGCTCGGGTTTTTTGCTTCGGCGTATTTCTCGGGCGTCGGTGCGTTCCTCACCGAACTCTATCCGACGAGGCTTCGCGGATCGGGCCAGGGCTTTTGCTATAATTTCGGCCGCGGCATCGGTGCGCTATTCCCGTTTTTGGTCGGCGCACTTTCGACGACGACATCGCTCGGCAATGCCATCGCTGTGTTTGCGGTGCTGGCCTACGGATTGTTCTTCGTCGCGGCTTTCGCGTTGCCGGAAACGCGCGGCAAGATTCTGCATGCGGATGCCTAGAATCCGGGATTGAAGGGTTGCGGGACGTTGCGGCGACGGAAGGGGTGTTCCCTTTCCCGTTGGGAGTGGTACAGAACTTGTGCGCCCAGGTTCTGGCAACTGTTGAAACCAACCGGGGTTAATTTATGACATCGCTCAAAGGCAAGACACTGTTCGTATCCGGCGGCAGCCGCGGCATCGGGCTTGCGATCGCGTTGCGGGCCGCGCGTGACGGCGCCAATGTGGCGATCGCCGCGAAAACCGCCGAGCCGCATCCGAAACTCAAGGGCACCATCTACACGGCTGCGGACGAGATCCGCGCCGCCGGCGGCAAGGCGCTGCCCATTCTCTGCGATATTCGCGAGGAAGCGCAGGTGATCGCGGCGGTGGATCGGACCGTCGGCGAATTCGGCGGCATCGATATCTGCGTCAACAATGCCAGTGCCATCAGCCTCACCGATTCGCAGATGACCGACATGAAGCGTTTCGACCTGATGATGGGCATCAACACCCGCGGCACCTTCATGGTGTCGAAATACTGCATCCCGCATCTGAAAAAGGCCGCCAACGCGCACATTCTGATGCTGTCGCCGCCACTCGACATGAAGGTGAAATGGTTCGAGCACTCCACCGCCTACACCCTGGCAAAGTTCGGCATGAGCATCTGCGTGCTGGGCCTGTCGGGCGAGTTGAAAGCCGCCGGCGTCGCCGTCAACGCATTATGGCCGCGCACCACCATCGCCACCGCCGCGGTCGGCAATCTGCTCGGCGGCGACGCCATGATGCGCGCCAGCCGTACACCGGAGATCATGGGCGATGCCGCCTATGTCATTTTCACCAAGCCGTCGCGCGAGTTTACCGGGCAGTTCTGCATCGACGACAAGGTGCTCTACGCCGGCGGCGTGCGCGACTTTGAGCGCTACCGCGTCGATCCGAAGGCCGCGCTGGCGTCCGATTTCTTCGTGCCCGACGACGATGTGCCGCCGCCGGGTGTCACGGTGGTGGCGCTAGGCTCGATCGGGCAGGCGCAGAACCCGCGCTAGAAGCGCGCCCTTAGATCCGGAATGCGAGGACAGGCGCGTGATTTCGCGTTTGACGGTTGCGCCGTCACCCTGAGGTGCGCGCTCTTTCTCGCGCGCCTCGAAGGGCGACGGCGATGACGCGGCCCATCCTTCGAGGCTCGCCGAAGACGGCGAGCACCTCAGATGACGCGCTTCTACCTTCCGACGGCGTAAGGCCCGCCCCGCTCAAGCGCGCGCGCATAGGCCGGGCGGGCATGGATGCGATCGAGAAACGCCATGGCCTTGGGGTGACCCTGCTCGAGCCCGCCGCGCGCGGCTGCCGCTTCCAGCGGAAAGCTCATCTGGATATCGGCGGCGGTGAATTCATCGCCGGCAAACCATTGGCTCTTGCCGAGTTCGGCTTCCCAGAACGCCATATGCTGCTTGAGTTGCGGATTGACCAGCGTCGTCAGTGCCTGATTGGAGACCTTGCGCACCAGCGGGCGCAGCAGCGCCGGCGCGCGCTTCGGCATCAGCGTGAACAGCAGCTTGAGCAACAGCGGCGGCATCGCGGATCCTTCCGCGTAGTGCAGCCAATAGGTATAGCGCAGCCGCTCCGGCGTTTTCGGCGGGGGTATCAGGCGTCCCTCGCCGTAGGTGTCGATGATGTATTCGACGATCGCGCCCGATTCGGCGACGATTTTGTCGCCGTCGGTGAGGACGGGCGATTTTCCGAGCGGATGAATCGCGCGCAGCTCCGCCGGTGCCCGCATATCCGGCTGACGCTGATAGCGCACGATCTCGTAGGCAAGCCCAAGCTCTTCCAGCAGCCACAGTACGCGCTGGGAGCGGGAATTGTTGAGATGATGGACAGTGAGCATGGCTTTCCCCGTGGCATTGGCGCATCCGCGCCGCGCTTGGTGCCAGCCGCAGGCTGGAAAGTCGAGATGCCCGCAAGGTATATTACCCGGATGTTATTGACAGACAAGATTTACCCGGGTAATACTCGCGCTTACGATTGGAGCGTGTCTCATGAATCCGGTATCTGACGGCTATATCGCCTTCGAGGGGGACCGCCGCATCGCGTCGGGCGATCTCCGCGAGGTCGCCCGTGCGGCGAAGCGGACGCTCGATCGGCGCAATCAGGGGCCGGTTCTGGTCTTCGATGGCAACGGCAACGGCCCGATCGAAATCGATTTTCGCGGCTCGGTGGAGGAGGTTCTGGCACGACTGCCGGACGGCACCGGTGCCCCCGCCGCCCTGGACGATGCCGCCCAACCTCCGCCACGCGGTCCGGGCCGCCCGAAACTCGGCGTGGTCGCGCGCGAAATCACCCTGTTGCCGCGGCACTGGGACTGGCTGGCGCAGCAGGCGGGCGGCGCCTCGGTTGCGATCCGCAAACTGGTCGAGCAAGCGCGGCGAACCGGCGAGGACAGGGACCGGCTGCGTCAGGCGCAGGAGGCGGCCTATCGTTTCATGTCGGTCATGGCTGGCGACAAGCCGCATTACGAAGACGCGATCCGCGCGCTGTTTGCCGGCAACCCGGCCCGTTTCGAGGAATTGATCGCCGGGTGGCCTGCGGATGTGCGCGATCATGCTTCAAGGCTCGCGGAACGGGCGTTCAATCGCGACCCGCCGCCCCGCGCCGGTTGATCCGGCGGATGCGAGCCGCTAGGCTGGTTGGAATGATAGAGATCATATAAGAAGCCTTCACATCTCGAGGGAGACCGCCGTGAGCCGACCCGATCCGCAATTCATGTTCGATTTCGGCAGCCCAAATGCCTTTCTCAGTCATGAGGCGATCCCGGCGATCGAAAAGCGGACCGGCGCGAAATTCGAATATGTTCCGATACTGCTGGGCGGCATCTTCAAGGCCACCAACAACAAGTCGCCCGCCGAAACCCTCGCCGGCATCAAAAACAAACCCGAATTCCACGAGCTGGAAACCGAACGATTCGTGACGCGCTTTCATGTCAAGCCGTATACGTGGAATCCGTTCTTCCCGATCAACACCCTCAATTTGATGCGCGCCGCTGTCGCCGCACAGTTCGAAGGCGTGTTTGCGAAATACATCGAGGCTGCGTTTCATCACATGTGGGTCGAGCCGAAGAAGATGGACGATCCGGACGTGGCGCTAAAGGCCTTGACGGCGTCCGGCCTCGATGCGGCCAAGCTGTTCGCGCGCGCCCAGGAAGCCGGCGTCAAGGCGAAGCTGATCGAGAACACCCAGTCGGCCGTGGAGCGCGGCGCGTTCGGCTCGCCGACCTTCTTTGTCGGCAAGGAGATGTTCTTCGGCAAGGAGCAGTTGCGCGAAGTCGAGGAGCTGATTTCGGGCAAATAATTCGCCGGCGCCCCGCGCCGCGAGACTACGGGAGATTGCTCTTGGAAAAACGCAACGCAACGGTCGCGGTGATCGGCGCCGGCGACTACATCGGCGCCGAGATCGCGAAAAAATTCGCCGCCGAAGGGTTCACCGTGTTCGCAGGCCGGCGCGACGGCGCCAAGCTCGAACCGCTGGTCAGGGACATCGAGGCCGCCGGCGGATCGATCGTCGGGCGCGCGCTCGACGCGCGGAAGGAAGAGGAGGTCACGGCCTTTCTCGGCGATGCCGACAAGCACGCACCGCTGGAAGTGAGCATCTTCAACGTCGGCGCCAATGTCAATTTTCCGATCCTGGAGACCACCGACCGCGTGTTCCGCAAGGTTTGGGAAATGGCCTGCTGGGCGGGCTTTGTCGCCGGGCGCGAATCGGCGCGGCTGATGCTGCCGCGCGGCCAGGGCAACATCTTCTTCACCGGCGCCACCGCCTCGTTGCGCGGCGGCAGCGGCTTTGCCGCCTTCGCCAGCGCCAAATTCGGATTGCGCGCGGTGGCGCAGGCGATGGCGCGCGAGCTCGGACCGAAGAACATTCATGTCGCGCATCTGATCATCGATTCCGGCGTCGACACGGCATGGGTGCGCGAGCGCCGGGAGCAGCTCTGGGGCAAGGAAGCGCTCAACAATCCCGATCTGCTGATGCCGCCGGCGTCGGTGGCGGCGTCCTACTGGCAGCTTTACCAGCAGCCGCGCAGCGCCTGGACCTTTGAGCTTGAAATCCGCCCGTTCGGGGAGAAATGGTAAGGAGCGAATAGCGGATGGTGATTTCCCTGTTCGCCACTCGCTATTGGCTGCTCGCCCCTAAAGAACAACAACAAAAGGAACCAAACCATGCGCATTCTGGTGGTCGGCGCTGGCGCGATCGGCGGATATTTCGGCGGCAGAATGCTGCAGGCCGGCCGCGATATAACATTCCTGGTCCGACCGCGGCGCGCCGGCGAACTGGCTGATGCGGGCCTCGTGATCAAGAGCCCCAACGGCGATGTGACGCTGAAAAATCCACCGACGGTTCAAGCCGACAAACTCACCGAAAAATTCGACGCCATCCTTTTGAGCTGCAAGGCATTCGATCTCGACGATGCGATCAAGTCGTTTGCGCCTGCGGTCGGGCCGCAGACGGCGATTATCCCGATGCTCAACGGCATGCTGCACCTCGACGTGCTCGACCGCAGATTCGGACGAGAGCGGGTGCTCGGCGGCCTTTGCGCGATCGCCGTGACGCTCAATGACAAGCGCGAGGTCGTTCAGCTTGCTCCGATGCAATCGCTCAATTTCGGGGAACGCGACGGCAAGCTGTCGGATCGTGTCCGCGCCATCGCCGAGGTGATGGCAAGCGGCAATTTCGGTTCGGTCGCCAGCGAACATATCGTGCAGGAGATGTGGGAGAAATGGGTGTTCCTCGCCTCGCTCGCGGCCTCGACCAGCCTGATGCGCGCCTCGGTCGGCGATATCCTGGCCGCACCGGGCGGCAGGGACTTCATTCTCGGCATGCTGGGTGAATGCGGCGCTGTCGCAGCCGCCGAGGGCTATGCGCCCCGTACGCCGTTCCTGGAGCGTGCGCGCGGCATGCTGACCACGGAGGGCTCGCCGCTGACCGCCTCCATGTTCCGCGACATCAAGATCGGCGCACCCGTTGAAGCCGATCACGTGATCGGCGATCTGATCGCGCGAGGCGATGCCGCGAAGGTGCCGGTGCCGAAGCTGCGCACCGCCTACACCCATCTGAAGGCGTATGAGAAACAGCGGGTGTAGTGCCGCGCGCTATTTCTTGTCGTCCCGGCGAATCAGAGATGCGCGAGGTAATGCGACAGCGCGGTGATTTCCTCGTCGCTCAAGGGATAGGCGACATCGGCCATCGCCGCCCCGGCGCCACCGGATCGCACGCCCGATTTGTAGTCGTGCAACGCCTTGAACAGGTATTCCTCGCGTTGACCGGCGATGCGGGCAACGGCCTTGGTTCCGGCAAACGTATCGGTGTGGCACGACGCGCAGCGCCGTCCGACGGCAGCCTCGGCGCCCTTCCTGGACAGATCCGGATTGTCGTCGGGCGCAGAAGCCTTGAAGGGCGTCAACGAGGCAAAGTAGGCGCCGAGATTGCGAATGTCGTCATTGTTGATTTGCTCGACGATCGCCTGCATCTGCTCGCTCTTGCGCGCGCCGCTGCGGAAGAAAACCAGCTGCCACTGGATGAACTGATCCTGCTGACCCGCCAGCGAAGGAATGTTCTCGGTTTGCGAAACACCGCCTTCGCCGTGACAGCCGATGCACTGTTTGGCCTTTTCCTTGGCGGCGGCGATGTCGGCGGCGTGGGCGAAAGACCCGCTCATCAGCGCAACTGAAAGCATCCCAGCCAAAGCAATCCGCATCACTCTATCTCCCGGTCGTCATTGCCGGCATAGCCGTCTAAGGAGGGCGTCGCTTCCGCTTGCCTATGCCCCGGCAAATCCATCTTCGCGCAAGATGTCTTTCTTTGACAGATGCCCGGATCGGGTCCGGGCATGACGATTGCGATTGGGTCGCCACCTGTCCTGAAACGCAAAACTGCGGCTACTCGTTCCGGAGCAGCCGCAGCCTCGGTGACGTCGGTCGTTACTTCTTGTAGCTGATGCGATAGATGGCGCCGGCCCAGTCGTCGGCAACGAGAATCGAGCCATCCTTGTCCAGAATGATATCGTCCGGCCGGCCGAGATAGCCCTGGTCGCCTTCAATCCAGCCGGATGCGAACACCTCTTGCTTGGGGTTCTTGCCATCCGGACCAACGATC
>Ga0182030_10012187_pt1 | contig 17267 bp, 17 predicted proteins | sample 812S3MmetaG_FD_121299 | JGI IMG/M metagenome (GOLD analysis project Ga0182030, IMG submission 121299) | Permafrost microbial communities from Stordalen Mire, Sweden - 812S3M metaG (Illumina Assembly) | ecosystem: Environmental > Terrestrial > Soil > Wetlands > Permafrost | place: Sweden...
CCCAGCGCCTCCACATAGGCGATGTGCGCGCCGTCGGGCGAAATCGCCGTCTGCAGAAAGCGATGCGTGGCGTCGATCTGCGCGAGCGCCGGGTCCACCGGCACGACGCTTTGCGCGCCAGCCGCGGCAGCCATGAGAAACAGAGCGAATTTCATAAGTTGTGAGCTTATCAGAAACGGCGGAGCACCGAGCGGGGTACACTGAAATGGCGCCATGGCTGTCGAAGAGAAACCAATTCCCACATCCGGGGAGACCCCGCCCGCCGAACCGTTGGAGGAAATTCCCATCCTCACGGTGCGCGACACGGTGATCTTCCCGGGCGCCATGCTGCCCATCACGGTGGGCCGGCCCAGTTCCGTCGCGCTGGTGAATTCCCTGGGCGAGAATCGCCTCCTCGCGGTAGTCTCGCAACTCGACCCGCGTATCGATTCACCGTCTCCCGAGGATCTCTACCAGGTAGGCACCGTGTGCGTGATGCACAAGGCCATCCGCGTCCCCAAGGACAACCTGCTGCTCTTTTGCGAAGGCCTGGGCCGCCTGCGCACGCGCGAGTTCACCTCCACCGAGCCGTTCCTGAAAGCGCGCATCGAACGCATTCCCGACGTGGAGCCGGAAATCACCGCCGAAGTGGAAGCCCTGCGGCAGAACGTGGTCAGCCTCTTCCAGCAGATCGTGAGCGCGTCGCCCAATCTCTCCGACGACCTTTCTTCCACCGCCGAGGGCATCGCCCCGGCCGGCGCGCTGGCCGATTTCGTCGCCGGCAACCTGCCGTCGCTGAGCCCCACCGAACGGCAGCGTCTGCTCGAACAGCCGGACGGGCGCACCCGCCTGAACGAAATTCATCGCCAACTGTCGCGCGAACTGGAACTGGTGGAACTGCGCGGCCGGATTCAATCGCAGGTGCAGGGGCAGCTCTCGCAAAATCAGCGGGAGTTCTATCTGCGCGAGCAATTGAAAGCCATCCAGAAGGAATTGGGCGATGGCGACGACGTCAGCCGCGACGTGGAAGACTTGCGCCAGAAACTGGAGGCCGTCGGGCTGCCCGAAGAAGTAAAAACGGAGACCATGCGCGAATTGAACCGGCTGGCGCGCATCTCTCCCAGTTCGCCGGAATACGGCGTCTCGCGCACCTATCTGGAATGGATGGCCTCGCTGCCCTGGAGCGTCTCCTCGGGCTCGCAGGTGGACGTAAAACGCGCGGCGGAGATCCTCGACGAAGATCACTACGATCTGGAAAAGGTGAAGGACCGCATTCTCGATTACCTGGCCGTGCTGCAGTTGCGGCCGGTGCTGAAAGGGCCGATTCTGTGCTTTGTGGGCCCGCCCGGAGTGGGCAAAACGTCGCTCGGCAAGTCGATCGCGCGCGCCCTGGGGCGCAAGTTCTCCCGTGTGTCCATGGGCGGCATGCACGACGAGGCCGAAATCCGCGGCCACCGGCGCACCTATATCGGCGCGCTGCCCGGGCAGATCATCCAGGCGCTGCGCCGGGCGGGCGTCAACGATCCGGTCTTCATGCTGGACGAAGTGGACAAGCTGGGCCGCGATTTTCGCGGCGACCCGGCATCGGCGCTGCTCGAAGTGCTCGATCCCGAACAGAATTCCACTTTCCGCGATAACTATCTGGACGCGCCGTTCGACCTTTCCAAGGTGCTGTTCATTACCACCGCCAACGTGCTCGACCCGGTTCCCGACGCGTTGCGCGACCGCATGGAAATCATCCCGCTCGAAGGCTACACCGAGCATGAAAAGGTCATGATCGCGTTTCGGTATCTGATCCCGCGGCAAACGCGCGAGAACGGACTGGACGCCGAGAACGGACTGGACGGCGAGAGCGGCGTCCATTTCGAAGACGAAGCGGTGCAATTCCTGATCCGCCGCTACACCCGCGAGGCCGGTGTGCGCAGCTTGGAGCGCTCGATCGGCGCCATCTGCCGCAAGCAGGCGCGGCGCATCGCCGAGGGCAGACGCGAAAATGTGGTGGTAACGCCGGCTCTGGTGGAGCAAGACCTGGGCGCGCCGCGCTTCCGCACCGACACCGAAGTGGCCGAACGCACCAGCCGGCCCGGCGTGGTGGTGGGGTTGGCCTGGACGCCGGTAGGCGGCGACGTGCTCTTCATCGAAGCCGGCCGCATGCCGGGCGGCAACAAAGGGCTCATCATGACGGGCCAGTTGGGTCCGGTGATGCAGGAATCGGTGCAGGCCGCGCTGACCTGGGTGCGCGCCAATGCCGCCAGGTACGGCATCGACCCCGAGTTGTTCAAGACCAGCGACATCCATATCCACGTGCCGGCGGGCGCGATCCCCAAGGACGGCCCTTCGGCGGGCATCACCATGGGCGCGGCGTTGCTCTCCATGCTGACCGAGCGGCGCGTGAAAAAGAACCTGGCGATGACCGGCGAAATTACCCTCACCGGACAGGTGTTGCCGGTGGGCGGCATCAAGGAGAAAGTGCTGGCCGCCAAGCGCAGCGGCGTGCGCGAAGTCATTCTGCCGTTCGAAAACGAGGTCGACGTGCGCGAAGATCTCAAGAGCGAGCAGATTGGCGAGATGCGCATCCATTATGTGAAGACCATGGAGGAAGTCGCCGAGATCGCGCTCGAAGAATCGCCGTCACCGCGGCCGTAATTTGCCGGCACGAGAATAGGTTTCGGTGATTGCGCCGCGCGCCATCGCCGGCTAGTGCAGTCATCGCCTTTCAACCCACACTGCGCAAGCTGTTCGTGGCGCAGCCTCTTAGGCTGCCGTCTCGGCACTCGTGCCGAGACAGGCTGTGGTAGCGGCTCCCGCTCCATGCGTCGGCTTGAGAGCCGACGCGGCAAGCTGAAGAGCCTGCGCCACAAAGCAACACGCAAGGTCCCATGAGAAATGCAGGTTAGCTGGGCAGATTCCATCGGCGTTCCGATGGCTGGACCACTGCCATGCAAGTCCGCGAGGTGAACTCCAAGGCAGCGCGGAGAGAAGCCCGGGAGAAACGGATCGAGGCCGCACGCAATGCCGGATTAGACCCTTAGCGAGCCACGTAACGCCCTACCGCTATAGAAACAGGGCGCAGTGTTGTGATAAACGAAGACATGGCCGAAGCGGCGATCGGCAAAGATGGCGCCGCCGAGTTTTCTAATGTCGGGAGGTGTTTTCAACCAGCTCTGCGTCTTCGTATCGAACTCTCCCAGTTCCTGCAACTCCCGATATTGTTCTTCCGTTAAGGGCTCAATGCCAATGGCAGATGCTATATCGATAATATTACCCCCCGGATGCAACCCTTGCTTTTCCCTGGCTTTCTGTCCTTCATGGTCGTAACACACATTTCTGCGGCCTTTAGGACTTTCCGCTGAACAATCATAAAAAACGTATTCGCCCGTCTTCTTGTCATGACCAACAACATCCGGTTCACCGCCGGTTCTTTCCATTTCATTGAGTGACCACAGTTTTTCAGTATTAGCTTCCAGCTTTGCCTGTACGTTAGCCCATTCAAGACCGTTATGGCGGTTCCTGTTTTTCTCAAAACGGGCTTTCAATGCTTTGAGTAGTTCTGGACGTTGTTCTGATGACAACTCCATTTTTGTCTCAACGTCCGGAACAGGGCCTTTTTCAGTTGATCTCAAAGTTTTGCCTTTTGTGCCCCTGGGGGCTTTGGCGATCCGCATAATCTGAGCCATCCTTTTCCTGGGATGAGCAATTTTATCAATGTTTACAGGCCGGTCCCGAAGAAAACAGGCCCGGTTTTGCGAGAGTGGGGCTAGCGAGGCGTGCCGGGTTGTTCAGCCCGTCCGGCGACCCCCTGTTTGTTCCCGAGTCCGCCGGAGACATCCACGGAGCGGCGAATGCGCTCCACGCCACCGGGCGGCACGCGCGAGCCGTGCTAAATTTATCGGCATGGGAATCCGAATATCCGCAATTTCCTTGCTGCTCATGGGCGCGGCCGCCGCCCAGGCCGCGGACGCCGATCTGGACGCCGCCATCGCCAGAAACCGCATGGGAACGCTGGTGATCCACACCGCTCCCGGCGCCAAGGTCGCGGTGGAGCAGGTGCGCCACGAGTTTTGGTTCGGCGCGACCCTGCCGGGCGGCGTCTTTTCGGGGCGCAATACCCCGGAAGACATCGCCAAATGGAAGGAGATTTTCGTCAGCCACTTCAACGCCGGCGTGCCGGAAGCCGACTTCAAGTGGGACGTCATGGAGCGGCAGAAAGGCCAGGTGAATTACACCGTCGTGGATAACATGCTCGCCTGGGCCGAAAAGGCGGGCATCATGATGCGCGGCCACTGCATCTTCTGGGGCGTGCCGAACCACGTCCAGCCCTGGCTGAAGGCCATGAACGACGACGATTTCAAGGCCACTGTGGCGGAGCGGGGACGCACCGTCGCCGCACGCTATCGCGGCCGCTTCGCCGAGTACGACCTGGTCAACGAAATGATGCACGCCAACTATTACGCGGACCGGTTCGGGATCGGTTTCATCCGCCAGATGGCGCTCTGGGTTAAGGAGGGCGATCCGGATGCGAAGCTCTGCGTTAACGATTACGACATCACCACCGGCAACCGGCTGGACGATTACGTGAAGCACATCCGCGCGCTGCTCGACGCCGGCGTGCCGCTTTCCGGCATTGGCGTGCAGGGCCATCTGCATGGCGATTCGTTCGATCCCGCGGCCCTGCAGAACTCGCTCGAGGTTCTGTCGCAGTTCAAGCTGCCGATCCGCATCACCGAGTATAACTTCCCCGGACAGCGTTCCAAGTACATGACCGGCGACAAGCGGGCGGTGATGCCGCCGGAGGAAGAGCAGGCCAAAGCGGAGGCGCTGACACGGTTCTACACCATCTGCTTCGCGCATCCTGCGGTGACCGGCATCATGATGTGGGGTTTCTGGGAAGGCGCCAACTGGATTCCGCAGTCGTCGCTCTACAAGCGCGATTGGACCCCGCTGCCGGCGGCGAAGGCTTACGAAGATCTGGTGCTCCACAAATGGTGGACCAACTGGACGGGCACTGCCGACGCGCAAGGCCGCGTGGAACTACGCGCGTTCTACGGAACGCATAAACTTACGGTGAACGGGAAAGAGACGGTGGTCACGCTCACCAAGGCGGAAGGCAGCAAGAGCGTGAGCCTGTAGCCGATTCGCGCCGGGGGAATGCGGCCCGGGAAGAAAGAGATCGGCCCGTTCGGAGCCATTATACGATTGGACCTCGCATCCGGAGAACGAGTGAGCGCCCGGCCCGGCCAGGTTTCCAGAAAGCCTGACGTCCCCCCAGTCGCTTCGATGCGGTACGTCGGGCGGCGGGGGCGACGGTCGAGGGAGAATGAAAGGCGGTATGGTCACGCTGAACACATTGCGGCACGAAAAGCGGGCAGAAATTTTGCGGCTGGCTGAAACTTACGGCGCCCGAAACGTTCGTGTGTTCGGCTCGGTAGTCCGCGCTCACTACCGAGACGACAGTGACGTGGATCTGCTGGTTGAATTCGATAAGGGCAAGAGCCTGCTCGATCTCTCATCGGACTTAAGCTGGACCTTGAGAACCTGCTCGGGGTGAACGTCGACGTGGTGACGCCGAATAGCCTCCGCTATATCCGCGACCGCGTTCTGGCGGAGGCGCTGCCCCTCTGACGCTATGACCTCGCCTGATCCGCAAGTCTACCTTCTCCACATTCGGGACCGCTGCGAGGAACTGATTCAGTGCCGCGGCCTTCGCCAGCAGGGAACTGTCCCTGTTTCCATCCTCTTCAATGCGGGATGCCGCAATCCGGAGATTATCGGCGAGGCGTCCAGGAAGATCTGCTCCGAGTTTCGCGCCGCCAACCCCGAAGTTCCCTGGCGCGAAATGAATGCCTTGCGAAACGTGCCGATCCACAATTACGAGGGCGCCGATCCGGAGCTCGTGTGGGCCATCGTCGATCGCGACATCCCAGCGCTTTTGGCGGCGGTGCGCCGGTTGGCCGGAGGCGAGGAGAAACAGTGACGCCCAACACCGGACGAGATTGTCCGGATCGGCGCGATCTCAAATCGCGCTGACGTTCCACACGTCAACCAAGCGCCAACCGTGACCGGTCTTCGCAACGACACCGCCGATATCCCAGTCCGCTTTGAGAATGGTTGTTGCCCGTGCCGGAACGGGAATCGGGCCCAGCAGCACACCAGGGCGTCTGCTCACTGGAGCCAACCAGACCTTGCCGGATTCCACGCGTGCGACCGAGAAGTGATCCTCGATTTCTTCCGACACTGGATCGCGCTGGGAATGGGCAGCCCAGGCTTCGAGAATCCGACAGGCGTCCCCGGCTGCCGGAAGTTGTTTCGAGGCTCGCACTGACTGCTCGACGGCTTGTTCGGCCGCAGGGATGTATCCCTTGGCTGCCAGCCATTCCGCGAACACCTTCATAACCGTGCCGGCCGCGCGCTTTGTCTCCATCGAGCCCAGGACCTTGTGGCAACATGTAGTAGCCCAGGAACTCCGAGTAGCCTCCCGGGATCCGGTCGGGGCCGAACCACGTGCAGAACGTTCCACCTGCTTTTGTGATGCGGTCGTATGCTCGTTGGGATTCGCCGGGCCAGTAGCCGTCGACGTAGATGCAGAACAATTCGAGCACCTGCCGGTATTTGCTAAACCGTTTCGCGGAAAGACGCCGGCCCTGCTCCTGCAAAAACTCGGAGACGACCACTGCGATGTTGGGCATGGCTGGTTCCACATTCGGGTCAGTCATCAAGCGGGGACCTCCTCTATCAGGGACGCTATCCCGGCGATCGTCTCCATCGCGGTTGCAAGAAGCGTCTTTGCGGCCGAAGCGGAGACGGTTGGACGAATCGATTCATCATTTCATCGGCGCCGCTGCACAAGGGCACGCAAGGTTCTCTCCCCGGAGCGAGCCTATTGAGCTTCCAAGGCCCGGGGATGAAACCGCCGTCCCCCCGATTTCCCTTGCACGCTCGCGAGGCTCGCATCCCGACGAAGTCTCCGGGATGGGGTAGGATAGCCATCGTCTTTGGCTCGCTGCCTGCCGATAATCCTCCCAGTGTACGTCGCAGATTTCATGCTTGTCCACGCCGCCGCCAGCACCTGAATTACAATGGCTCAATCATGTCTGACCGCGTTTCTCCCCGCGCTACGGCACGCCTGCTTGCCGCGGGCCTGCTGGTTTCGCTATCGTTTGCGCAAACGGCCAAACGGCCCCTGAATCATAAGGACTACGACGGCTGGCGCACCATCGCCAGCCAACACCTCTCGGCCGACGGGAAATTTCTGGCGTACGCCGTGTTTCCGGAGGAAGGCGACGGCGAAGTGGTGATCCGCAATCTGGCCAGCGGGCACGACACGCGTTTTCCCGCCGGCGCGCGTCCCCAGCCGGCCGCCGGGGTCACCGAAGAAGGAACGGCGCCGGAGGCGCGCGCCACTACCATCGCGTTCTCCTCGGACAGCAAGTACGTGGTCTTCTCCACCTTCCCCTCGAAAGCCGACACCGACACGGCGCGGATCGGAAAAAAGACCGCCGAGCAGATGCCCAAGGACGGCATGGCGATCGTCGAACTGGCCTCCGGTAAGGCCGCGACCATTCAGCGCGTCCGGCGCTTCATGCTGCCCGAGAAGGCCGCCGGCTACCTGGCTTACCAGAAGGAAGCCCCCGAGCGGCCCGCCGCCAATGCGCCGGAGGGCGCGAGACCCCTGGGCGGCAACGATTCGTCCGCCGATCAGCAGGGCGGCCGCGGCGGTCGTGGAGGCCGTGGAGGCGGCGCAGGCGGCGCGGCGCGCGCGGAATTTGGCAGCGATCTGGTGTTGCGCGCGCTGGCGGATGGCAGCGAGCGCACCTTCACCGACGTAGCCGAATTCCACTTCACCGACGACGGGAAGCAACTGGTCTATGCCGTCGCGGCGCGCGACACCGCGAAAAACGGCGTTTTCGCCGCGCTGCCAGGGTCGCCCGATGCGCCCGCGGCGCTCCTCGCGGGCAAGGGCAAGTATTCCAAGCTGACCTTCGACGAGAACCAGACGCAAATGGCTTTCCTGAGCGACCGCGACGATGCCGCCGCCAAACAGCCGCAGTGGAAAATCTACCGCTGGGACCGTAAGGCGCCCGCCGCGGAGCTGGTGTCCAGCCAGACGCCGGGCCTCGAGCGCGGGTTCGCCATCGGCGACAAGGGCACGCTGGCGTTCTCGCGCGACGGTTCGCGGCTGTTCTTCGGGGTGGCCGTGCCCGCGCCCGAGGCGAAGCCGGATACCCCCGATGCGGCCATCGAAGAGAAGGCCGTGGTGGACCTGTGGAGCTACAAAGACGAGTATCTCCAGCCGGTGCAGAAAGTGCGCGCCGCCCGCGACCGCGACCGCACCTTCACCGCCGCCTACTTGATTCCCGAGCGCAAACTGGTGCAACTCGCCGACAACGAAATGGAGAGCGTCACCACCTCCGAGAGCCCCCGGTGGGCCATGGGCAGCGACGACCGCGCCTACCGCAAGGCCGAAGATTACGACGAACATTACGCCGACCTGTACCTGGTGGATGCCACCACCGGCGCGCGCCGGAAGATCGCCGCGAAGAGTTCGGGCGCAGCCACCTGGGCGCCCGCGGGCCGCTACCTGTTGAGCTTCGACGGCAGGGATTGGAGCACTATTTCCGTACCCGACGGCAAAAAGGTCAACCTCACCGCCAGCCTCGGAGTGAAGTTCTTCAATGAAGACACGGATACGCCGAGCACGCCCGGCGCCTACGGTTCGGCCGGCTGGACCAGGGACGGCAAATCGGTGCTGCTCTACGACCGCTACGACATCTGGCGCATTTCCCCCGATGGCAGCGGCGCCAGGAACATCACCGCGGGCTTCGGCCGCAGCCACGACATCCGCTTGCGGTACACGCGCACCGAGGCCGACTCGCACGAGCGCTGGATCGACCCGTCGAAGCCGCTGCTGCTGGCGGGCGAGAACCTGAAGACCATGGAATCGGGATTCTTCCGCGGGTCGCTTGACGGCGCGGAGCCCAGGCAACTGGTGATGGCGGCGAAGTCCTTCGGCACGCCGGTGAAGGCCAAGGATGCCGACGTCTACCTGCTCACCGAACAGACCTTCAACGAATTTCCCGACCTGCTGACCACCGGCGGCGCGTTCCAAGAGATGCGCAAGGTGAGCGACGCCAACCCGCAGAAATCCGGCCTGCTCTGGGGCACGGCGGAGTTGGTGCCGTTCAAGAACGCCGACGGCGTGCCGCTGCAGGCCGCGCTCTACAAGCCGGAAAACTTCGATGCCACAAAGAAATACCCCATGATGGTGTACATCTACGAGCGGCTGACGCAGAACGTGAACCACTTCGTGAATCCCGCGCCGGGCACCTCCATCAACATCAGCTACTACGTGAGCAACGGCTACCTGGTGCTCACGCCGGACATCGTATACACCACCGGCTATCCCGGCCAGAGCGCGCTCAAGTGCGTGCTGCCGGCGATTCAAGCGGTGGTGGACCGCGGCGTAGTGGACGAAACCGCCATCGGCATCCAGGGCCACAGTTGGGGCGGCTACCAGATCGCCTACATGGTGACGCAGACCAATCGCTTCCGCGCGGTGGAAGCGGGCGCGCCGGTGGCCGACATGATCAGCGCCTACGATGGCATCCGCTGGGGCACGGGCATCACCCGCCAGTTCCAATACGAGCGCACGCAGAGCCGCATCGGCGGATCGATCTGGCAATATCCCACGCGCTTCATCGAGAACTCGCCGATCTTCTGGGCCGACCGCGTGCAGACGCCGGTGCTGATTCTGCAGAACGATGGCGATACCGCGGTGCCGTGGTATCAGGGCATCGAGTTTTTCCTGGCGTTGCGGCGGCTGGGCAAGGAAGTCTATTTGTTCAATTACAACGGCCAGCCGCACGGACTGCAGAACCGGGCGGACCAGAAGGACTACGCCATCCGCATGCAGCAGTACTTCGATCATTATCTGAAAGGCGCGCCCGCGCCCGCCTGGATGACCAAGGGCGTGCCATACCTGGACCGCGACAAAACGGAGTTGCAGGCGCTGCAGGGCGGGCAGTAGAGCCATGCGATCTCCCGTCCGGTTCACAGTTGCCAAGACCGCTCCCTTACGGTTCAGAGTCTGGTTCCGAGCCGCGACCCTGAGGGAGCGGTTGGAGTGATTATTCCATGACAAACCCTAAAGGTCAACGCAAGAATAACCTCACATTGGCTGACTGGCAGATGTGGCGCACGCACTCCTGCGTGCCGCGTCGGCACTCTTGCCGACGCCCGCATTTCCAGGACGCAGAGGCGTCGAGTGGAGACTCGACGCTGCACGCAGGAGTGCGTGCGCCACGATCTCAACTGCGAAGTTATTTCTGCGTGGCGCCTAAGGGGCATCTCTGATGGCGTTCGATGGCCTGCGGGTGCTCTCGCTCGAAAGCCGGCGTGCCGCGGAGATGGCCGAACTGATCCGCAAACAGGGTGGCGAACCGTTTGTGGCGCCCTCGATGCGCGAAGTCCCGCTGGCGGCGGATGCGGCGACCGCGCAGTTCACCGAGCGCCTATACGCCGGCCAATTCGACATGATGGTGCTGCTCACCGGAGTGGGCACGCGCCAGTTGCATCGCCTGCTGGGACCGCGATTCGTCGAGGCGTTGCGCGCCATCACGCTGGCGGCGCGCGGTCCCAAACCCGCCGCCGCCCTGCGCGAGATGGGGCTCGCGCCGGCGGTAATCGCGCCCGAACCCAACACCTGGCGGGAACTGCTGCAGGCGCTCGAAGGCCGGCCGGAGAAGCGCATCGCGGTGCAGGAGTACGGCCGCACCAACCCCGAATTGTTGGACGGTCTGCGGGCGCGCGGCGCCGATGTTGCCGCCGTGCGCGTCTACCAGTGGGACCTGCCGGAAGATCCCGCGCCCTTGCGCGAGGCCGCGCGGCGCCTGGCGGCGGGGCAGGTCGACGTGGCGCTGTTCACCACCGCCATCCAGGTATCCCACCTGGCGCGCGCGGCGCGCGAGCAGGGCATTGAGGATGCCGCGCTAGAGGCGTTGCGGAGATGCTTCGTGGGCTCGATCGGGCCGACCACCACGGAAGCATTGGAAGAGTTCGGAGTGCGGCCGGCTTTCGAGCCATCGCACCCCAGGATGGGGGTCCTGGTTCTGGAGGCGGCGCAGCGGTCGGGAGGAACTTCGCAGAAGGGATAGACGCTATCATCGGGGTGTGGCCACGGTCCGCATCACGGAAGCTGAACTCGCCCGCGACATTCATGAAGTGTTAGCGAAGGTGCGGCAGGGCGTCGAGGTCATTGTGGAGCAGGACAATCGCGCCGTGGCAGTGATCCGGCCCGCCCATAGGAGTGGGCGGCCGGTATCGGAGATCCTCCGGCAAGCCAAGGAGCGCAACTCAGCGGTAACGCTCGATCCTGACTTCGGAAAGGACCTGGAGGCTATCGTCGCCAGCCACCAGGGACCATGGAATCCGCCCTCTTGGGAGTAGTGCTCGACTCCAGCATTGTCATCACCGCCGAACGGCGTGGTCTTCCAGTCCCGAGCTTCGTGGATGCGGGGGATGTCGTGCCGCTGCGAAAAGTTGGAGTTTCGAGACAGGAGGTCCCGCTGCTCAAGGAAATGGCCGCGTTTGTATGGGAACGTGCTCGCGTCTGCCGCTCCGCCCCCGCATCCCGCTACACTATCCATAGTGGCCAGGAAGCAAACCGCCGCGGCGCGCTACGCCGAATACACCGGACTCGCGCTCCTGCTGCCGGTCTCGACCTTCGTGGGGTACGCCATCGGCTATTATCTCGATAAGGCGTTCGGCACAACCTGGATGCAAATCGCCTTTCTGATCCTGGGGAGCGTGGCCGGATTTGTGGCGTTGATCCGCCAGGTGATGCGGGATTCCCATTGATATGGCGCCCGGTCCCCTGAGCTTCGCGCGCGCGGCGGCGCGCATCGGACGAATTCTGGCCGTGGTTGCGGTGTTAGGCGCATGCGGCGCCACGGTTCTCGCCGGGTGGACGGCCGGCGCCGGGTTCCTGCTGGGCGCGGCCATCTCCGGGCTCAATTACCGCTGGCTTTACAAATTGGTGGAAGGCCTTGGCGCGGGGAAACATCCACGCTACCGGAGCGTCGTTCTGGCGTTCCGCTACCTGATATTGGGCGGCGCCGCCTATGTTATATTAAGGCTTTCTCCGCTCAGCCTGCCGGCCTTCCTGGCCGGGCTGTTCGTGTTGACGGCCGCCGTCTTCGTGGAAGTCATATTCGAGTTCTTCTATGCCAGAAAGCGAACTGTGGATCACCAGGATTTTTAACGATTACCTGCCCGGGGCGGGCAATGCCGCGCTGCGGTTGGTGGGCATGCACGCCCAGGCGCGGCCCTGGGCCGATTTTATCGTCATGCAGATCGTGGTGGCCGTTTTCCTGATGGTGCTGTTCGCCATCCTGCGCTCGCGGCTTTCGGCCGACCGGCCCGGCTCGCTGCAGCACACCTTCGAATTGATTTACGAGTTCGTAAAGGGCCAGGCGGAAGACCAGGTGGGCCACGCCGCGCATCATTATCTGGCCTTTTTCGGCACCCTCTTCCTCTTTATTCTGACCTGCAACCTGATCGGTCTGATTCCCTGCTTCGAATCGCCGACCGGTAACCCGTCGGTGACGGCGGGCTGCGCCTTTGCGACATTCTTCTACTACAACCTGGCCGGCGTGATCGCGCAAGGTCCCTGGCGCTACCTGGCGCACTTCTGCGGACCCCTGTGGTGGCTCGCGCCGCTCATGTTCCCCATCGAAATCATCAGCCATCTGGCGCGGCTGCTTTCTCTCACCGTTCGTCTTTATGCCAACATGTTCGCCGGCGAGCAGGTGACCCTGGTATTCCTGGGCCTCACCAAGTTCGCCGCCCCGGTGATTTTCATGGGTCTGCACGTTTTCGTCGGCGTGGTGCAGGCGTATATTTTTATGGTGCTGGCCATGGTTTACGTGGGCAGCGCGGTGGCGCACGATCATTAATACCGGCTTTATCCGCTTTGCAGTGTGAGCCCGGCTGTACGGTGTCCGGGGACCACCTCCTGGAGCGATTTCTTAAAAGGAGAAGACGAATGACGAAGAAGCTTTTTGTATTGCTGGCCCTCCTGATGATCGCCAGCCCGATGATTTTCGCGCAGACCGGCGCCACCACCACCGCCGCGGCGGAGGAACACGCCCAATGGGTGGTTCTCAGCGCCGGCTTCGGCATGGCGATTGCTTCCGGCCTCTGCGGTCTGGGGCAAGGCAAGGCGATTGCCAGCGCCATGGAAGGCATGGCCCGCAATCCCGGAGCCGCCCAGGCGATTCAGTTGGCCATGCTGATCGGCCTGGCATTCATCGAATCGCTGGCGCTTTACACCCTGCTGATTATATTCGTTAAAGTTAAATGATTTATGCCGGGGACGGGCGCCCGCCCGTCCCCGCTTATCACACCCGTACTAGTCACCCCGAAAGACTAGTACGTTAGTTCGATATCCCGCCGCAAGGTCTATTGACCTGATTGTTACCTTCCATTAGCATTAGTATCGGCTCAATGGAACAGCGACGAACCAGACGTTTCAAACTACAGCTTCCACTGGCGATCACTCGCTCGGGAGCGGACCGCGTCACGGCGGCCGGGTTCACCAAGAACATCAGTTCCAGCGGGGTCTTGTTCACCGCGGAACGGGAGCCCGATCTGGGCGGCCCCATCGAGTATGTCATTACCCTGAACCAGGAGGGCCCGCAGGCCGTAAACCTGCGTTGCATCGGCAAGGTCCTGCGCGCGGAGCGCATGGAGAGCGGCCGCGAAGACATTCCGGCCTACCAGATTGCCGCCACCCTGGAACGCTACGAGTTCGTGCGCGAACACTGAGTTAGCCGTCAGCCATCGGCAATCGGTTACGCCGTTTGCCACGAACTATATTGCGGTCGGACAGGGCTGCCGCGCTGCCCCCTTTGTGTTGTACCATAGCAAAGAAAAGGCGAAAGCGCACGCATGGATCTCTCGCTCGGATTTCCCGAATTCTCCCAGGAGCTGGCGGTAGCCACGAAACCCTCGCTCGAAGCCGTGGTCTCCCGTTTCCGGTCGGTGCATAAGGAGCCGGATTCTCCGGTTCGCGCCATTCACCACCAGGCTGCCGCCGAAGGATCGTTTGCGGATATTCCGGCCGCTGTGGACGCGCGGCTGAAGACGGCGCTCGAAAAACGCGGCATCGCCCGCCTCTACACCCACCAGGCGGATGCCTTCGATCATGCCGCCGCCGGCCGCAATACCGTGGTGGTCACGCCCACGGCCAGCGGGAAGACGCTGTGCTACAACCTGCCGGTGCTGAATCTGCTGCTCGCCGACGAGGGCGCGCGCGCCATGTACGTGTTCCCCACCAAGGCGCTGGCCGAGGACCAGTTGCACGAATTCCAGGCGGCGGTGGAAGCCATGGACTCGGAGATTCGCGCCTTCACCTACGATGGCGACACTCCGCAGGACGCCCGCAAGGCCATCCGGCAGAAGGCCAACGTGGTGCTCACCAATCCCGACATGCTGCACAGCGGCATCCTTCCGCACCACACCCGCTGGGCCCGCTATTTCGAGAACCTGCGCTACATCGTAATCGACGAGCTGCACTATTACCGCGGCGTGTACGGCAGCCACTTCGCCAACCTGCTGCGGCGCTTGCGGCGGATCTGCGAGTTCTACAACTCCAAGCCGCAATTCATCTGCTGTTCGGCCACCATCGCCAACCCGCGCGAACTGGCCGAAGCGCTCACCGGCGAGAAATTCGAGGTGGTGGAGCGCAACGGCGCGCCGCGCGGGGAGAAGTTCTTCATCTTTTACAACCCGCCGGTGGTCAACCGGCAGTTGGGCATCCGCCGCAGCTACATCGGCGAGTCGCGGCGCATCGCGCTGGAGTTCATCGAGCGCAACCTGCAGACCCTGGTGTTCGCCAACAGCCGCCTGGCCACCGAGGTGCTGGTGACGTACCTGAAAGACGCCTGCGACCGCGGGCCCACGCCCAAGGAAACCGTGCGCGGCTACCGCGGCGGGTATCTGCCGCGCGAGCGCCGCGAGATCGAGCGCCGCCTGCGCGACGGCGAAATCCGGGCCGTAGTGGCGACCAATGCGCTGGAGCTGGGGATCGATATCGGCTCGCTGGACGCGGTGGTGATGGCCGGATATCCGGGCACGATCGCCTCAAGCTGGCAGCGCGCCGGCCGCGCCGGGCGGCGGAAGGGGACCTCGGCGGCGGTGCTGGTGGCCTCCATCGCGCCCCTCGATCAGTACATCGTGGAGCACCCCGATTTCTTTTTCGGGCAATCTCCCGAGCACGCCTACATCAATCCCGAAAACCTGGAGATTCTCATCGGGCACCTGAAATGCGCGGCCTTCGAGCTGCCGTTGCGCGACGGCGAGAAATTCGGTCAGCACGAAGTCGGCGAAATCTGCAAATTCCTCGAAGAAGGCGGATTTCTGCACCATTCCGCGGGCGCCTGGCACTGGACCCAGGACAGCTATCCGGCCGACGCCACCAGCCTGCGCTCGGTGGCCAGCGACAATTTCGTGGTGGTGGACATCACCAACGAGGCCAACGTGATTGCCGAGGTTTCGTTTTCCACGGCGCTCACCACGCTCCACGAAAAGGCCATCTATCTGCACGAAGCGCGCCAGTATCACGTGGAGCGCTTCGCTTACGACGAGCGCAAGGCCTATGTGAAGAGCGTCGATTGCGATTACTACACCGACGCTATCGATTACACCCAGGTGAAGGTGCTGGAGGAATTCGAAGGCGAAGCGCTCGCGGGCGCCCGGCGGCTGCACGGCGACGTGCGCGTCAACCGCCAGATTGTGGGCTTCAAGAAGATCAAGTTCTACACCATGGAAAACGTGGGGGCCGGGAAGCTCTCCATGCCCGAGCAGGAAATGCATACCACCGCCTTCTGGCTGCATTTCCCGGCCGCTTTCCTGGCGCGATTTGCGGAATACACCCCCACCGAAAAGCAGAGCGGCATCGGCGGACTCGGCAACGCCCTGCGCACCGTGGCGGCGCTCCTGCTGATGTGCGATCCGCGCGACCTGGGAGTGGCGCTGAGTGAAGAAACCGGCGGCGGGCAGACCACCTTCGAGCCCAATCTCTACCTCTACGATATGTATCCCGGCGGGGTGGGACAAAGCGCGCAGCTCTACCGCCTGGCGCCGCGCCTCTTGCGGCAGACGGCGGAGCTGATCGCGGCCTGCGGCTGCGAGGCCGGCTGCCCCTCATGCGTCGGCCCGGTGGGCGAAGTGGGAGAGCGCGGGAAAGAAGTGGCGGGGAAGATTCTGGGGGGATTGACGGGTAGTTAGCTTGCCGGGAAACCGGGAAGCGTCCGGCTTTTGGATGCCTTTGACGCGCCGCCGGCTGACGACAGGCAGGCATTCGTCATGGAAATCATGCGCCGGAGCCGCGAAATGCCGTTTGACTCCGGCCCGATTACGGACGAGGAGATTGGCGAAGCCGGCAAAGCGATGTTCGCCTTGCTCGACCAGGATGAGGATGCAGCCCACACGAGGTGAGGTGTGGTTATTCGCGATCTGAATGGCGGCGAAAACCCGTCCCGTCCTGGTTGTGAGAGTTGCCTCAGCTTCGCGGCTCCCCCTTTGAGATCTCTGTGCATACCCCATTCCTTCAACCTGGCGCCTTCCTGGTTCAGGGCATCTCGACACACCCGAAAGCCAGGGCGATCCGCAGGATCGGTACCCTCACGCGGGACCAAATGGCGGCGGTTATGACGGGCTTACGGATCTGGTTAGCTAACCACTTGACTTCCGGGTGGCTTTATCCGAAACTTCGGTTATGCAAGGCAAACCAAAAGTCATCGCTCTATTGAATGAAGCACTGCAGAAAGAGTTGACGGCCATCACCCAGTACTTCCTCCACGCCGAGATGTGCGGGAACTGGCACTATGACAAATTGGACGGCTACATCAAAAAGCTGTCCATTGTTGAAATGAAGCACGTCGAAGCACTTATCGAACGCATCCTGTTTCTCGACGGCACGCCCAACCTCACCGAGTTGTTGAAACTCTCCGTGGGGCAGAACGTCAAGGAACAGGTCGAAAGCGATCTCAAGCTGGAAATTGAAGCCGTGGCGCTGTACAACCGGGCAATCCAGATTGCTCGTGACGAAGGCGACAATGCCTCAAGGGAGTTGTTCGAGCGTCTTTTGAAGGCCGAAGAAGGTCACGTCGATTGGCTGGAAGCGCAACTCCATCAAATTGGCGAGATCGGCTACGAACGCTACCTGAGTCAGCAAATCCGGGAAGAGAAGTAGGGACACCCACGAATTTCAGTTCCGCTCTTTGCGGAGC
>Ga0182030_10012188_pt1 | contig 17267 bp, 4 predicted proteins | sample 812S3MmetaG_FD_121299 | JGI IMG/M metagenome (GOLD analysis project Ga0182030, IMG submission 121299) | Permafrost microbial communities from Stordalen Mire, Sweden - 812S3M metaG (Illumina Assembly) | ecosystem: Environmental > Terrestrial > Soil > Wetlands > Permafrost | place: Sweden...
CCCGTGACCGCAAGGAAATTCATTCACCGGGCGAGGTGATGGCCGCACACCGAAAGCTGGCTGCAGACTTTGGACACCAAGCGGACGCTGTTGTACGCGCGGCGCGTGAACGGTCTCAACATCAGGAGAGGCCAGTCAACGTTTTTGACCGCGTTCGAGAATCTCTGACCTTTGCTCGCGACAAGAACTTTGAGCGTGAGGCGGTCGTGGATGAACGTGCGTTGATCCGCGACGGGCTCCGCCGTGGCATGGGTGAGATCACCCATGGACAGGTTCGCTCCAATCTTGAGGCTCGTTTGGCCTCCGGGGAATTTCAAATCGTGGAACGAACTCAGTGTGTTCCGGGCCGCCAGTACACCACCGCGAAAACCATCGAAGCGGAACATGAAATTCTCCACCGGATGCGTGAGGGGCAAAACCATGTTGAGTCAGTTCTTCCGCGTCCGCTGGCCATCGCCTTTGCCGACCAGCACTCTAACCTCAACCGGGCGCAAAAGACCGTCGTGGAAGACGTGCTCAGCTCGACGGATCGCATCCAAGGAATCCAAGGCTTCGCCGGCGCGGGCAAGACAACCACGCTCACAGTCGTCCGCAGCGGCGCGGAAGAGCAGGGCTATCAAGTTGAGGGCTTCGCCCCGACCTCCCGCGCTGCGCGCCAACTCAATGAGGCTGGCATAGACGCCGGAACCTTGCAGGGCTTCCTCCTTCGCACTGGTAATCCAGACCTACGAGAGCAAAAGCACTTCTACCTTGTCGATGAATCGAGCCTTGCCAGCACCAATCAGATGCGCGAGTTTCTTTCGCGGCTTGGTCCGAATGACCGCGTGCTTCTGATCGGCGATATCCGCCAGCATCAGGGCGTGGAAGCCGGCCGTCCCTTCGAGCAACTGCAGGAATCGGGAATGCGCACGGCCAGACTGGATGAGATCGTTCGCCAGCAGGACCCGGCTCTGAAATCTGCCGTCGAGCTGCTGGCCACAGGCCAGGTCTCTGCCGCGCTCGACGTGCTCCAACAGCAGGGCCGTGTGAAGGAAATTACTAACGGACAAGAGCGCATCCGCGCCATCGCCAAGAGCTATGTTGAGTCGCCCGACAAGACACTTATCGTCTCACCGGACAATGCTTCGCGCCGCGAGTTGAACGTGGCTGCTCGCCAAGCGTTGAAGGCAACGGGGGCCGTTGCCAGGCTGGATCATAATTTCCTCGTATTAGTTCAACGCCAAGACATGACTGGAGCCGAACGATCATGGGCGAGCCACTATGAGATCGGCGACATAGTTCGCTACACACGTGGCAGCAATGCCATCGGAATCGGAGCCGCCGCTTATGCTTCGGTTGTCGCTATCGACCCAGCTGCAAACCTGCTCACGGTCGAGAAAGCGAACCAAGAACTTGCCACCTACGATCCCCGCCGTCTCGCCGGCGTCAGTGTCTACCGAGAGAACGACCGCGAGTTTTCCGTAGGCGACCGCATCCAGTTTACTGCCCCCGACAAATCACTCGGCGTTGCGAATCGCGACATGGCCGCGATTGAGGCGATCCACCCCGATGGTCGCATCTCCGTCCGCCTCGACAACAGCCACCAGATCGAATTCAACGCCAACGAACATCGTCATCTCGACCACGGCTACGCGGTCACCAGTCATAGCGCCCAAGGGCTCACCGCCGAACGTGTTCTCGTTCACGCCGACACCAGCGTCCACCCGGACCTGCTCAACTCCCGCTTCGCCTACGTCTCCATCTCCCGCGCCAGCCACGAAGCCACGCTCTTCACTGACGACACGGCAAAGCTGGTCCCTCAGCTCGGGACCGATCTCTCGAAGACCTCTGCTCTGGAAATCGGTCAATCCTCATCCATCGGCAAGGGAATTGAAATAGGACTCTAGGCACCAGAACTGCTGATCTGCGCCTCTATGCCAGAGGTAAAACTGGAGCATTTGCAACCTGAGAGCCAGTTGGAGATTCGACACCTCCTACTATTCCCAGCAATTCCAGTTCGGGTTGTCTAAACGGGAGATCGAGCGAAGGAAAGGCATCTCGCAATAATGACTCCGCCCGCGTCAATATTTCTGCGTTACCAGGGGCGGCGACTTGTGTATATGGTTCTGAATCCGTCGACGGCCTGAGTGTAGCGGCTAGCTCGTTGAGCACTCGCAGGATTTGCCAGTCTTTGATTATGCGAATAGACTCAACCGTCCAGATGACACCACAAATGACGGTTTTAGGTTGAGAAGGGTTTCCGGTTATTCGATCGTAACAACGAAAGACCAATAACAGGCTCTTCTCCCCTTGATCGGTGACAGCCGTGTATGTGTCGGGCGTTTGGCAGGCTTGCTCTAAAGCGGAATCGAACAATCGGCTGCCGACGCCGAGAATAGTGCCTTTCACGCGAGATGCGACATTTCGTTCGAAATGAACGTCGTCGTAGCGCGGCCTCACTCCAACACTCCGCTGCCAAGGGTCTGGTGTCTTGAAGGCCATCAGTCCTCCGGCCTCAGTCAATTGACGACGGTTCTGACGGAGAGCCAACCGAAAGAAAGGAGCAAGATCTGGCAAGTCCAGCTTCGGAATTCGGTCCGAAACTTGGCCAAAATCGAAGTGCTGTGCATGACCTAAGAGATCCTGCACTACGCGAACAGCGTCTTCTCCCCCCATCTGACCCGTGTGATGGTCGAACCATTCGTCTAGCTTTGCACGCGGTACAAAACTAGCCTCGGAAAAGACTGTATCCAGCACACCTGGACGAGCAATACCAAGAACAAGCTGGTGAAGGTCCTCCGGTTCCTCCGTAACTGCGTTGATCGACTGTCTAATCCGCTCGAGCTTTTCATTCAGGAGAGCCCAAATGCGAGACTCGACGGTATCCGGATTTTGGAAGAGCATCACCTTTACTGTCTCGCGCTGTCCGATGCGGTTCAGGCGACCCACGCGTTGATGCAGGCGCATCGGGTTCCAAGGAAGATCGACATGAATTAGACGCGAGCAACGCTCTTGAAGGTCTATTCCTTCCCCGGCAGCTTCAGTTGACACCAAGAACCGAACATTCCCTGAATTGAAACGATCTTTGGCGCTCTGGCGAGATTCTTGCAAGGCACGAAACGTCCCAGCGGGAGTTAGTACACTGGGCAGAGCATCGTCACCGTTGATGAATGTGGCGCTCTCCTCTCCAAATTCTCGCCAAAGTGCAGACATGAGAAGAGCTTGCGTGACCTTATACTCGGTGAAGAAGAGTACGGATTCCCCGACAGGCAACCGGCGAATACTTTCAACAATCGTCTCAATCTTGGTCTCACCGACAACTTGGTCCGCTGCAGCGATCAACTCCTCAAGCCGGTCACACTCGTTCTCCATGAGCTCAAGACTGAGCTTCGAAAGCTCGTCCTCAACGATAAGGTTGTATGAGTCCGCATCGTCCTCGTAGGATTCGAGGCGGTCGGATTCGTCTGCAACACGGCGACTATCACGCTGGACCGCCAAGGATAGTTCCCTGAGTTTAACCAGTCGCTTCTGAAGCGCACTGCGGACCGCCGCCACCGAACTGGATGCGAGTTTCTGTAGCGCTATTAATACAAGCATGACCGCTCGCCCTTGACTCCCGTCGAGTCGGGTCGCATATGCACGACCGGATGCGATGAATTCGGTCATCATTTCGTAGAAAAGACTTTCGGCTCGGTTGTAGTGATATGGCGTGGTACTGATCTGGGGTTCCCTAAACAAGCGACTGCCGCGGAGGTTGGTGACATGGTATTTGTTATTCCGGATTAGGGCCTGAGGAAGAAGCTTCAATTGCTGTTCCACGGGCTTACGCGGATCAAAAAGATCGGGGCGAACCAACGACATGAGGGCAAAGAATCCGAAATGTTTTCCGCGGTGTGGCGTTCCTGTAAAAAAAATGATTGATTTGAGTTGCTCTCCATCCTGCAGTTTCTTGATCAGTCGATGCGCCAATGTCATGCCTGCCGCTTCGTCGAAGTTGAGATGATGCGCTTCGTCGACGAAGATCAGATCCCAAGGATCAGTCTCTAGCATCCGCTCATGCCGGCGCTCCCGGTCCGCACGCAGCGTGTGAAATGATGCAACAACAAACGGATTGAGTTTCCAGAAGTCCACTCGGCCCGAATCCTGTTCGGGGTTGTACTGAGCGGTGCGAATGTCGAACATAGTAAAAAGGCGTTCCTGCCACTGTTGCACAAGTGAAGCCGGGCAAAGAATGAGCAGTCGCCGAACTAGCCCCAGATGAAAAAGCCTCCACAGGATTAGCCCGGCCTCGATGGTCTTGCCTAGTCCAACGTCATCGGCCACAACCCAACGAGCTGGCCATTGTTCCGTGACCTTCCTACAGACCCACAGTTGATGTGGATACAAATCGATGCGACTCGGAGAGAAGATACCCCAGGCATCATTGACCGAAAGGATCGTTTCGCCTAGCAAGCGCAGCACTACCGGCGAAGCTGGCGACACTTGCCCTTCGAGGTAAGCATTCGCAGCCGATCGCAAGAGCGTTAACTCGCTACTGAGGCACTCCTCGATCCGGTTCGAAAAACGAACTAAAGTCGTTTCGCCTTTCGAGTATTCGATCACTCCGCGGCCGAAACTCGGATGACTAATAGGAGAACCAGCAGGAAATGGACTCATCGATGTCATGGGATAGCATCCCCTTGTGGCGCACCATCCAGCGTTTCGTCGTCAGCGGACTCTGCTTCAAACGGCATCTTCAACACCTTAGTGCGCAGATCTTCATACTGCGCGAGGAATTGCAGCGGCAAGTCGAAACAGTGATTGAACGTGGGGTCGAGGCCAAGAAATTCGCCCAAAGTCCGTAGATCTTGGAAGATCGCTTCCGATGCTTGTGCAGGTGCTAGCCCATCGACTGTGTCAATACCGAAGAGTTGCATACAGAGGCGTCGTACCTTACGAATCGGAGTGAACGCATAGCCGTATCCTAAGGGATTCGACAACCTTTTCAGCCGGAACAGTTCGCGTAGCAGTTGGCAGGACCCAATGCCTAGCATTCCCGTCAGAGGCGGAGCATCAATTCCCGTTCCAGTCAGAGCAGGGTTGGCCCTTGGACCAAAAGCCAGACGGAAACTCCCAGGTATATTGGACCGATCAGCTTCTCTCAACGACAGGACCAAATCCTCCAAATTACGGGCCACTGCATAAAATGCGACGAACTGTCGCATCTGAAAATGGTACTCCGTGTTTTCAATAAAGCCGCCCAAGTAATCATCCAATGCGCTAAGCAAAGCCTCTGGTTTATCCGAAACTTTGACGAAGATGTCTAGCCACTTTTGGGACACGAGGAATCGAGAAAACCGCTGATCCCGTCCGATCTTATTAAACCCAAGAGGTACCAAGGCCGCGTGGATGAATATCATCAACCAACGAGCCTGTGCGGACGGCTGTGAAGCTTTATCCCATTCGTCATCTCCTGGCCAGGGCAGCGTGCCGGGGAACCCAGACGGGTACGTCTTGTCCTCGTATAGCTTTACCCACTGAGCCTGTTCCTCTCTCCACCAATCGGAAACAAGAGCAAAAGCCACTTCTTTATCCATTACCTGCGTGATTTCAGGCGTTTTCGGTGAAATATCAGCCAGAGGCAGAACTGTCCATGCGCATCCTCTCAAGAACTTACGGCCAACCTCGCTTTGGTCTTCTGGCGACAGATTCTGCCACGCAATCGTAGTTTGGTTGGCTTCAAGCCAGGGTCGCCTGAGCTGGTCGGCTAGTTGCTGGCTGAGTTCACCTTCGATCAGATACTTGAATACTGCAGGCAGTTTATCGAGCGGGCACTCCCGAATCCACGTGGCTAATCTAGTCGCGTCAGCGGAGAGCTTCTCCCGAGCCCGAGCGAAAAAGATCAAAGCCCGCTCAGAATAGCGGGTAGAGATAACCGCTGAATCGGGCGCGAAAGCCGCTCGGAGCGCCTCGTCTTGCTCAACCACACCGACGAGTTTTCGACTACAGATGAGTTCGTTTGCAGGACGATAGCTGCCGTCGCTAGCAAGTAACGTCAATCCTTTCATCCATTCGGACAGCTGCTGAACTTCCATTGGATAGACAGTCCTGGCGCCAAAGACAGTTTCACATTCCGTCAACAATGTGCCCATGTTCTCGGCGGTGAGATGATCTACCTGGTTCTTGGCGCCTACCGCAGCAGCGAGCACTCGCTCCAACGTGACACTCTCGATCTTCCCGACGCACTCAGCGAGCTGAAGAAAGTCACCAATTGCTCCGCCCACTGTTTGACCAACTGGAAAGGCGCGATTCGTTGAATCCCACTGTGAAACGCGTCCAAAGCAGCCATTATCGATACTTGCAAGAAGACCCACGACGCAAAAACAAACGTCCTGTTGCATCAACATCTTCATATATCGTCCCGGAAGTCCACTCGGAATCACGGGTTTTTGCTGAAGTAGTCCGCGTATCGCTCCAACCGATTCGCCCCAGGCGATCCAACTTAGAATCTGACCTCCGCCTTGGATTGATTCCCAATGCACGACTGGTAAGCTTCGCGTCACTTCCGTCCACAACTGTCGCCACAAACTCTCTCGATCTGTACTTGAGTGGAACCTCGCTAGGTCTGCAAATTGATCCCAGCGTTCGCCAGTCTCGTCAAACAGCTCAATTAGCGTCTGTTGCCAAGCACGCGCTACCTCAGTGGCAATTGTGCGATTCTCACGGTTGTTTAGCGCCAGCTGCTGTCGACCTGCATCCGGCTTGAAAGGTGCATTCAAGGCGTACTTGAGATCAGATCGGGCCGCAGTGGGCGTTGTTATCCACAATCCGGTCAAATTGTCCGGAAGTGGCACAATGCCGATGGGCTCTAACTGAAAAAGGACTGTCGCGGGCCGTTCATCTGAGCCAAGAGAGCATCGGAAACACAAGAAAGCCGTGTTTCCAATCTTGGAGTGTACCGTTCGCCCGGTACGAGTCAGATTTGTCTCGGTATTCGTCCACGTACGTCCTTTCGCTCCTTCGCCCACAACCAGGGTGCGAATGCGCCGAGAGAAAATCGTTAGCAACGGGGCCACGGCTGCGAAATCATCGATAGCGGTAGCGATTTGATGGGATTGCGTCTGCTGTGTCCACTTAAGCCTTATCGCTGTAGGTGCCAGTCCCGGCCCGCCCAGCTTCCGGGCCTTCTCCCGCATTTCTTCTGCTGCGGACTGACACAGGGCAACCGGGAAAAATCCGCCACGGATTTCGAAGGCTAACCGACCGCTAATCACCTCTGGCTGCTCGCTTACGAAGAAAACGCTCTTGAAGCCAAGCCCGAAACGTCCTGTAACTATCGCCGGCCGGTCATTCGGATTGACGCCCTTATCCGAAAAGTTCAACGTCAGCATTTTCTGCAAGTCCTGATCGTATCCGCGCTCTACGCCCCGCTGAAAGCCAGGACACTCATGTCGATTAATAGGGCGCCCCCAGTGAAATATTTCGAGAACCGTTTGCTCGGTATTAAGGCGCAACACAAACTGCTGCGCCATGCGATCAATGCTGCCTTCCATCTCTTCGAGTTCGGCAACGGCATCGTCTGCATTTTGGAATAGTTCGAATGCGACCGACGCCGTACTGTACTGAAAATCACTCATCTTGCGTCGTACAGCATCAACGAGTGTGCGTTGGGTAGCGTTTTGTTCGGGAGATTCTAAGAGTCCCCTTAGTTCTCGCTTCGCTAGTTCGACTAGTCTCTTCGCCTCGTCCTCACGCTCCCTGGCCCTTGCGAAAGATCGGTTAATTAACTGTTCTGCGGCTACCCTCGCATCTCGCGCTTCTTCGAACTTCTGCAGAACGGCATTGAACTGAGGTACGTTTTTGACTCCGAGTTCCCTGAGTCGAGCTTCTGCCATATCCAACAGATAACTTTGACTGCGGCGCAGGTCTGCTTGTCCAGCATCAGCTACCTCACCCAACACCTCCTTGATGTTGGTAGGACACAACTTGGTGACTCCATTGCAGTGAACCTTAAGGAGAATGGTCTCAATTGTGGAGGCAAATACGCCTACCCAATCCGACAGATCGTCGGGTTTTTCAATCCATCGGAGCCGAAGCAGGTGACACGCGGTGTCTGAACGAGACTGATAGTAGTGCCGTCGCCACAGAACCGCTGGATCTCCCACTATCAGAGTGCGAATTTCCTTCGTGAAACCCACCGTAATCGTCTGGCCGGTAATGCTTGCGACTTGGCAACTGTTTCCTTCAATAGTCTCGATCAGAAATCTCTCGGAGTTGACCGAGGGCGCAAGATCAGTGACCCTATCTCCCAACAACTGGGCAAGCAAATCCTCAGGTTGCATTCTGAGTGCAGACTGGAGTAGATCGCGCAACAGTCTCTGCGTTGCCTCATGGCCAGCGAGAACTGCTACCAGTGCCGCCGGAAGGTTCTCGCCCACGTTTCCAATTCTGAACGGCTGCAAGTACCGCGACAATTTATCCGCCTCAGCCTCGAAGTCAGGCGCTTCGATCAATTGGTTTTCGCTGATTCGAGCCGCAGTCTGCTGAGATCCGGTCGCCTCCGATTCCTCGGTAACTGAGGCTTCATGAAGGGGCGCTAGTATTTCACTCTGCTCAGCGCACAATTGCGCCGACTCATCGAGATTTGAGGAGGGCCAAATCAAATGCGTTGCTGGAGCCCACTGATCAAGTTGATTTACCAATGACAGCCTAGGCAGAATCGCTGCAAGTACTGCGTCGTGGCACGCCTGAGCCAGATATTCGTTAAAGGCTTTCCGACTTTGTGTACCTTGCAGCCGCCTCAGTATTTCCTCAATTCTTGCAACGCCACCGTCTTGGTAATCAAAAGCCTTCAATACCGATGGCAAGATAAACTTCGTGAGTAAAGAATCGCTTTCGTCGCGTCGCGGGGAAATACTGATCCGCCGAAGCTTAGCGAGAAGGGCTGCCGCGGGAAGACTCTCGAAATCTTCCAACTCGGAGACGATCGGCTCCAGCGTGCTCACGTCAAATTGCTTGCTCAGACCTAGGTGCCATTCAGATTTGTCTTCGAGCCAAAGCCCTAGAGCTTCCATCGCCCTTTCGATGCCGGGTAGCAGGTTTCGGAGAGTAGCAAAGCCCGTATGAGAAGAAATCCATTCCGGAAGGGCGCGGACCGATGCCCAGCCATCCTTAGTTGCGTCGAGAAGTCGATGCAAGTCCTCTTCGAGTCCCTCAATCTGGACCACATACTCCGGGGCAATCGCCCCGCCCAGTGCCAATGGAAGCCACTCTGTGTCCCTGAACTTTCGCCCTACGCCACGGACCGCTTGGGAGCCCTGGCGACTGAGAGCTTCCATCATCAGAAGCGCCCAGTCACTGGGCAGATCAGACTCAAGAGAGTGCCGCACAATGAAGTTCCAATCAAGCTCAACCAGATAAGATCCACCATCAGTGTCCACTTTTTGAAACATCTGCTCTTGGACGCTCGACGCCAACTCCTCTTTAGGAATGAGCATCACTACTTTTGTTTTAGCTAGAAACCTCTGCCAAATGGCCAGCAGGTCTCCAGGCAAACCTGATTCGAAGTTCGGCTCGTCCAAGACGAAACCTTCGGCGAGCTGACCATCGCCATCAGCCACCGATACCCTTTGGTTGGCGTGACCCCGCAATGTGTGTAGACGTAGTTTGCGCAATAGAGGGATAGGATTCTGCTGCCTGGATTGAGCCGCTTGAAAAAGCCCCTGAATCAGCGCATAAACATCATTAGGCAGCCAACGGTCGGTTGAGAATTCTAGGTCGTGCAAGTTGATCTGAGGATCAGCCAATGCTTCCCACGCTCCATCGGCGTCAATGGTTGATATGTTTAACTCTCGCGCGAGTTGCGGACTTAGCAGCGGAGCCCACTGGTGATGCAAGAGTCGCCACGAGTCGTTGCCTCCATCGTTGTCCAACAACTGCTCAATGAGCCGACTCCAAATCTGTTGGCCGTGGTGGGTCGAAGGCAAGAAGAGGAGATCTGCGCCCTCTTTGGCATGGGGAGCTTCGCCATGCAGTACAAAGCGCATCGCCAGACATATTTCTACGTCCCGCCGAGGTTGCGACGCGAAAGCCTCCACTACTTCTGTACGAGCAACGAAGCCTGAGAGGCTGGTCTGCGTCAAGAGGATCTTGGCTGCTTTGGCCGCATCACACAGATGCGGGCGAGCTCCTGTAAACCACAGAGGCAGACCAAAACTGCTGGCGATGTAACAAGACCAGCCAGGAAGAACGGCGCACAGCAATTGCGCCCAATCAGCTGATTGGCCGTCAGGAGCGAAAAGACCCAAGGCTCTAACAGACTCTTCCCATTCCTGACAACTAACGCGGTGGGACGCGTTTGTGCGAGCCTCTCGTACCGGAAGCAAGGGCAAAACAGAGGCTTGATCACGAATCGCTTCGGTTAGAAAACCATATTCATGCAAATAATTCAAAAAGCTGTTGATCCAACCAACCGCTATCTCATCACCAGTCGAACCGAGCCGAATACCCTCCAACAACTCCAAGACAAGGGACTCCGGCCACGGATTTGGTGGGGCGGCGTGCAAGCCGGGCAACGAGCCGTCATAAGTGCTTGCGATCAACGTGTAGCTTTCGCTGATTTGTGCAAGCATGGGAACACAGGCAAGAACTTCGCGAGGTTTGCCAATGCTAGGAATGAAGAACACTGGCACTTCAGCGGAAAGACATTCCCACGTCTCGATACCTGATCGCCATCTCGGCCGCCAAGTGTGAAAGTGGCAAATCGCCTCACCGAAAGTAGACCACACCCAAGTCTGACGGATTGCACCTGCGAGTTCACTACACTTCAGATTATCGAAGGATTCTTGCTTGGCGAATGAAGAGACCGCCTCGGGCAAGCGTGCTAGAGTCCCCCCGACCGCCACGATGCGATTCCATTCTAGAGATGTTCTCCTTGGTCTAGCGCCGTCCAGATCAAATCGATCCTCCAACCCGTCGATACGCAACCGTTCGGGGTCGAGGAAGAAGAAGCCATGGAGGCTTATTGTGACGTGACAACGGATACTCTCCAACTTAATCGACGACTTCTCGGATGGCTGCTTGCCGACTGGGAAAAAGACACACCAACGCACTTCGACAGTGCCCCCCAACTCGTGTTCATCCAAAGATCGGGAAGTAATAAGCGTCGCGAAATGCGGCTCCCCTTTGATCGGTAGACTTGCGCTTCTTTGTCCGCGCTTGCGATCAACGACTTTGGGCCAGTCATCGGCGCTTTTTAAGAGCGAGACTTCCTCATCACGAAGGCGACCGGCTAGGCCGCAATATCGGTACTGCATACTACGTTTGTCGTCGCGGAGATCGATCTTTCCATCGACCGATACCACGGAGCCGGGCACAGTGTTTGGTGGTGGTATCCTTTGGCTATCGCGCGAGAATTCGAAGATAAACGAATCGTGAGGATCGACGGTACAGTCGATGAGGTTGATTTGCCGTAAATTCCTGAGAGAGGCCAGCGATGGGGCCAGAACCTGCAGATTCGAGCGGATTGCTTGATAAAATCGAGAATTATCGCCCGGGAACTCCGACCAAATCCACTCTTCCGATGCGTCGACCGAATCTCGGTTTCTGCGTCGCAGCGGAAACCAAAGAGCCAGCCATGCCGTTCCTTCGGGATAATTGGTCGACAGATACTGTTCTGCCTTGAGAACGAGAGAATCCTCACGGCCCTTGAATTCTTCATCCCATTCTCTGTGTCGCCACTCGAACCAGGGATTAAAGAAATCGCAGATAGCGCCACTTGTCCATCCGCGTTTTGGGTCAGTCCGGGCAATGATAAAGAAGGCTTCGCACCATGCAAATACACTCTTGAGCCCTTTGCCAAAACGACCTATGGACCGATCTTCGGTCCCTTTAGTGCCGAGGCTAATTTGGCGAATTGCATCGCGATTCTCTTCTGTAAAGACCCCATTGTTAGCCACCAACAACGCGGGTTCTTTCAGCAAGGAAAGGTCAGCTATCGGATCTCCGGGGACATAGAACACGTCCATCCGGGAAGCCTCGGCATCTTCAGCGTTCTGGATTAGTTCCTTGAGGATGCTTGGTGAGCCGTATCCGCTAAGGAGCTGCCGAATGCTCTCAATGTCGGCTTCGGGGGGATGGAGAACGCCGCCGGATTTATGCGAAATGGAGGACGAGGCATCCTTGTCCATGCCCATTCTTACTCCGAGCTTCCAATTGCGTTAGTCTCCAAAATCACCTCATTGTACCCGGCTAGAACGAATTCAAGTGCCGATTCATCCTCATATGGCTTGTGGAGCGTATCCCCAGCCAGCAGAATCGCAACTCAATCAACTTGCGTTGCCAGGAATCGTGCCCGGCCGTGTACAGCACGATCAACATTTGCTTCTATGCTGAATCAAGATCGATCAAGTGACACCCAGCAGTTACTCCTAGCTCGGCAAGACGCCGGTGGTGAGTAAAGAAAAGCACCTGGGTGCGTTTCGCGAGATCGCCGACAGCGTGCAACGCAGCCGATGCTCGCGCGTCATCACTGTTAATCAAGAGATCGTCAAAGATGACCGGGCAAGGGGCAACCGTTTCCACATGGTGTTCAATGGCCGCCAACCGCAAAGCGAGGTACAGTTGATCCCGCGTGCCATCGCTCAATCCCTCGACCTGCACTTGTTCCTTGTTCTTTCGAATCGCGACCAGGACGGGCTTGTCATCATCTCCAAAACCGGTAGTTAACGAACCAAAGTCTCCTAGTGTAAGTGTCGAAAATAGTTCGCTTGCACGATTCAAAACAGGTCCCTGATGCTTTTCGCGATATGATTCAATCGCTCGGTGAAGCACCTCTGACGCAAGGCGCAGCCGCAGATACTGTGAAATGGCTGGACGCACCCGCGCCACCGCATCCTCCGCTTTCTGAGCTTGAAGCGTCGATTCGTCGCTAGTCTGGAGACGCTCATACTCCTGCAATAACCGACCGTGCTCGCTACCAGTCTTAAATACCTCATCTTGAAGAGCCTTCAGGCGATCCTCACCCGACAGGATTTCTGATTTGAGGGAATCCAACTGGTATCCTGAAGCCTCTTCCTCGATCTGTCCCACGTCGGGAAGCGAGTTGCGCTCAATCAGGCCGACGGAAATCCGATCATATTCGTCCCGCTTTTCTGTCTTTTTCTCGGCCGCTGTAATCGTTGTTTCAAGCTGATGGTCGTCGTCGCACTTAGCAATTTCTTTTAACTTGTTTAGGGCGCGAACGGCCATCTCCGATTTTGCCAGGCAAGTAGAGATGACCGCCTCATCCTTTCTGTTTTCCGCCTCAAGTTCTTCGCGCTGGGTCTCCGCCTTTCTCGCTTCAACAAGCCGCAAATGCAGTTGTGCGATCGCTACTCCCGCTGAAACCGCACTCAGATCTGGGTCAATCGCAGCCACGATCTGTGAAGCTCTTTTCTCAAACTGCTCTATGTTATCTCCGATCCTTTTCAGCCGATATTGCAGTCTCTCAGCGTCTTTAAGATGATCAAACACCTTCTCAAGAACCGCGAGCGCCGATCCTATCTCGTCCGGCGTGCTTCTCTCGGGAAGCAGTAGCGCACTCACAAGCGGGTTCCATTTCTGCGACCAAGCTGAAATCTGAGCTTCGCAACCGTCTAGGTTCGCTTGTCGTTTTTCGATGCCGAGCAGGTGTAGACGACGACGAATGTCATCGATAAGCCGAATTTGATTTTCACATTGCCTGGCAAACCCTTCGCCAACCTTGACTACAACGGCCAACGCGTTGTTTTCGCACCCAGCGACTGATCCGACCTCCACCAAACGTGCATTGATATCAGCAGTAGCCGCCTCTGTCCGTTCCTGCAAAACGCGGAGATCGTTCTCTCTTTCTGCACATTGTTCAACCCGGTCCAAGATAAGCTGCCGAGCCTGCATCCATTCTTTCATCTCCGCAGGAGACAACAACGGCGCTCCGACTGTGCCCCATTCCTCCGTCCATCGCTGGCGCAATTGAAGGTCTTCGACATCCAGCCTCGCGAGCTCTCGGTCGATCTTTTGTCGTTCCTCCCCTGCAGAATTGATTTCCTTCGCTAATCGATCATGAATCGCAACCGCTTTCGCATTTAAGAACCGCAAGTCTGCAATCCCGTCCGCACGTCGAACGGAATCCGGGAACATTTCCTCCAACCGCAGAGACGATCCCGATTCTTTCTGAGCTTCTTCACTAGACAACGTCCCGTCAAAAGCGGACGTTCGAATTAATTGCCACAGCTGATCACGCCGAGTCCGGGCCTCCGCGAGGTCCTGCTCACCCGCTTGACCAACCTCCGCTGTCAACCGTTCAAGTTCAGCCCGACCTGCTTGAACCCGATCCGCCATCTCTGAAAGTCGAGAGTTCAGTTTTCTTCGGGCATCGGCTAGACCTTCCCACTCCCTCCCATACTTGTCGATGGTGCTGAACAATGGCGTTCGAAGACTCTCCAGTTCCTGCCCGCTACCCGACCAGGGACGAAGCGCTTTAAGATCCCGACTGATCGCAGTGCTGAGCCGTTCAATATCATGTTTCATCTTGCTAATTGCTTGCTCCGTGTCACCAAGTGATTTCGCCCTTTCGATCGTTGCAATGAGGGCGGAGGGATCTGGAGGATTCGTGTACAGCGCCAATTCCCCGCGCAGGCGTTCTTCTTCCTCTTTGCCCACTCGGAGTTGTTCTTCCGCCTGCAAATGGGCGGTGCTTAGCCGAGCGTGCTCCGTGATCAACCCAAGAAGTTCAGTTTTTCTTGCGTACACCGCCCTCAGTTCCTCTGCGTCTGACACTGGGCGATAGTGCCATATCTCTTTCCACTCCGATTCTGCTAGCCGCAATGCTTCGTCTCGCTCGTTCACCCTCTTGGGACGATCGGTTATGCTGCGAGAGTAATCACTCGTTCCAGCATTGAGCTCCTCAATCTCTTGCGCGTGAATATTAAACAGACTGCTGACAGGAAGAGCACTAAGGCGACTATTTCGATCCGCGACGTGTTCAGTCGTCGTTGCTATCTGATTGGCAGAATCAGCCAGAGCAGCACTTGCCTCATCACGCTGCCTACGGACACCGGGCGGCAGCACCGGTACTTGTTCCAGCGCGGTGAGTGCCGCTCGCAGCTCTTGGAGCCGAGCTACGTCCGGCTTGTTACTCGCGATGCGACGCAATCGCACCAGATCCTGCTGGAGAGACTGTGACTCAACTTTTAGTTTGTCGACCATTTCTTCTGCAGCGTCTAGCTCCGTCTGCTTTTGTTTCACCATCCCCGCCGAAATGGCCATCCTCCGCACATCGGCTCTGGCCTGCTTGTACTCATCGATACCGCGACTGATTATTTTTGTCCGCGATTTAGCAGAAAACAGGTCTTTAGCTTCTCGGTCCAATCCGTCAAGTAGGGTTCTTAAGTCCAGCAGCCCACTAGCTTGGAATAGAGCGCTGCCTACGTCACCTTCCCCAAGCAGCAGTTCCTCGCCCCCTTCTCTCAATCGTTGGTGATTCAAGCCGAAGAACTGTTCAAAACGGTCACGATCCAGTTCTCGCAGGAATCGACCAAGTGAGTCATCATCGATTTGAGTCTCATTTACATTCAGGAGAGTGCCGCTTGTTCCTTTGCGACGGCGAAAGCAAAAGCTATTCTCGCGATCAGAAATCGTCGCTCCAATTCGTAGCTCGGCACTCTTGCAGCTATGCACATCTGGAGTCCTGGCGGGCACGCCAAAGAATAAATCGGAAATACCTCTCAAGAGCGTAGACTTGCCGGCTTCATTGTCTCCGTAGATGACGTAAAAGTCGGGAGTTGTTGTCGGAAACTCAATTTTGCGATTGACGAAGTGTCCGAACCGAATGAGATCGATGCAATCGATTCTCACAAAGCCTCCGAGGACAAGAGGCGCGCTAGCAGCAGTCCCTCAGCTTCTTCAATGGCCGCACTCAAAGTAGCTGTGTCCAACTTGATTGGCTCCGCCCCCTCGGCGAGTTCGGCTGGCAACTTGTTCTGTAGCTCCATGATTGAACCCCATGTTGCTACGCTTGCGACGTCCTGACGGAGAGCGGCAACAATCCTCGCCACTTCCCCAATCGGATCGTCCCTCTTGAGCAATCGGTCGCGATCCCACCGTGGCTGAGTGGCCACTTGCACACGTTCTATCCAAATCAAACCATTGCCGCACTCATTCCCGATGCTGATCGCTTCGTTCCGAACTTGCTCAGCATCGCGATTGAGTTCAGCGTGCGCATTTGTGGCGCCAACAATACGCAAGCGCAGCGCTGTGACTCTTTCCTTTGATTCTGAGTGGAGGGTGCCAAATCGAACCCTAAGTATTTCGTACACGTCGTCTGCACTCTGGCACCCCGATGCATCGATCTCAGCCTCAATCCAAGGAACCACTGAAGTAAAAACCTTTTCGACCGAGATGGTCCCCGTCTCCGAAACCGTCACCAACTCACAACTCTTCTCTCCCTGTTCCCGCCCGTTGCGGCCCTGAATGTTTCCTGGATATACGACGTACGGATCTGTGCACAAAATCTCGCCATTGTGCACGTGGCCGAGAGCCCAGTATTGGTATCCCTTGCTCTTTAGGGTTTGCAACGAGCACGGCGCATAGTTCGCGTGCTCTGATACTCCCCCAAGATTCGTGTGGAGTAGACCGATGTTGAAATAGTCGGGAATCGGCACAGGATACTTACTAGCGAGATCCTCTGTAACCTCAGGCGTTGCAAAACTCTGCCCATGAATCGCGACCTTCAATTCCTCATTCAACATCGTTTGGGGCTCGGTCGCACGGAAGATCTTGACATTCCGTGGCGGACGAATCTGCTTTATGAGCTTGCTCGCAGCATCGTGATTCCCATAGATGAGGTAAACATCAATTCCAGCGTCTTTCAGTCGGGCCATTTCCTTATTGAAAAACAGCGCCGATTCAAAACTTTTCAGACCCGTATCGTAGAGATCGCCCGCAATGATGACAAAGTTCACTTTCTCAGTAATCGCAGCATTCAATACCTTCTCGAATGCACGGCGAGTCGCGTTTCGGATCTCATTCACCGGGGCGCCAGGATACTCAGCTAAACCCTGCAGAGGGGTGTCCAGATGAACATCCGCACAGTGTATAAACTTCATTTGATTTCCTAAACGGTGTAGAGCAGGCCGTCACTTCCGCAGGTCGTCTATAAACTCCGATGCTGGAGTAACACCGCTCACTAAGAGATACTCTCGTGGTCGCGTGCACGCAACGTAAAGTAGTTGTCGTTCAGTATTGTAAACGTCCTCTAGATCAGCATCGTCAACAACTGTCTCGATCCGCTC
>Ga0182030_10012189_pt1 | contig 17266 bp, 10 predicted proteins | sample 812S3MmetaG_FD_121299 | JGI IMG/M metagenome (GOLD analysis project Ga0182030, IMG submission 121299) | Permafrost microbial communities from Stordalen Mire, Sweden - 812S3M metaG (Illumina Assembly) | ecosystem: Environmental > Terrestrial > Soil > Wetlands > Permafrost | place: Sweden...
AGTGCCGTTCGTGCCGGCGGCGCCAAAAGTGAGAGTATCGCCGGTTACGGGGAGCGTGTTCCAGTTCGCCGCGGTGGCCCAGTCCGTGCTGGCATTATTACCCGCCCACGTATCCGTTGCCGCTTGCGCCGACTGATTGAGCAATAGCGCTGAAAACATAACCAAAGACAACGAGCTCTTGTACGAGAACTTGACGAGGGAGCTGGAGCGGGTGTTTTTTTTCATGATGATGTTTCTTGAATGCTTACTTACTATGGGGCAGGTAAGAAGAATTTTCGTCTGCTACTATCGTGATATACACTCTAGAGGAAGCCGGTATTGACAGAGAATACGCATTGCGCTCATTACAGCGCAAGTACTTTTTTGTAATTATTTTAACTGTGTACATGAATAATGGCACGCTACCAGCAATAAGCCCGTCTGAGTAACGGTCAGGGAACATCAAGGATTAACTATTGACGCCAAAGCGGCTTTGCAAGCATTTTGTACCTTTGGGACACGTTTCACGACCACTAGCCGGAAGTCGCCCTTCCATCCGGCCATGCTTGACGGTTTGTCGCCTTCCGCACTGAAACCACGACGCCTCGAAGGAAGCTTCTTTCAGGAAGCTCCTTTCCCCATCCCGGGCCCAGCCCTCACGCCGCCCCCCTGTTTACCCGCTTGCTGAGGCTGATATTAGCGTTATAATCGGCAAGTTGCAAAAGCTGTAAAAATTATATCAGTTTTTTCTTGATGGCTGGCTACATTGCTATAAAGTAAGTGCATCAAATATATGGCCTTTGCATTTACAATGTATTGGATTACGAGGAACAAAATTGCGGCGCCAACTTTGAGCCGGCCTCCTTTTAACCTCTGCCAACGTCGCCGGAATGGCCCAGCCGGATTCACTTTGGTCGAAGTCGTTATTGCGATGGGCATTGTGGTCGTCGCACTCATTCCCTTGTTAGGCTTGATGCCGATGGGGCTAAACACATCCCGACAGGCCATCGACACCACCATTCAAGCCCAGATCGTCCAACACATGACCGGCTTGGCCCAGGAAACGGATTTTTCCAACCTAGCTCAACTAAACAATAATAGCGGTGTCAACAATACTCTGGAGTACTTCGACGCGTATGGCAACTTCGTCACGACCACGAATACCGCTACTTACATGGCCGCCTTCAGCAATCCCGTCACTCCCGGCACACCCGCCAATCCCGCCGGTGCTACGCTGCCCACCGGCACTACTCTGCCGGGAGGCCAAGTGACCTACCAACTGACCACCATCAGCATTTATATCCTGAACACCCGGACCCCCGGCAGCGCGGCGATAATGGCCTCCTCCACCCCGGTAACCAGCCTGACAAACGCTGCGACAACCAATCCGTTGATCCACAAATACACCTTCTTCGTGCCAAACAACGGACATTAACTTTTCGAGTGACCATGCAAGCTGTTCCCGTGATATTGCCTTTCTGGAAAAGACCCGCCATCGCTTCCTTTACCCTGGTCGAGATGTTGGTGTCGTGCGCCATTCTCGTCATCATTCTCGGCGTCGTGCTCCAGCTCACCAACCAGGTCAGTCAGGTCTGGCGCAATTCAGCGTCCAGAATCCAATCCTTTCAGGGAGCCCGGGAGGGCTTTGAAACCATGACTCGCAAGCTGAGCCAGGCGACCCTGAACACCTATTACGATTACTACCAGTTAACCAATGGTGCTTACATTTTGCGGACTACGAACAACGCGACAACTTTTGTCCCAACCACCTACGACCGCGTCTCCGAACTGCAATTTATTTCAGGGCAGGCCCGCACATTACTAGCGAATAGTCCAACAGCCATCACGACCCAGACCCACGCGGTTTTTTTCCAGGCGCCGTCCGGCTATACGGCCACCCCCGCCTCCTACCAGCAACTCGACAACGCTCTCAACGGTTGCGGCTACTTTCTGGAATTCGACGCCGGAACGAGTTCGATCCCCAGTTACATCCTCAATTCGCCGAGCTACAAGCCGCGCTACCGCTACCGCCTGATGGAAATGCAGCAACCCACGGAAAATCTGGCCGTTTATAACGACAACTGGTCCGGCAACTGGTTTGTCAACAATGCCGTCAATACCGCCGCGAACAAAAACAGCCGCATCCTTGCCGAAAATGTCATTGCCCTTGTCCTTTTGCCGAAACTTCCAGCTTCCATGGATCCCACGGGCACCAACATGGCGCCCGGCTGCAATTACAATTCGCGCATCGGGCTGGGGGTGAGTACCGCGACCGGCGATACCAATTGGACCGGCTTCCCGGGCGATGCCTTTACGAGTCAAACTAACAGCGCGTATTCCGGTGTTTCCACCCTCACGCGCCATCACCAACTCCCTCCTATTATCCAGGTGATGATGATCGCCATCGACGAACCGTCGGCCGTGCGGCTGCAGGCCTTGCAGGGCGGTGCCACCACCGTTCCCCCCGCCATCAATCTGGCGGCCAACACCAGCCTGTTCACAAATGCCGCCAGCCTGAGCAACGATTTCCAAACAGTTCAGACCACGCTCACCGCAGCGCACGTCAGCTACCGGATTTTCTATACCGACGTTCTTTTACGCCAAGCCAAATGGAGCAACCAATAATAAATAATATGAAACTACCCTTTCAAAATCCGAGTTCGCCCCTGCGCCTTTTTCCGGCGGTCCGGTCGGCGCGCAGCCAAAAAACGACCTCAGGCGTGGCGCTGGTCATTGTCCTGAGCATGCTGGCCTTGATGGCGATCCTGATCATCGCCTTCCTGAGCAGCGTCACCACCGAACTGCGCTCGGCCAAGAGCTACGCCGGCGGCAACGACGCCCGCTCACTGGCCGACACCGCCGTCAATATCGTCATCTCCCAGATTCAGGACGCCACCTCCACTCCCGCCAACGCCTGGGCCTCCCAGCCGGGCATGATTCGCACCTACGACAACACGGGGGCCCCGGTGACCAATTACAAGCTCTATTCCTCCGACAACCTTCGCGTCACCGGCACGTTTAATCCCAATTCGGGCGCCAGCCAGTCCACCGATGTGCCGGCCGCTAATGTCTGGGCCGTGGCGCCCGATCAATATGTCGACCTGAACAGCCCGGTGAGCGTGGCCGGAATCAACCATTATCCGATCATCGACCCCGCCGCTGTGGCTACGTCCCAAACCACGGGCCCATTGAGCGGTAGCCCGGCCGCCATGGATGGCACCACCACTCCCATCCAGGGCTGCTACGTCGATCCGAACAATACCGCCATCACGGTTAACGCCAGCCAGGCCAACCCGGTCCCGATGCCCGTGAAATGGATGTATGTCCTGCAGGATGGCACCCTCGCCTCCATGTCCGCGGCGGGAATAATCACAACCACGTCCGGCGGCAGCCCGACGACCGCCAACCCCATCGTCGGGCGCGTCGCCTTCTGGACCGACGATGAAAGCTGCAAGGTCAACATCAACACCTCCGGGGAAGGCACATTCTGGGGCCGGTCCCATACCGAGAGTAACGCCTCCGGCGGCTACGAACGGAACTTTCTCGGGTTTACCCTGCCGGCGCAAAACGAGTTTCAGCGTTACCCCGGTCACCCGGCCATGACGTCCCTGAGCGTGATTTTTCCGCCAGCCGCCAATGAAAATACAGCGGCTTACAACGAAGCCATCTACGGCATCGTCCCGCGGCTCGGCACCGGAGGAAGCGTCAGCGGGACGACGGCCGTAAGCATCGGCAGCGCCGGGCCGCCCATGGTCGCCGCCACCCCCCTTCCGCTCCTCAATGCCAATCGTCTTTATAATTCGGTGGATGAGTTGCTTTTCAGCGCCGCGGCCACCACCCCGCGCACCGCGAACTGGAACCCCAATTCGGCGGGCCCGATAGCCCCCACCATCGCGCCCGCCACCGGCGCCGAGACAATTCCCACCCCCACGGCAACCTTCACCCAGGGCCAGATTGAAAAGGCCCGCTTCTTTTTGACCGCGAACAGCCGCTCGCCGGAGGTGAACATGTTCAACAAGCCGCGCATCACCCTCTGGCCGGAGCAATACAGCACGGTCCACGCCGGGGCCACGACTTTAGCGCCCGCCTGCTGGAACCCGAAAGACAAACTGATCGCGTTTTGTTCGACCATCGGCACGACCCCCTATTATTTTCAGCGCTACAATAGCTATGATTACGCACCTGCCCCTTTGGGGTCCGTCCGCATCAACGGGCAATCCTATCCGCAATCCCTCAATCAAAACCCGATTCCGAGCAGCCAGAGTCCCACCATGGACTGGACCATGATCCCGCCCATCCCGCCCGCGACAGTCAACCGAAACCAGACCCTATTCACCTATCTCCAGTACCTCACGTCCAACCCGATCCCCGGCCTGGGGGGAAGCCTCTCCGGCGCCGGTGGAAAATACACCACGGCCGTGCGGGACCAGATCCTCACTGAAATCATGGATTTCATCCGGAGCGAAATAACGACCGCTTCCGTCGATACGGCCACTCCCGGTTTCCCCACCTATTTTTATGCGCCGGGCCAGTCGAGCGGCGGCATCGTGACCGGCGAGCGCCAAGTCGTGCCGCTGGTCATCAAGCCCCCCATCTACCCCGGCAACGGCGTCACCTATACGGGCACCACCGCCGCCTATCAGACCAAGGGCTTTGGCCGTTTTGATACCATCCAGCAGGCGGCCTTCGTGTTCTATCGGCTGGACCCGGGGAATACCGGCAGCCAAATCAACATCGGCGTCGTGCTGGTCCTCGAGCCCTGGAATTCCGTCCCGGGCACACGCCCCTGGTGCGAGAACATGCGCGCACAAGTGACCCTGCCCGTTACCTCAACCGGCTCCGGGCACACCGCCGTCAAGTACGTCATGAGGGTCAACAACGCGGACTTGGTTGCATCAACGACATACAACTCGGTCGGGAACGTCCCCACCAACCTCGCTACGAACGGCTTACCCTTTATGACTGGCACCTCTGACAGTACCACCACTGTTCTTCTCGATGGCTTTGGTGAGTACAGCAACGCCTCGGCCCTGATGGGGCCGGAATTTTTCTTCTATTACAACACCAGTAGCGGCACCGGTTACAAAACCCTGGGACCCGCGCCGGTGGGGTCTGCCACTGAAGACCAATTCTATCCATTGTACGCCTCCTTCACCCTGCCGTCAGGTACCACCACCTTCAATTTTACCGCGCCGAGCAGCATCATCATCAAACTCTATCCGGGGTACGACCCCGGCGTCACCGCCGCAAGTCTCGCTGCGGAAACTCCGGTACAAACCATCACCATGCCTTTCCCCCAAACAGGAGCCTCCATCCCTCTGCCCGTACCCACCGCCAGTTGGACCAACTACAACAGCCGCCTCGGCTTTATGGACATCGCTTATGGCCACCAAGTCTCGCAGATTGTTTCCAGCACCGATACCGTCCGCAGCATCGAACCCCGTTGGGGAAATATACCGTACCCGGCCATGGGAGATTTAAGGGTTTTCTCCGCGCTGGCGAGCGTGCCCCAGGACTATTTTGACTCGTATGGCGCCCCTAACAACACAGGCAACATCAGCTATCCCGCAAATGCTGGAGCCCTGCAGGGCTCCGACGATGGCGGGACTGCTTACTATTCAAGCAACTTTATCTATCACAGCCTGCGGATGTACCAATTTCCCGGCTCATACTTCTTTTATAACCAGTGTACGTATCCAGGTTGGATCGGGCCGTATGGCTCGCTGATCGGCGCATCTGGCGCGGGCTATTTAAGCGGCGGCCCCAGTGGCAATACCCGGTTCTGGGCGTGGCCCGCCGTTGTGCGTGGTTTGTCAGCGACGCAGGTTGTCTTATCCGGCACCACGCGTCCAGGCGATTGGGATACCGGACCGGGCTCCCAGCCTGACGGCCCCTACATCAACAAGCCCGACGAATCCACTTCCGCCGACATCGACGGGGGCGTTTACGCGACGGGGAACTCTCAGTACGGCGGCGAATTCATACCTGAAGAACAGGGCAACACTTTGTCTCCCAACCGCCTGATCTCCTCCGCCGTGGCTTTCGGTTCGCTCCCGACGGGCATTGATCCCGACACGACCGCTACCCCTTCCAAGACTGATACTATCGGAACCGGTGCACAGTCCACGGGAGGAATAAGACCTTGGCAGACCCTGCTGTTTTGCCCCAATCCCGCGTCGGAATCAGGTAACACCTTCACCGGAGCCGCAGCGAACACCACCGGAACCCCGTACCACCCCGGATTCGGATCAAATGGAACGGCGACGCTCGCGCCCCCCTACACGATTCCGCCCGACGATGCCTTCCTCGATTTCTTCACCATGCCCATCGTGGAACCGTATGCGATCAGCGAACCCTTCTCAACCGCAGGCAAGGTGAACATGAATTACCAGATCGTTCCCTTCACCTACCTGACGCGCGACACCGCCGTCCGCGCCGTCCTGAAATCCGCCCGCATGATGGCCATGCCGCCCGCCGACGCTGCCGGAAATAATGCTGCACCATGGAGCTATAAGATCTCCGGGCCTGGCGGCCCACCCGACTACCGCTATACGATCAACCCGGATGAAGTGACGGGAACGCTGGCGGGCTTCCAGAACCGATTCAGCGCCGGAGACATTTTCCGCTCCGCCTCGGAGATTTGCAGCCTCTACCTGATACCGCAATATCAGGTGAACTGGAACGCCGCATCCAATGGTGAAACCGTCTCGACGACAGGCCCCGCGACGAGCGTTCCGACCACGTTCACCAGTGTCAGCGCGATGGCCAGCGCAATGAACACCTGGTGGAAAAATTACACGCTCACGGGCGACAACGTCCGCGAGGAACCCTACGGCTACATCTATCCGCGGCTCACCACGAAATCGAACGCCTACACCGTCCACGTCTGGACCCAGACCCTGAAAAAGGCGATCAATACCCCCGTCAACCAATTTGTGGACGGCACGGACCAGGTCACAAGCGAATATCGCGGATCTTACATCGTGCAACGCTACCTCGATCCCAATTCCGATTCGCTGATAACGACCGACGGGACCAACCCGGCCAATCCAGAGACCTATCCAAACTCGATGGTCGGCCCCTACAAATTCCGGATCGTCAACACGAAACGTTTCGCGCCGTGAACGCCCTGGAAATGCCAGCTGCCGGGACTTTCCGCAACCGCGGCTTTACCCTGGTTGAGCTCCTGACCGTGATGGCCGTGATGGGGATTTTGATGGTCCTGACGGTTCCCGCCGTCGGCCCGCTGATACAGAGCTATAACTTGAACCGGGCGGCCTCCCTAGTCACCGATGAATTCACGTTCGCCCGCCAAAGCGCCTTGACGAAAAACACGGATGTGGAGGTCCGTTTTTATCAAATCGGCTTGACTGTCTACACCCCTGGCACCCCGTTCCAGGCGTTCCGAGCCTATTTACCTGCCCAAGCCCTGGCGCTGGACAAGATCAGTTACCTCCCCGGCCAAGCCATCATCTCCTCACAGGCCAACCCGCACCCGGACAATCCGTCCACCACGTTTTCACCCCTGCTTGAATACAACACTTTTTCTACAGTACTCAGCACAGGCACGGAGGTACTGCCAGGCGGCGGGACCACCCAGACCGCTTACGTCAGCTTCCGGTTTCGGGCGACCGGCGGCACGAATCTGGTGCCGGTTACCAGCCCCTGGTATCTCACCCTCTACTCGGCAAATGCTCCGATCAACGCCAGTACCAGCCTGCCCGGTAATTACGTCACGATTCAAGTCGATCCTGCCAGCGGCAGTGCGCGAACCTATCGCCCCTAAGCGATAACCATCCTTTCATTCAACCTAGAACATTTTCAGAAATACTATAGCCGCTGCGAGTCGGTCGTAGCTTGAGGCCCGGAGGGCCGAAAAGAAATTAGCCGGTGGCGCAAGCCACCGGTGTCGCACGCAAGATCACCCGCCCCGGATAGGGCGGCGGATGAGATTACCTCCCGGAAATTCCACCGCCCCTGCCAGGGCGGGTTCTTCTGCTACGTCACACCGGGGGTTTGCACCCCCGGCTAATTTCCGTTGGCCCGGAGGGCCAAAGGACTAAAATGCGGCTACGACATTTATGAAAATGCTATAAAATGCTATAGGGCATGGTCGCGAAGGGTTACCTCCGCCACACGGCGCGGATGCAGCCGGCAAAGAATCCGATCAAGATCAAAGCCGCGAGGATGCCCGACGGCGAGCCTTTCAGGCACACGCCCCGGAGATTGAACAGAGATGCCGATAGGTAGTTGCCCAACGCGAGGAGAACGAAAGGCGTCACCGCCAGCCATTGTCGTTTAGTGACCGGCAGGTAACCAGCCCCCAACAGGATGGTACCGACAAGGCAGATCACAAAGGCGGGCGCGTGCGAGCCGCCCAGGACACACATGCCGAGAATAAAGAACGGATGAAAGATAAAGCCCGCCACCAGCGGACCCCATGTGGCCCGTCCCCCCGGTTGAAGAAAGGAGCTGCCCCGCGGAACGAGCCGCGACAAAAGGATCAGCAAACCGATGACCGCCCAAAAAAAGACCAGGTAAACGGGAGACGCCTTGAAGTTGGGATTCACAAAAAAAACAAAGCACCCGAAAAATAGCGCGATGAGAAATCCTGCAACGAAAGCGCCCCTCGACAGCCAGGCCTCCGAACCGGCCTTTGGAAATAACCAGGTCACGATGGAGATCGGAAAAACAATAGCAAGGAGCGCATGCCAGGGCACGATGAGAAAGGCCCACGGCCAGTTCAGTCCAAGGGCCGAATAGTGATCGAATACGTTCATGGGTACGCCCTCGGAACGCAACAGCGTCTTGGCCAAAATGCCCTCGTTGTAAATGCCATAGGCCAGCCCGAGAATGAAAAGCCCCGGTAGCGCCAGGCGCCAGCGCACAAACAAGTCGCGGATCAGCAACGCCGGCACGCCATAGGCGAGCACCAGCATCGCATAAGTCCATGGCCGGATAAACGCCGGAGCGGGCGTGTTACCGGAAAGAAGCTCCGTGAGAAAAGGTATGATCAACGCCAGTGTTATCGGCGGCAATAATCGCTTTCTCATCGCCACAGCGAAACTGTTATTGGCGGCAAGGGCATCGCGCTGATGGGAACTTGGCGTTGCGACTCCCATGTTCTTATGATTGTGATGGATAGAAACTCAAAAGCAACGATCTTTATAATAAAATGGAGCGCTTCTCCATTACTTTTGCATTTACAGCAATTGCGTTATTGCTACACAATTCATAATGGCGTACTGCGGAAAGACTCTTTCTTTCCGCCCGGCGTAGCCGTATTTTTGGTCTCACCAACTCTAACGCAAACTCCCTCTTCATGCTCTCTCCTGTGACCGTCTTCCATCGTTTAAAATTGCTCCAACCAGTCCTCTTTCTCCTCCTTTTTTTGGGCGGGAACGCAGCTTACGCTCAAAACACAAACGCAACAAACGCAGCCCCGACTCCCGCGCCCGAGGTCGTCGCATCTCCCAAGCCGAAGACCAAGCCAACACCCGCGCCTCTTCCCGCTCCCACCGGAACTCCCCTGCTTTCCAACGGCGATTTTTCGCTGGCCACGAAAGATCCGAGCCGGCCCGATGACTGGGCTCTTCCCACGGGAGCCACATGGGAAACGGAAAACGGCATCCATTTCGTGCGCCTGACGTCGACCACCCCCGACAAGATGGTTCTCATGTATCGGAAGTTCAATCTGCCCAAGCCATTGCCTCCCGGAGTCGAGCTTCGCGTCCGGATGCGCTGCACCGATGTAAAACCTGGCAAAAAACCATGGTTTGACGCCCGGGTCATAGGCAACTTTGAGACTGCCGAGGGCAAGGGAATCAAAAAAGGGGGTGCCCTCCCGGCTCCCTCAATCAAGGGCACTTCCACAGAATGGGTGGAAAAGGCTGTTTTTGCAAGGGTACCCCCGAACGCCGCATCGATAGAAATCATGCCATGCCTTTTTCAGGTTACCTCGGGCACATTCGACGTGGCCCAGGTCGAGGTTTACACGGCAACGGAAGATCAATTGCCCAAGCCTCCAGTCGTCATTCCCTCCACCACGATTGTCCCGACGGACCCGAAAGCGGTGCCACCGGAATTGCACGTGATTGGCAACCAGCTCCAGACAGCCGATGGCAAGGTCGTCTGGCTCCAGGGGCTATGTCTCGATAGCATGGAGTGGTCAGCCGGCGGTGAACATATTCTCCAGTCGATTCCAGTGGCAACCGAACAGTGGAAAGCAAACGTGATCCGATTGCCGGTCAAAGGTAATTTCTGGTTCGGAGTCGGCCCGTGGCAAAAAAAGGGGGAAGGCGGCATGAGCTACCGGCAGCTGGTCGATTCCGCCGTTGAGGCCGCCAACTCGCGTGGAGCGTACCTCGTGTTGGACCTCCACGGCTTCGGCCCTCCCACCGACGATGACGTCGCGTTCTGGAAGGACGCCGCCGTGCGCTATAAAAATCACCCGGGGGTAATCTTCGAGCTTCTGAACGAACCTCACAGCATGTCCTGGAAGGTCTGGCGCGATGGCGGGTTGTTGAATAGCCCTGAAAACGGGCACGTCGACAAAAATGCGAAGGAAAACAACCTATCGAGTGACGACGAAAAGACGCCGGGCATGCAGGCACTGGTGGATGCGGTTCGCTCGACCGGCGCCAAAAACCTGGTGATCGCGGGCGGCCTGGACTGGGGCTACGATCTCTCCGGCGTGGCGAAGGATTTCGCCCTGAAGGATCCGCCCGGCAATGACGGCATCATGTATTCAAGCCACATTTATCCGTGGAAGAAAGATTGGCAGATCAATACGCTGGATGCGGCAGCCAAATACCCGATCTTCGTCGGCGAAGTCGGCACCCCGCCGGATTGGAAGGGCTTCACCTTCATCCCGGAGAACGAACGCTATGAAGACCTGAGCAAAGGCGAATGGGCGCCGGACATGATCGGCTTGATCCAGAAATACAAGCTGAACTGGACGGGATTCAGCTTTCATCCCAGATGCGGACCCATGGCGATCCTGGACTGGAACTACACACCCACGCCCTACTGGGGCGTCTACGTCAAGGAAGCCCTGGCCGGGCAGCAGTTTGGGATCAAACGCATGCGGTAAGAGCCTCTTTTACGTCCCAACCGAGCAAATCAAGAACCACGCCGCAAACGGCAGGGGGAATTAGCCCGGCGAGATTTTAAATAATTTCTTTAATGAAACCTTTTTCAACGCGCGCGGTTAGATGCAATGCCATGCGCAACAAAACCCTTTTAAAAGCCGTTCTGTTTTCCCTCTTTGTCGGGAGCAGCCTAGCACTTGATGCGCAACAAACAAACACCTCAACCACACCTCAAGGGACTGCGTCGGCGCCCGCCGCAGCGCCCGAGAAGCAATCTCTGATTTCAAACGGAGATTTCTCGCTGGCCACGAAAGATCCGAGCCAGCCCGATGGCTGGGCTCTTCCCAAAGGAGCCACTTGGGAAGCGGAAAACGGCATCCATTTCTTACGCCTGACGTCGCCAACTCCCGGCGCAACGGTCCTCGTGTATCGGAACGTCGCCCTGCCCGATCCATTGCCTCCCGGAATCGAGCTTCGCGTCCGGGTACGCTATACCGACGTGAAAGTGGGCACGAGTTCCTGGTTCGACGCGCGGGTCATGGGCAACTTCAAGACCGCGGAAGGCAAGGGGATCAAAAAAGGAGGAGAAGTCCCCGCACCTAATTTCCGGGGAACTTCAACCGAATGGGTGGACAAGAGCGTGTTCGTGAGGGTGCCTCCGAAGGCCAGATCGGTGGATATCATGCCGTGTCTTTTGCAGATTGCCTCGGGCACGTTCGATCTCGCCAAAGTCGATGTTTACCCGGCGACGGAAGATCAATTGCCCAAGCCGCCGTCTGTCATTCCCTCGGTCACCATTGTCCCGACGGACCTGAAAGCGGTGCCGCCGGAATTGCATGTCGTCGGCAACCAGCTCCAAACCGCCGACGGAAAGATGGTTTGGCTTCAGGGGCTGGCTATCGCCAGCATGGAATGGTCGGCAGGCGAAGGCATCATGAAGTCGATCCCGGTGGCGACCGAGCAGTGGAAAGCGAACGTGATCCGCTTGCCGGTCAATGCCGGTTTCTGGTTGTACGGGGCAGGCAGTGTCAAGTACCGGCAACTGGTTGATGCCGCCGTGGAGGCCGCCAACTCGCGCGGGGCCTATCTGGTCCTGGACAACCATCGCTATCTTGCACCCACAGACGATGACGTCGCGTTCTGGAAGGACGCCGCCGTGCGCTATAAAAATCATCCTGGTGTCATTTTCGAACTTTTGAACGAACCGCACAGCGTATCATGGAAAGTGTGGCGTGATGGCGGATCGTTGAATAGCCCCGAAAATGCGCACAAAGACGTAAATGCGAAAGAAAACAACCTCTCCGACGATGACGACAGTGAAAAAACGCCGGGCATGCAGGCACTGGTAGCAGTGATCCGCGCAACTGGCGCGAAGAACCTCTTGATCGCGGGCGGCCTGGACTGGGGCTATGATCTCTCGGGCGTGGCGAATGGTTTTGCCCTGACGGACCCGCCCGGCAACGACGGCATCATGTATTCAAGCCACATTTATCCGTGGAAAAAAAATTGGCAGGCCATGACTCTGGATGCGGCGGCCAAATACCCGGTCTTCCTCGGCGAAGTCGGCACCCCGCCGGATTGGAAGGGCTGGACTTTCATCCCGAAGGACCAGCAATTTGAAGATCTGAGCAAAGGCGAATGGCCACCGGACATGATCGGGTTAATCCAAAAGTACAAACTGAACTGGACCGCGTGGTGCTTTCACCCCACTGCCGCTCCGTGCGTGATTTCAGACTGGAATTACACCCCAACCCCATACTGGGGGGCATATGTCAAGGAAGCACTGAACGGAAAGCAATTTGAGATGAAGAAAATGCGGTGACGCATTCCAGCCTGATACAATCTCACCTGTTAAATTAAATCATAAAATCTTTACCTGTTCATCACCCTCCTCGTCCTCATGAGTTCTGCTTTTTACCGACCCCGATAACACCAACACGAATACCCTCCTTATGATCTCTCCTGCAACCGCCTTTCAACGTTTAAAATTGCTCCAACCAGCCCTCTTGCTCCTCTTTTTTTTGAGTGGGCACACAGCTTACGCTCAAAGCACAAATGCAGCCCTGACGCCCGCGCCGGCCGCAGCACCCGAGAAACAGTCTCTGCTTTCAAACGGCGATTTCTCGCTGGCCACGAAAGATCCGACATGGCCCGATGATTGGCCTCATCCCAAAGGAACGACTTGGGAAACGGAAAACGGCACTCATTTCCTGCGCATCAAATCAACCGGCCCCGGCGAGACAGTTCTCGTCTATCGGCAGATGTATCTGTCCAAGCCGTTACCTCCCGGAGTCGAAATTCGCGTCCGGGTGCGTTATACCGATGTGAAAGTCGGCAAGAACTCCTGGTTTAACGCGCGGGTCATGGGCAACTTCAGGACGACAGAGGGCAAGGGGATCAGAAGGGGGGGCGACCTCCCGGCGCCTGCTTTCGCTGGAACTTCGAAGGACTGGGTGGAACAGAGTGTTTTTGCGAGAGTGCCGAACATAGCAGGTATGATCGCCATCATGCCGTGCCTTTTGGAAGCCGCCGGCGGCACATTCGACGTGGCCCGAATCGATGTCTTCCCGGCGACGGAGGATCAATTGCCCAAGCCGCCGCCTGTCATTCCCTCGGAAACAATCGTCCCGGACCCGAAAGCAGTGCCCCCGGAACTGCACGTCGTCGGCAACCAGCTCCAAACGCCGGACGGCAAAGTTGTCTGGCTGCAAGGACTTTGTGTCGACAGCCTGCAATGGGGCGCGGGCGGCGAAAATATTTTGAAAACGATCCCGGTGGCGATCGAGCAGTGGAAAGCGAACGTAATCCGTCTGCCGATGGCAACTAATTTCTGGTTCGGGACGGGCCCCTGGCAAGACCCAAAATCGGGTGGCATTGCGTACCGGAAAATAATCGACTCCGCCATTGAGGCCGCTAATTCACGCGGGGCCTACCTGATACTGGATCAGCACGGCTTCGGTCCGCCCACGGACGACGCCATCAAGTTCTGGAAGGATGCTGCTGTGCGCTACAAAAATCATCCAGGCGTGATCTTCGAGCTCTTTAACGAACCTCATAGCATGTCCTGGAAGGTCTGGCGCGACGGCGGGTTGTTAGCTGGTCCCGAAAATGCGCCCCTGGACTGGATGGCGCCGGGCAAAAAACCGGGAGAAAGCGATGCAGACGCCGACGAAACAACGCCTGGAATGCAGGCACTGGTGGATGCCGTTCGATCGACCGGCGCAAAAAATCTGGTGATCGTGGGTGGCTTGCACTGGGGCTACGACCTCTCGGGTGTGGTGAAGGATTATACCCTGCATGACCAGCCCGGTGGCAACGGTATCATGTATTCGAGTCATATTTATCCGTGGGTGAAAGACTGGCAGATGCATACACTGGATGCTGCGGCGAAGTATCCGGTCTTCGTCGGCGAAGTCGGCACTCCGCCGGAGTGGAAGGGTTGGGATTTCATCCCGGTAAACGAGCGCTACGAAGATCTGAGCAAGAGAGATTGGGCACCCGATGTCCTGGGGATGATGCAGAAGTACAAACTGAACTGGACCGGGTTCAGCTTTCATCCTGCATGCGGACCAGAGGTGATCCTGGACTGGAACTACACGCCGACTCCCTACTGGGGCGTCTTCGTGAAGGAAGCCCTGGCCGGAAAGCAGTTTGAGATCAAACGCATGCGATAGAAGCCCGTGGCTCTGCGCCAGCACTAATGCACCAAACTGCTCACTCTTGGTGGCAATTCGATTGGGGTATCGGCGATACCAGCGCGATTTCCTTGGTTTTGGCGACGCTGCTGGTGGCAGCCTGGGGATGGGGCCACCTCAGTCGGGGCGGATTTTGGATAAGTCTTGGGCTGTCGTTGATCGTGGGCGCGGGTCTCGTGGTGTATCATCCGACAAGCGGAAGCGTAGTTGGCGCCGTGGCTGGATTGGCCTGGATCGCCCTCTGGTTTTACCCTCAGGCCTCGCGGAACCGGATTATCGTGGCCGGAGTAGTTTTCCTGGCGTTTGTCCTGATCGCGTGGCTGATACCGAAAAGCCCCGCGTTGGCTAAAATCTCCGGCGAGGAAAGCGCTCCTCTCGCAAGCCGGCTCCTTATCTGGAAGGCAGTGCCCCACATGCTCCTTGATGCGCCCGATGGCTGGGAGAAGAGCAGCCCCGGAGGATGGGACGCCTTCGGCACCGGGCCGGACTACATGCTGGGCTATCAACCTTTCGAAGAGGGCTTTCAAGAGTATCGCACCTTAGTCAGCAGCCATTTCACCTGGCTGGCGGAGCATGACTGGGCGCACCGGATTCTCTATGTCTGCGCCTGGGCGCTGGCGGGACTGATGGTTTGGCCTTCACGGCAACATCGCTGGCTGGCTGTCGCATCCGGAACATGGGTGACCGTCGGCATCGCCGGCCTTTTCAGCCCTTCGCTCGCAGTTCCCGTGGTTTGGATTGTTCCCGTGATCGCTCTGCTCGTAGCGATCAGTTTTCGCCTCTTCTCGCGGACCTGGCCGGTGTGGCCCCTGTGGTTGCTGGCGCCGTTTGGCACCTCTATCGCATTTCTACTCCTGATCCTTTGTGGCGTGGCTCTCTTTCCCGCCCAAGTGCCCGTTCACCGGGACGGAAATCGTACGATTATCGGCTACGGAGCGCCGTCGGTCTGGTTCATTCGTCCCTATGTCGATGTGCTGGGTCATCACTTCGGCCAGGGCTTGCGAAAAATCGTGCTGGACGCGCGCGACCAGGGACATCCCCTGGCCATCGGCGTGGCCTCCAATCTCGCCGACGTGGACCAGAAAAATGCGGCTGACACGATCTATGTTTTTTCCTACAAGAACATCTCGGCGCCCCTGCCCGCCCAAGCCAGGCGGCTGATCTTTTTGAATACCTGGCTGACCAGCTCGGAGGAATGGCCCGCCGCCCGACAGGGAAAAAAAGACATGGTCGTTATCGAGGACGCATTGACCCACAATAATTTCGAAGGGCCGGATGAGGACAAGAACCGTTGGAGACAAATCCAGGCCACCGACCCGAGTTTCATCTTAACAGTGCTCGGTCCCGGGAAGGGTAGTTATTTCCTGCCAACTCCGACATGGAAAGATCCGGTTTTAAAGGTCATTTTGGAAGAACAGCCCGGGCATCTGTAAACGACACGGCCGCACGACGCCTGCAATAAAATTTATATTATCACACCGAAAGAAAACCCCTTACTCTTCGCTCGGCTTTGCCCTGCTGTTATACCAACACTGTTAACATCAACATGAATATCCTCGCCATGACCTCTTCTTCCACCGCCTTCTGCCGGTCAAAATGGCTCCAATCGGTCCTCTTTCTCCTTCTTTTGTTGGGCGGACACCCGGCTTATGCTCAAAACACCAACGCAACAAACGCAGCCCCGAAGCCCGCGCCCGCCGTTGTGCCGGTGGTTCCTTCCCTGGTTTCAAACGGCGACTTTTCTGTGGCCACAAATGATCCCAAGTGGCCGGATGGCTGGACTCATCCCAAAGAAGCCACTTACAAAACGGAGAAGGGCATCCATTTCGTGCGCCTGACGTCTCCTTCCCCCGGCGCGGAAGTTTTCATCTACCAGAAGTTCAACCTGCCCAAGCCATTACCCCCTGTAATCGAGCTTCGCGTCCGGGTGCGCTACCACAATGTAAAAGCCGGCGTGAACCCATGGTTCGACGCCCGGGTCGTAGGCAACTTTGAGGATGCGGAGGGCAAGGGAATCAAAGAAGGAGGGGCCCTCCCCGTTCCCTTCTTCACGGGGACTACCACAAAATGGGTGAAAAAAAATGTTTTCGCAAGGGTGCCGCCGAGCGCCGCATCACTGGAAATCATGCCCTTCCTTTATCATGCTGCCTCCGGTACATTCGACGTGGCCCGGGTCGAGATTTTCCCGGCGACGGAGGACCAATTGCTCAAGGCGCCACCCATTATCCCGCCTGCCATGACTGTCCCGACGAACCCATCCGCAGTGTCGCCGAAATAGCACGTCGTCGGCAACCAACTCCCTATGACCGACGGGATGAAGATTGGCTTTAGAGGCTTTGTGTTGTCAGCATGGAATGGGCGCGGTAGAGCGACTAGAGTATTTTAAATAAAACTATAGCTTTTTGGAGGGACTTCATGTAACATGAAGCTCCATGAGGAAATCGCGGAAAACATTATCGGTGGACTTGCGGGAAAAGATTTTGGCCAGTTGCGATGAAGCCA
>Ga0182030_10012190_pt1 | contig 17266 bp, 12 predicted proteins | sample 812S3MmetaG_FD_121299 | JGI IMG/M metagenome (GOLD analysis project Ga0182030, IMG submission 121299) | Permafrost microbial communities from Stordalen Mire, Sweden - 812S3M metaG (Illumina Assembly) | ecosystem: Environmental > Terrestrial > Soil > Wetlands > Permafrost | place: Sweden...
TGATGGGAGCCGGAAAATGCGGTGTAGACCAGTTCGCCGACGTAGGGATGGCGCATGTGCACCGGCAAGCGGTTGGCGTACTCGGCCACGTGACGGGCCTTGTCGATGTCACGAATGTCGAGTTCGGGATCGACACCCTGGGAGAACAGGTTGAGCGCCAGATTCACCACGTCGACGTTGCCGGTGCGTTCACCGTTGCCAAAGAGCGTCCCCTCGACTCGATCGGCCCCCGCCAGGACCCCGAGTTCGGCCGCGGCGACGCCCGTCCCGCGGTCGTTGTGCGGGTGCAGCGACAGCACGACACTGTCGCGGCGCGCGATGTGGCGGAGGAACCATTCAATGGCATCGGCGTACAAGTTTGGGGTGAACATCTCGACGGTCGCGGGAAGGTTCAAGATCAAAGGTCGATCGGGAGTGGGGTCGATGACGTCGATGACGGCGTCACAGACCTCAACGGCGTAATCGAGTTCCGTCCCGGTGAAACTCTCGGGTGAGTACTCATAGAAGAACTCCGTCGACGGTGACATGGACTCGAGCGAGCGACAGGCCGCCGCGGCGTCTGTCGCGATCTTGGTGATGCCCGCCTTATCGAGACCGAAGACGACCCGTCGCTGAAGGGTCGAGGTCGAGTTGTAAAAGTGAATGATGACGCGTTTGACGTCGACGATCGATTCGTAGGTCCTTCGAATCAGGTCCTCTCGGCACTGGGTGAGGACCTGAATCGTGACGTCCTCGGGAATGAGGTCGTTCTCGATGATGTGGCGCACGAAGTCGAAATCGGGTTGCGACGCCGAGGGGAAGCCGACCTCGATCTCCTTGAAGCCCATCTCGACCAACTGGGTGAACATTGCGTTCTTGCGCTCGAGGTCCATCGGGTCGATCAACGCCTGGTTGCCGTCGCGTAGATCCACGCTGCACCAGCGCGGTGCCTTCACGAGTCGATTGTCGGGCCACGTGCGGTCCGGCAGGTCAACGGGCACGGTCGCTCGATATTTGGCGTACGCCATCGGGCTGGGCTGTTGGTTGTCCTTCACCGGGTCCATCCTCTCAATACGAGCGAGAAACAAAAAACCCCCGCCTAGGCGGGGGACGGGGCGAGTAGAACTCACCCCTATCGAAGCAGAAGCTCGCTCTGGCCAATTGTCACGAGACCATTCTACCGCGAATCCCAGGAATGTCCAGAGGAGACAACCACTAACTTGTAAGGCGTGAGCGCACTCAAGTCACTGCTGAAAGTCATGTTCTTTCTCGTCGTCGCGGCGAGCATCGCGGGTGTTGTGATGCTCGTCAAACGTCCGAAGGACGAGCAGCCGATCTCCTTCGACGAGTGGCCTGATGTCGCGCGCAATCCCGACGCCGACTGATCCGTGCTCGTATTCCCTCACCGCTAATTAGGAGAAACCATGGCTGAAATGCAATATCGCCGCTTGGGCCGTTCGGGCCTCAAGGTCAGTCTTTTGTCATTTGGGAGTTGGGTCACCTTCGCCAACTCAAACCAAATCGAAACTGCGAAGCAGGCTGCCGAGTGTCTGAGCGCGGCCAAGGAGGCCGGCGTCAATTTCTTCGACAATGCCGAGGCCTACGCGGGCGGCGAATCCGAACGCGTCATGGGTGAGGCCTTTCGCGAACTCGGCTGGAAGCGCAACGAATACATCGTGTCGACGAAGCTGTTCTGGGGGCTCGACGACGTGCCCAACATGCGTAACACGCTCAACCGCAAGTACCTCACGCAGGCCATCGATGGCTCACTCGAGCGCTTCGGCCTCGACTTCGTGGACTTGGTCTACTGCCACCGCGCCGACGCGAAGACGCCGATCGAAGAGACCGTCTGGGCCATGAGCGACATGATCACCCAGGGCAAGGCCCTGTACTGGGGCACCTCGGAGTGGACGGCCGACGAGATTCGTGCCGCCTACGACATCGCGGACAGGCACCATCTCCACAAGCCCCTGATGGAGCAGCCGGAGTACAACATCTTTCACCGCGACCGCGTGGAGAAGGAGTACAAGCGGCTCTACGAGGACATTGGCCTCGGTACGACAATCTGGTCCCCACTCGCGTCGGGACTGCTCACCGGCAAGTACTTAAACGGCATCCCCGAAGGATCGCGCGCGACGCTCCCCGGCTACGAGTGGTTGAAGGGCATGTTGACCGACGAGGCCCGCAATAAGAAGGTCGCCCAGCTCAAGGAAATCGCCGACGACCTCGAAGTCTCACTCGCCCAGTTCTCCCTGGCCTGGTGCGCCGCGAACCCACACGTCTCCACGGTCATCACCGGTGCCAGCAGCGCCGCCCAGGTTCGCGAGAACATGACCGCGCTCGATGTACTCCCCCTCCTCACCAAGGAGATCATGGACCGCGTCGATCTCATCAGCTTCTTCTAGGCGCACCAAGACCGTGATCGCCTCGCGGATCGGGCTCATCGGCGGACTCTCCTGGGAGTCGACGGCCTCGTATTACAAGTACTTCCACGAGCTCTACGTCGGCGGCGACAACGAATGGTCGGCGCCCGAGATCATCATTGACTCCGTTGACTTTGGCTCCATTGTGGCGCTCCAAAGAGTCGGTGACTGGTCCGGAACCGGAGCAATCGTGGCCGATGCAGGTCGTCGCCTGGAGATGGCTGGCGCGACCGTGCTCGGGATCGGCGCCAATACCATGCACGTCAACTATGACGATGTCTGCCGAGCCGTTTCGATTCCGGTCGTCGACGTCCGCGACGCAGTGGCCAGAGAAGTACTCGCCCGGGGCCACGACACCGTGGCTCTGCTGGGCACGAAGTATCTCATCGATGGCTCCTTCTACTCGGACCGGCTCGAGCATCTCGGCGTGCGCTGCGTGAAGCCGAACGACGAGCAGACCGAGGGGCTCCAAACAATCATCTTCAACGAACTGACGAAGGGCATCGTTACCGACGCCTCGCGCGACTACCTCACTGAAGTGGCGACGTCGTGTCGCGAACGTGGCGCTCAGGTCGTCGGACTGTGTTGCACCGAGTTCGGACTGCTCGTCGCAGAGAGTGACAACGTGATCGACTCGACTCGCGCGCACGTTCGCGCGCTGCTGGCCCACGCCGCGAGCGAAGCGACGAACGATTAGTCCGAGCCGGTGAGTTCGCTCTCCAAGAGTTCCACCGTGTGGTCGTCGATGTCCTTGACCAGATCGTTAAGTTGCGAATAGTACTTCGAACCGGTCTCTTGAAGGAGATGTGGTTCAACTGCGGCGAGTCGAATCGCGCTTCGCGCGCGCGTCACGCTTCGAAGGGCGTTTCGGCGAAGTGAATGTCGGGTGACGGGGTCACTCTTTGCCGTCGTCGCTGCGTAGCGCCGCGTGGCCTCGGTGACCTGATCGAGCTGCTGACGTGGACGCAGTGACGGCGCGTGAAGCCACAGCACGTAGTCAATGGTGAGCACGAGAGCGGCGCCGATCGTCGTGTCGACGATGCGCGGCCCAAAGAGATTCTGATCGGGGCCAAGCACACCCACGAACACGAAGATGATCGGCGTAAAGACCATCACGGTCAACGCGTGACTTCGTTGGGCCGCCCACGGCACTGCGGCAGCCATGGCACAGCACAGCACGATGAGGAGCGCCTGCTCATTACCGGCCACCGCGAGAAGTGCAGCGATGCCAACGCCCGCCAGCGTACCGACGACACGCGAGATCGCCCGGCGCATGACCGGGCCGAGATCGGGACGAAAGACGAAGGCCACACTCATCGGGAGCCAATAGCCCCTCGGACCATCCAAGGAGTGCGCGACAATCGTCGCGACGACAATGACCACGGCTAAGAGAACGGCGTAGCGAAAGCGATCAATCAGAGGGAGTCGGTGGATCGTCGAACGAAATGGTGGCTCGCCCACCAGAGTGTCACGATCAGGACGCGCGAAGGCCCGGGCGACCAGTCGCCGAGATGGGGCGCTCAGCGACGTTGCGAATGTCGTGGCGTATCCATCAAGTGCGGCCGCGGCATTGACGCACGTATCGCGTTCGACCAAGTGCGATACGAGACGAAGTGCGCTCGTGACCTCAACGTTGACCGGTTCCACTTTGCTCGTCAGATACGACGCCAGTTCGCCCAACTGGAGGAGCACGATGAAGCACTGGTGGATGGCCACGCCTTCGCAGTCGTTGGGAATTCGTTTGGCGCCGATGACGTCCTGGGCGGCATCGAGGATGATGACGCAGCGACTTCGGGCGTGATTGAGGCCTTCGGTACCAATCGCGTCCAGGAGTTGGGCTACGCTCATGAATCCATTGGCGAGACACAGACGTTGATCGACACGACGGCTTCGACGATCGGTGAGGCTCGCGACCAGATAAACGAAGAGCCCTCCCACGACAATGCATAACGCTGACTGCCAGATCCGACCGGCGAAACCGAGTCCGCCGCCGAGAATCGCCCCGAGAAGCAAGTACATGCCCTGCGTCGCCCAGAGAGAGGCCTCGATCAGACCGGCGATCAGTGCGACGACGCCAAAGAGTGCGACGAGTGCCCACGGAGCGTGAACGTGATTCACGAAGAGGGCGCCGATGAAAAGACCAGGACCACCAGCGAGCGCGACGCCGAGCAGTCGTGGCGCGCGGTTATGCCAACGGTCGAGTCCGTCCTGACTTACTCCCCAGAGAGCGCCAAGGGCCACGAGCGTCCCGTCGGCACGTTGATTACTGGCGAGGCCGATCAGCAGCGGGGTCGCGAGACACAATGCAGCGCGACTTGAAAGACGCGCTTGCGAAGAGAATCGCAGTGACCTTGTCCTTCCAAGTGCCGGCACCTTGCTTGAGGCCATGTCAGAACGTCAACGAGAGGAGGAAGGCGCGCACAGTTCGAGGCTAACCCGTGAGTATTTCAAGCAGATGTCCGTACGATCAAGTGGTCCAACGCCGAACTCTACGTCGCAACATCGAGCGGAAGTTCGATCGCGACAGTCAGTCCTCCACCGGGCGTGTCCTCGAAGTGGAGCCGACCACCTAGGACCTGCATGAAGCCCGACGCGACCGTCAGATTCAGCCCGGCGTTCAACTGGTCTCCACTCAATCGGTCGAACGGGGCCAAGATGACGTCGCGCTGTGCCGCTGACATACCCGGTCCGCGGTCAATCACGAGGAGTTCGATTCGATCGCCAACGACGCCGCCCTTGATCAACACCGGTTGGTCCACGGGGCCGAAGCGGCAAGCGTTACTGACCACGTTGGCAATGACTCGTTGGACGAGGACGGGATCGCTCCTGAGCTCGGGCAACGTACTAGGCACCTCCGGTTCGATCGTCCGCCCTTTCGCGTCAACACTCGCCAACGCACTGTTCAGTACCACGTCGAGACGCAAGTTTTCAGGGTGGGCCATCACCTCACCGGCCTCAAGTCGTCCGGCGTCGAGGATGTTGACCACGAGTCGAGTGAGTTGGCGAATCTGCGCCTGAATCCCGCTGAGTACGGCCTTTCGTTCATCGAGTGCCCGAAGTTCGTGACTTCCCGACAGGAGTGAAATGTTGGCCTGCACCTTTTCCAGTGGACCCAGCAACTCCTTGGAGGCGGTTCGAAAGAGCGCCAGTCGAAGGGACTCCGCTTCGGCCAGCTCCTGCAGTTGGGACGCGTCACGCGCGATGATCTGGGCTCGCAGCCCCGCCGTCATCCGTCCCGCGAAAGCGCTCACGAGTTGATTATCTTGCTCGTTCAATGTCGTACCACTTACGACCAACCTGTGTTCCTCGTCGATCTCAAATGAGTGGGCGCCTTCGGCGGAAGTGAACGGCTCTCCGCTCACGAGGTCGGCCCGCCACTCCCCCTCGCGTAGACCGAGAATCGCGACGCTTGAGGCGGCGAAGACGTTACGAAGTGAATCGAGTAAGGGCAGTAAGTCTTCGTGGGATGAAGCGAACGTTACGGCTGCCTCGGCGAGAATCGCCGCTTCGGCCCGAGCGCGTTCGGCCTCGAGGGAGCGCCGGGCGAAACGAGTGACGACCACACTCGAAGCAATCGCGAAGACGAGGAATGCGATGATGGCGACCAGGTCATCGGGACGTGCCACCTGGAGCGTGTGCAGTGGTTTGACGAAGAAATAGTTCTCGAGTCCCGAGGCCGCGAGCGCGCCCAACACGCCGACAATCGCACCGGCCCATGTCGTCAGCGCCAGAACCGCCACCAAGTAGACGAGAAACACTGTGGAAAGCGAGACGCTCGAACGGATCTGGGTCATGGCGATGGTCAGTATTGGCAGCAGCACCGCAGCAACGACGATCGCCATCACCTGACGTCGCCAAGAGACACTCTGGCGTTGCCTTCGTTGGTGCACGTGGGCGGGCCGATCATTGCCGACCGCGATGATATGAACGTCGAGGTCTCGTGCGTGGTGCAACACCTTCTCCGCCACGCCGTTCACCGGTTGCCAACGCGGGCGCGGCCGGCGCGCACCGAGAATGATCTGGGTGCCGCGCTCTGCGCGAGCGAATGCGACCAACGCGGTGGCGACGTCGTCTTCCACCACTTCTTGGAAGATGCCCTCGAACTCGTCAACCAACTCGCGCGCAACTGACGTGTCCGCGGGCGTATGGCGAATGTCATCGGACTTCACGACGTGCACGGCGAACAGTTCCGCGCCCGTGCGCGACGCGATCCGCGCGGCCCGACGCAGCAACGTTTCGTCGATTGAGGTTCCCGTGACGCCGACGATGAGTCGCTCTCGTGTCTCCCAGCTCTGTTGAATGGAATGATCGTCGAGGTATTGCTGGAGGGAGTCCTCGACGCGGTCGGCCAGCCAGAGGAGGGCCAGTTCCCGTAGCGCACTCAGGTTGCCAACTCGGAAATAGTTCGAGAGCGACGCGTCGATCTTGTCCGCGGCGTAGATATTGCCGTGGGCCATCCGGCGTCGAAGTGCCTCGGGGGTCACGTCGACGATCTCAATCTGCTGCGCTCGACGCACGACCGCGTCGGGGATTGTTTCTTGTTGACGGATGCCAGTGATCTTTTCGACCACGTCGTTCACCGACTCGAGGTGTTGGATGTTGACGGTCGTGATCACGTCGATACCAGCGTCGAGCATGGCGTCAACGTCCTGCCAACGCTTCTCGTGCGTACTCCCCACGACGTTCGTGTGGGCCAGTTCGTCCACGAGGGCCACTTCGGGACGGCGGGCCAACACCGCTTCAAGGTCCATCTCTTCGAGTTCGGCGCCGCGGTACTCGCGCGTAACACGCGGCACGACCTCCAAGTCGCGAAGTTGCGCGTCGGTGAGGGGTCGACCGTGCGTCTCAACATAGGCAACGACAACGTCGGTGCCACGTTCCTTCCGTCGCCAACCTTCGTCCAACATCCGAAAGGTCTTGCCCACGCCGGGAGCGGAGCCAAGGTAGACCCGGAGCTTGCCACGCTGCATTGAGCCAGTATCGCCTATCGACAACGTGAATTCCGCCAAAGAGCGCAAGGATGTCGACGCGGCCTCGTCTGTTGCGTTTCACACGGCATGGTGCTCGTCCATCACGTACGCCGCGACGACGTCAGCGAGGGCGACGGCGACGATCCTCTGTTCCAGCGTGACGGGCGCACCGCGCGTAGGAGTCAGGACGAATCGACCTTGGACTTGCCCGCGCCACTGCGCGATGATCTCCGACTCTGGTCCGGGAATGCCGATCTCGCCCGCCGGCCAACGCATCCCGACGTTGATGACCTCACCGTTCGAATCGATTCGCGCGAGTGGAGGGTCCGAGAGGAGCCGCTCGAATCGAGAGGAGCGAAGCGACAACAGGGTCACCAGCGAGTCACACGCCTGATCGATGACGACGTCCACTGGCACCGACGCCGCAGCCAACTCCGCCACGTCGTGAATCATCGAGACGTACTGCGTCGAGTCGTTCGAGGCTCGAAAGTGATGCCGGCTTCGTCCAGCCAATTCGGTGATGATCAGACCGACCACGAAAATTGCGATCGTGGTCTCCAAGTCCTGACGGTGGCTTATCTCGAACCGGTCATAGGGCCGAGTGAGGAAGAAGTCGAACCACAACGCGCCCGAAATGCTCGCCAGCACGCCCGCGGACCTGTTGCCAAATACCGCAAGTGGGGCGATGACCGCCACCATGGTCAAGGCTGCCGCGGTACTTGCGTAGGAATCGCGAAATGGAACGAGGACCGCACCAACGACTACGGGCCCGAGCAATGCCGCAACGAGCGCCACCTTGTTGCGGGCGTGAACCATGTGTGAAGAAGATCTCGCCATCCGCTCCTACTTCTCCAATTTCGCGAGGCCTTCATTCAATTGCAACACATCGATGTAGCTGCTGCCGAGGAATCCCAACTGTGCGGGATGCGTCTGCTGCGCGATGAGCGCCTTAAGAGCCTTGGGGGCGATACCGGTCGCCTTGGTCACCATCGGTATCTGGACGAGGGCGTCTTGGGCGGAGATGTCCGGGTCGTACCCACTGCCCGAGGTGGTAACGAGATCGACCGTGGGCTGCACGCCAAGCTTGTGCCAGTAGGCGACCAGTTCCTTCGTGTCCGCGACGAGGACCTTCGAGCGTGGTCCCAGGTTCGTCGCCGCCGACTCACCATCGTGGCCGTTGGCGACCAACGGGTTGTCACCGCCGGATGACGTCGATGACGCGGCGTAGGGACCGGTGTCGTCAGGACGACCGTGGAACCACTTGGGGCTCGACCAGTTCTGTCCGATGAGCGTGGAACCGTTCTTGGTCATCGAGCCGTTGGCCTGACTGTGGAAGAGGACCTGCGCGACGCCGGTGCCAGCGAAGGCGTAGATGAAGCCGAAGAAGACCAAGCAGATGACTGCCATGGTGAGCGATCGACGGAGGTGGATGAGCATGACGGTTCCTTTTAGTACGCGTGCAGCGCGACGAGTATGAGGTCGATGAGTTTGATGAAGATGAAGGGCACGATGATGCCGCCCACGCCGTAGATCAACACGTTGCGGCGAAGAATCGATTCCGAGCCGGTGGCACGGAACTTCACACCCCGTAGGGCCAAGGGAATCAACGCAACGATGACCAGCGCGTTGAAGATGACGGCCGACAGCACCGCGCTCTGAGGACTGTGCAGCCGCATGATATTGAGCGAGTGCAATTGGGGGTACGTCGCCACGAACAGCGCCGGAATGATGGCGAAGTACTTCGCGATGTCGTTGGCGATGGAGAAGGTGGTGAGCGCCCCACGGGTGATGAGCAACTGCTTGCCGATCTCAACGACGTCAATGAGCTTGGTGGGGTTGGAGTCCAGGTCGACCATGTTCCCGGCCTCCTTCGCCGCCGTGGTCCCCGTGTTCATCGCGACCCCGACGTCGGCCTGCGCCAGGGCTGGAGCGTCGTTGGTGCCGTCGCCGGTCATCGCGACGAGTTTGCCTCCCTCCTGTTCCTTCTTAATAAGAGCCATCTTCGCTTCGGGGGTCGCCTCAGCCAGGAAATCGTCGACACCGGCCTCCTGCGCGATAGCGGCGGCGGTCAACGGGTTGTCGCCGGTGATCATCACGGTGCGGATGCCCATTTGGCGCATCTCCGCGAACTTCTCACGAATGCCCTGTTTCACCACGTCCTTGAGTTCAATCACGCCCAGAATGTCAGTGCCGTCAGCCACAACGAGCGGCGTGGAGCCCTCCTTCGAGACGCGCTCAACGATGGAGTCGAGCTCACTTGGAACTGGTCCGCCAGTCTCTTGGACCCAACGCTTCACGGAGTCGGCCGCACCCTTGCGAATCTGACGTCCACCGATGTCCAATCCGGACATGCGCGTCGTTGCGGTGAAGGGCACGAAGACATGGTCAGTTCCCATTTCGCGCTCGCGGATGTCGAACTTCTCCTTCGCCAGCACCACGATTGACCGCCCCTCCGGCGTCTCGTCCGCGAGTGAAGCCAGTTGCGCGACATCGGCCAACTCCTGCTCACTGTGACCGCCGACGGGGAAGAAGTTCGCAGCCATTCGGTTGCCCAACGTGATCGTCCCTGTCTTGTCAAGAAGGAGCACCTGCACGTCGCCGGCTGCCTCGACAGCGCGTCCGCTCATCGCGAGGACGTTGCGCTGGACGAGTCGGTCCATTCCGGCGATGCCGATCGCGGAGAGCAGCGCACCGATGGTCGTTGGGATGAGACAGACCAGCAGGGACACGAGAATGACGACCTGCACGGTGGCGCCGGCGAAGTGTCCGAACGGCACGAGGGTCACGACGACCGGGATGAAGACGATCGTCAACACCGCCAGCAAGATCGTGAGAGCAATCTCATTGGGCGTCTTCTGTCGGTTCGCTCCCTCGACCAAGGTGATCATCCGATCAATGAAGGTATGTCCCCGCTCGGCCGTGATTCGCACGACGATTCGATCCGAGAGCACCTTGGTGCCACCGGTCACCGCTGAGCGGTCACCACCGGATTCGCGAATGACGGGTGCCGATTCGCCGGTGATCGCCGATTCGTCGACCGAGGCGATACCTTCGACTATCTCGCCATCGGAGGGAATGACGTCGTTCGCCTCGCAGACGACCAGATCACCCTTAGCGAGCAGCGCCGCAGCCACGAGCTCCTCAGTGCCGTCAGGTCGAAGTCGCCGTGCCTCAGTCTCCGAGCGCATCTTTCGAAGTGTGTCCGCTTGCGCCTTGCCTCGGCCCTCTGCCATGGCCTCGGCGAAGTTCGCGAACAACACGGTGAGTACCAGCCAGACGGTGATCGACCAGGTGAAGGTGCTGGGATGCGAGATCGCTTCGATGAACGTGATCACCGAGCCCACCAGCACGATGAACATGACCGGGTTCTTGATCTGGACACGGGGATCCATCTTGCGGAAGCAATCGCGAAACGCCTGACGCAGGATCTCTCGGTCGAAGAGACCTCGGGACTTGGCGACGCCGCCTCGTGGTGCCTCGCTGGGTGGTGTGGTGATGACAGTGCTCATTAGAAGAACCTCAAGTGACTAAGTTGCTCGACGATGGGGCCCAGCGAGATCGCGGGGAAGAAGGTCAGACCTCCAATAATCAAGATGACGCCGATCACGAGTCCGACGAACATGCCGTTGTCGGTTCGGAACGTGCCCAATGATTCGGGCACCACATTCTTCTGAGCCAGCGAACCACCGAGGGCGAGTGCGGGAATCATGATGGCGAATCGACCGAGCAACATGTCGATTCCACCGATGATGTTGTAGAAGGGGGTGTTGCCGGTGAGTCCGCCAAAGGCCGAGCCGTTGTTGTTCCCCTGTGACGTCAGGCCATAGAGAATCTCAGTGAACCCGTGTGGTCCGGCATTCAATGGTCCAGCTCGTCCGACGGCTAGTGATACTGCGACTGCGGTAACTATGAGTACCGTTATCGGCATCACTAGGGCCGCAAGCCCCGCGAGTTTGACTTCTCTCGCTTGGATCTTTTTCCCGAGATACTCCGGTGTTCTACCAATCATCAGCCCGCCGATGAAGACGGCGATTATCGCGTAGATCAACAATGTGTAGAGGCCACTTCCGGTGCCACCGGGCGTCACCTCGCCGATCATCATGCCCGTGAGGAGCCCGAGGCCGCCCACTGGAGTGAAGGAGTCATAGGAGGCGTCGGCGGAACCCGTGGACGTCGACGTCGACGCGACGCCGAAGAGTGCGGTCGAAGTGTCGCCGAAGCGGACCTCCTTGCCCTCCATGTTGCCGACGGTCGAATGAATGCCGGCCGCCACAATCGCGGGGTTGTTCTGGTGTTCAGCGTTGGCGGTGAAGCCGACCCACACGCCAAAGAGCAGGACCATCGCGGCCAGCAACGCTGCACCGTGGCGCACGCTGCCCACCATCTTTCCAAAGGTGTAGGTCAAGGCGAAGGGAATGCACAAGAGTAAGAAGATGGAGAGCCAGTTCGTCAGTCCCGTCGGGTTCTCAAATGTCGTGGCCGAGTTCGTGTCGAGGAAGCCACCACCGTTAGTACCGAGCTGCTTGATCGACTCCATGAAGCCAATCGGGCCGCGCGGAATCGTCTGGATGACGCCGTTCAACGCGTCGTGGAAACTGATCGTGCCTGACAACGTCTGCACTGCCCCTTCGCCCACGAAAATGATGCCCGCGACGAACGCAATGGGCAAGAGGACGTAGAACAGGCAGCGCGTGATGTCAACCCAGAAGTTGCCGATGGTCGCCATGGAGCGACGAGCGAAACCGCGCACCAAAACGATCGCCACGGCGATGCCAACGGCCGGAGAGACGAACTGCTGCACGGTAAGCGCGCCGATCTGAGAGAAATACGACATCGTCTCTTCGCCGCCGTAGTTCTGCCAGTTGGTGTTGGTGACGAACGACGTCGCCGTGTTGAAGCTGAGCGCCGAGCCAACGCCCGGAAGGTGTTGGGGATTGAGAGGGAGCGAACCCTGAATACGCAGAAGTATGTAGGTGAAGGCGATGGACACCGACGAGAAGATGATCATCGCACCGGCGTAACGCTTCCACGTCTGCTCCTGGCTCGGACTCGTACCGAGGGCCCAGTAGATGGGACGCTCTATGAAGCCCAGGAAGTGGACGCGACCGTCGAAGACGGCGGCCATGTACGAACCGAGGTAACGCCAAGCGAGGCCCAGCGCCACCACGAGCGTGAGGATAGTGAGGAAGAAGCCCATTTAGAACTTCTCTGGTTTGAACATCGCGTAGCCGATGTAGAAGAACATCACTGCCGAAACAATGAGGAGGAGTATCTGGGAAAAGCTCATACGCGGTCCAATGCCCAAATGAGGCCAAGCATCGCGAGAGTGAACCCAATGACACCAAGTGCTGTGTAGAAATCTGCCATAGAGCCAGTGTTCTCGACGAATTCTTAACAGGTTCTTCAAAATCAGTGAAGCGTCTTAATAACGTCTTTATTTCACTTCTCGACCGCCTTTGGCCGTCTGTACGATACTGAGACCGTGCGCAAATACGTCGTCGGTTCGATTGCCGGAGTGGCCAGCGTTCTCATCCTCGGCCTGGCGTTGCTGCCGTTGCGAAGCCACATCAGCGTTTCCACCGCAGCTCTCGTGCTCGTCATTCCGGTCGTCATTGGATCGGTGATCGGGGGCTTCAGGGCCGGAGTCCCGAGCGTGCTGGCCGGCTTCCTGGTCTACGACTACGCCTTCATACCGCCGTACAAATCACTCGACGTCGGAACTCCGCAGAATTGGACCGCGCTCGCGGTCTACGCCATCGTGATGCTGCTGGTGGCGCGCGTCGTGGCCAGTCTCGACTCGTCACGAGTGGAGACCTTACGACGAGGCGCTGCGGCCCGACATCTCTCGGAACTGTCGGAGAACCTGGTCGGTGATCGACCCGTCGACGATCTTCTTGAGACGATCGTGTCCGCGGTGCATGACGTCTTTGACATACCTGGCGTTTCGCTGCTGGTCCTTGACGACGGTGTCCTGAAGGTCGTCGCGTCGGCCGGTGAGGTCCTCAACGCCGAGGAGCTCGAACAGCTCAGTCCCAATTCGGGACTCCCGATCAGCGTCGGCACGGCGACGGAGTCATCGGGAGAACTTCGCACGATTGCCCTCTCGGCGTCGGGACGCGCGGTGGGCATTCTCGCTCTACGTGGTCTGCCGACGACAGAAAACGACCGCGCGGTGCTGACGACCTTCGCCAACGACGCGGCGTTGGCGCTCGAGCGCGCGCAGCTACGCGAACAGGCACTGCGTTCTAAGATGCTCGAGGAGGTTGACCGCTTTCGCCAGAGCCTGATGGGGGCGGTGTCGCACGACCTACGCACCCCTCTGGCGACCATCAAAGTGGCGTCCTCGACGCTGTCGAATCGTTCCGAGCACCTTTCGAATGAGCAGTCGTCAGAGCTCTACAGTCTCATCGAAGTTGAAACGGACCGGCTCACGAGACTCGTCGCCAATCTCCTCGACATCACGCGCATTGAAGCCGGTGTGTTCACGGTGCATCGAACACCCACCTCTGTCCAAGAGTTGGTCCGTGAAGCGGTGAGCGCGATGGAGCCGACGTTGAGTTCGCATCGAGTCGACTCGATCATCCCGGCCGGTTTGGCGCCGGTCAACATTGACCCGCTGTTGATCGGACAGGTTCTCATCAATCTGCTCGACAACGCCAATCGCCACTCCCCCGTCGACGGCGTCATCACCATCGAGGCGTCGCGCACGAACGCGCACGTGGAACTCTCCGTCGCCGACGAAGGACCCGGTATTGCCGCGGACCAACGAGAAGCGATCTTCGAGCGGTTCGCACAACTCGACAAGGGTGGCCGCGCTGGACTCGGGCTGACCATCGCCAAGACGTTCGTTGAAGCGCACGGCGAGTCGATCTGGTATCAGGATGCACCTTCTCATGGAGCGCGTTTCGTCTTCACGCTGCCGTTCGTCGGCGAGCGAACGACGCTACGGTAACCATCGTGGCGAAGGTCCTGGTAATCGATGACGATCCTTCGCTGCTGCGGGCACTTCGTCTCGGGCTCCAAGCCGGCGGTCACGACGTCACCACCGCGACGACGGGCGAACACGGAATAACCCAAGCCGCATTGATCGCCCCCGACGTCGTGGTTCTCGACATGGGTCTACCCGACATGGATGGCATTGCGGTCTGTCACACGATTAGAGGATGGAGTGACACGCCGATCATCATCCTCTCGGCGACCGGTGCCGAGAATCGAAAGGTGGCGGCATTGGACGCCGGTGCCAACGACTACGTCACCAAACCGTTCAGCATGCCCGAACTCGAGGCCCGGATTCGCGTCGTCCTGCGCGGACGTGGTGTCGACGCTGACAATCCCGGTGAGATCTCCTTGTCGTGTGGCTCGCTGGAGCTTGACCTCGTGCACCACGAAGTGCTGCACGATGGTGTGAACGTCGCTCTCACCACCAAAGAGTTCGAGGTCCTCGTCTTCCTCGCCCGCCACTCTGGAAAGACCTGCACCCACCAGATGATCTTGAGCGCGGTATGGGGCACCGGCTACGGTGCCGAGGCCCAGTACGTGCACGCCTACATCCATCGCCTTCGCCAGAAGCTCAACGATGAATCAGGCGAGTTGCTGCAGAACGTCCCCGGTGTCGGCTACCTCTTGCACTGCGGCGACGACGCGTAGGTCATCGAAGCGTAATGAGGTGAATGTCCTGGATACCTTGCGTGTCGCGCAGGGATTCAATGACTTCAGGGGGCGTCGGTTGCTCGGTTGACAGCACCATGAGGGCCGTCTTGGTTCGTTGGTCGGGGCCTACTGACATCGAACTGATCGACACGCCGGCTCCACCGAGCGCCACGCCCACGAGGCCGATCATGCCGGGCCGGTCATCGTTGTGGACCACCAACATCGACGCGGCTGGCGGAATCTCCACGCTGTGGCCATCGACGCCGACGATTCGGGTTTCGAGTCGAGTTCCGATGGTGATCATGGTCCCCGAGACGAGATGATCGCCTGAGCGAACCGTGATCTGATTGACGTAGTCCGGTGAATCGACAGTCGACACCTCGGTGTAGGTGAGGTTGTGGTCCTCCGCGAGTTGGGGGGCGTTGACGAATGACACGCCGTCGTGTCCGGTCGCGGTGAGCAGACCCTTGAGAGCACAAAGCGTCAAGATCTTCGTTCCCGATCCGGCCAACTCACCCAGGTAGGAAACCTCCAGGTCGGCCGGCTTACCGTCGAGCATTCCGCCGAGGAATCGCCCGAGAATCTCTGCCAGACCCATGAACGGTCGAACGGCGTTAGAGACCTCGCCAGCGGCGACGTTGACGGCGTAGGGCACGAAGTCGCCGGCGAGCGCCAACTGGACCTGTTCGGCGATCGTGATGCCGGCCTTGTCTTGAGCTTCGAAAGTCGAGGCACCGAGGTGCGGTACGACGACGACCGAGGGCAACTCGAACAACGGCGACTCCGTCGTCGGCTCCTTCTCGAACACGTCGAGCGCGGCACCCTGCACGTGACCGTTGCGAATTGCGTCAGCGAGATCGGCCTCGTTGACAATGCCGCCGCGCGCCACGTTGATGATCCGGACTCCGGGCTTCGTTTTTTTCAGCGCCGCCGCGTCGAGGAGATTCGTCGTCTCCTTGTTCTTCGGCAGGTGGATGGTGATGAAGTCACTCTGGGCGAGCAGCGAGTCCAGGTCCATCAACTCAACGCCCATGTGCTTGGCCCGCTCCTCCGTGATGAAGGGGTCGTACGCGACGAGCCGCATGCCAAAGGCGGAGGCGCGTTGCGCAACGAGGGCGCCAATCTTGCCGAGGCCAACGACGCCCAGGGTCTTGCCGTGGAGTTCCACGCCTTCCCACTTACTTCGTTCCCACTTACCGTTCTTCAGCGCCGAGTGCGCTTGAGGGATGTTGCGGGCCTGGGCGAGAAGCAGGGCCATGGTCTGCTCGGCGGCGGAGAGGATGTTGGAAACCGGGGCGTTGACGACCATCACCCCCAGTTCGGTCGCCTTTGCGACGTCGACGTTGTCGAGGCCAATACCGGCTCGACCGACCACAATGAGGTCCTTCGCCGCGGCCAGCGTCGCCGCGTCGACCTTGGTCGCGGATCGAATGATGAGAGCGTTCGCTCCCTCGAGCGCGCCGAGTAACTCCTCGGGAGTGAGCCCGAGACGAATATCGACTTCGTGGCCGGCGTTACGCAGCTCTTGAAGTCCGGAGTCGGCAATCTCTTCAGTGACGAGGACACGGGCCACGGCAATACCTTTCGTTTGGTGCAGACAGACTACGGGGACGGGCGCAGAATTCAGCCCGCAGTGACAAAAGCGGCAAAGCGCGAAAGACCTTCGACGAGGTCGTCGTCGCCCAACGCGTAACTGAGTCGGAAGTGCTCCGTGGTCCCAAAGGCCTCGCCAGGCACGACCGCAACCTTGATCTGCTCGAGGAGCGTTTCGGCGAGTTCGGCAGAAGTGGTCGCGACGCGCCCACCCAGGGAACGACCGAACAGACCCGAGACGTTCGGGTAGCAGTAGAACGCACCATCGGGCTCCGCACAACGCACGCCATCGATTGCGTTCAGCATTGACGTCATGACCTTTCGGCGACGATCAAATGCCTCGCGCATCTCGTAGACACAACTGAGATCGCCGTTGAGCGCCGCAATAGCGGCCCGTTGCGAGATGTTTGAAATGTTGGACGTGGTCTGACTCTGGTAGTTCACCGCGGCAGCCATGATGTCGGGCGCCCCAATCATCCAGCCAATCCGCCATCCGGTCATGGCGTAGGTCTTGGCGACACCGTTGACAACGACCCAGCGGTCGCCCAACTCCGGCGCGACGACCGGCATCGACACGCTTTTCGCGTCGCCGTAGGTGAGGTGCTCGTAGATCTCGTCGCACATGACCCAGATGTCGTGTTCGCCGGCCCA
>Ga0182030_10012191_pt1 | contig 17265 bp, 25 predicted proteins | sample 812S3MmetaG_FD_121299 | JGI IMG/M metagenome (GOLD analysis project Ga0182030, IMG submission 121299) | Permafrost microbial communities from Stordalen Mire, Sweden - 812S3M metaG (Illumina Assembly) | ecosystem: Environmental > Terrestrial > Soil > Wetlands > Permafrost | place: Sweden...
GCTCGATGCCGTCAACGTGATCTCGGCTGTGTCGGTCGCGCCCGCGGAATCCGTCACCGTGAGCATCAACGTGCCACTGCCCGGGAGGACCGTGATACTCGCCGTGGCGCCGCCCCAGACGATCGATACGCCGCCGATCGCGCTCCAAGCGTAGGATGCAATGCTGCGTCCACAGGCCGCGGCGCTGCCGCTTGCATCGAAGGTGGCATTGGCGCCCGACGCGATCGTCGATGGGATCAAGACCGCCGCAATCGGCTGCTGCGCGGCCTCGACCGCGCTCAAGGCGTTCGCCATCCCGGTGCCGCACTCGCCCGAGGCAGGGCAAGAGCACTCGTCCGTCGAGGCATCGAGATCCGGGCACGCCGAGAGGTTCCCCGTGTTCGCGGGGAACACACTCGCACTTGCCTCGATGCGCGCGGCGAGCTGCGCTGGGGTCAAATTGGCATTGACGGCGCGCATCAGGGCCGCAATCCCTGAGACCATCGGTGTTGCGAAGCTCGTGCCCAGATTCTCATTAGTCTCGTTGGTGTAGCTGTTCGTGCCAGGGACCGTCGTGCCGAGATTAGTGGTGGTGTCGATCGAGCGCAGGCACGCGCCGCTCGTATTGATGCAATTGCCCGCGGGCGCTGACACGCTCACCTCCGGACCAAAGCTGCTGTAGCCCACCTTGGTGCCGACGTTGCGTAGGCCTGTCACGGCCATCACTCCTGACACGACTCCCGCACAGTTGCCTGGCAGCTCGACTGCGCCGCTCGCGTTGCCGGCGGCAATCACGACGAGGACGCCGGTGGAGGTGACGCTCGTGAGCGCCGACTCGTAGGCCGCGCCGTCGGAACTCGAGCAGCTATCCGTTCCGCCGCCCAAGCTCAAATTAATGATATCGGCGGGGTAAGGGTTTGCGGTCACCGCGCTACCGTCGGCATTGGTCACGGTGAGCCCCGCCGCCCATTCGATGCCCGCGATGATGTCCGAGTCGTGGCCACCGCATTTACCGAGCGCGCGCACGGGCGGGATCCAGGAGGACCAGGTCATCCCTGCGATGCCGACGTCGTTGTCGGTGATGGCGCCGAAGATGCCGACGACTCGGGTCCCGTGCCACGAGCTGTCCTCGACCGTACAGTCGGCAAAGACGGCGTTCGACAGACGCTCTCGCTCACCCAATCGCCCGGATCCGAAGGATCCGGATCCCAGCCGTCGCCATCGTTCGCCATCAGATACGTACCGAGCGGGAGGCCGGTGTTCGGATCGTAGTCCTCGCCCACAAAGTCGTACCCGGGGAGGAGGCGGCCGCCGAGACCTGCGCGCAAGAGATCGGAATGATCGAAGCGCACCCCGTATCGACGTCGGCGATCACGACGCCGGTGCTGCCCGTGGTGATCTTCCAGGCGGACACCGCATCGGTCGCCCGAGAGATCCTCGGTCGTGACGCCCTCGACCGTCACCGAGGAGCCCGGCGTGTCGAAATACCATTGACCGCTCGCCCCCGAGGTGGGAGGAAAGAGCGGATCGTTCGGGACCGCGACCGGATAGCGCCGCCCATCGACGGCAGCGAAAGCGACGGCAGAGTCGGCTCGAAGCTTATTCAACACGTCGAGGCGTCCGCCCCATATAAGGTCTTCGTGAGATAAAGAACGTGCATGCTCGGCGTGATCTGGCGTGAGCGCGCCACGGAGACGCCCGTGCGCTGGAGGAGATCCACAACGTCCCGCGCGGAGGTGCGCGCCTCGGTGACCGCAACACCCCTGCACCTGAGAGAGGCGCTTCACGGTCTCGGCCACGATGTTGGCGGCGGTCCTTTTGAAGCCGACAATGAGGCGCGTTGCCTTGGGACCGAGCGACACAAGACGGCTGCTGATCAGGTTGTGCTCCGGAGCCGAGGCAGACGCGTTCCACGCGCCGACCGCCACGAGAAGTAGAGCGAGCCGCCACGCACGTCGGCTATTGACCTGCGTGAGAGATCGATTCACGCCCCACGCTCCATCCGGTCGAGACACACTCTCCCCTCGTCGGCTCCGTCCCGGAGAAAGGTAGCATCACTGTCCAGTATTCTCGTGAGATTTACTCAAATTTACGGCCGCACGTTGCTCGGCCGATCAGTGAGGCACGCCGCCCGCTCGGTCCGTCAGGAGGCCCACAATTACGCTGACCGACGTTTTGGCATTGAGGATTGCGAGGGGCACCCTTGGGTGTTCGGCCGCCGCGGAACCAAGGACCGGCAATTGTCCGAAGGCGGGCCTCAAGCCCCTGTGGCTGCGATCGCGATCCGCGTCGAGCCGCCCTCCCCCCAAGTCATCGCTCGCGATTGCGACGCTTGACCTACACAGGCTTGGGAGCCTGCGCCGCGCGCAACCTCCATCTTTCCTATGAATTTACCAATCTTTACGCGCGTTGATGGCGCGCGCTCGCGCGCACCGCATTATGCTCTCGTATTCGGTCAACGACAGCAGAGTGACTATGACAAGCTCGTTTGCAACGACTCGACTGACGCGGGGAGTACTGAGCACGCTGGGTTTGGCTTTTGTGGCAGGCGCCGCCCCGGCGGCAAGCGCAGCCGACGGGCCCGCGCATGACGGGCCGAAAGATCCGCACGCGTGCGCGCCGGATCGGCACCCGGGGCCGCCCGGGATGCCGGGATCGATGGGCTTTCAGGGACCGATGGACGTGCTCGCAGACCGTCCACCGCCGTATCTCATGGGCGTCAATTTGACCGAGGAGCAGCAGGACAAGGTGTTCTCCATCCTGCATGCGGCCGCGCCGGAGTTTCGCGAACACATGAAGGCCGCGCGCAAGGCCCACGATGCGTTGCGCGACCTCGGCCAATCGGTAACTTACGACAACGGCAAGGCGGCGACGCTCGCGCAGGCCGCTGCATCGGCGCAGAGCCAGGTCGAGCTGTTGCGCACGCGCGTTGATCACGAGATCTACATGCTGCTGACACCCGAGCAACGGGCGCGCATCGCCGAGAAGCGGCGCGAGCGCGATGCGCACGGAGAGCCGCCGGCGCCCTGAGAATCGCGCTGCGGCTAACCGAACGAGCGGCTGGCGGCGCCCGAATCGTGGCCCAGCGGCAGCACGATCTCGACCGCGAGACCACCACCCGGCCGGTTTTGCACGTGAATCGTGCCGCCGTGTACTTCGATGCTGCGTCTCGCGATCGCGAGTCCGAGTCCGTAGCCCTCGGTCGATGATGCGCGATCGGACCTGAAGAAAGGGGTGAAGAGTCGCGCGAGCTCATCCTCGCGCACGCCAGGTCCGGTATCGAGCACCCGGAAGCGATAGATTGATCCCTCGGACTCGAGCGTCGTCTCGACGGTGATCACCCGACAGTCGGGTGCGTGCTTCAACGCGTTGCGCACGATGTTCTCGAAGGCGACGTGCAGCATCTCGGGCCGGCCGCGGAGGATCCCCTCCGATCGCTCGGTCCAAACGACTTGCCGCCCTTCACTCCGCGCCTCGAAGTTCGCATCGCAGAGAACCTGCGAGACGAGCTCGTGCAGGTCGATCTCATCGATCTCTCCGGCGAGATCGCCGGATTCGATGCGAGAGAGCTTGAGAAGGTCGCCCACCAAGCGATCGATGCGCGCGATCTCCTCTTCGATACGATCGACGGTCATTCCATCGGCGGATCCTTTCTGACGCAGCAGACCCACGGCTGCCTGCAGCCGCGCGAGCGGCGAGCGCACCTCGTGCGACACGTCGTGCAAGAGACGCTTCTGTCGGCTCATGGAGTCCTGCAGCCGCTCTGCCATCCGATCGAATTCCCGTCCCAGGTCTGCGAGCTCGTCCTGTCGCGTGCCGATCAGCGGCGCGACGCGGTGATCCAAGCGGCCGCCCGAGGCGGCCTCGAACGCCAGGCGCAGACTTCGAATGGGCTTGGCCACATACCAGGCGAGAAGCGCTGCGGTCAGCAGGCTCACGAGTAGCGTTGCGAGCAGCGGACCTCGCGGCGGCCAGTTGCGGCCGCCGTACGGAGGTCTGCCGAGCGGGGCCACTGCGCGTGGTCCGACATCTGGCGGCCGGCGTCTATCCCCGGGCGGCGATGAGCTGCCAGACGGTGGCCACTCGCCGCGCGCCGCGAACAAGAGGATCGAGTGCCGAGCAGTGCTGGTGACCTCGGCCACCAAAGGCGAGTCAGGATCCGCCTCGTGGAGCTCGCGGGCATGGGCCGTCACGTCGGGTGGGACGCTGCGGCCGAGGATGTCGGTCCCGGTCGAATCGACAGCGTACACCGAATGCTCGATATCGGCGGTCACCCAGGCCTTGAACGCATCCGCGCCCCCATAACGCAGGATGGCGGCGGCGGCTCCGACATAGATGCGGGCATTCGGCCCCGCATCCACGCTCTCGAGCTTAACGCGTGGCTCCGCCACCCAGAAAACTAAAGCGAGTGCAACGATGCCGACGAGTTGGGCGAGCCAGACGAAGAGTAAGAACTTCCAGAAAAGCCGTCCCACGCTATTCCTTGAGCAGTTGATACCCGAGCCGGTGGATCGATTGGATCATCGGGCGCCCATCCTCGAGTGTGCCCAATTTGCGGCGAATGCTGCTCACGTGCACGTCGATGTTCCGATCGTGACGTGCGAAGGGCCGACCCAGCGCGCGCTCCGAGAGGTCGTTCTTGCTCACCGGACGACCCGCGTTGCGCAAGAGAACTTCGAGCAGACTGAATTCGGTGCTGGTGAGTTCGAGCGGCTGCCCGAGCCATTCAGCTCGTCGCTGTTCCGGCCACATGGAGAGGCCCCCGCAGGTCATGGAGCTCACGGTCGCACCGGCGGCAATCGCCGACTGGGTACGGCGCAAAATCGCGCGGATGCGCGCAACCAGCTCGCGTGGTGTGCTCGCCTTTGGCACATAGTCGTCGGCGCCGAGCTCGAGCCCCGTGATGCGATCCACATCGTCGCCGCGTGCCGTCAGCATGAGCACGGGGAGCGCGCTATGCTCCCGGATGCGTCGTAGAACATCGAGCCCATTGAGCTGCGGCATCATGACATCCAGTACCGCGAGGGCATACTCGCCGGAAAGCGCGGCCGTGATCCCCCCGTAGCCTTCGCCTTCGACATGCACCGAGTACCCCTCCCCTTGGAGGTACTCACGCAGCAGCGATGTGAGTTTCGCATCGTCGTCGATGAGCAGAATCTTGATCACGTGCGCATCCTAGCGCCGACGCCGAGCGGCGACCTCGACGATGACCGTCCGGCGGCGACGCCGCCACCATGCCTGTGAGTTGAGCAGTCTGGCCGGCCCGAGCCGGCAACTGGATGCTGGATGAAAAGGCCCGCAGGCATCCGAATCAAACTCGCCGAGCTGCCGGCGCCGCCCAGGTCGGCGACCGGGGTAGCGAATCTCGATTGCAGCGAACTGCTCGAGACACACGCGACGCACGGGCCGTCCGAGGGCGTGCTCGACAGAGATTGGACCAGACTGTTGACTTCGACGACGCTGCCCTGGTCGCACGAGATCGAGCGGCACTTTGCCACCGCGCCGCCATCAGATGTCTCATGAAACGCCGGAACGCTGCCGCAATGTCGCATGCCGAGCTCGAGGCGCCGCCCGTATCGTGGTTCATGTCGAGGAACGGCCAAGCCACCGGGCGGCAGCGGCCCGTCGTTGGAACCCGCGCCGCTGCTCGAAGGCTGAGGCGCCTTGGCTCCGTCCAGCGAATGTTGTGAAGGAATGGATGGACCGGAATTCGCAATCGAACTCACCTTCATGGAAGTCTCCTGATCACGGAGCGATTGTACAGACGATGATCCTTACGGAATCACATCGTTTGGGCATCAAGCAATTCCTCGGTCACGCGCTGCGGGCGCGTATCGTGATTCGGGTAAATGTGCGTAAAGAACTGTAAAGGGACGCGCGGATTTCGCGCCTTTGGGCGATGCGACCGCGCGGCATTGTCAAGTTGAAAATTGGAGGCGCGCCATGATCCGCAACGAAGCCGAATACCAAGAAGCGTCAAAGCGATTGGGCGAGGAGATGCCATGACACGCGCAGCACCGTGCGCGGCCCGACGGCGAAGGCGTGCATCTGACTCATCGACAGCTCGAAGCGCTCGCCGCGATGAGTGCTCGGTCGCACGAAGTGCCCCTGTTGCAGTCGCCTCGCACAAAGACACAGACTGAAACCGTCGTACACGAAAACCTCTAGCGGTTCGCTCGATGGTTCAGAAACATATACGCATGATACGAGCGCGCCTCGCCGAACACCTTGACCCCGCGTGCAAGCGCCGTGTCTACTCCGGCTCTCATGTCCAGCGGCTCAACGGCAATCCAGGCGACATCGATGCGTGAACGATATCGCGATCGGTGTTGGCGTGTTTATCACGCTCTCGATGGCAACCCCGACCTTGACGGCCCGGCAATCGGTGAAAACCGCACGGTGAGCACTGGTTGGCGGGGTCGCCGTCGCGGTGACATTCGAGACTCCCGGGATTCTCTTCATGCCGCGCAGCAGTGCGTAATCTCTCCAGTCGGCTGCGACAATGTCGGACCGGCCATACCACGCATGTTAGCGCGGGCTCTATCGCACGCTGTAGCCACGGCCTTCCAAACAGGCCGCTTGAGCTCGCGTGTAGGCCGAACGCTTGTCGGTCGAGCCGCGGGCGTCACCTGAGTTCTGGGCACCTGGGTGGGGTCAAAGCCGTGGTCGACGAATGAGCACAGCAAGAAGTCTCAGCAAGTGAGCCGCCGAATCGAAGCGCACTCTTCCGGCAGGCTGACCCACCACTTCACGCTCAGGGTCTGAACGTGCAACACAGGTCCGCTCGTCTGCCGCACGGTACTCATGCCCCGCCAGCTTGTTTCCCATAGCGAGAACACTAATGCACGAAATGCAGCCACCACGCTCAGCGGCATCGAGTTGGCGCATCGCATTCGAAAACGGCAGTTCTCGTTTGGTCCCGGCGGTCAGCGGCGGCTTTGGTCGTTGAAGCAATTCTGGGACCGGGCCTTGGCCTAGAGGAAAGCCGCCCCAACCCCGCGGCGGCAGAATCCGCCGAAACCAGTTGATCCGTTCGGGACGTAGGAGCCCCAGGCTCCGTCGCCCCGACCATTATTTGTTTCGAGATTTCTCTTTCATTTCCGAGTTTGGTCGTGAGTGAAACATTACTTGGTCCAGATTTGGTCCCAGTTTCACGGACAAAAAGGGCGACTCGCGGCACTCGTACTTGACCCGTTGCAACTTGACGCATGCTGTCGCGAACTGATCCGTTGGGCGCAGCGATGCCGTCTGTTGCTTTCCGTTAATTGCCGTAATGAATCGCGCGCCGATGCGGAACGCCGTCGACTCGCCCGAAAAGCGCAAGCACTCGGGCACCAGGTGTTGAACGAGCTTGCAACCGTGGTCACAACCCACACGCTGTTGCAATGGTACCGCGAACCGGTGGCATCCAAGTGGAGTTACAGCCACCAACGTGGTCCGGGCCGACCGCGTGTTATGCCGACCGTCGTCGATCTCGTTGTTCGGAGCGGGAGACGGAGTCGGCGTCCTAAGCGGCAGGGTCGATCGCGAAGGATTGGATTCCCGCACGCGGCGTCTGCTGATGCCGCTCATCGTGAGTATCTGGGAATTGGCCGATGATCTTGAATATGAATTGGCGCAAATCGCGGAAAGCGCACGCCACGCGTCCTGAGAGTTCCGCCCGTTCGTCGATCCCCATCGGGACGATCCGCGCTGTGATCGAATATTACTTATGCTGGTTTAGGGCCTATCCATCGAAGTCAAAAGGATTGTGCAAGGCAGGACGCCGAACAGAGCGCCTTTCGAGCGGCCGCCCAAAGCATTCCGCGTACGCCTCCGCATAGGTCAACGGGCCGTCGCGAAAAAGTAGATGCGCCAACTTCTGGGCATAGATAGCCACCCGGATGCGCTCACGGCGGCCGTCGACGCTTAGGCCCTTCAGCAACTCCCCCCCCCCCGTAGCAAACTCACTAATGAATTCTAGCTCCAAGTCCCGATCAACGTGCACGAGTATCGCTTTGGATTTGAACGGCGCGGACTCATCGGCATTCATTGGCCGCGCACCGTGTAGCCACCCAGACATTTCCAACACCCTTGGCGCGGCGTAAGCGCCCAAGTTCGGACCGCGCAACGGGCAGCGCCGAGCGATAGCAATCAAGGTCGAGCGGTTGCAGAAGATCCTGCATCAGGTGGCCAGTCTTGCCCGATGTTGCGGTGCGCGTCTGTTCGGTACCGCGCTCAGAGCCACACTCGATTCGTTCGCAGGGCCGCATTGATATCGCCCTCAAGACGGCGCCACGCGAATCATCCTTATGTGCGACAACGTACACCCTACGGAGACTGCGACGAAGCAGGAGACGAGACCGGTATCATTACCGCCTATCAGTGTTGAAATGTCGCGCGCAACTTGTCATTCAGTGTCGGGGGCGCACTTGGAGAAGCACGTGCATTGTTTCCGGTTGCCACGCCATCGCCTTTTCTGCTTCGAAGCGCGATGCAGGTCTGAATCTGCGTCTCGCGAAAATACCGAGTTGATGGCCTGAGGAAATCCCTTAAACCCGTCGATGATAGCAATCACCTATTGTTCACCTCATCATTCGCAGCCAGAATTTCGCCCCCTCGGTCTGCTCGATCCAGATCCCTAGAGGTCTTTGCAATCGGCGCTGATAGTCCGCGATCGGCTGCGGCTCGAAGCTACCCCCCCGGCCCCACGGAATCGACAGATCCCGCGCCAATCGTGCAACTAAAGCGCCAAGTCTCCCACAACCATCGGGGGAAAGTGGCGCTATTCAATATCGACGTCTTCCTTGAGACTTCGTGAGACATAGCCGCTTGGTTTAGTGACGCCGACTGGAGAAAATCGGATCTCGCGTCGCACTGAATCGGTTCAGCCGCAGGGCCGAGCTGCACCCGCCCGCCATTGTAGCAGTCGCGTCCAGGCGATATGGTTGTTTTGTCGCACATCCACAACCCGGCGACCTGGGCTGAGCCAGATGGCCAACGAATTGGCGAAGCGAGTTCTTGATCGGAAGCGGCACCTCGACCGCAGTCAACGTGATGCTCCTTAGCGGGGAGTGAAACGTCTTGGCTGGCAACTAGACTAGCAGCACTGGTGCCGTTCCTATTTCGACGCGATCAAGTGCGCGAGCCTCCCCGGCGCTGGCACGGACCAGACATCCAGCAATTGACTACGCCCGCACAGTTCGAATTCCGACAACTGAATGAACGGTTTCGGCTCCTTGTCCGGACCGTCGCCCTCAGCGACAAGAGCAGCGGCGACCGCGCCTGAGAACAGGACCTCGCCCGCGCGTGCGCGGCTGCAAAGGCGGGCGGCAACGTTGGCGGTGTCACCGATCATGGTTATAGCTTGATTGCCCGGCGGCCCGAGCAATCCTAAAGCGACTTCGCCCAGATGAAGGCCGATGCCGACGCCGGTGACGACTGCGAATTCAGCCCGCCAGCGAGTCGCTACAGGCGCAAAGCGCTGAAGCATCTCGTTGCTGGCGGCGAGCGCTGCGCGGGCACCCGACCGCGTCGGATCTCGGACCCCGAATCCAGCCATCATTCCGTCACCGGCCATGTGGAACACTCGACCGCTAAACGTCACAGTGACGCGCGCGAGAATCGCGTAAAATTGATTGAGCAGGGGTACGACCCGCGCGCACGGCAATCGTTCGGCAAGCCCGGTATACCCCCTCATATCGGCGAATAGCACTGCAGCATGGGTGGTTTCCGCAGCGATGAACGTTGCATCCAATGCGGGTGTTGGTAGAGCACCCGCCGCAACGTCTGTCATCGCAATCCGAGGACCGCGAGCGATTGGCGCGTGGTCAACCGGCTGGTCAACGTTCTGATCACCGGTCCTGACGGGCCCAGCTTGGTGACTGACCCTGCCACTGCGACCCCCGGAAACTGAGTTGAACACCGGAGTATCAACTATCGACGCGGCCATTTCACCGCGCTCGGTTATCTCGAAAGACGAGCGTCATCCGTATTCTAAAGAGGTAATCGAATCGAGGGCGATCGTAGCAAGTCCTTAACAACACTCGGTGCAAACTCGCACCATTCGACGCCAACGGCGTCTTGTAATTTGCGCGTAACACGCGCCATTACTATCATAGCGCTACGTCCGGTTTCCGGGAGCTTAATTCTGAGTTCAATATAAGCGTGCAGGCGCAACTCATGGTCTGCTTCCATGAGCGCACCGCTCAGACTTATACTTTTCAAATGCCCGTGAATCGCCGGGGAATCGTGTGCCACCACTTGCACCGGTATGTGTACCGACATCCGTTGGCCCCAGCGGAGTCCATTTCCGATCAGTTGGTCCGTCATCATAGAAGAGTCCATCCTTTGATAACCCCGGGAAATTATCGATAAAAGTGCTGCGTAAATCCGCAAACCGCGTGGCCAGCGCTGCGGCATGGCTGATGGAACCTCGAACAGCTGTAGCGGCGTGGTGGGCCGATCCAATCTTGGTCCAGGTCACGCTCCTAAGAATCCGGTTGGCATGTTCGGCGGGCAATTCTTGGAGCAGCACGGCGAGATCTACTAACTGTGGGCCGCGGCGCCGGGAGCGGAATCGCCAAGACCGGCGTTTTTGTCTGAGCGAGAGCGGCGATCTACACTCGCCGGAATCCACTGGTTGATTCTGCGTCGGCGCGCGGGAAATGCCTCACTTGGGTCGGTTATCCGCAGAGCTCGATTCGGTACATGCTTGAACACATCGTGCTCGGTCGGATGGGCGCTGCCGGGTACGAAAAAACCCTCGGTGGTCACTGACGAGTGATCCACCGAGGTAACAGTCCTGGCATGGGGATTACATAGCCAGGAGTTGGCCCTCTTGGAGAGGGCCAGGGAGCGTCACGGTCCCACGAGATAAGAAGGGCTAACGCGTCCAATCCGATTTCTCTACAGCAAACGCGGATCTCTGAGAGGTCGATCGGACACGGTATGTCTTGGAACTGAAAGACGGCGCCGACGAACACATCTTGGATTTCCCTCCTTGGGACCAACTTCACAGTGCCCTAGGCCGCTTGGATCAACCGTTCGCTACCCAACATAACGTGGCGCCGCAACTCCCTACAAATGTGACGCAGTTCACATTACGGCGATGGTGCATTGCACTCGTGTCGGACGTGGCGCCGCGAGTTCGGGTGGCCCCGGGGAGAGGGAATGTCGGTGGCTGCGCTCGGCTTCTTTTCGCGCTGCGAACAGCGTTGACCTACCAGGCTCCGGGCTGAGGGACGGCAAGCGCCCCTGCGCCCAGCCATTGACGGCGAGAACAGCGTTGGTATCTTTCGGTTAACAGCAATCTCGCCTGCCTCTCCGCTATTTCCCCTGTTCGACTTCTCGCAAGCACCTAGATTCACCTTTCCAATTTCAATCGGACTTGTCTTATGTACGCTATCGCACATACTAGGGAAGGTAGGCGTCTATGCCCGTCTAGAAGGGAGGGCCCTGGCCCAGCGTTAACCAGGATTGCCATGGAGGGACTAGAATCGCTTCTTCCAATATCGGAGAAAATTCCTCTGCGCTTCCCCGTTCTATAAGGGACCGTTGGCTGCCGGGTCTCGAGTCCGTAGAGATGCCGCTTGGCCAGGTGTTATATGAGTCGGGAGCCACCCCGAGCCATGTGTATTTCCCGACTACCGCCATCGTTTCGCTTCTTTACGTCTTGGAAAATGGCGCGTCAGCGGAGCTCGCCGTCGTCGGCAATGAGGGGATCGTCGGGGTATCGAGGTTTATGGGAGGCCAATCCACTCCCAGTCGCGCGGTCGTTCAAAGTGCCGGCCAAGGGTTTCGACTCAAGGCAGAGACTTTTGGAAGAGGAGTTCAATCGGGCCGGCCCCGTGCTGCACCTGCTGCTGCGCTATACCCAAGCCCTCATCACTCAGATGTCACAAACCGCTGTGTGCAACCGTCATCATTCTTTGGATCAACAGCTGTGTCGATGGTTGCTGCTCAGCTTGGACAGATTGCAGGACGATGAACTGGTGATGACACAGGAACTGATCGCCAACATGCTGGGTGTTCGTCGCGAAGGCGTCACCGAAGGCGCTCTAAAACTGCAACAAGCGGGCATCATCCGATACCTACGTGATCGCATCACGGTGTTGGATCGCGCAGGACTCGCGAAGCGTACCTGCGAATGTTACGCCGTCGTCAAAAAGGAATACGATGGACTGCTCCCCTCGCAGATTGCGACTTAGCACTAGACAGCGGGCGCAGGTAAAAATGCCGCCGACCGAAGCTGCCGCGGGTGTTTCGATTCATGGTACGCAGGACTCACTCAGGTGGTCACGTCCCATCCCATTTGGATCATGGTTCTGATGCAATCCTCGGGCAGATACGCCATCCACTTCAGAACGTTTTTTTTCGAGCGCGCTACATCCGCATCGTTCTGCGCATCCATCGACGAGGTCGTAGATAGTCCCTCTAAAACGTCGACGATTTCCCGTTGCGGCACCTGAGCGTACGTGTCCATCGGTTTACTCCTGGGTTTGCTTGAGGTTCTAACAATTACCCAGATCCGTTGCCCTCTCTGTTCGGCAACCCACTTAGGCGCCGTCTGGTCGTGTTCCTATATCCTACAGATGACACAGAGTTCGTTGGCGTACCGACGCGAAGGCGTGCCTCGCGCTTTAATCGAGGCCTAGGCAGCCCAAGGAGATTCATACGTACTACGGTGGCGGACTTCTCGGAACGATCCTTCCTGTCGCGCTCATCGTGTTCCTGGTGCGCAGATCACGGATATAGAGTGAGCCGTACGTGGGGCATCTGACATAGCCGGCGGAACGCGATGACAGATGCTTCGACCCACCGTTAGCACAACCACCTACTCGCGGCTCCGCCGCGCGATCAGTGGCAGCGCTGGTGCAGCAACTGATCGCGAACATGATGACATGATGGGCGTCCCCTTAGAAGGGGCGGCCGCGGGCGCACTCAAATTGCATAACGCCGGGCTGATCGACTACGTACTCGCCCGCGTTCGGGTGCTAAACCGCCCGGGCCTGGAGAAGCGCACTTGCGAAGCTATGCAGTGGTCAAGAAAGAATACGACCGGTTGCTTCCCGATAAGATAGCTGCATAGCGCACGAAGTGGTGCAGTCCGCTGGCTCGGACGGCGAATCCGTATCGGCCGTCCAAAGAACACGGAAACTCAACCGGACAACGGAATCGAAGACCTCAACAGGTCTTTGACGACACTTGGCGCGTACTCGCACCATTCGACACCGATGCCTTCCTCGTCCTTTCGAGACACATACGCCGTGAGCGCCGCGGCTCGCCGCGACCGCGATGAGACTTCAATGTTCACTTGAATGAGTGCGTGCATCCCCAGATCGATATCCGCCTTCACCAGCGCGCCGCTCAAACTGAGGTCCTTCATGCAGCCGCGGGCACGTAAGGTGTTCGCCGATACCTGCACCCGGATATCGACCCGGACCCGATCACCCCAGCGGCTATCTTTTCCATGCCAGCGCTTGTCCATGATATATACCTTCTCTTGGTTTAAAAACCGCAAGCAGTGATTGGTTTATGGATCGCGGCCGTTCAATGGCGGAACCGAGCCAAGGTCGCCCAACTCCCGCGTTGTCCGTCGATCATCGGTTAATCAGTGATTCAGTTGGAGTGTGCACCTATTTCGACGCAATCACGGAGAGCGATGGGAACTGCCTGAACCGGCGATGTTTCGCGAGAAGGAGCATCGATCGACAAGCGTCCGAATCGATAGGTTTACTGAAATAGTAGCCCTGTGCTTCTGCGCAATTGTGTGCCTGAAGGAATTTCAGTTGCTGCAGTGTCTCCACCCCTTCTGCTACCACCTGCAAGTGCAATCCGTGGGCCATGTGGATGACAGAGCTCACGATAGTGCTGCAATCCGCGCTGTCAGGAAGATCGTGAATGAACGATCGGTCGAGCTTTAGTGTGTTTACCGGAAATCGCTTCAGGTAGCTCAGATTGGAATAGCCGGTTTCGAAATCATCTACCGCGATGCGCACCCCTATGGCACTCAAAGCGTCTAAAATCCCACTGGTCGTATCAAAGTCCCGCATAATCGCCGTCTCTGTCAACTCGATCTCCAAATGGCGGGGCTCGAGGCTCGTCATCCGTAAAATATTGCACACGCCACCCAGGAAGCGATCGCTACGAAATTCGACAGCCGAAATATTGACCGCCATCGTGCCAAACTCAAGCTCCGCCGCCAGCCACTGGCGTGCGCGAGTGCATGCTTCCCGTAGCACCCACTCGCCAATAGGCATGATGAGTCCGCACTCCTCCGCTATCGGGATGAAGGCAGCGGGATAAAGTACGCCGCGAGTGGGATGGCGCCATCGAACCAGCGATTCGAAACCGGTGATGGTGCCACTGATGAGGTTGATCTTTGGTTGATACACGAGAAAGAATTCGCCGCGGTCGAGGGCGTGACGTAAATCGCCCGTAATGATCTGGCGTTCCTCGGCGAGCGCATTCATGTCGTCTCTGAAGAATTGGCTGTTATTCCGCCCTTTTTCCTTCGCGTGGTACATCGCGGTATCGGCGTACTGAAGTAATGCGGACGCTTCCTCACCATCGCTTGGATATACGCTGACGCCAATGCTCGCGGTTAAGTGCAAATAATGACTGTCAACGGAGTAAGGCTCCAACAACGCGAGACGTATTTGATCCGCGATTTTCGCTGCATCATCCGCACGGGTGAGCTCCGATAGCAGAACCACGAACTCATCTCCGCCTTGCCGGCTGACTGTGTCCGATTGCCGAACGCAGGAAGTGATGCGTTGCGCGACCGCTTTCAGGATGCGGTCGCCAATCAGATGGCCAAGAGAGTCATTGATGTGCTTGAAATGATCAAGATCGATAAAGAGTATTGCCATCTGTCGACCGTTTCGAGCTGCGAGGGCCATCCCGTGCTCTAACCGGTCACTTAGCAGCGCACGATTGGGCAGCGCCGTTAGCACATCGTGTTCCTCCAGGTGCGACATTTTTTGCGTGACGGCACGCGATTCACTGACGTCGTGAAAAACCACGACCATGCCCGCAAACTCACCCCTGACATTGAGGATGGGTGCCGCGGAATCTTCAATATGCAACTCTTGGCCATCGCGTTGCACGAGTACGCAATTGGGCGGCAACAGGATGGTGCGTCCCTTTTCTATCGCCACCTCCATCTGTGGCACGATCGGTGCCCGTGTCACTCCGTCGAGCACCTGAAACACTTCGCAGACATGCCGCCCGACGGCTTGCGCGCCGTGCCATCCGGTAAGCTTTTCCGCGATGGGATTGATGAAACTAACGACCCACCGGCTGTTAGTACTCAGTACGCCATCTCCGATGGACGCTAGTGTCACCTGAGCTCGCTCGCTATCGTCTAGCACAGCTATTTCCCGTGCTTTTCTTGCCATGCTGTTGTGCACCGCTCGCCGAAAACTGCTGCCGTCCAGCGTGCTTTTGAGGAGGCAATCCTGCGCGCCCTGCGCGATCAACCCCGCCTGAAGCGCGAGGTCTTCTTCTTCACCCAGAACGAGAACCGGAAGATCCGGTGACGCAAGCATCAACGCTCGGTGCCCCTCAGGATCCGGCTTGTCCAGCGCGCTTAGATCCACCACCAGCGCTTGAGCAGCGCTCTGCGCTTTCAGTCGCTCGTTGGCATGCGAGAGACGGTCAACGTAATCGACGCTCAACGATTCGGAATTGGAAGACTGCGCGGCGTGGATCAAACCCCTGTCACGCGTGACGAGAAGCACCAAGGCGGTCACATTCGTTGCTCTGCAGCAATCGACGGTTTAGGAGACGTCGAACAGATTGAGTCTGCATTTGGCCTAAGACCCGGCAATGAGCGATGCACCTTGTTCCCTTTTTGGCAAACGACCTTACAGTGCGCCAATATCGGCCGGCCCAACCGTTCGGTAACGGACACAACGTGGGGGCGTTATGACCTGGAAATGTGACGCGGTTCACAATTCCATCAAGGAACGTCGCCAGCTAGAGACGATTACTGTTTCACGGCGCATTCATTAGGGGCGCCCCTTACGCGAGCGCGTGGCAACGGGTCCCAATGTGAATGGAAACACCAAGACGCGGCTCTGTTGCCCTGTTTCGCCGTTGCCTCTTGAACCTGTTGCCGTTGGGGCAACAGCTCGCGAGCTCGACGCTCCAATCTGCAACGGTTCGAGATGGTGCCGATGTCGCGCCGATGTCGTCCACCAGAGTCGCCAGGTCATCGTCCTTTTCTGACCATGCTGGGTACTACCTTGGCCCAGCCCGCCCCCGCACCGGTCCCAGGGCGCTCGAAAGATCCGCGTCAGTACCTTTGTCGGGTCCTTAAAATCTCCGCGGTGTAGTGGATGGCGGAAGTGTTATTGGCCAAACAGGGAGCGTAGCCTGCGTTGAGACGGTCGAGCGGTCGAGCCGCCTGCTCGGCAATGGCACTACCTACACGCCGAATGCCGACAGTGACACGACAGAATCTGACGTTATGCGAACTTCGGAGCTTTGGCTCCGATCCTAAGGGCGAACGTTACACGCAAGTGCGCCGGTCGTGCTTGGCAGCGGCGAATTGGTCCCTATGCTCTTAGTGCCCGTTGCAATGTGTCGCGATGAATCGCATATTCAATCATCCCGTCGTCGGGTCCACAAATGGATCCACAATCGAACCTATTGGCGAACCGGAAGACTCGCAACTCGTTGATTGCTGTGAAAATGTGCGTGTCGTTCGGGAAGGGAGCGTCGTGCTCCCAAAGCAGATGCGCTACCAGACTGCGCCATGCCCCGTGCCGGCCCGCGAGATTTAAAGTGCGGGCCGGCATCGTAGCAGGTAGCAGGTTCAGAACTCTACGCAACAAAATGCGCCGGTTTGCGACGAAAATGCCTGAAAAAATAGGGGTTTGAGCGCGTTCATGCTCATCTATCGACGCCGTCGGTTCGAGGTTCGAGGGGAGATCATCGAACTGTTCGACGCAAATGGCGCTATCTCTTGCGCGGCCGATAAGCACGGCAAGACCGTGCGAGCATGCGAGCACGGGCAATCCCCATATCTAAGATCGAGCAGGGCCGCCCTCCTCGCGTCGAGGGTCGTGACGGGGAAGGACTGGTCCGCGCTTTCGAGCCGAAGGCGGTAGTGGCCCTGGAGGACCTCGGAAAGCCAACGCCCCTTGAGCGGAACCCTTTGCGAATTTCGGTGTTGGGCTAGCCGGACTTCGCGGATTCGACCCTGATTGAGGCCGCGCCGAGGGCGCGGCCCCCTCCCAAGTTTCTGATTTTCCTAGTGCGGCTCTCCGCGTTTCCGCGGAAACGCGCTGTAGTGAAGAC
>Ga0182030_10012192_pt1 | contig 17263 bp, 15 predicted proteins | sample 812S3MmetaG_FD_121299 | JGI IMG/M metagenome (GOLD analysis project Ga0182030, IMG submission 121299) | Permafrost microbial communities from Stordalen Mire, Sweden - 812S3M metaG (Illumina Assembly) | ecosystem: Environmental > Terrestrial > Soil > Wetlands > Permafrost | place: Sweden...
TGGCCCGCCTCACCGCCTACCTGCAGCAGCTCAAAATGGAAAGCAACGGCAAGTCGGTCTCGCTCGAGGGCCAACGCGTCGATTTCGCGACGGCGCCGGTGGTCTGGGGGGAGCCGGGATCGAACGCGCAACACTCGTTTTTCCAGATGCTGCACCAGGGCACCCCGAGCGCCGCCCTCGATTTCATCGCGCCGCTGTTCGGCTCCTGGGGCGGCACTGAGGGTCAGGATCTCGCCCTGCAGAACTGTCTGGCGCAGGCTCAGGCCTTCGCCTTCGGCCACACGCTCGAGGAGGTGGATGCGGATCTGCGCAAGGCCGGTGTCAGCCCCTTGGACGCGGCGAAGGTGAGGATGCACCGTGTTCACGAGGGCAACCGTCCGAGCTCGCTGCTCATGTATCCGCGGACGACCGCTCGGTCTTTGGGCGGCCTGCTCGCGCTCTACGAGCACAGCGTCTTCGTCCAGGGCGCGGTGTGGGGCATCAACTCCTTCGATCAATTCGGCGTGGAGCTTGGGAAGAAACTCGCGACGGCCATCGACGTCAGCGGCGTCCAGGCGCCCACCGGGCCGGGAGCGGACGGCCTGGCGGCGTTGATCGCGTATGTGAACAGTCATCGGGGGTGACCGCGGCGGTGACAGGGCTGTGCCACGCGGCGTCGGGCGGCCCGAATAGTCAGGTATAGGGGCCTGCCCTTGCCTTATAATTCCGCCCCAGCAATCGAAGGGCCGCATTTTGACGAAACAACGGAAGGGGATCATTCTGGCGGGTGGGGCGGGGACGCGGCTCCATCCGATCACGCTGTCGCAGAGCAAGCAGCTCCTCCCGGTGTACGACAAGCCGATGATCTACTATCCCCTCGCGACGCTGATGTCGGCCGGCATCCGCGAGTTTCTCGTCATTACGACGCCGCGCGATCAGACCGCCTTCCGCGACCTGCTCGGCGGCGGCGAGAAGTGGGGGGTGTCCTTCGACTATGCCGTGCAGGCCGAGCCCAATGGAATCGCCCAGGCGCTCATCATCGCCGAAAAATTCCTCGCCGGTGGTCCGTCGGCGCTGATTCTCGGCGACAACATATTCTACGGCTCCAATCTCTCCAACTTGCTGCTATCGGCATCGGGGCGCCGCGAAGGCGCCACGGTATTCGGCTACTATGTGCAGGATCCGGAACGGTACGGCGTGGTGCAGTTCGACGCCGCGGGCACGGTCATCGATCTTCAGGAAAAGCCCGTGAAGCCTCCCTCGAACTATGCCGTCACGGGAATCTATTTCTATGACGCCAGGGCTTCGGAGATCACCCGCAGCATCGCGCCATCGGCGCGTGGCGAACTCGAAATCACCGACCTTAACCGCGCGTATCTGGCCGAGGGAACACTGAAGGTGGAGCGCTTGGGGCGTGGTACTGCGTGGTTGGACACGGGAACGCATAATTCGCTGCTCGACGCCGGCGTCTTCGTGCGCATCATCGAGGAACGTCAGGGCCTCAAGGTGGCATGCGTGGAGGAGGTGGCCTGGCGCATGGGGTTCATCGATGCAGATCAGTTGCGCTGTCTGGCGTGGCCGCTGCAGAAAAGCGGCTATGGTGAGTACTTGCTGCGCATTCTCAGGGACGATCAGCAGCCGTGAATTTCGTCGAAACGCCGATAGCCGGAGTCATCCTGATCGAGCCTGTCGTGTTCGGCGATCCTCGCGGCTTTTTCATCGAGACTTGGCAGCGACCGAAATTCAAGGCAGCCGGCATCGACGCCGACTTCGTGCAGGACAACCACAGCCGCTCGGCACAATGGACGCTGCGCGGCATGCACATGCAGGTCGAGCACAGCCAGGGAAAGTTGGTGCGCGTCAGCGCCGGATCGGTGTTCGACGCCGTCGTCGACCTGCGCCGCAGCTCGCCGACTTTCGGCCGGTGGTGGGGTTGCGTGCTGTCGGACGAGAATCACCACATGCTCTGGATGCCGCCCGGCCTGGCGCACGGGCTGCTCGTGGTGTCAAAAACGGCCGATTTTCTCTACAAGTGCACGGATGTCTACAGCCCGGCCCATGAGCGCACTTTGGCCTGGGACGACGCCACGGTCGGCATCGAATGGCCGCTGCCTCAAGGGGTCGTGCCGAGGCTCTCTGCGAAGGATCTGACGGGAAAAAGCTTCAACGAAATCGAGAAATTTGCGTGAAAGTGCTGCTGCTCGGCGGCGGCGGACAGGTGGCGCGCGCAGTCGCGGCTTGCGCGCCCAACAGCCACATTGTGTCCGTCCGGACTCGCCAGGATCTCGACGTCACGGACGAGGCGGCGCTGACGACGGCACTGGCGGACTTCAAACCGGATTGGCTGGTGAATGGCGCCGCTTATACAGCGGTGGACAAGGCGGAATCCGAGCCGGACCTGGCTCGAGCCATCAACGACGCGGCCGTGGGCGGAATGGCGCGGGCCGCCGCCCGCCACGGCTGCCGACTGGTGCAGCTATCGACCGACTTCGTGTTCGACGGCCGTTCGAACCAGGCGTACTTGCCGGACGATGCGACCAATCCGGTGAGCGTGTACGGTGCGACCAAACTCGGCGGCGAACGGCAGGCGCTCGGCCAGGGCGGGTCCGCCATCGTTCTGCGCACCGCCTGGGTCTACGCGTCCACCGGACGCAATTTTGCATTGACCATGCTGCGCCTGATGCGCGAGAGACCCGAGGTCCGGGTCGTGGCGGATCAGATCGGCACGCCGACCTGGGCGACGGGGATTGCGCATGCCATCTGGGGACTCATCGACGCCTCCGCCTCACAGGGTATTTATCATTGGACCGATCTGGGTGTTGCGACCTGGTACGATTTCGCGGTGGCGATCCAGGACGAGGCGTTGAGGCGGGGGTTGTTGAGTCATGCGGTGCCGATCGTTCCGATCGCAACGACCGAGTATCCGACGCCGGCGCGCAGACCCGTTTTCAGTGTGCTCAACACCGACTCCGCGCGCTTGGTGGTGGCATCTCCCGCTCGACATTGGCGGCATCAGCTGGGGAATATGTTAGATGAGCTTCGAACCGCGTAACGTCCTCGTCACCGGAGGTGCTGGATTCATCGGGTCGAATTTCGTCCGGCATTGGCTCGAGAACGCTCGAGCCGGGAAGGTCGTGGTGTTCGACGCTCTCACGTACGCGGGTAAGATCGAGAATCTCGCCGGCCTTGACAGCAATCCCCGCTATGGTTTCGTGCGGGCCGATATTTGCGATGAAGGCGCGGTGCGAACCGCACTCGAACAGCATCAGATCGATACGGTGGTGCATTTCGCCGCCGAGTCGCACGTCGATCGGTCCATCCTGGGTCCGGATGATTTCATCCGCACCAACGTGGTTGGAACCCACGTGCTGCTGAAGGTGGCCAAAGCCTTTTGGATCGATGGCGGCGCCAGGCGGGCGCATCGCTTCCATCACGTGTCCACGGACGAAGTCTACGGGTCGCTCAGCCCCGAAGACCCGGCATTTCACGAGGCTACGCCCTATGCGCCCAACTCGCCCTACTCCGCAAGCAAGGCGGGGTCTGACCACCTGGTTCGGGCGTACCATGAGACCTACGGACTCGAGACGAGCATCACGAACTGTTCCAACAATTACGGACCGTACCAATTTCCCGAAAAACTGATTCCGCTCATCCTCATCAATGTGCTGATGGGCAAGCGCCTGCCGGTTTATGGTGACGGGCGGCAGATCCGCGATTGGCTGCACGTCCACGACCACTGCCGGGCGATTTCGCTGGCGATCCGGCAGGGAGTTCCGGGCGAGGTTTACAACATCGGCGGCAACAGCGAGACGGCCAACATCGACATCGTGCGGTCGCTTTGTGGGATGGTGGACGAGCGATTGGCCGCAAGCGCGGAATTGAGGGCGTCCTTTCCGGAGTCACGCGCCGCGGTCGGTGGGCGGTCCGAGGACCTGATTTCCTACGTTCGCGACCGGCCTGGACACGACCGCCGCTATGCCATCGACTATCGCAAAGCCGAGCGTGAGCTCGGCTACAAGCCGGGTCGGAATCTGGCCCAGGGACTGCGTGAGACGCTAGACTGGTATTTGGCCAACATCGGCTGGTGGCAGACTCTGCTGGGCGCCGAATATTCGGCCTGGATCGACAAGAACTACAAACGGGCCTGAATGCGGCGGTCGAGCTTGGACAAGGTCGAGTTACTCCGACGGGCTTGCCGAGACGACTTTAACAGTTATGATGCGCCCTTCGCCGCCGCCTGGGCGGACGAGGAGCGGCGTCCATGCGAGTGAGTGCCAAAACTTTGAATGCAGCCATGATCCCTCAATGAAAAGTCATTTTTTAGCGGTTTTCGTCTTGCTGGTGTCCCTGGGATTGACCGCATCCGCCCAGACCCCGACCGCCGATCAGTTGAATGCGCTGAAGAACTTGTCGCAGGATCAGCAGGACGCGTTGCTGCAGAGCCTGGCGGGAAAGAGCGGCAGCGCCAATACCAAAACCGATCCCCGCCTCAGCATGCCGCAGACCGTGCAGCCCAAGCCGGGCGAGTCGATTGACGCCGCGGGGCGGGTGCGCAATGACAAAACGCGCGACGACCGGACGCTGCGGCAAAGCGACGAAGATCCGGAACTTCGCGGGGACGATACGGTGCTGATCGATCTGACACCCACGGATCTCACGCGTGGTAACAATGGCCGGAATTCGTCCAATGGCACCTATGCCGGCGCGAACGGCGTTGGCAATAATAACGGCAACTTCAACGGCAACGGAAACGGAAACGGAAACGGCAATCAAGGTTCCGGCACCGGAAATAATTCCAATGACGTCAATACAGCCAACAGGAACGCAAACAAAACCCCCGGCGCCCGGAATGACTACGACTACGGACGCATCAGGGAGGAGTCCAGAGAGAAGCCGATCACGGACGAGGAGAGGGATAAAACGGAGACGATGCGGCAGCTCATCTTGAGAAACAACCCCTACCACCTCAATCGATTCGGTGTGTTGGACCTTCCCGGCCTGCCTGCCATTCCTTTGGCCGGTTTGACGGCTGATGAAGCCACCAATCGACTGAGCGCCGATCCGGATCTTCGCGCCTTCACGGTAAAGCTGACCCTGCTCCGATTGCAGCCCTTCGACGAGGAGGCGCTCAAGCCTTTCGGCTACGACCTGTTCGAGGGCGTGCCGAGCACGTTTGCCCCCGTGTCCGATATTCAGGTACCGATCGACTATCTCGTGGGTCCCGGCGATACATTCAACGTCCAGCTGTACGGGAACGAGCCCGCGACGTATTCCCTAACCGTGGGACGCGATGGTCGGATCAATTTCCCGAAGCTCGGACCGATCATGTTGAGCGGTCTTACCTTCGACCGTGCCCGTGCCACCATCGAGGATCGGGTGCAGCAGCAGCTCGTCGGCTCCCGCGTCAGCGTGACCATGGGTGATCTGCGTTCCATCCGGGTTTTCGTGCTCGGGGAAGCCGAAAAACCGGGGTCTTATACGGTCAGTGGCCTTTCGACCATGACCAATGCATTGTTCGTCAGCGGCGGCGTCAAGAAGATCGGTTCGCTGCGCAAAATCGAATTGAAGCGCAATGGCCGCCTTGTCACCGTGCTCGATCTCTACGACTTGTTGTTGCACGGCGATACCAGCGGCGATCAACAATTGATGCCGGGCGACGTCATATTCATTCCGCCCATCGGCGACACCGTATCGGTATACGGCGCGGTACGCCGCCCCGCCATCTACGAACTCAAGGGGGAGAAGAACGTCGAACAGGTGGTCGGCGTCGCCGGTGGCCTCAACCCGGATGCGGACGGAAGGCTCGTGCAGTTGGAGCGGATCAAGCCCTCGCGATTGCGCGAGATGGTCAACATCGATTTGACCGCCAACGCCGGTCGCCTTGCCGCGGTTGAGAATGGCGACAAGCTGCACGTCCCGGCCATTCGACCCACCCTCGAGAATTCCGTGATCTTGTCAGGCTATGTGTTCCGCCCGGGGTCCTTCGAATTTCATCCCGGACTTCGGCTGAGCGACATCTTGCCGAGCTTCGACGAGTTGCGTCCAACAGCCGACCGCCGCTACATCATGATCCGCCGTGAGATACCTCCGGAGGAAAAAGTCGAGGTCATCTCCGCGAATCTCGAACGCGCGCTCGTGGCCCGCGGATCGGCCGCCGATCCCGAGCTCCGTCCGCGCGACAAGATCATCGTGTTCGATCTGTCCGCGAGTCGGGAGCGCATCGTCGCGCCCGTGCTTCGCGATTTGGAATTGCAGGCATCGCCGGATCATCCCGCCCAGGTGGTGAGCATCGACGGCAAGGTGAAGGCTCCGGGCCGTTACCCACTCGAGCCCACGATGAGGGTGAGCGATTTGATCCGGGCCGGCGGGAGTTTGGACGATTCGGCCTACAACGGCGAGGCGGAGGTCACGCGCTATGAAATTACGGGCGGAGATGCCCGGCAGACCGCGTTGATTCCCGTCGATCTCGCCGCGATTCATCGGGGTGACGCGGCGGCTGACCTGTTGCTCAAGCCCTACGACATTCTGGTGATCAAAGTGACGCCGCTGTGGGACAAGCCCGGAAACATAGAATTGGCGGGCGAGATACGCTTCCCCGGAACCTATCCGATCCGCCGCGGCGAAACACTGTCATCGGTCTTGCATCGCGCCGGGGGATTCACCGACCTGGCATTCGAGGATGGCGCGGTGTTCATCCGGGAGGAGTTGAAGAAGCGGGAACAGGAGCAGATCGACCTGTTGGCAAATCGGATGCAGAGCGATTTGGCCGCGTTGTCGCTGGAGGCGGTGGCCAGCAGCGCCGCGGCGAATAGTGCGAATGCGGCGGGCAGCGCGACGCAAGGCCTCGCGGTCGGCCAATCGCTGATGCAGCAGCTGCGCGACACCAAGCCCGTGGGCCGGCTGGTGATCAACGTCGATCGCGTCATGAAGAGTCGAGTGGGTGGCCCCGAGGACGTGCTCTTGAGGGACGGCGACAAATTGCTGGTGCCCAAGAAGTCGCAGGAGGTCACCATACTTGGCGAGGTTCAAAGTCCGACGTCGCACGTGTTTCACGCCGGGCTGACCCGCGACGATTACATCGCCAGGAGCGGCGGTATTACTCAAAAGGCGGATCGCAAGCGCATATACGTCGTGCGAGCGAACGGCGATGTGCTGTCGGGCGAGCGCACGGGATGGTTCCGGCGTTCCCAGTCAATCGAGATCCGTCCGGGAGACACGATCGTCGTGCCGCTCGATGCAGAACGCGTCAGGGCGCTGCCGCTCTGGCAGGCCGTTACGACGATCATCTACAATTTGGCGGTGGCGTTGTTGGCCGTTCGGAGCGTCTAGCTGTGAACTGCCGGCACCGCTTTTTGAGGCGGAGTCCCCGTGGCCCACGACCTGTTTAATTTTCGACGGGGCTCTTTTTCTTGATGGCAACCACGAACGACGCGAATCCTAGAATGTCCCAAAGGCCGCGCGCATGCAGATGGCCTGTGGCGATCAGGGTGCGAAGTTGCAACGGAATGGCGGCAGGCGCCAGCGCAATGCGCACCCAGTCGCGTCGGGTGCCGGCGTTCACCACAGTGAGACCTGCGCCGAGCATCGCATTGGCGACCTCGCTGATTTCGTAGACGCGGACATGGGTTTCGTCGTCGCAGAACTGCAGAGTTCCCGTGCCCGTCGGCAGGCCCAACGAACGAACGCTCGGGAATTCGACGAACATGACGCCGTGCGGCTTGAGCTTCGGGGCGAGCGCTCGAATCACGTTTTCGCCGTTTGTGATATGCTCGATGACGTGTGACATCAGAATGGCGTCGTAGAAGCCGTCCGGTATCTCCGCAAAGTCGGTGGTGGTCAGATCTAGCCGGAAGAACTGGTCGATGTGGCGGAGCGCCTCGGACTTCGGATCGGCGATGTCGACACCGTGATAGACGCAATGGGGAAAAGCGCGGGCGGCGATTCCCGGCATGTCCGATCCGCAGCCGATATCGAGAAACTTGACGTCGTCCGTTCGCGATAGCCGCCGCTTTATAGTCCGGAAAGAATATGGTAAGACTAATTGGCGTAAATCCATTGGGGTCCTCCCGGACACTGTATTTCTCTGAACATTTCTAATCTCAGGACGATTTGCCGAGGCTTTCCGTGAACCGATATATTGAACTGCCGTTGCGGGATTTGCGATGCCCGCTGTTGAAGTCAACAGCGGTATCGAGCTGACAGTCGGAATGCCATCGATGAATATCTTGGTCGCGGGGGGCGCGGGCTTCATCGGGAGCCATGTGGTCGACCGGTTGCTTCGAACGACGGACGCGACGGTTCGTGTCTTCGATAATTTCTCATCAGGTCGTGAATGGCGGCTCGAGCCCCATCTGGCATCTCGGCGGCTGGCCATTCTGCGAGGCGATCTCAAGGATCTCGCCGCCATCAGCGAGGCGACGAAGGGGGTCCAGCGCGTCTATCATTTTGCCTCCAACCCCGACATCGCCAAGGCGATGGTCGACCCGAGCATCGATTTCTGGGAGGGGACCTATCTTACACAAAATCTTCTCGAGGCAATCCGGACCGCCGGGTGTGATGAGCTGGTTTATGCGTCGGGAAGCGGCGTCTATGGAGATACGGGTCAGCTTGCGGTCAGCGAGGACTACGCGCCTTTGTTGCCGATTTCCCCTTACGGCGCCAGCAAACTCGCCTGCGAGGCGATGATCCACGCCTATGTGCACATGTTCGGATTGCGGGCCCGCGTATTCCGATTCGCCAATGTGGTGGGACCGCGGCAAAGCCACGGGGTGGCGTTCGATTTCATCCTCCGCCTGCGCGAAAAACCATCGACGCTTCGCATCTTGGGCGATGGAACACAGAGCAAATCCTACATTCACGTCGATGACATCGTCACGGGCATCCAATATTTCGCCGAACGCGATCGCGAACCGTACAGCTACTACCATCTTGCCACGGACGATTACCTCACCGTGCGGGAGATTGCGGATCTGGTCGTCAACGAGATGACATTGCCGGATGTGCAGTACGACTTCACCGGCGGGTCGCGCGGCTGGAAGGGCGACGTTCCGGTGGTGCGGTTCGATCTTGCCAAGGTTCATCGCGCCGGTTGGCGCGCAGCCCGATCGAGCGCCGAGGCGATGCGCGCCGCAATTCGATCGATGCTTGGTCAAACGGTGCTGGATTCCCCGGATGAGAGATCGTAGCGTGGCGGTGATGACGGGTGGCGCGGCAGATCATCTGGATGCCCGGCCTGAAACGATTTCGTCCGCCGATCGTCACGGGATCCCCTTGGTCTCGGTGGTGATGACGACCTACAAGGACGACGTCGATGTGCTATGGCGCGCCATCGACAGCATCCTCACCCAAACGATGGGGGACCTGGAGTGCATCGTCGTGTTCGAGCCTGGCGATACCAACGCCGAACTCATTGCCGACCGCTGCGTCGATCCGCGCCTTCGTGTCGTTCGTTCTGCAACGCGACTCGGCATGGCGGGCAGCTTCAATCGGGGCCTGGAGAGCGCACAGGGCCGCTATATCGCGCGGATGGATTCCGACGACATCGCCTATCCGTTCCGGTTGGCGAGACAACTTCGATTCCTCGATGATCATCCGGATGTCGCGATGGTCGGGGGCGCCGCTCGCCTCATCGACCGCGACGGGAACGTCGTCGGAATCCGCCGGTTTCCGATTACGCTTGACCAGATCGTGCGAACTGCCGTTTTCACGAACCCGTTCCTGCATCCGACGGTCGTGTGGGATCGGACCCGCGTGAGGGAGGAACTTCGGTACGATCCCCGCTATACGGCCGAGGATTTGGAATTGTGGCTGAGATTGATCCGGGGAGGATACCGCGTGGCCAATATGCCGGATCTGCTGATCGACTATACCCAACCGCCCGGCTATGCGCGATCCCCGGCGCATTGGCGCGGTCTGGTTCGGGTCCGGGCGGCTCATTGGCGTCTCGGATTGACGCAGCCACTCGCGTTCGCGACGATTGTCGCATTCGGATGTCTTTCCTTGTTGCCGCAGCGCTTCATCGCTGCGGTCACCGGCCGGAACCGGCTGAGCGATCGCTTCCGCTCGATCCAGCCACCGCAGTTCGACCCTGCGGGCCCTGAGAGTCGGCGAGATCTGGAGTCCCATGGGGATGATCATTCCAACAACGGCTGAGGCTTAACCATGATCATCGTACGCAGCCCGCTCCGCATCACGCTGGGCGGCGGTGGAACCGATTTGCCCTCTTATTATGGAGACCACGGCGGGTTTCTGATCGCCGCGGCGATCGACCGATACGTCTACATCACGGTCTATGACATTTTTACCGACGAGTTCGTGATCCGCTATTCCCAGAACGAGAAGGTGGGTTCGGTGGAGGACATTCGCCATCCGATAGTGCGCGAAGCGTGCCGGCTGGTCGGACTGGCGCATGGGGGGATCGAAATCGTCAGCATGGCGGACATTCCCGCCGGAACGGGGCTGGGTTCGTCCGGCAGCTTCACCACCGCGCTGCTCAAGGCGTTGTACACCCATCAGCGCCAGCCGATTTATTCCGCTGAGCTCGCAGAGCGGGCCTGTCATATTGAGATTGATGTGCTCCGGGAACCGATCGGCAAGCAGGATCAGTACATTGCGTCGATCGGTGGCATTACCTGCCTCACCTTCGATCGTACCGGCAGGGTGGATGCCGAGCCGTTGCGGCTCGACGCCGAAGCGCGCGACAATCTCGAGGACAGTCTGATGCTGTTCTTTACCGGCTTTTCGCGATCGGCGGGGTCGATTCTCAAAGAGCAGGACGAGAAGACCAAACACGCCGATCAGGACATGATCGGCAATCTTCACTATGTCAAGGAATTGGGATTGCGCAGCCGGGAGGTGCTGGAATCGGGGCGTTTTGACGAGTTCGGTGCCCTGATGCACGAGCACTGGTTGCACAAGCGGAAGCGATCTGCCGGCATGTCCAACCCCAAGATCGATGCCTGGTACGAGCTCGCCCTCGCGAACGGCGCAACGGGGGGCAAACTGATCGGCGCCGGGGGGGGAGGCTTCCTGATGTTTCATACCTCGGATCGCCGGCGGCTGCGCCATGCCATGGTCGGAGCCGGCCTGAGGGAGGTTCGCTTCCGCTTCGATTTCGAGGGTACGAAGGTCATCACGCAATGAGGTCGATGCCGCCCATCGCAGTGCTTGCCGGCGGGCTGGCGACGCGCATGCAGCCGGCGACATTGACGACACCTAAGTCGATGCTCGAAATCGCCGGGGAACCGTTCATAGCACATCAGCTTCGCCTCTTCCGCCGCGCAGGAGTCGAACGGGTGGTGCTCTGTCTCGGATATCTTGGGGAGCGGGTCGAGGCCTTTGTGTCCGATGGCGGCCACTACGGACTGCAGGTATCGTACTCTTATGACGGAGATGTCCTGCTGGGCACCGGAGGTGCTCTGCGTCGCGCACTGCCGCTCCTCGGCGATGAGTTCCTGGTCACCTATGGCGACAGTTACCTCGATATTCCATTTCGGCCGGTGGCGGATGCGTATTGCGCAGCTCGTACCAGCGGGCTGATGACGGTTTTCAACAATGCCGGACGCTGGGACACCAGCAACATCGAATTTGCGGATGGGCGGATCATCGACTATTCCAAAAAGCCGACGCCGCGCATGACTTACATCGATTTCGGTCTGGCGATGCTGTCCGCTTCAGCTCTGGCCACTTTCACGGACGGTGAGGCGTTCGACCTGGCGGACGTCTATCGCCGGCTGGTGCGGGAGGGACGTATGGCCGGATTCGAGGTGGACCGCCGCTTTTATGAGATCGGTTCGCCCGCGGGGAGGGCGGAGACCGAGATCTATCTTCGCCAACAAACGGCGGGGCGGTAGGGCCAGTGGCCATGCGTCCTTTTGTCCACGCTACATCGCGGCGTCTGGCGTACGCCGTGCTAGGCCTTTATGGCACGACGATCGCGCGTGCGTACGGCGCGCTGGTCTGGCCGGCGTATCGTCGAACGCACCGTGTTCGCCGTCTTCATCTTGGGTGTTCCGCACTTCTGCGGCCGGGCTGGTTCAACACCGACAAGTATCCACGCCGGATCGGCGTTGCCTATTGTGATGCCACGGGCCGCTATCCCTTCGAGAACGATGCCTTCGATTACATTTTCACCGAGCACATGATCGAGCACGTTCCCTATGCCGGCGGGAAATCGCTGGTACGCGAATGCTTTCGGGTCCTGAAGCCGGGCGGAAAGCTGCGCATCTCAACGCCGGATCTGGGCCGTATCCTCGCTCTTCGAAATCCCGCGACCCCGCTGGAAAAGGAGTACCTCCAATACGCGCTGGGCGCGATTCCCGAGGCTGTCGATGGCCAAACCAGCTTCTTCATCAACGAGTTCATGCGGGCCTGGGGTCATACCTTCCTCTATGATCGTGGCACATTGTCCGGCCTGATGCGCTCCGCAGGCTTCATCGACATCACCGAGAAACGGCCGGGCGAAAGCGATGATCCCGAGCTCACCGGCATCGAGCGTCACGGCGAGACCTTTCCCAACCCGGAGTTCAATCTGATCGAGTCGATGGTCGTGGAAGGCACGAAACCCGGCGATAGCAAATCCTAGTTGGGACCGGCGAAGGCTTGGAAGCTACTGAGACATTGAAAATATTGTAGAATGGCGCCGACAACATCCTCAAATTCGATCGACTAGGATCTCGGCGTAAATATGGCCTTCGCTTTTCTCGGTGCCACTCGACTAAGGGTCGCAGTCAGGACCTTTCTGGGACCGAAGCTGTCAAGGAAAATTCGTGCAGCCCAACGCCGACTGATGGGTAATCCCCGCCCGAAGCTCTTTTTCAACCTCGATGATGTGTCGGAGCTTGCCGCGAAAGATGTGGCCGGGGCCCTGTCGCTCGCGGTTCTGTATTCGTACGGAGCGGATGTCGAAGGCGATGTCGCGGAATTCGGCACCATGTCGGGTTCCACGGCCCAGGCGCTGGCCATGGCTATTGTCGCCGCGGAGGCCCGTTTGCCATCGATGGCGAAAAAGCAGCTTCACCTCTTCGACAGTTTTGAGGGCCTGCCGGAGATCTCATCGGATGTCGATGCACGATCTCCGCACGTTTTGGCGGGTGCCTGGGCGCCCAAGGGGTGCAAGGTACTCTCGATGTTGGAGCTCCGCCGGGTGGTCGAACGGCTGCTGCCGTCCAGCCGAGTCACCATTCACAAGGGTTGGTTCGCGGACACCATCAAGCCCCTGCCAGATGACACGCGGTTCTCGGTCATTCATTTCGATGGCGACCTCTATTCCTCGATGATAGACGCACTCGTGCCTTGCTTTGAGCGCGGCTTCATCACCGAGGGCGCGGTCATCTGCTTCGATGACTGGAACTGCAACAAGGCATCCAACGCGTTCGGAGAACGCCGCGCATGGATCGAGCTAGTCGAGAAGTACAACATCAAATCCAGCCATGCCGGAAATTATGGCTGGGGCTGCACCAAGATGATCGTCCACTCCTACGATCGCGTACGCTAGGCTAACGCGACGAGTCCTCGTTGTGAAGTTGCGGGACGGGGGCCTGCGTCCATTTTTGCCTGCAATAATGGAAGATTAGGCAGGCTCCAGGCACCGTGAGGAATATCGTGCTTCCCGTGTAGGCGATGGCGAAACCCACCACGCCGAACAGCCGTCCAAGCACGATGATGGCTGCTGCCTGCGCCATCGACGTCGCGATGGAGAGCCACATGAAGGGTTCGCGCTTGAAGGCGCGCAGATAGTAAGCGAGCGGCAGCATGCATTGCTGGATGATGGCACCCCCCATGAAGATGGCGACCACCCCTGGCGGCAGCAGGCGGTGTGCGAAGGGGATGTCCTCGCGGATCGCCACCCAATCCAACAGAAGCACGACGGCCGAGCCTGCCATTGCGAGGGCCACCGATATCAGACCTTGCCGCCGCACCATGCGATCGAGTTCCGGGAACTGGCGGGTCGCGACCAGATGTCCAAACCGGGTGAACTTCACCAGGATGACCGAGGATGCGATCGTCGTGATACCCGTCGCAAGGGTCCACGTCAGTCCCAACTGACCGGCAACTGCGCCGCCCAACATTTTGAGAGCGATGGGCGTAATCGCCCAGTTGGCGAAATAGCCCGCCACCCAGCTCATTGCAAGGCGCCATTGCAGAGGCAGGATCTCGGCCCGCCATCGGACGACTTCGCGCCCAGGAGGCGTCAACAAGAGCGTGAAGAAATCCCAGTTTGCCCGGAGCGGCCAAAGAGCCAGGGGGAGTGCACACAAAAAGCCGATCGGCAGCGCCCACAGTCCGAGGCCGAAACTCAGCGCGGTCCAGGTGCCGACGCCCAACACCAATGCCTTGACGGCGCGATAGGCATAAACCGACTTGATGCGCCGCGCTCCCTCCAACATTGCCCAACAGGGAAAAGTGGCCAGGTCGAGGGATACCAACGTGACCATCATGGTCCAGGGGCCGGGCAGGACGCTCGACGAGCCCGCGACATTACGAAGGAAGAGGTATCCCGACGGTCCGACCACCACCCAGAACAGCAGCGCGCCCGTCCAAAACCAGATCACGGCGAATCGCCCAATGCTCCGCAGACGTGACAGGGCTTTTGCCCGGTTGATCGCATCGCCGGCCGTCTCCAAGCCGGCCAACTCGTGGCTGACAAACTGGATGATCACGGTGCTGAGGCCGAGTTCGACGACCACCGTAAGAGTGGCAAAGCTCAGCAATGTGAAGAAGAAACCCTGTTGAGGCAGGGTGAGAAACTTGGTGGTAAGGAGCGCGGATACCAGATAGCACGCGGAATTCGTGAACTTTCCGACTATGCCCAGCATGCTTTCCGCGTCGAGCGCGCGGACCACATTTCCGAAGCGTCGCATCAGGTCCGCCAGCGCACGAAGGCATCAAGCGCTCCTTGGGGTATCAGCGCCCGAAACTTCCGGTAGCCTGAACTCAAAACGGAATTTTTGACCAGAGCCACGGTCAGGAAGTTTCGCGCGGATTTGTGCTTGAACATGTACCGCAAAATATGCGGCGCAATTCCGAGGATCGCGCTGCGGCGAAACTTCTCTTGAATATCGCTGAAGCGGGGCGAGTTCAACACCTCGAAAAGGCGGGCGAGGGCGGGCTCCTGCGTCAACCAGACGTTGGAACCAGCGCTGTAATTCTTCCCGGTCACGAGAAAGCTGTGAAGAACTTCGGGAATGTAATAGACGCCATGGCGATAGGCGATGGCGTTGTAGTAGGTAAAATCAAGATACCACCGCAACGCGGTATCGTTCATTTCGGCTTCCATGATTATATCACGGCGCACGACCGCGGCTCCGCCGTTGATCACGTTCAGCCCGCGGCGCTGCTGTGCGATCAGGTCTTCCGGCGATATATACGTTGGCACTCGAACATTGAGGCCGCGACGAACCCAACCACGCCCCGTCTGTTCGTTGACGAAGGAAACATCCCCGCAGATCAGGGCCGCACCGGGATGCGCCGTCACCACATCGTAGAAGCGGCCCAGAGACCGCGCCGGGAGGACGTCATCGGCGCCGAGGTACATGATAAATTCCCCACTGGCCGCCTGCACACCCGCATGCATCGCGGCAGCGGCGCCCCGGTTGCGTTCACTGACCACCAGTTTCACCAACGGAAACTCTCGGGCCAGGGCCGCGATGATTTCCCGGCTATCATCGGTCGAACCGTCATCCACGATGATGTGTTCCAGAGGCTGGTGAACCTGCCCGGCAACGGACCGGATTGTCTCGGCGATGAGTCGGCCGTGATTATAGTTGGGGGTCACTACCGAAATGGTCGGCGCGTTTTCACTCATTTCTGATCCGTTCAAAAGCGGCTTTGCAGAGCGCTAACCACGAGAGGGGCAAAAGTCAAGTTCGCCCACCGCAAGCGTCGAGCATCGCCGTGCGGTTTATCGTATTATGATGGAGGAGTTGAAATTGCGGTTTGGGCGTTCGAATGTCAGTCTCTGAAGTTCGCGGAATGATCAATTATACCTATGTCGAGCAGTACAGGAACGAGACCGATCAGCCGGAAGTAGTCGACAATCTGTTTCGCGCCAAGCCGCTGTCACGAATCTACTATTCCCATCTTGAAGGGCCTGCGGGTATCGGACGTAACACGCAGATCGGGCCGGACGTGAAAGCGGGGAAGTACTTCGGGGTGGCCGAGGACTGCTATTGCGCCCGCGCCACCATCGGCCGGTACACCTCGTTCGGATCCCGCACGGCCATCAATCCCTTCAGCCATCCCACCAACTGGCTGTCGATCCATGAATTCCAGTACCATCCCAATCCCGACGCCTATGAATGGTTTGAGGAATGGCAGAAGGTTGAAAAGCGGCCACGCTCCAGTCTTTTCACGTACGTCAGCGTGGGCAATGATGTGTGGAGCGGACTGAACGTCACGGTGCTGGGAGGCGTGACTGTCGGCGACGGCGCGATTCTCGCGACAGGATGCGTCGTTACCAAGGACGTCCCCCCGTATGCCATCATGGGAGGCGCGCCCGCCCGCCTCATCCGATTTAGGTTCCCGGAAGAGACCATCGCCCGGCTACAGGCCGTAAAGTGGTGGGACTTGCCCCTACCTCTGCTCACCGGACTGCCCTTTGATCAGATCGACCCCTGCCTGGACGCGTTGGAGACGATTCGGCTGAAGTACGATCGCGAAGGAGGCTAACCCTCGTCTCAAACTGGGCTCAATCGGCCGGCCAGCAAGCTCGGAGGCGCCGGAAAAGCTTCGCGAGAACGGGTGGAAAGTCCCGGAGTCATGGCAAACACCAGCATCAACCACGGCGCCACCAGCGGAATCTGCGTGAAGATCGCGCAATGGAGGATTGCCGGAACCAGAAACAAATAGCGGTATTCGACCAGCCGACGTTGTCGCCGCGCAACTGACACCGCAGCCTGGATCACGGCCAAGGAGGTCAGGAGTCCCGGCACACCGGTGTCCCACGATATCGCCGCCAAAAAAGACTGGGGCTTGGTCTGGCCCAACGGCGCCTGCGGCTGGTAAACACCATTTTCGCTGCGATTTTCCGCAAAGTCGAAGACGCTGATTCCGACCACTTTCGCGACATGGGCGACCACCGACTCGAGGTCCCAGGAAGCTATGCCATGTCCCGCGCCGTAATGGTCCACGATGCTGCCATAGCCCTGCAGCAGCGGTACCACGCGCTCGCTGCCGATCGCCGACAGGCCGGCCACGACGGTGCGGCCGGAAAGGCGACTCGGATCGACAAGCCGGACGATCTGAGCGAGCACGACAAACGCTCTGGTGTTGGACTTCAGGGCCA
>Ga0182030_10012193_pt1 | contig 17263 bp, 15 predicted proteins | sample 812S3MmetaG_FD_121299 | JGI IMG/M metagenome (GOLD analysis project Ga0182030, IMG submission 121299) | Permafrost microbial communities from Stordalen Mire, Sweden - 812S3M metaG (Illumina Assembly) | ecosystem: Environmental > Terrestrial > Soil > Wetlands > Permafrost | place: Sweden...
ATTCGTCTATCAGTTCGCGCCGGGCTGCTTCACTCGTCAAATAATCGCAAAGGTCGGATTTGTCCGGTAACTGGTATTCTTTCGCTGCTGTTTGTAGCAAATCGTTTACCTCTATGCTGGTTATGTCGGATAGTTGCAGTGCCAGCTCCTGCCAATCTTCAACAGCTCCCAGGTCGGGAAATAGTACAACATTGCGCCCGGCCAATGGTTTGAACTTTGTGCGCAATAATTCAGATACTTCATTTATTTGCCGGTTCTTATTATATTTTTCATAGCCCTTGCCGCCTGTAGCAATCCATATAAAGGACGGTATAAATACACTTGCTATTATAGCGGTTTTTTCAGATTCCACTACTGCCACCGGAGCCGCTGTATCTTCGTGAAGTAAATGCAGCCCAAACAAACATTGCTGCAAATTGTAGTTATCAATCTTTAATACAGAATGTACCCAATTACTTGCCGGTATCGCTTCACGGTTTCTTTTACCCGTTACCGGGTCGTATGGCATTATCTTACCAGTGCGTATATTTCCCGATTCATCAACTTGGTAAAAAACAGATCCACCAAGATAATATTTTGATGTGCCTATATAATACTTCTCAATTAACGCCTCAACTATGCAAGTATCAAAAAGAGTATGCAGGAATTGTACGAAGTTGTTACTATCATAGCTGCCCATTGACGCGTTAAAAACTTCTTTCGGTATGTTTGACGCCGGGACCGCCGGGGCTGTTTGTTTGGGCTTCTTAGGCGGCAAAGAACGGCTATAGTTCCGGGGTGTGGTTTCATCTATGGGTATGTGGTAAAAATTAGCTAACCATTTCATTGCATCTAAGTAATTCAGTTTTTCCCGTTCCTGAATAAACTTTATCGCATCGCCGGACGCGTCACACCCAAAACATTTATAAATACCCTTTACCGGACTAACAGTAAAAGACGGTGTATTTTCATCGTGTAAAGGACATTTACAAACATAGTCACGTCCCTTTTTTTTCAACCGTTCATAATGTCCAATAACCTCAATAATGCTGATAGCCGCCTTAATAGTTTGTTCGTCCTGTTCGCTAATTTGCAAACTCATAATCTTTCATTTTATGTTTAAGGTTTAAGGTTTAAACCTTATTTCTAAATCTTGTTTCGTTAAGGTTTAAGGTTTACCCCCTATATATAATAGGGGTATAAACCTTGAATAAAACCTTAGTCTGTAAACCGGCCTAAAGTGTACGGTAATCTTTCTTTTACCTGAATTATCCAGCTTTTAATACGACTTTTTGTAATCAATTCAATAACAATGGCATCGGTTAACTCAATTCCATACAATTCCTTATAAAAATATTTAATATCTTTTTCTAATTGTCCGTGATAAATTTTGCCAGTTTCGCTTTTTGAAAAACATTTACTTAATGTCGCGTAAGCATTCACGCCGGTTATATCGTCAATATTTTGCTTAACCTTCTTTACTGGTTTTTCATTCTCCCATTCATCGACAATCTGCGGCAATTCGTTATCATCAATTGTAAATGCAAATGGCTCAAAACACTTTCCTTTGCTATAGTCCACTTCAACTATAGATATGTCTTTATTTTCCGTACTCTTAGTAATTGACAGTACCGTTTCGGCTTTATTTACCGCCTCTGTACCTAATGCACCACGCGCGTTTAAGTCATTTTTATTCTGGTGTAATACTGTCAGGATACATATTTGCCGCTCCTCCGTCCATTTCAAAAACTTACTTGTTATCATTGTGGCTTGATCTTCATCATTTATTGATGTTACTAAATCTCTCACGCCGTCAATCACAACAAACCCGATGTTAGGAATTGTGTTAATTGCATGTTCAATAATTTTCAACCTTTCAGCCGGCGTATATTTGCGAAGTGAATAAACTTTTATATTATTGGGTATTGGTGTATTAATGAGTTTGCAAATGCGGGTCAATACTTTATGTACATAATAACTCCCTTGTTCAGTGTCGAAATACAAACCAATCTTTCCCGTTGGCAGATTCCCGCAAAACCTATCAAGACGATACCCAGCTATGATTGAAAAGAAAAGAGTAACCAAAAAAGTTTTTCTGCTTTTCGCTTTCCCGATTAGTAATATAAATTCGCCATAGCTACTAACGGTAATTTTTATGCCGTTATTCACTATTTGCAGACATGGCAACGGCTCCGGTATTTTATCGGAGGGATGTATTTCCGCTGCCAGTAATAGTTTTTCGACATTCAGGCTTTCCCCTTGTTCGGTAATGAGTTTTCGAGGGCTTTTTTCCATTTATAAATTTTTAGCTATTAATTGTTTTTTTTACCAGCTAAAAATTTGTTGAAAGGTGCGAATAACTTAATTTTGCCCTGCAATCGTTCCAACAAATTTTCATCAATCCCTTTACAGCTTAGTACTTGTAAAGGGATATTTTTTTTGTTGCTACACTGCAATGTTTGAGGTCTTGACTTTGTTTAACGCGGCATGTATGTCGCTATCCCGGTAAAGGACGCGATTCCCAATTCGATTTGCTACAATCTTTCCCGTCTTAGTGTATTCGTTAAGCGTGGCAAGAGTAACGTGCAAAATCTTTGCTGTTTCCGTCCGTGTGCGAATTTGATCGGAGGGGTGCGCCGATGTACCTGGGCTTATCTCTTTTGGTGCATGTTTGAGATCAAGTAATAGATTTTCAATGTTGCTTAACCTTGCATCAATTGTGTCAAATGGGTTGTTCATTTTGCTTCATTTTTGTTATAAAGCAAAGGTCTGAATATGTAAAAATAATACTGCTTATGAGTGGTATGTGAGTGGTACAAAAGTTAGTAGAACGCCTCTCGGGAAGCTTCAAAGGCTTGAATATAGCGGCTTATGTCGGTTTCTGCTTTTTTATCTCTTGTACCACTTATTAGCCGCTTGGCAGCTAATAGATCATTAGAATGTTTTGTGTCGGTAGCTTTGTGTTGACTTAATGAAGTTATTTCACTTGATTTAGAGATCACATTTTGTATAAGTTTTGCGACGCTTTTATTCTTAGAGAATTTTTTCAAAATCACGGCGGCATTTTTTGTGTTTATAATAATTCCCATACAGAAGTGAGCAATAGCAATTTGTTTATGAGAAAAATCATTATTAGCCATTCTCTTGTCTGCCGCTGATCGCTTAGGTTCATGCCCAGCAGCCTGCTGCTTGTTTTTATCCTGTTCGCTAACTTTTAACGCTGCTATTCTCGAAATTATATCCAAAGCAGTTTGGGCAAGAATAATATAAAACCTGTAGTATGCTTCCTTTGTGGATAATGTGAATTTATGGTTGATTTTGCGTATTTCCTTATTTATAAAATCGGGTGTTATTTCGACACCCGGTGTCACAATCGCTCCAGTATTCTCGAAAACATTTTTATCAAATGCACCTTTTATTATTTGTGATACCCCTTTAAAATATTCCTGAAAACATAATTCATAATGTCCAATCAGTTTATAATTATCCTTATCGAATAGAAAAAGTCTTTGTAGCTCCCTGATAGCTGCGGAAGTCTGATTGTATGTGTCGGTAACTTTATTTCCTAATTCTTCATATCCAATCTCAATTTCCTGTAGTCTGTCAATTTCTATTTTGTAGCTGTCTTTTAAATCTTGAAAGATTGCAACATGTATTGATCTTCTCATAGAATTTTCCCTCTGAGAATAGGTGTAATCCTCAGAGGTAAGTTTCAATTCTTCGGTATCAAAATTATCATAGGATGAAAATGTAGTTCTTAATAAATCTAAGGCTTTAAATTTTCGTTCGTTACCTTTTAAGCTAACTAATTGCGTAATAAAATAATCAACGCCATGATGTGTGCCAATTTTATTATAAGGTTCCTTACCCAAGTCAAAGTCTAGGTTGCGGATTGCATATATTTGCTCCGGCGTAAATTGAGGGATTTCTTCTAATGATTCTAGTTTTGTTATTATTATTCCATTCACCTCATTGCATAGATATTTGATATTATATTTATTATGCCTAAATATAACATCTGTTACCGTTTGACATTCACTTTCAATTTTTATCATTAAATCACTAAGGCATCTGGGCCAATCTGATTCTTTAACAAATAATAAGCCTGCCGGGTTTAGTACCGCATCTAAGTCATTCAGGATAACATCAAATAGTAATGTTTCGGGCTTCATTTTATATCGCTATCTTTTTTGTTTGCTCCGTTTTCTTTTCACTCCATATACCCGCCATTATCTTAGCATGATCGTCCGATGTTACTTTTATGTACTTCATAAATGCCTTCTCTGTTTTGTGGCCTGTTATAGCCATTATACTAAGCGTAGGCACTCCATTTAAAAATTGGTTAGTGGCAAATGATCTCCGGGCAGTATGGGTTGTTACCAACTTCCATTTTTCTAAAGTTTCCGTTATCAGCTCCCCGCCCTTAGTGAATGAGATACTTACTTTCTTTTCTAATGCCTTGCATTTTTCGGCAACGTCTTTTAGTGCTGCATTGGTTTTCTGATTGCTTAATGCTGCGGGTAATTTACCGCCGTACTTATTCATTATTTCGGTTACAGTATCATGTACAGGAATTACTACACGGTCACCTGTTTTAATTTGGGTAATTGTAATCATTCCGTTGTCTATTTGCTCCGGGCTAAGTGTGGCAAGGTCAGAAAAACGTAACCCGGTATAACAACCTACTAAAAACAAATCCCTTATCCTGTCTAAACGGGGACTGTCTGTCAGGTTTAAATTATGTAGCTGCTGTAACTCATGCTCCGACAAATAAATGGTGTCTGCTTCCTCTGTGATCGTTGTAAAGCCCCTTCCTTTGAAGGATAGGTTAGTATTAATGTTTAGCTCTGTGGCCTCATGTAGCACTGTCTTAATGACTTTGATATGCTTACCTATGTAGTTTGTGGACTGCTTAATTACCAATGTCAGGTATTTAGTAAAATCATTGTAGAAAGCCATATCAATGTTATCAAAGTCTACGCTTTTGCGGGCGTGGGTTTGGTAATTCTCTAAACATACTTTTGTTGTATAGTATGTTTTGATTGTACCGGGGGTTATTGGCTTTCCCTTCTTAGTTAGCCGGGTTCCTGCTTCACTGTCTTTAATGAACTTGTCAAAGTAGCTCATAAAGGTTTCACGGCTCACTTTCCCGCCGTTCTTAATGGCAATGTCTAACAACGGTTTCAATATGGCAGGGGTGGGTATCTTATTGCCGTTATCATTGGTATATTTACGGATAGTGTTCTTTATTGCCGTTTCTATGTTATCCAACCGCTTATTAAATTCGGGGTGTTCCGGGTATTTTGTAGTTTCCTTTACCCTATGCTTTGCCGTATTCCAAAATTTCGGTAAAACATTTTCAGGCGTATAGTATTTCATTTTATAGCCTGCATTACAGATACGGGCAAAAATTGCTGTAGGTGTGGGGCTTGTTGGTCTTTTGAGATAAAATGATACTTCCATGTTTTTAGCTATTTAGTATAATAGCATAAAGGTAAGTATAATTCAGATACGGGGTACACGTTGGGGTACACTTTTTTTATATCACATTATATTAAAAACATGGTTAACTATATTTTTAATCCTTTGAAATCCTTTACTGGTAAGTGTTTCAGTAATATAATAAAGTATAAATAAGTATAAGCAAATCAGGTTTGGACACGTCCGCTCTTAAAATCAGTTTAGCAGCAATAGTAACTGCATTATTTTCATAACCTTTTCCTGATAATTCATTCAATTTTTCTTTAATTATAGAGGCCCCCCAGAAAAGCCATTTTTTTTTCTTGCAGTATTTTCCAAGTTCTGCTTCCCTTTTTTTGTAAACCTTACCTGCAATTAATCCGTAAGAAAATTTAGTTGCCTTATTGATAAACCCTTTTGCAAGCCAATCTTTTTTAAGGCGTTTGGTTAAAACGTTTCTGTAATTTTTACAAGTAAGTAATTTATAATAACCTTCTTGTTTGGTAGTTTCTTTTATAACATCTTCATAATCTACACCCTTACTATCTAAATAGGATTTAATTTCAAAAAGATAAACCGTATTTAAAGAAACATCCATTGCGATAATATCAATTTCTGGGCGCGGGATGCTTTCTCCTGAAATTTCCAGTTTTTCTTCTTTTGTTAATTCTATTTTAACTGAGTGTTTGACCCAGTATTTATCAGCATCTAATAACTGACCTGCCAATTGTTCAAAAGCATCAATAGAATTACTAATTTAAAAACAATAAATGTAGGTAAAAAGGTTGAAAAAATAATTTATACCATTGTGTTGAATAGATATACATTTGGTAACGTTACCATTATGAGCCTAACTTCATTTCTAAAAGATACGGAAAACCAAGACGTCCGAAATGAGTTAAAAACTAAGTTTTTAAGACCTCAATTCAATCTGAAAATTGATATAAAAGCCCCACCACTTACAAGAAATGGGGGTATTGTAGGCACAGCATTTGATTATTTGTTCAGAAGTAATCTAAAATACATACACCCCAAACATAAATTTGATGAAACCGGCTGGGTAGCAGACCGGGCTTTTATTGTGCTTAAAACCAAGTTTGGTAAAAAAAAATTGTATTGTGAGCCATTAAAAATTCTGAAAAGAAAATACAAGGAAGCAAAAGTTAATTTTGAATTGTACCATAAAACGGGTGAGGCTACGGACGCTGTAATTGATAGTTCAATCTTTCTTGCCAAACTTGATTTATATACCCGAAGTGGTTACTTAGACACTAATTATGATAATTGCAGCCAATTAGATATACAGGATATTAGGGCTATGCTTTCCGTTATTAATCCCGAAACATTCAAGATAAATAAAAGGTGCTGGCTTAACCCTGTTTTCGGTGGGTCTGCCTTTGTCGGTGGCGCTGATGCTGATGCTGATGTTATAATTGATGATACGCTAATAGATATTAAAACAACAAAGCATCTTAAACTTAACAGGTCCGATTTAAACCAGATAATTTGCTATTATATACTATCATTAATGGGTGGTGTTAACTGTAAAGAAAATGATATACCTATTAAAAATATCGGTATATACTTTGCAAGATATGGTGAATTATGGACTGTCCCGCTTTCTGGATTAGGTGAAACACAAACGTTTCACGACTTTAAAAACTGGTTATTTGCTTACAGCAGGGAAGATGGACTTTCTTATGATATTGTGATTGCAATAATTTCAAAACTTTATACTAAGAAAAAACGAAAAAAGACAACGATTTTATGATTGCTTTTTTTCATTGTAAAAGTAGCCCAAAGTTTAACTTACACTCTTTATTAGAACCCTTTTAGTTATTAAAAATATATTAATATACGCTGTGGGTATGACTTTCAACTTTATTAGTATTACCTCTTTGAAAAAAAGAGGGGAGTGTGTTGCGCACCCAGCGTGTGTTTTACTACCTTACTGCACAACGACTTATCAACTAAACAACTTGGTTCTTTAGCAGGTCTTCAAATACATCGGCTTTACGGATGAGTTTGGGCTTGTTGTCTTTGATCATTACTTCGGCGGGCTTGAGGCGTGAGTTGAAATTGCTGCTCATTTCAAAGCCATAGGCTCCCGCATTGTGGAAAACGAGGTAGTCGCCCTCACGCACCTCATTGAGTACGCGGTCCCAGGCGAAGGTGTCGGTTTCACAGATGTTGCCGACTACCGTATAGATGCGCTGCGGGCCATCGGGGTTTGAGATATTTGTGATGCGGTGGTATGCCTCATAAAACATGGGGCGTATGAGATGGTTAAATCCGGAGTTTACGCCTACGAATACAGTGGCTGTGGTTTGCTTGATCACATTGGCTTTTACTATAAAATAGCCGCACTCGCTCACGAGGTACTTGCCGGGCTCAAACCATATTTCTATAGGGCGGTTGTGTTCCTTTTCAAATTCGGCTACTGCCTGCGCTACTTTTGTGCCCAGGGTGGTTACATCGGTTTCCTTTTCATCTTCTTTGTAGGGCACTTTAAAGCCACTGCCGAGATCTATGAAATCAAGCCCCTCAAAATGTCCGGCAATGCTGAACATCACGTCAAGCCCCTGCAGGAACACATCTATATCTTTTATCTCGCTGCCGGTGTGCATGTGCAGGCCCTGAACATGCAGCTTTGTGGTCTTTACAATACGCTCAATATGGCGAAGCTGATGTATGGAAATGCCAAACTTACTGTCTATATGACCGGTAGATATTTTGTAATTACCACCCGCCACAATGTGCGGATTGATACGGATACAAACCGGATAGCTGCCGCCAAAACGATTGCCGAACTGCTCTAAAATGGAAATGTTGTCGATATTGATGCGCACGCCTGCTTCCACCCCGGCAAGGATCTCGCCGAAGTCAACGCAATTAGGCGTGAACAATATTTCACCGGGGGAAAACCCAGCCATGAGGCCCAGTTTTACTTCATAAATGCTCACACAATCGAGCAGGGCGCCCAAGCTTTTTATATACCTGAGGATATTGATATTAGACAGCGCCTTGCAGGCGTAGAAAAACTTTGTGGGATGGGCTTTGAAGGCTTCAGTTAGCTTATTGTATTGCGCGCTGATCTTCTCAGCATGATATACATAGACTGGTGTGCCATAGTCATTGGCTACGGAGATTAATTGTTCGTTGGTGAGTGGTTCGTACATATGGGCGGCAAAAATACGGGGGAAAGTTGAAATGTGGATAAGAGTTCTGGTGATGCTTGTCTGCATTCTCTGTTCCAGTACTTCATTTGGTAATTGACAAATGTTTCTATCTTTATACAACTTAATTGAGCCTTTTTACAAAACAGTATGACAAGTCCTGCTGAAATTACAGCAATTGCTGATAGCCGCTTCAAAGAGGCCCAAATACTGTATAACAACGGTATGTTTGATGGGGCTTTTTATCTGGCAGGGTATAGCGTGGAGCTTACCCTTAAAGCTAAAATATGTGAGAAATTTGGATTGCCAAATATATTTGCCGATGATTTTTCGGATAGCATAAAAGGCATTAATGAATTAAGAAAGCTGATTAAAACACATAATTTGTTTTTATTACTCATTATCGGAGGGCTAAAAGCAAAATTTGATATAGATAAGGCGGACGACAAGACTTTAACCAATGCTAATTCTTTGTTATTTAATTGCTGGGATGAGGATGTCAGATATAAACCTTGTGGACATAAAGATGGGAAAGATGTAGGAAAATTGCTAACTTTGCTTTCAGGCAATAATGGCTTAATATCATGGATTCAAAAGAATTAAAACAACGCTTAGATAAGTTTATGCAGGCTTGCAAGTCTAAGGGATATTCTATTGATGAATTGTGCATAGTTCCTGCTTATCCTGGCATCAGCGACAGTTCTTACAATGTGCAGGTTAAGGCCGATTGGCTCAATAAAACTATATGTTCTGAGGCATTGGAAATATTAATTGATATACTTTTTGAAACTACTGATGTTGAAACGAGAACCAATATCTTTTGCATCCAAATCTTAGACAAAAATGAGGATGTATCCTGTCAATCCAACGGTGTAGAAAGTCTTCAATTAGAGAACCATTAGACTACATGTGTAAGAGAACCTGACTTCTTGAATTGCAAAAACAAGAGTAAATTTATTTAAAGAAGTCTTGTACGACTTTTAAAGTTTGGCCTTTAATTTCTCTTTTTGATGTTTTTGAAATTTGATAAATTTTATTTTTTGATAAAAAAGCCTTAAATAATTTCCACTGAAACGGCTTTATATTTTTTGGCACAGCTACTCTCAGGTAGTTATTTTGGAATTCAATAAAATATGACTTCCCCAAAATAAGTTTGGGTTTATATACCTGAATATTTCTGCCTGTATGAAAAATCTCAATTAAATAATCACCATATTTTGCATATTTGTAAATATCATTTGCTTGATTAAGCAAATAATCATCAATAGTATAGGACGCTTTATTTTTAAGTTTTTTAGCAAAGTCCGGCCTTGTATTGTCTAACTCAATTTGTTCATCCTCATTAAAAAAATCTGCTTCCTCGGTAGACAAAATCCAATATCTGATTTCATTGTCATTTTTAGCAGCATTTTTATTGACAAAATTATTAGGAATAAAGTCTTGCTTACAGAGGTCAATATATGCATCATCTACTTGTCGTTCGCAATTATTTTTTACGAATTTTATTGCATCTTTCACAGCCTTAATATCATCTGAAACAAACCCACATTCAATTAGATTTTTCTCGGAATTCGCTGAAATATTCGCAGAACAAATTATTGCTTTGTTATCAAATACATATACTTTAGAATGTAATCCAACTTTACTATAAATGCTGACTCCTCTTTTCTGAAATTTTTCAATCTCATATGGATCAGTTTGACCAGTGACCAAATTTGATTTTTCCATTGCAACGTATCCCCACGGCTAACTACAGGGTGTGATTGTGATATATGCAACATTTCATTTATCTACTCCTTTATAAACTTCCTTACCTTACAGCCATTTACTTTTACAAAGATGAGGCTATGGTTACCTACATTCAGTAACTAATCAAGCAATTAAGAAAAAGGTACAACATTTTCAATAAGACCATGAAGAAATTCAAATCGGTAATTACCGGACACATCGATATAGTGGTACATCAAAAAGAGGATGAAATTGATGGTGTAAAACATCATTGGAATGATGTTTTAATTCATGGCGACTCGGAAGGCTTTAGGTCGCTGGCCCATCTTCTATTGAAATTGGCAGACCTCGACCAGGCAACTGTTGCCGATCTCCCCATGGGCGTCAGGGAACATGTGCATCTGCGACCAGGGCTTGAGCTGGCAAGCAGTTCAGTAGAAACTATTGTAGGTCGCCTTGACGCCAAAGGTACCGGTGCTTTTTATGATCGCTATATACCCAAAAAGCGTTAAGATATTTCTCCGTGCTGGGCGAGTTTCCCGCTGCACGGGATTTGTAATCCCGTGCTAAATAATTTGCAACCTCAATTTGGTTAAGGTCTGTCGAGCAATGGCTGTATTGCTCAAAGCTTGGGTTCAACACAAGATTTACCTGTGCTTCTGTATAACTTGGCAATAAAAGAAGGAGGAATAACAGGTGCTTCATAGGGTGTCTTATCTACTAAAGTTACATACTTCCTCAATCAAGACTGCTATTCAATCAATTTGCAACTATTGGTGTGGCAAAAGTTCTTTGATTTTATTTATGGGATGCTCAGGCATTCTTTCCAATACATCTTTTAACCAGTCGAATGGATTTATCCCGTTCATTTTGCAAAGGTAGCAGCAGAACGCTCAACTTCACGCAATTTTCAAATTCCCAAATTTTCAAAATAATAAACCCATTTTTATGGTGTAAACTAAATCGTAAACCTTAATATGATAACGAACGAAATTAAATGAATATTGTATCTGTTTTCATTCATCGGGTCATTCGGTAATTATGCTATTGAGCCATGCATTAATTGAGCCATTGAGCCATTGAGCCATTGAGAAATTGAGCCATTAAGCATTATCTTTGTACACAACTGAATTTATAGCTATTGTTTTATGCCGCAAATTGCCACAAAATCAAAGTCTGTAAGGCTCTCCTTTGAGGAGTTCAAACAGGGCGTGCTGGATGATTACCGCATGGCTGTCGCCAGCCGTGAGGCCAGTCTTATAGGGCGCCGCGAGGTCCTTACCGGCAAAGCGAAGTTTGGCATCTTTGGCGATGGTAAGGAGCTGGCGCAGATAGCCGCCGCCAAGTGCTTTAAAGCAGGCGATATCCGTTCCGGGTATTACCGCGATCAGACACTGATGTTTGCCACCGGCATGAGCAATATACAGGAGTTTTTCGCACAGCTTTATGCCGATATGAGTGTGGAAAACGAGCCTTCTTCGGCAGGACGTATGATGAATGGCCACTATGGCACCCGCTGGCTGGATGAAAACGGCGAATGGAAAGACCTGACCAGTCAGCCACAATCGAGCAGTGATATATCTCCCACCGCAGGCCAAATGGTGCGGGCGCTGGGGTTGGCCTATGCCTCAAAGATGTACCGCAATATCGAGGAACTGCAAAATGGTTTTGAGAAATTTACCAATAAGGGAAATGAAGTCATATTCTGTACTATAGGCGATGCCGCTACATCAGAGGGATTGTTTTGGGAAAGTGTAAATGCGGCAGGTGTACTGCAGGTGCCACTCGCTATTTTTGTGTGGGATGATGGTTATGGTATCTCCGTTCCGCGAAAGTACCAGACCACTAAAAACTCCATATCAGATGCACTGGCAGGCATGCAGTGGGATGAAAAGAAGGGTGGTATTAGCATATATACGGTTAAGGGCTGGGATTATGCAGGGCTGGTAGAAACTTTCCAGGCCGGCATAGCAAGAGTGAGAGATACACAGATCCCTGCCATATTCCATGTGCAGGAAATGACGCAGCCACAGGGGCACTCCACATCAGGGTCGCATGAGCGCTATAAGAATAAGGAGCGGCTGGAATGGGAAAAAGAATGGGATTGCATTCTTAAAATGAGGCAATTCTTGTTAGAGAACGGTATAGCCACAGAAGATGAGGTTGCCTCACTGGAGGAGGAAGCAAAAACAGAGGCAAGAGAAGCAAAACAAAGAGCATGGGATAACTTCCTGTCGCCAATAAAAGAGCAGATACAGAAAGCCACAATTCTTTGCAACCAGGCCGTATATGAAGCCGGTGATAATGCACAGGCAATAGCCTCGCTGGTAAGAGACCTTAATGCCATAAGGGAGCCCATACGCAAAGACGTAATGCAAACACTTGGCAAGATATTGAGCCTTTGTGCGGGGAGTGGTGAGGCAATAGCTGCATTGCGCAAGTTTTATGAAAACGTACAGGCGGATAATAAGGAGAAAAATTCATCCCACTTACATTCCCAGTCTCGCTACAATGCCATGAATGTGGCAGAAGTAGCAGCCCAATATGATGCAGATGCACCGGTGCTCAATGGATATGAAGTGCTCAATAAATTCTTTGACCAGGCATTTGCTGCAAACCCTGCATTAATTGCCTTTGGCGAAGACCTCGGTAAGATAGGTGACGTAAACCAGGGGTTTGCAGGGCTGCAGGATAAGTATGGTGCTTTGCGTATTACAGATGCAGGCATCCGTGAGGCTTCTATAATAGGGCAGGGTATAGGCATGGCTATGCGCGGCCTGCGCCCGATTGCGGAGATACAATACCTCGATTACCTGCTATATGGCCTGCAGCCGCTGAGCGATGATGTGGCTACGCTGCAGTACCGTACACGTGGCGGCCAGAAGTGCCCGCTGATTGTGCGTACCCGTGGCCATCGGCTGGAGGGGCTATGGCATAGCGGCTCGCCCATGGGCATGATCATTAACTCGCTTCGTGGCATGTATGTGTGTGTGCCGCGCAATATGACGCAGGCCGCAGGTATGTATAATACACTGCTGCAATGTGATGAGCCTGGCCTGGTAATTGAGTGCCTGAACGGCTACCGGCTAAAAGAAAAGCTCCCGGCCAACCTGGGCACTTATACCGTTCCTTTTGGAGTGCCCGAAGTAATAAGAGAGGGCGCAGACATAACTATAGTATCTTATGGCTCTACACTCAGGGTGATCGACGATGCCATTAATACTTACCTGGCACCAATGGGCATAGACTGTGAGGTCATAGATGTGTGTACCCTGCTGCCCTTTGATATAAATCACATAATTGTAGCCTCGTTGAAAAAAACTAACAGGATTGTATTTATAGATGAAGATGTACCGGGAGGAGCTACGGCCTATATGTACCAGCATGTAATGGAAAAACAAGGTGGCTACAAATGGCTGGATGTGGCTCCCCGCACTATTTCTGCGAATGCCCACCGGTCGGCTTACTCCACCGATGGAGATTATTTCTCAAAGCCTAATGCTGAGGATATTGCAGGGGTAATAGCCGAAATGATGAGGGAATAATTTAATAATAATCGCTCAATGGGAATTAATCATAACTTAGTCTAAACTAACCAATTAACCGGTGGTTAAATATTGCGTCAATATTCTTAGGATCTTCTTTATTGTATTATCCGTTATTTTATTAGTAATGCTTTTGGTATGCGTAGCTCACTACATCTTTAACGGGGAGCGGCAAAATATTACCTCATACCTGATGACTGAGTTGCTGATCAATTTATTGGCGTCAGTTTTTATAACCTCGCTTCTTACCATGCTGTACAGGCAAATAGAGGGTTGACACAATGCCTGCTCATGCAGCAGCAGCATAAGGAGGAAGAATATGGTTGCCGGGCTGAATGGCGCTTAGAACAAGTTTTTTTGCGGCCTTCTCGGCTTCTTCTTTATTACTGGCTTTTATCATGGCATACATGATCTTACCCATATACTCATAATAATATTCTGAGTCGTGGTCAAATCTTTGGTCAGCTACCTGGCTCCCGGCTACTTCATTATTGGCGAACATTACTTTGTAGATATTCATAGTTTCGATTTTTAATCATTCATAAATCCGTTAGGTATAATTAAAGGACCGTGCCACCAAAAAAATACCAGCTATATGCATTGCCGGGACTCATTTTTCTCTCTTCAAACCATTCATCAGGTCTACAAATGCATATGCATCTGCACCACCCCTGAATGTGTACCAAATCGTCTTTTTGCGTTCTTCCTTATTGTTTTTGTACAGGATGATACAATCCTTATTATCAGCGCAACTGATGCTTACCTGGTATAGAGTGTCTGTATTGTTTTTTGTATTACTATAAGTGCAATGATAAGTGACACCGGCATAAGGTATTTGGAAATCCTGCTCGTTGCCCATGTTGTTTGTCTCTATGACGATAACGCTCCCCGCCTTGCGGACATTCACTTTGTTGTCCGGCATATTTTGTTGCAGCAATGCTTCTATTTTAGCTGTTGAAGACGAAACCTGGCCATGAGCGACAACAATACAGAGCGTTAAACAAACTGTAATGAGCCATATTTTGCGGGATAATACTTTCATAAACTGAACAATTTATATAGCCTGTAAGAAAGCCTGGCACGCAAATACCACATATGCACTGTTTCTATGTACTTTCCATAAACAGCAGCCGCAGCTAGTAGCAAGGTATGCAATCCGTGAATAATATTTAGTAATTTTATGAAATAGTCGAAGTCAAAATTTACAGGCAAACAAACATCTATGAAACAAAGTATATACAAAATCCTGGCGCTGCTATTTTCCTTACAAGTCTCTGCTGGTGCCGGTGCGCAGGTAATTGAAAGATTTGCGGGTGATTCTGTTTTAGGATATTCCGGGGACCGCGCGCCTGCGGTATTGGCGGAACTGAACCAGCCTGATGCCCTGGCCATGGATGCTGCTGGGAATGTATATATAGGGGAAGGAAATGGCAATGTAATACGCAAGGTAGATGGCGGCGACATTATTACCACTTTTGCCGGCACCGCTGCCACGGGTTACACGGGCGATGGCCTGCAGGCTACGATAGCTACGTTCAACGGCGTGGAAGGCCTCGCTTTCGACCCTTCCGGCAACCTGGTGATCGCAGACTTTGGCAATGACTGCATCAGGCGCATAAATATCGCCACAGGGATTATTTCTACTATTGTGGGTATAGGCGGCGCACCGGATACTACTGGCGATGGTGGCCAGGCCACTGCGGCGCACCTTGATCGCCCGATGGGTGTAAAATATGATGCGTCAGGCAATCTGTATATCTGCGACTGGGGCAATAACAAGATCAGGAAAGTGAATACCTTAGGCATAATCTCGTCAGTTGCCGGCAGATATGCTTACGGCTACACCGGCGATGGCTTTGCTGCAACTGCAGCCCAGTTATATGCGCCCTATAAAATGGCATTCGACCCATCTGGCAATTTGTTCTTTGCAGATGGCGGCAATAACTGTGTGCGGGAGATAAACATGTCCACCGGCATTATCAACACGGTAGTGGGTAATGGCACTCCGGGTTTAAGCGTAGACGGTAGCCCGGCATCTGCATCAATGTTAAACGGACCCTCATCAGTGGCTTTTGATGGCACAGGCAACCTGTATATTACTGACCGTGGTAACCAACGCGTTCGTATTGTCAATAGCGCCGGAATTATGAATACCGCTGCAGGTTCCGGGGCAGTAGGGGAATTCGGCGATGGCGGCCCGGCTACTGCTGCCGCCTTGAGATCACCCTTTGATATATTGCTCGATCCCAACCTCAACCTCTACATCGCCGATATCAATGGCAATACCGTGCGTAAAGTAACGGCTTTGCCGCAGGCTGTTTTCGGCGCGCCTTCCGGCTTATGCATAGATAGCTGCATCACTATTGATGGTAGCTCGAGTACAGGTACCATAGATAGCCTCATCTGGTCTATACCTGGCATTACTTTAGCCAGTCCGCATAGCGCTATCATTACGGCATGTTTCCTCGCTTCTGGCACTTACTCCATTAACTTAACTGTGTATAATATTTCGGGCAGTAATGTTCAGAGTTCTTCTATTGTCGTTAATCCGCCGCCCAATCCCGTTGCTACTCCGCCGATCGGTGAAACTTTTTCTGTACCTCCTGTTTATACCAGCTATCAATGGTACAGCTTTGCGAACATACTCATTCCCGGCGCTACAAACAACACGTTCACAGCTCCCGCTATTGGCACATACTTTGTTGTCGTTGATTCAGGCGCCTGTATCGGCCAGTCAAATCCGGTATCTTTTCCCGAAGGAGTGCCTGCCATTCATAAAAATGCAAATAAATTCTGGCTCTCGTCGACTGATAACTCTATGCTGACCTTATATGCGGCACAACCGCTCAATGAAAATTTGGCCATAAACGTTTATGATATTGCGGGCAAACAAATAACTGCTGACACTTGGAGCGCGGGAAGCAATACCACGCAATTATATGATATGCAAATGCCACCCGGACTATATATTGTAAAGCTCAACAGCCCGGATACGCAGATAGTGCTGAAGTGGGTCAAACATTGACAACGAAGAGGGTTCTGGCGCCGGACAATTATATGCGAAGTATAGTTTCTTTGTTCATTCCGATAATATAGTCGCAGCAACCGGTGTTAAAAGCGTACATTCGCGTAACATGCAACAAAAAGAAATGATATTTTCTTCTGCCGAGGACATGGCTAATTACTTATCCAGGTTTGGCGAGTCGAACCAAATTTTTAAAGGTGATCACAAAATACACTATCGTTTCACAAACGGCATTTTTGAAAAAAGCCTCTCTCCACACAAAGCGCCGCCTACATCGCATAAATATTCGATAAGTAAATCAGGGTCTCATTTCATTATAAAAACAGAATCAAATGCCCTGTCCGGTGACG
>Ga0182030_10012195_pt1 | contig 17261 bp, 14 predicted proteins | sample 812S3MmetaG_FD_121299 | JGI IMG/M metagenome (GOLD analysis project Ga0182030, IMG submission 121299) | Permafrost microbial communities from Stordalen Mire, Sweden - 812S3M metaG (Illumina Assembly) | ecosystem: Environmental > Terrestrial > Soil > Wetlands > Permafrost | place: Sweden...
GCCGAGCTCCAGTCCCAATTCTCCTCGGACCAATCGCCCGATTGTATTTAAGGCCCAGATTCTGGGGTTCGCGATCTACGGCGCCCCGTTTCGATCTCGTTACACATTGCTGAGATGCGATAAATACAGTTATCACAACTAGAGAGTTTTTGATTTCCTTTGAAATTCGGTGTATGAAGGCAAAATGACCCATTGGCGCTCTGAATTCAGGCCCATGCCGATCGCCCCGCAACCGGTGCTTCTTGGCCCGTTGGCGGACTTGCTCGAATGGCAGGCGATGGCGCAGGGGGCCTACTCTGTCAATACGCTGCGCGCCCAGAAAGCGGACGGGGCAATCTTCCAGGCGTACTGCGAATCGGTGGGGGAGCCGTTTCTGCCGGCGAATCCGCACACCGTGCGTGCATTTATCGGTGCCCAAGTGAAGGCCGGCAAGAAGCCCGCGACGATCCAGCGCTACATCGCGACGATCTCGCGCGTGCACACCGCCGCCCATCTACACAATCCGTGCTCCAGCGAAGCGGTCCGATTGGGACTGAAGAAAATGGGTCGGGAAACCTCCGCTCGCCAGGATCAGGCGCATCCCTTGAACTGGAAGGACATCAAGGAATTTATAGGTAGCGCCGGCGAGGGCCTTCGAGCCGATCGTGAGCGCGCCATGCTCTGCGTCGCCTATGAAACCCTCGCCCGTCGCGGCGAGCTCGTGGCGCTCGAGCTCCGAGACATTGAATTTCATCCGAACGGCACCGGGCAGGCGCTGATCCGGCGCGGCAAGACAGATCCTATGGGGCAGGGGAGAGTGGCCTATCTATCCCGCACGACGGTGCGATGGCTCAAAGTATGGCTGGAGCACGCGGGGGTGGAGGAGGGCGCGGTATTTCGTCGATTGATCGGCCGCGCTCAAGTTGGCGGCGCCCTCAATTCCGGTAGCGTCTCGCTGATCTTCAAACGGGTGGCGCAGTGGATTGGGATGCCGGCGCGATACGTCGCCGCGATTAGTGGCCACTCGACTCGCGTCGGAGCGACCCAGGATCTCGCGGCCCTCGATATTGATCTTGCGGCCATCACCCAGGCCGGCGGGTGGAAATCGCCGCGCATGCCGCTGCAATATGCGGAGAAGATCAATGTGGGAAGATCCGGCATGGCTAGGGCGGCGGAGAAGACGGGGAGGGATTTGATTACTGAAGAGGTATTGAAGCTGTGACTGAGGTACCACGCGACCTTCCTTGGCAGATCATGCTCACCGGTCCGGGCCTTGGGGCAAGCGATGCGTCTACGCGCGCAGGGCTTGAGCAGATTCTCGAGCTCTTTACGGAGGTAGGTGGATTGGTGGTGCAAACGACCGCCGGCGATGTCAGTGTGACGCGGGATTTTCCGAGTGACTACACGATCCAGGTCGATCGACTTCTGGGAGAGATTTTCAAGACTAACCCCGCGGTGACCGGCATCAGATTGTTAGGGGCCGAGAATGCGCACACGGCGACGCCCGATGATCCGCATTGGTCCGCGCACGGCAAAGCGTACGCGAGCATCGAAGAGGCCTCCGTGCGGGGGAAACTAACACCCGACGCGGCCCGAAAGCCTTCCGTGATCGCGTGATCGTCGAGGGCGCTTCGAAGCTTGTGGCCGATATGGCCTCGGTTGTTGTCCAACAGAGGTTGGGGGCGCGCATACCATCGAGTGACGAGCCGCCGACGTGAAACCCATGGAGGCGTCGCTGGACAGCGTCTATCGGGCCACGACCTTTCGCGTCGAAACTCCCAAAGGCCACATCGACATCCGCGTAGGCCAAAAGCAGCCGAAACTCGACACACTCCTTTTGCGGCTCGGCGCAACGGAGTGGGCCTACGTCACAGGATGGAATCCGGGTTCGCGCCCGGTGAGTGCGGATCAGAATGCATTGGCGCAAGACGAGCTGCTGCGACTAATTCGATACCGGGGTTTCGCGTTTTACGAGGGTGACGGTATTCCGGACAACGAAGGCTGGGCTCCGGAGCGCAGTGCTTGGATTGCGGGGATCAGTCGCCGGGAGGCAGCCGAGTTAGGTCGGCAATTTGGGCAAAATGCGATTATCGTTGGGAGTTTGGGAGGTGCAGCCGAGTGGCTGTTCTTGTGAGCGTAAGTAAACTAGCTCACGAAAAGAAGTTCGACGCTCGCAGGCGGTTGAGGAAGCCCACGTCGGGCGTTGAGAGATGTTGAGGATGAGTTCAGAATAGGGGATGGGTCGTTACAGGGAAGTAAAGTGTCCGAATCAATCTTTGATAAATACGAGTTGCAGGCCAGAATGTTGCCTGCCGTTCTCGTTCTTCTGCCTGCAATCGTACTTGCTTTACATTGGCGGCACGATGGCATCACGCTTGAGTTAGGGACATTGGTAGTCGTCTGTGGAATGGCGCTAGCGTACCTTGGCGCAAAGCTGATACGGGCACTTGGCCGCCGAATTGAGCCCATTCTATTCAGCCGCTGGGGTGGCATGCCGTCGGTGCAGATTTTACGTCATCGTGACACCACATTTACGGCTCCCCAAAAGCTGAATTTCCACGCCAAACTTGCCGCAAAGGCCCATTGCGTCATGCCAAACGCGGCGCAAGAGACACTCGATACTCGCTTCGCGGATGAGCAGTATTTGAAAGCCAGCAATTGGTTGCGCACAAATACTCGTGATCCAGCACGATTCCCTACCATTGCGGCCGAGAGTACTGAATATGGCTTCTTTCGCAATGCCTATGCGGTTCGATGGATTGGCGTAGCTGTCGCCGGCGGTAGTCTGCTTTGCTTGCTCACCCCACGAGCATTTCACGTTCAACCAACTTCGCTTCACGCTTTCATTCAAACCCTCGCTGCCATGTCATCTGGGGAAAGATGGATCGTCGCATTCGATCTTTTGTGGGCAATCATTTGGTTTGTTATCTTTCGTGATCGAATCGTGCAGAGCGCCGCATGGCGCTACGCTCGAGCGTTGGTGGAGGCATCCGACTCGATCTAATTGAGACTAATAAGCAATGCAATCGGAGGGAACCGACAATGGATGGTCCAAAGGAAGGCAACCCGATATTAGTTCCGGGAGATAGGTCGGGCGAGCCAAGCAACCGCGTTTATGTCCGCGTTGATTCCGTGGAACAATTGGCACCTGAAAGCGACGATTTCATTCTTCGGTTTGACGGCGTCGATGCAGACCGATTTGACGAGACTAGACTCGACGGACCGATCACAGAGGGGATAAGGGACCTTCCACTAGCCATTCTTGAGCTGTTTTCGGTAGATCAGGATAGCTCATTTAGAAAGTCTGGCTTGTTAGGTGAAATGACGCCAGGTAGTTGGCTCGAGATACGGTTGCAAAACCAAGCCGCTGATGCGTTTCCAATTGACTACTATACAAACCTCTTTGGTGACCCCGTTACTCGTTACGCCTCCAGTATTCAACGAGTGGATATGGCGCGTGCGCGCAAATTGAGCACCGCATTTTCGCTCGAGGATGTGGATGATGGATTCGAGCAGACAATTGCCGAAATTCTTCAACGCGCTGACCGATCCGCATTCATCAATGTCCTCGATGTCGGCCAGGGCAATGCAAACGCACTTTGGCTGCAGGGCGGCGGCGCCTCCCTCTATTTTGATTTCGGAGGCGGCGTACTGGGGAATGCAAAGACATTTCCAAAGCAATTCGCCACTGCATGCTTCTCCAATCAAGCTCCAGTCTTATTGTCGCATTGGGATTGGGATCATTGGTCAAGCGGGGCGCGCTTTCCACAGGCCCTCGATTCCGAGTGGATCGCACCACGACAGGAACTCGGACCCGTTCACCGTGCATTCGCATGGTTATTGCACTCCAAGGCCCATTTACACCTATGGCCTAAGAGTCTTCCTAGCCTATCCACGCCGCATCTAGTAGTCGAACATTGTACGGGTACAGATCGCAATAATAGTGGTCTCAGCATGGCCGTCCAGCGGGAGCTTCCTGGAGGAGGCACCGAGATGGTGCTTCTGCCTAGCGACGCTGACTACGCAAGTATTCCATTGTGCTCCGGCATGTCCTTCGGTGCGGTGGTCGCGTCTCATCATGGCGGTCTTGTGTCGGCCTCACACATTGCTAAGCCGATAGGTTCCAATAGGCAGATGGTGTACTCCGTTGGGCATGGAAATAGCTACGGACATCCGAAATTGCATGCACTCCTTGATTATCTGACGGCTGGATGGAGCCCCAATCACACCTATTCGACGGCTCAACATACCCGACGGCGACCGTGCAACGTTGCCATTATGCTTAAAGGAAGCACACCCCGGACAGGGTGTCCAGCGTGTCGCCCCAAGATTTTTGCTTACTAAAGGACCAACACTCATTAGGCGAACGGGACGTTTGCGTTTGAAGAGACCCTATGAAATGTGAAATTGAATTCATGCCGGTGGGTACTGGTGCGAAGCCTGGTGATGCGATTGTCATTCGATATGGAGAACCGGCAGCGTACGAGTTGATGATCGTCGATGGGGGAACGCTCGATACGGGGCGAGAGCTTGTCAATCACATTCGCGGGACGTTCGGGTCGCAAGTGGTTATATCTCATGTTGTTCTCACCCATCCCGATGCCGATCATGCGTCCGGCTTGCGGACTGTGCTGGATGAATTGGCAGTCAAAAATCTATGGATGCACGTGCCATGGGTGCACGCCGAGGCTGCGGGACCCTACTTCGCCAATACAAATTGGACAGTCGAAGGATTAACAACGTCTCTTAGACAGGAGTATGACTTACTAGCGGAGATCTTCGACGCAGCAGTCAGAAAACGCATAAATATTTATGAGCCCTTCGCGGGTACAACAATCGGACCGTTTCAGATCCTGTCGCCGGATCGGAGTGTCTACGATCTTTTGATGCCCCAGTTTGATCGCACTCCTGAACCCAACCGGGCTGCGATCGAGGCGACCGGCTTTTGGATCGGAAAAACGCAAAGGCCGGGAGCGTTGGGTCGATTGTTCGAACAGGCGTTCGCCAAAATCCAGCAATGGGTGCCGGAATCTTGGGCTAGTGAACGCCTAAAGGATGGCGGAATCACAAGCGCTAGTAACGAAAGTAGCGTAGTTCTTTATGGCGCTTTCGAGCAAGGCAGAGTTCTTTTGACCGGAGACGCTGGTATATGGGCTCTGTCTCTTGCTGCGCATCGAGCGGAGCAGCTGGGATTTCCATTGCAGTCCTTCTCGTTTGTGCAAATACCTCATCACGGAAGCCGACGAAACGTAGGTCCGACCGTACTCAACAGAATATTGGGACCGCTTCTACTTCAAGGCCCGCAGCACCGCTTTTGGGCTTTCGTTTCAGCACCGGCAGAAGATGATACGCATCCGCGAAAGATGGTCACGAACGCTTTTATGAGGCGTGGGGGCACTGTAGTAGCCACGCAGGGAGATAGAAAGATCTATTACGGGGGGTTTCCAGTGCGACAGGGATATGGCGGCGCGGTACCGATGAGCTTTGCTGAGCGAGTTGAAGAATATGATTGATCTACCGGCTCTGTTGATACTTGGAGATGGCGAAGAGCATGATTTGAGGGCGTGAGATACAGGCTAATGGACACGATTACAACAACTCTCGAGCGTGAATGGTTTGCGAAGATTGTCGACAGATCAAAGCGAACTGAGTATCGAGAGATCAAACCCTACTGGACCAGTCGGCTGAGTAAGGTACGGACTCCGTTCCGTTTGGTATTGCGCAACGGGATGAATCCCCCGATTCCTGTATTGACGGTGCGGATTGACCGGATCGTGCCGAATCCGAGGCGGAAGGGCAGGAAGCGGAAAGGCAGCTATGCGCTGCATATTGGACGGGTACTCAAAGTTGAGCATTGGGATCGGAAGAAGAGGAAACCAAAGAGATAGTTATATGACGGACAACAAATACACGAAACCCGAGCGGATTTGGCTGCGCAATCACCCCGATTACAACGAGAAATGGGTACAGGACCTGTTAGCTGATGATCCCTCAATCCTCGGCCTTGGGGATCTTGTGCTGCGAGATCGGGAGCGGAGCCAACCGCGAGCTGGACGACTCGATCTTCTAATGCAGGACCCGGACACGCAGCGTCGGTATGAAGTCGAAATACAGCTCGGCCCGACAGACGAAGCTCACATCATTAGAACCGTTGAATACTGGGATATAGAACGGAAGCGCTACCCGCAATACGATCATTGCGCCGTATTAGTCGCGGAGGACATAACCAGCCGGTTCCTCAATGTCGTTTCGCTATTCAACGGTGCCATTCCCCTTATCGCCATTCAATTACAGGCGCTCAGGGTGGGAGCACATGTCACCGTGGTATGCACAACTGTTGTTGACGAAATGACTCGGGGACTCGTCGACGAGGACGAGGATGCCGCATCGGCACCGACCGACAGAAGCTATTGGGAGAAACGCGCCACTAAGACAACGGTAGCGCTGGTTGACCGCATGCTTGTAGTGCTTCAGGGATTAGATCCATCACTGAAGCTCAAGTACAACAAATTCTATATAGGGCTCGATAAGGGTGGTCAAGCCTATAATTTTGTATCATTTCGTCCGCGAAAAAGTCAATTGAACTTTGAATTGAAGCTGCCACAGTCGGATGCACTGGATGCCGAGATCGAAAAAGCCGGCCTCGATGTCTTGGAATATAACAAGCGCTGGGGTCTCTATCGGTTGCGGCTGTCTGAGGAAGATATAACTAAAAATGCCGAGGTGCTGACAAGCCTTGCCCGCCAGGCCTACGAGCGGCGAGTTAGTCTTTAGTTGCGCTGGGCCGGCGACCACGTGTGCATCCTTGAGGGTCGCCAGGAATCTGGCGAAATATCTGGGTACACGATGGCGACCGATCATGGTCACCGAAGAAGAATCATGTAAAAAGGAGCCACGCCTGTGGATAACACTTCATGGATCGAGTCCCAGATTCTCTGGCAGCGGCTCAGTTTCACACCGAGTGGCGAATTTACCGAAGCGTAATAGATGGCGCGTGAGATATGGCTCAGATGCTTCGCATCGCTGAGCGAGAACGGATAACCCTCGCGTTTGAGCTGTTGAATAATCCGAGTCTGGTCAACTACTGTTTGGGCGATGACGGAATTGGCCAGCAGCTGGTTCGCAATAACCGCCTTTTCCTGGTCCACCGGGCTGTTGGTCCGAAGGACTCCGCGGCTTCCGATGTTCAGATGCGCGGCGAAATCATGGAAATGCTCCGTCTTATTGGCTTCGTGGGTCACCGTTCGACGCAGCTCCTCGCTGTCAATCCAACGCAGCAAATAGATGGTCCTCAGTACACACCCGAGTTCACGGAATGCGCGGTAGATTCTGTTGCGGCGACTATAGCTGTTCAGGCGGGTGAGAACCCAGGAGGCCTCGACACGCCCACTCTGGATGGCGAGCGCGACGCGCAAGAACTCCTTCCAGTGAGACTCAATCAACGCCCAGTCGATGACACCCCCGTAGAGGTGGGCCGTCCGTTCGAGGCGCAGGGTCATGTCCGGTCGGTACAACTTCAGGCTGCGCCACTGGCGAATGCGCGGCATCAACTCAACGCCCAGCAGGTGTGCAAGCCCAAACAGGGCAGCCGACTGTCCGTGGGTATCGGAGTAGACCCCCGTGGCCTTGACCATCGATGGATTGTTGAAAAGGGCATCGAACAGGTAGGTCCCCTCATAGGCGCCGGCGAGGATGAAGTGCGTGAAATAGGCAATGTAATTCGTGCCAACGTGGCGATAAGCAACGCCGCCGGTCTTCCCGTAGCGGATATGGTAGGAAGTCTGGATGTTATCGTCCCACGTGGGGATGAGACACCCATCGGCCGCGACCTTGTCGCTGGGTCCCCAGACCGTCGGTGGCTCGCATTTGGCGTATACGTTGAGTACATCCGCGCAGGCGGCACGCAGAGAATCCGATCCCATGTGCCGACGATGAACGAACGAGAGCAGATGAGCGGATACCGGCTCGTCGAAATGGCGGGCGGCTTGGGCCGGTCCGAGGCCACTCCCGAAGGCAAAGGCCGTGAGCACGCAGCGGCGCGGCTGATCCTCGATCTGCGCGCTCAGGCGTCCCGGCGGCCCGAAATGCCGGGCGAAGCCGCTCCAGCGCTCCACATTAGATAGGGCCTCGAGTACGGTGCGGTTCGGCATTCTGTCCTGGATCGTATCGGCGAGATCCTTGGCCGATTGCGGTGGCGTGATGCCGGCAGGACGCGGGACGACGGGCTGCTGATTGGGCCCGAGGAGGACGGTCTGGTGATCGGCGACGCCCCGTTCAAGGCCGATGACATGGCGTTCGAGCTCGCGGTGCAGTTCTTGAATAAAGCCCTTGGGATCGTCCGGAAATCCCCGATCCCGAAGAAACTGAGCGACAGCCCGTGGTTCGGAGTCGACGGGGAAAATGTCGTCGGTCAGAGCGCCATAGTTGGCCGCGCCCTGAACGTGGATATCCCCGGCCTTTAGGGCATCAACCAGCTCAAAGAAAGTCGCCACCTCCAGAGCCCGGAGCCGATACAAGCCCGGCTCGTTTGGTACCGCCACGGAGTCGCGCCACTTGGGGTCGAGGAAGGCATCGTTGAAGGCCGACTCGAGGGTGTCGTCCGCTCGTTCACCTGGAAAATACTGAGCCTGCAGATCGGACAACGCGGCGAGCACGCCGGCGGCTCCCGGGGATGCGGCCAGTGGCAACGCCTCAGTGAGATCGTAGAGCCAGCGTCGATGCGAGCGAAGATGGGGTTCAATAAGGCGCCGCCAATCCTTTGCGCCTTTCCCCAAATGCTCTTCGCAGGCGCTCATGATGCGTTCCAGCCCACCGGCTTGCTGAAAGATCGTATCGATCTTAAGAGCGAGATCCGGTGCATCGTCGGGCCGATCGCGCCTTGGCCTCGATTCGGCCGATGAAGCGTGCCAGCATGGTGACCAGGTCATCCAGACGGGTGGCCCGGGTTCGCTGGATCAAACAGGCGAGCATCGTACGGCGCCGCGCGGGCGTGTATTCCCGTAGTTCCGTGGCCGTCAGGCGCCGTGCTTCGTCGGCCCAGGCATCTATCCTGGCCGGTGGAACATCGGCCAGAAGATCCTTTGGGAGCGAGATCTGACTTAAGGATTGCAGCTGTTTGAGGAGTTCGTCCAAGTGACTGCGGGACACCCGCTTAGTTGGCTTGCACAGCGTGGCGAACTCGGATTCCTGAGCATCCTTGGGTACGGTAAGTAGACAATCGAGCCTCTGTCGAAGGTTATCGTTCAAACGCCCGCTGACGGCCGTGAACCAGTCCTGGTTAGCCTGAGATTGGACACCACCGGCCAGTCGCCGGAGTGTGCTGAGCGCCGGCAGCTCGTAGTGCGCCGCGATGAGTGCTTCAATGGCACCGTTGATCAGGTCCGAAAGATGGGCGCGACCTCCCACGATGCGCTCGATGGTCTGAACCGCGAGAGATTCAGCGGCGCCGCCCCAGCGGTGAATGCCCAAATGGCGGCGGATCTCGATCCGGTGCCGGGCTCGGGTGCGCTTCGGATAGGTGGCCAATGTTAGCCCTGCAAGCCCCGCGCGCATTGCGATATATTCGACAATGGCATCCGGAATATCTTCCGGTGCAGGGAAGCGGCCAAGAACGGGGAACGTCTTGAGCAGGCACAAGAGACCCAGCCGAGCCTCAGAGGAGCTGCTGGTCTGCCAGACCCAGCGAAGTTCATCATGACGCGGTGTAAAGAATTGATTCAGGACAGCGGCGGTCAGCGGATCAGGGAATTCGGGGTAAGCCAGGAGAGAGGGATTCGGATCGGCCATCGGCGCACCAGATGCAAAAAAGACGGCATTTTGACCCGTCCCGGCGCTGACGGCCCATGCCTTTCATTCCTGTTGTGGGCTTATCCACAGGCGTGGCACCTTTTTACATGATTCTTCTTTCGAGGCCTCAAACGGGTGGCGCAGTGGATCGGGATGCCGGCACGGTACGTTGCTGCGATTAGTGGCCATTCGACTCGCGTCGGGGCTACTCAGGATCTCGCTGCCCTCGATATTGACCTCGCGGCAATCACGCAGGCCGGCGGGTGGAAGTCGCCGCGCATGCCGTTGCAATATGCAGAGAAAATCAACGTGGGAAGATCAGGCATGGCGCGGGCGGCGGAGAAGACGGGGAGGGATTCATGAACGGAACAACGTATGGAAGCGTTGTAACCGGCTCCTGTAAAACTGTAGCGGTTATGCGTCGACTCTAGAAATTTGTTAGCTAACCGCTGCTATCAGAGAAGCAGACCACAAGCAAGACACCACTACCTCGTTCCTTGAAGCGCTCTCGCGAATCGTGCACCAAGTATTGCCGATTATGTGCCTTTGGCCATCGCGGGAGTGGTATCGAAATGATGTACCATCAAAGCGCGGCCTCGCATACCATCTATCGCGCACTTCGCGTGTGGTCGCTTGAATTCGTATGAGTCTATTTAGTAACTGTACGTATTGAACGGAGTTCTGCTCGCATGTGGGTTACATCCGATCTCAATAACGAAAGCGATGTAGAACAAAAGTTCTTATATCCATTCCTGGTTGAACCGCCACCCCTTGGATTAGGACTGCCGCCTTCCGTTGTGCAGACAAAAGCAAATATCCGCCGATTTACGATTGGCAAGGGATCTGACCAGAAGTCGTATTACCCCGACTATCTGATTGTCAACCTTGGGTTCCCTCTCGTTGTAATTGAAGCGAAAGGACCGCAAGAAAGTTTATCGGATGGATTTCGAGAGGCCCGACTTTACGCCGCGGAGATTAATGCACTATTTGCACATCGGATCGCGCCGACGGAATTCGTGGTGGCCAGCAATGGCATCGACCTCATGTACGGATTTGCCGATCAAGCGCAGCCGCTGGGAGTCGCGGCGTGCGTTGGCCTGGGCGCATACTCCCCCCACATTGCTAAGCTCATTGAAATTATTTCCTGGGCAGCCCTGAAGACCAAATCTGACCGCCTTGCGAGACAACTCCGCTCGCAGGACCTCTACAAGCCGCGCAGATTAATCGGCGGCGTGGCATTTCAGAATGAGGAAGTTGGCCAGAATGCGTTCGGCGCGACGCTTACGTCGGCTATCTCAGCGGTCTTTAACCCAACAACCTCAGAGGAGCGTGCGATTGTCGCGCGCAACGCGTATGTGCCTTCTAAACGACGGGAACGTTATATCGATCCCATCGACCGAGTGATACGTGCGGCGCGACCACCTAGCGAAATCCACGCATCTGAAATAGAAGACTCATCGCGTCCCAATGAGTTGATTGGTAAATTGCGAATTCCCAAGGCCCTTGAGCATAAAGTATTGCTGTTGATCGGGAGTGTCGGGTCAGGCAAGTCCACGTTTATAGATCACCTGCTGGAGGTGGCACTTCCAAAGGAATTGCTGCAAACGACGGTTTGGTGCCGCATGAATATGAATGCGGCGCCCGTGGCGCCGACCGAGATTTATCCTTGGTTGCGCCGAGAGCTTGTTAAAGGATGTCGCGCATCGTTGGGCGATATGGATTTTGACGATCTCGATGTTCTAAAAAAGGTCTTCGCCGTAGAGATAATGAACTTTCGAAAAGGTGTAGGCAAACTATACGAGTCTCAAACAGATACTTATCAAGTAAAACTTGCCGAATTTATCGAGCGCGTTCAGCAAAACGAGGATGCTGTCGCAAAAGCGCACGTTCGATTTACGTGCGCGGAACGCGCCAAATTGCTTGTTGTGGTCCTCGACAACTGTGACAAAAAAACCCGTGACGAGCAACTGCTAATGTTCGAGGCCGCTCAGTGGCTACAGAAGGAGTTTCGCTGTCTAGTTATATTGCCATTGCGCGATGAGACCTACGATAACCACCGTCACCAGCCGCCGCTAGATACGGCCCTAAAGGATTTGGCATTTCGCATTGAACCACCGATGTTTCAACAGGTTCTTATGAGCCGCATGCGACTGGCGCTTAGCACGCTTGATGCGGATCAAAGTGAGAGACTTCAATTTGCGTTGCCAAATGGATTTCAGGTCGATTACCCCCGATCGGATCAAGCTTTCTATTTGACTTCGATCGTCAAGTCACTGTTTGAGCATGATCGCTTCGCGCGACGAATGATCATTGGGTTGTCGGGACGCAACATGCGGCGGGCGCTTGAGATCTTTCTCGAATTCTGTAACAGCGGCCATATCGGAGAGGATCAAATATTTAAGATTCGCCAATCTGAGGGCCGATATACGATCCCGTTTCATCAAGTAGCCACTGTGTTGCTTCGGATGAATCGCCGATTCTACGATAGCGATTATTCGTACATTAAGAACCTTTTCGCTGCGAATAAAGATGATGCGAATCCGGCATATTTCTGTAGATACATGATTGTTCGATGGTTAAGGGGCAAGTTTCAGTCGTCTGGAACTTCCGGCCAGAGAGGGTATTTCCCCAAGCGTGATATTAAGCGGGCACTTTTGCCATATGGTTTCGAACCGGATCAATTTGATCGCGAACTAAATTATCTCCTCGCCGCCCAGTGCATAATTGCAGAACATCTGAGGACGGATACGATAGAAGACGATGACCTCGTGCGTCTGGGACCAGCGGGCTTTGCACATCTAGAGTTAGTCGGAAACGTGAACTATCTTGCGGCGGTCGCAGAAGATACGCTTTTCGACGATCGGATCCAGGCGGAGCGAATAGCCAATCGGATACGCAATTTGGACGGACACCTACAGCTATCCACGGTTGCGGCGAACGCGGAAGAATTGGTGTCTTTTCTTCGCTCGATAAAGAAGCATCTAGAGCCAATAAATGGTTCGTTTATGGAGGATACAGGTCTTGCGGCGCTTGTCGATATCACGGAGGCGAGCGAAGCCGTGGTACGAATCACCCAATCGCACGCTGGCGATCCGTGGTTCCAAGCAGAAGTTAGATTGCCGCGCGCATCGCGCCATGCAACGACAATTGTGAACGTGAAGGAGTTCGGGTGTTTCACCGAATTCGATGATGGATTGGTAGGTCTTATCCACCAGTCTCACCTTGGCGGAATGGCTCCGTCGATCGGCGATCGAGTCCAAGTGGAGATCTTGTGGGTTGATGCGCCGCAAAGGCGGATGGGACTGCAGTTGATTTCGATTATTGAAGAGGAAGCGGGCGATACAATCGCTGGCCGGCACAACGACGTGCCGGCCGAATTGAGGAACTAGGTCTATGGTTCGGCAATCTGGGCCCGAAGGGATTTGCATGATCGATATCGCACTATAAGCAACCAGGGTGATTGTTTACCAAAATAGCAAGCGTGGCTTTCTAGACGACGCGTTCACCAAGGACATCGAGGACGTGATCCTGGATGCGTTCAAGTCGCGGATGGGCCGGACAGTTGCGCGATCCGAAATCCGATCCTGGAAAGAGTCGCTTGTATGCGTCGCGAAAGCGCTGAATGACGACGACATTCCAAGCGATTGCGGCGTAGCAATTGAGTACGGAATTCCGCAAACCTCGAAGCGAATTGATTTCATCTTATCAGGGGCCAACAGCGCTCAAGTCGAGCAGTTGGTGATAATTGAACTCAAACAATGGGAGAGCGCACGTAAGACTGATCGCGATGGGCTGGTTTCCACGCGTTTCTCACACGGAGAAAAAGAGGCGAGTCATCCGTCGTACCAGGCATGGTCGTATGCGTCCCTGCTCAGTAATTTCAACGAGGCAGTTTACAGCGAGAATATTGGGCTGCGACCGTGCGCATATCTTCACAACTACACCGACGATGGCGTCATTACTGACAGTTTTTACGCGCACTACCTAGAGTTGGCACCCGTGTTTCTTAAAGGGGAAACGGAAAAGGCAAAACTTCGCCAATTTATAAAACATCACGTACGCCATGGCGACAAGCGATCACTGTTATACCGAATCGAGAATGGACGTATCCGGCCATCGAAAGGGTTGGTTGCGAGTCTAACGGGAATGCTTGCTGGTCAGCAGGAGTTTGTTCTGGTCGATGACCAGAAAGTTGTGTACGAAACAGCATTGTCCCTCGCCAAGTGTGCAACTGACGAATCAAAACAGGTTGTGATCGTTCAGGGCGGTCCGGGCACTGGAAAGTCCGTTGTGGCGATAAATTTGCTCGTGGCACTTACGGCGCTTCGCCTGGTCGCAAAATACGTCACCAAAAATGCGGCGCCACGGGACGTATTTGAAAGCGTGCTGGCCGGTACACACCGAAAGTCGCAAATATCTAATTTGTTTACCGGCTCTGGTGCGTTCACCGAAACCCGCCCCAACGTGTTCGACGCGCTAGTGGTGGATGAAGCGCATCGGCTGAATGAAAAGTCGGGTCTATTCGGAAACCTTGGCACGAACCAAATTCAGGAACTCATTGGTGCGGCTAAGTGTTCGATCTTTTTTCTAGACGAGGACCAACGGGTCACCTTCAAGGATATTGGAGAACAGTCGGAAATCGCCCGATTTGCCCAAAGTGCGGGAGCGTCTGTCACCACGCTTGAATTGGCCTCGCAATTCCGCTGCAATGGGTCAGACGGCTACCTCGCGTGGCTCGACAGTACGCTGGGGATCCGCCCCACTGCAAACGAGACATTGGATGTAGAGGAGTTCGACTTTCGGGTGTTCACTTCGCCCGAAGCGATGCGTCGCGAGATCGCGGAGAAAAATCGCGTAAACAACAAGGCCAGAATGGTCGCCGGCTACTGTTGGGATTGGAACAGCAAGAAGAATGCCGACACGCGGGACGTTTTGATTCCGGAACACGGATTCGCAATGACCTGGAACTTAACAAAGGACGGGGGATTGTGGATGGTGGCTCCAGAGTCGGTTAATGAGATTGGATGTATCCATACGTGCCAAGGGCTCGAAGTGGACTACATCGGGGTAATTGTGGGGCCCGATTTGATTGCTGAACATGACGTGATTGTGACTCGACCGCTTGCGCGTTCGAAGCACGACAAATCCTTAAGTGGATACAAGAAGCTGTTGAAGGCGAATCCCGATGAGGCGAACCGAAAAGCCGATCTCATCATCAAGAACACGTACCGCACGTTAATGACGCGCGGAATGAAGGGATGCTACGTCTACTTTACGGATAAGGCTGCGGAGCGACATTTCCGCAGCCGATTGACCAATTGCGTTTCGGCACAAGCACTGGATAAGGTAGCCGAGCCCGATATGCCATATCACACGGATGGTAGGCCAAGGGATCCGTAATGCCTTTCTGATGGGTCATTCATTCACTCGCGCGACAGAATGCTTTGCCATCGCTCTGTAAGTTGTTCAACGGTATCGCCTGCGATCCACGCGGACGCCCGTAGTCCGGCGCCGTGTCCGTATGCCCAGGCGGCCACGCTAACGACTGCGGCCAAATCTACTAAAACCCCGGCGTGCCGCCCAGCATCGCCAATGGTTGAAGCGTGGTCCGCGTTGCGTTGTACCCAGCTTTCCAGGTGAGCTTCTGCGGCCAGGAGGTCGCTCTTTTTGCGGTTGCACTGTTTGTGCGCAAATACGAGGTTATGCGCGAGGTCTCGAGGGTAGCGCGACCACGGTACAAAATGATCGACCTCACCCGCATCGACCCGTTTCATGCAATAGAGGCACAGCCCATGTTGGATGTCCGCGAGCGGCTCGAGCATTCTGATCAGAGCTGCCCGTTCTGCGCCAAATAAAAATTGGCCGAGATCGGATGTAGCGCCAAGCAGGGATGCGTTACTAGGAATCGCTTGAATGAAGCGCTGCCACTCAGACTGTGTCATTCGGATGATCATTCCGTGAAATCGTCGGAAATTGGCACTAACTCCGGGCTTCAGTCGGATGCTTCCCGCAACGGGACTGCCCGAATACAAGAACTCGAGGGTTTCATTGCGCAGTACTTGCAGACGCCAAAGCGGCATCTTCTCGATAAGGCGCGCCGTTTGAGTCACAGCTGTTCCCCAAGCCTTCGATGCCCTGGCGATGGTAATCGTGGGTGACTTGATTCGGAGTTGTTCGACAATTGCGAGCATTGAGGCCTGTTGGCCCGTGTTCTGTATCAGGGTGCCGTACGTGCCATCAGCGACGCCCCGCCCGTAGGGCGCGCCTTGGCGCCAGTAAAGCTCTATAAACTGTTCGGCGATCAATCGGATGGATAGGTCGAGTTCACTGCCGTCGTCGCGTCCGAGCTGCACGGCGAGATCCGCAATCGAGACGAGCAGCGCATACTTGTATGTTGCGACAAACTGTCCCTCCGACAGCAGGCGTTCGATCTGCCCCAGGAATGCCACCTGTTCGGCGGGCGTCGGGCCGGCCGGTGCACTCATCCGGTTGTGCTGTCGCTTGGCTGGGAAACACCACTGAGATAATTCGCTTTCTGCGCAATGATGTGGCGTACGCCTCCCCGGGGATCGCCAACATCACCGTGGTATCTTGGGATGAGATGGACGTGAAGGTGAAAAACCGTCTGGCCTGCCGCGGCGCCACAGTTGATACCTATATTGTATCCATCGGGTTGGTGATTCTTCTCAATGGTGGCCTTGGCCTGATCAATGGCGTTGAGGAGGGCCACGTGTTCTTCGGACGTAGCCTCGAACCACGTCGGAATGTGTCGTCGCGGAATCAGGAGCGCATGGCCGGGCGACACAGGATAAGCGTCCCACAAACCAAACACCTGATCCCCGCTCAAAAATATGCGAGCTACTGATGGATTGCAGAAAGGACATTCCATGGCGAGAAATGGTATCTCAGTCTCATCCGGCGAGGGCGATCTCCCTCTCTGCTTGACCATGGTCTTATTGGCCCACCGGCAATTCCAGTCGGAATGGCCTCCTCGAAGCCACGGTTAACCGGTAAGCTTGACCTGATGGCCGCACTCGACCGAGGACTCTACGAAGTACTCATTACTGAGGCGCTCGATGCCCAATTAAGCCGGCTCGGCGACCGCCTCCAGGCCATCCGCGGCGACCTGCGGGCGGCAGAAGCCGCCGATCGCATCGGGCTTCATTTGGCGCGTGTCGTTGGCCAAGCCATTGCAGCGATCGACGAGAGGGAACGAACGGCGGTCGGTATTGATCTCGCGCGCCGCTTGATCGACATGATTCGGGAGATGCCAGACGCGTCCGGCCTTGCCGCCGAACGGCCGGTTGTAGCCGGCGAATTGCTTCGCAGGATCATCGGCCGGCTTCCTGACGGGCGGCCGGAATCCATCGCGGCGCCGCTGATCCCGCTTCTCGATACGACTTTGCTGACCAACGCGCCGGGTGAGCCGCGTGTCGGGCACCAAGTGAGCGCCGAAATTCATTCCGCCGACCGTGTCGATGTCGTAATGGCCTTCA